>Ga0216309_1000091_pt1 | contig 14887 bp, 6 predicted proteins | sample Total_DNA_C_FD_161284 | JGI IMG/M metagenome (GOLD analysis project Ga0216309, IMG submission 161284) | Terrestrial sediment cell enrichment communities for BONCAT metagenomics from Utah, United States - Total_DNA_C | ecosystem: Environmental > Terrestrial > Deep subsurface > Rock core/Sediment ...
GTCGCGGGGCTTTTACGTTCAGTAACGGCACTCGTTGCGAAGGAGATATTAAAGAAGGAAAAGTTAACGGCAAAGGCGTCTGTCAATATGCTAATAAGAACCGCTACGAAGGAGAGTTGCTGAATAATCTACCTCACGGGCAGGGAATTTATACCTTTGCTGAAGGAGGTCGTTATGAGGGGCAATTTAGTGAAGGGCAGTTTCAGGGTGCCTCCTCTGGTAGCCCGGTCGGAAGTGCATCGAACTCATCACCCGGTGGAGGTGGAAATGGCGGCGGCGGTTCCTCAGAACCATTTGGCAGCGGTTCGGGGTCGGTACCAACACCGACCAATCCAGCAAGAGAGGGGAGTCCTTCGCGCCCGAAAGGCCCGCCTCCCGCCACTTGCATTAGCTGCGGTGGATCTGAAGATCCGAGCTCCACCAGCACACCACCGCGGGAAGGCAGAGTGGAACTCATTTGTGACGTTGACCCCAACGGTAAGACATTCAACATCAAGATCGTGACTCCGAGCAAGCACGACGACTTCAATCGCGCAGCGATTAAAATAGTACAAGAAAGGAAATATGCCCCATCAAAGAGTGGCTTTCAAGGAGAAAGAATAGTCATTATCTTCCAGCTCGCTGACTAGGGATTTTTCTGAGACTCTAGCAATTTGGCTGGGAATTATATAGCACCGTCCAAGGAATAGCAAAGTTAAAAGTTGAATTTTTTGTGAATTATGAATTTGGGAATGTCGTCAGCAATATTAAGTAAACTTCAGCGAGTTGGACTCGCTCTATTACTTGGTTCCAACTTGGGAATGGCTGTGTTGTTTGCCAACCCTCACAGCGCAATGGCAGGAGTAATTACTTTACCCGATGGCGGACGTTGCGAGGGAGAATTGAGTGAGGGAAAACTCAGCGGCCCCGGCAGTTGTCAATATGCCAACGGCGATCGCTACGAAGGCCAATTTCTCAACGGCAAACCTCACGGTCAAGGCATCTATACCTTTAAAGAAGAAGGTCGATACCAAGGAGAATTTGGGGAGGGGGAATTCAACGGTCAAGGTGTCCGCGAATTTGCTAACGGCAACCGCTACGAAGGAACTTTTAAAAACGGTGAGTTCGACGGTACAGGAACTTTTACCTCAACTAACGGCATTCGTTACGAAGGCTCTTTTACCAATGGTTCTCCCAGCGGTCGCGGGGCTTTTACGTTCAGTAACGGCACTCGTTGCGAAGGAGATATTAAAGAAGGAAAAGTTAACGGCAAAGGCGTCTGTCAATATGCTAATAAGAACCGCTACGAAGGAGAGTTGCTGAATAACTTGCCTCATGGGCAGGGAATTTATACCTTTGCTGAAGGAGGCCGTTATGAAGGGCAATTTAGTGAAGGGCAATTTCACGGTAAAGGGGTTCGCGAATATCCGAACGGCAACCGCTATGAAGGAGAGTTTGTCAAGGGCAACACTCAAGGTCAGGGGTTGTTTACTTTTAAAGAAGGGGGACGTTATCAAGGATCCTTTGACAATGGAGAATTTAGTGGTGAAGGTGTCCGCGAGTTCGCCAATGGAGATAGCTATAAAGGCACTTTTGTCAAGGGTAAGATGAGCGGGAAAGGAGTTTACGTTTTTGCAAATCGCGATCGCTGCGAAGGGGAATTTAGCGAGGGTCAGTTCAACGGCAAAGGTACCTGCATTTACGCCAATGGCGATCGCTATCAAGGTGAATTCCTCAAGGGGCAAAAACACGGTCAAGGTTTGTACATCTATGCAGACGGAACGAAGGTAGAGGGAAATTGGCAACAGGGGCAGCTTCAAAAATAAGCTTATAACCTATCTCCCCCTACTTGTTTCCTCCCCTCCTCACCAATGACATAATGTGCTTTAGGGCCGGCACACCGGCGTTTTATAGCGCTTTTCAATTTGGTGAGCGTAGGGGAGGGCTTTTAATTGCACATCCGATTTACATAGAGTGTTTTTTCGGATTTTCTGGATTTCTCGAAGAGGTATTATTTTTTTTACCGCAGATGGACGCAAATAGACGTAGATAGGTTAGCTTTTTGGGCATCGGATTTGGTATAATTTTCTCTCTTGTTCTCCATAAAAGGGCTTTAAATCCTCGGCGTTTTGTTCGTGCAGCTTGTTGAAAAGGCTCCAATGTCTCAGTTTAACCCTAGCAAATTAATTTCCCGTGTTTCTACAACTAAAAAAACAATGGCGAAAGATTGTCTCGTTATTGATGAGTTTTATTTTAGTTTTGCTCCTCAATAATTGGATTCAAGCCGCGCCTCAAACCGGCACTCAAGTTCTTTGGGATACCTATGGAATTCCACACATTTACGGAGAGAATAGTAAAAGCCTTTTCTACGCTTTCGGGTGGGCGCAGATGCAAAGTCACGGTAATCTGATTTTGCGTCTTTACGGGCAAGCTCGCGGGCAAGCTGCCGAATTTTGGGGCGAAGATTATCTGGAATCCGATCGCTGGGTGCAAACTATGGGAATTCCTAATCGCGCCAAGGCGTGGTATGAATCACAAACTCCCATTTTTCGCAACTATCTCGATGCTTTTGTTGGCGGAATGAATGCCTATGCAAAAGAACACCCCGAGGCGCTCACCGAAGAATTAAAGGTAGCATTGCCCCTCAAACCGATAGATGTATTGGCACACGCGCAACGCGTCATCAATTTTACTTTTGTAGTCGATCCAGAGGACCTTGAAGATATCGCTGAAAATGATACCCCTAAAGGCTCTAATGGTTGGGCGATCGCTCCTTCCCATTCTCAAAGCGGCAATGCCATGCTATTGGCAAATCCTCACCTTCCTTGGTCGGATTTATATTTATGGTACGAAGCACAACTGGTTGGCCCAGAAATTAACGCTTACGGAGCGACTCTCGTCGGATTTCCTGTATTAACGATCGCCTTTAATGACAACTTGGGATGGACTCATACAGTCAACACTCACGATGGCTGGGATGCCTACGAATTGCCCCTCGCTAAGGATGGCTATCGCTTCAATGGCAAAATCCGAAGTTTTGACAGGGAAGAGAAGGTTTTAAAAGTCAAAGAAAAGAATGGGAATTTGCGATCGGAATCTCTAGTAGTGCGGCGTTCTGTTCACGGGCCGATTCTCGCAGAAAAACAGGGCAAAGCGATCGCCCTGCGCGTTGTCGGACTCGATAAACCAGCAGCCCTTCAGCAGTGGTGGGATATGGCACGCTCAAAGAATTTTTCTGAATTTGAAACCGCTTTAAAGCGCTTGGAAATTCCCATGTTTACCGTCATGTATGCCGATCGTCAGGGGCATATCATGCACTTGTTTAACGGTCAAGTCCCCATACGCAAAAAAGGAGATTTTAAATACTGGTCAGGCACGATCCCAGGCAATACGTCAGAGACTTTGTGGAGCAAAAATCATCCATACCCGGATTTGCCGCGCGTTGTCGATCCGCCCAGCGGTTGGTTGCAAAATACCAACGATCCCCCCTGGACGACGACGTTTCCCAGCCCGATCACACCGGATAAATATCCCGCCTACATGGCACCGCGCGGCCCGATGGACTTGCGATCGCAGCGATCGGCAAAAATGCTCTTAGAAGATGAAAAAATCTCTTTCGATGAATTGATGCAATACAAACATTCCACTCAGGTAGAACTCGCCGATCGCCTCCTCGATGATTTAATTCCCGTCGCACGGCAAGGCAGTGCTCAAGCGCGCCGCGCTGCGGAAGTTCTCGCCACTTGGAATCGCAAAGTCGATGCTGACAGTCGCGGTGCGGTGCTGTTTGCCTTTTGGAAACAAGCGATGGATGCCGATAAGTTATTCGCTAAACCTTGGAGCGAAGATGCGCCGCTAACGACGCCAGACGGGTTGGCAAATCCTGCGGAGGCGGTGCGGGTGCTGGAAGCGACAGCAACCAAAGTTGAGGTAACTTATGGCGCGTTAGATGTCGCATGGGGCGAAGTCTTCCGATTGCCTGGGGTGGCGAATCTGCCGGCAAATGGAGCTGACGGTGCTTTGGGTGTATTTCGCTCAGTCTGGTTCGCTCCTGGGAAAGACAATCGCTTTCAGGCGGTTGCGGGCGATTCTTTTGTGGCTGCGATTGAGTTCTCGAATCCGGTGAAAGCGATGGCGCTAAACAGTTACGGCAACGCCTCTCAACCTGGTTCCCCCCACGCCGGCGATCAGTCGCAGCTCTTTGCTCGCAAGGAATTGCGCCCTGTATGGCGATCGCGATCGGAAATTGAAGCTCACCTGAGTTCGCGCCAGAAACTCTAGCAGAAGGAAGAAGGAAGAAGGAAGAAGGAAGAAGGATGAAGTTATATCAAATCTGTTAGCATCGGAATTATTCCTATCTCTGTTGTCTTCATCTGCGTGAATCAGCGTCAATCCATTGTCATCTGCGGCCCGACACATTCTCTTTTTTTTACCGCAGATGATGGCAGATAAACACAGATTAACGCAGATGAATTAGATCGAGCCGGGTTGCAACATGGGTGATTGTTGACTGTTGACTGGATTTTACTCTTCTGATGCTACCGGAATTGATATTAAAAGACCTCTCTCCGTTTCCCCTTTAGCCATCGCGCAGCAGCCGGCAAGCATACCCACCGATTGCTACGAGCAATAAGCCTAGCGAGGAGATAGCGTATAACAAAGCCATGCCAGCACCGGCACCTGTCCCGATAATTGGGCCAAAAATAGCTGCTAAAAAACCGGACGGTTGCATGGCGGGTTCAAAGACGCGATCGGCAAGTGGTCCTGCGATCAATAAACCGATCGCTGACGCCAATTGCATGATGACTGCTTTGGTAGCAAAAACACGCCCCTGTACTTCTGGTGGGACTTTCGCCAGCCAGATCGCTTCGTTGGAACTGCCAAGGATGGGGAAATTGAAAGACGAACAAAATTGAGCGGGAATCCAGATGGAAAGCGCCTGACCGAAAGCAAAGACTATTTTACTCAAGCCCGCGCCTGCCATGCCGAGCACAAAGCCCCGGATTCGGCGTTTGGGACCGCCCCAAATACTGACGATCGATGCTCCTAAAACGCCGCCTGCGCCGGCGGCTGAAAGGATAGTACCTAGGATTCTGGCATTGTTGCCGGTGCGTGCCAGTATCATCGGTGAGTAGAGGGCCGCGCCGATGTCGTGAGCGAACCAGAATAGCGAAACTGACACCAGCAAGGCAAGCAGGCTGGGACGATCGACGATGTAGCGGAATCCGAAGCTGAGTTCTTGCAATAGGTGGGGGCGAGTCGCTTGGGGATTGGAGGCGATCGCGGGCTGGGGTATTTTGACACATACTAGCGTGGCGATCGCTATTGTAAAAGTTGCCAGGTCGATCGTAAAAATCCCGCTCAACCCAATCACAGAATAGAGAATCCCCGCCAGCGTCGGAGCAATAATACTCGCACCGTAACTTGCCAGAAAACTTAAACTGCTAGCGCGGCTGTAATGCTTTTCTGGCATCATTGTGGCGATGGCTGCTGAGTAAGCTAACTGCTGAATTTGGCCAAAAATTCCGTTAACCGCACCCGCTACATATAAATGCCATAGTTGCAGGTTTTGGCTGATATAAAGTAATAGGATAGCGAGCATTAACAGAGCTGAAATCGCATCACCGATCGCCATCAAAAATTTTCGATTCCAGCGATCGACGAGAATGCCAGCAACCGGAGCGAGCAAGATGCGCGGCAATTGAATAAAAAAAATCAACAAAGCCAAAGCCGTCACTTGACTGGTGGACTCCCAAATCCAAATAGTCAGCGCAAAAGCGGACATAGCGCTGCCAATCATCGAAGCAGTTTGTCCGAGCCAGAGTTGAATAAATTTTTGCATGAAATAGGCGATTGATAGGATGTGAACTACTCACCACTAACCTGGAGTACCAGGTATAGTGGGAGCTTCTGTAATCACAGGCGAATGCCTTAAGACGGACTTACACCCACCATCAAGGTCTTACTTCCCCTCCTACAGCAGAAACGGCTGTTCCATCCGTTTGTAGCATTCTGATTCCTTCTGTTCTAATATTCATTGCGGCATTTCCATCTCGGTCATGATAAGTGCCACAGTGAGGACAAGTCCATTCCCTCACATTTAATGACATTTCACGGCGACCAGATCGAGACAATTAGAACAGAGTTTGGAACTAGGAAACCATCTATCTATCTCAACCAACTTTCCGCCTTTACGCTCTAATTTGTAGGCTAAGAAATTGGTGAAGGTTCCCCATCCTGCATCAGAAATTGCTCGCGCCAAATTGTGATTGCGAACCATGCCTTTGACATGAAGATTTTCTACTATTACCACGAGGCTATCGCTGACTAACTTATGACTAAGTTTATGGAGAAAATCTTGCCGTGAGTTGCTAACTCGTTCGTACACCTTAGCAACAACTTTTCTAGAGCTTTGACGTGATTTACTTCCTTTTTGTTTGTGCGCTAACTTTTTCTGTTTGCGTTTTAAGTTTTTTTCATGCTTGGCAAGATGTTTGGGATTGTCATATTTCGAGACTTTTGTACCGTCAGTGATGACTGCAAAATGCTTCAATCCTAGGTCAATACCATAAATCTTGCCTTCTGTAGTAGTAGGGTTGCTTCCTTCTACCTCAGTTAAGATAGATGCAAAATATTTACCCGATGATGTTTTACGGACGGTAACAGTCTTAATCTTTCCCTCAATGGCTCTGTGTATCTTGGCTGTAACTATTCCAATATTGCCCGGAATCTTGACATTGCCACCTACAATCTTGACGTTTTGAGGGTATTGGATTGACTGTTTCCCATGTTTGGATTTGAATTTAGGGAAGCCCGCTCGTTTGTCAAAAAAGTTCTTGTAAGCCGTTGTTAGATTAAGTGTCGTGGCTTGCAAAACCTGACTGTAGCAATTGGCTAACCACAGAGTTTCTTCTTCCTTCTTGAGTTTAGGGAGTCGTGCATTGAGAGCTGACTGTCCAAGTTTTTTTCCTGTCTCCTTGTAAACCTCAATAGATTTACTCAAGGCATAATTCCACCACCACCGCGAACATCCAAATGTTTGCGCTAGCAGTATTTCTTGCTCTTTGGATGGGTATAAACGAACTTGTATAGCCTTATGTAACACTCAAGCTCACCTCCTGTCCGATCATCTTACTACATACTGTCGCAAATAGTAAACGTCACAAAAGAAAGATTTGGTCAACTCCGTACTTACCTTGACAAGAGCCTTTCATGCCACCGCTCGCATTGAGTACAATTATAGCGGGGGACTTCCCGGCGGCATAGTTAAAATTCAGAGGATAGGGGTTTTTAGGCAGGAGAATGACACCGCATTAAACCGCACGCCGCTCTCATTAAAACCAAGGCCATTGCTGGCTAAGTGGAGATAATTCTTCATATTGCTGTCTCGCCTCCTTTCGGTAAAATTTCGCCAAATGCCGCTGCCGCCACATCAGTACACCCGTCATAAACAGTACAATCGCTGCTAATCCTGCGATCGCGTGTGCCAGCCGCAAGTAAATTCCGCCATAGCTGCCAATATGTAGCGGATAAAGCGAGTTGAGAATTCGATTTGCTACCGAAGCTGAATTTACACTGTTAGCCTGCAATATTTTGCCACTGTATTGGTCGAGATAAATGGTGCTAATCCCGTTTGGGTGCGGGTCATTGGGAAATTTTTTCCGTACTTTAAAAATTGCTTCAGGCGTCAAAGGCAGAAAAATAAAAGTGGTTTTAGCTTCCGGCCAAACGGTATTAACTTGGTGTAAGATTTCGTCAAGGTTTTGCCTCGAACGGCTAGAGTGGGGATGAGAAGTCAATGCTGGCTGTGGCTTTTCCTTCGTTAGCCAATACAGAGTCGATTGAACCGGCGTGTAAAAAACCATCCCTGTCCCTGTAGCGGAGATGAGTATGAGAAAAGCGACCGATACAATGCCAGAAACGTTATGTAAATCAAATACAGTCCGCTGCCAGTGAGCTTTCCAATTAATAGAAAATCCGCGAGCCAAATTGCGCCAACCCGTCCACAATACCAAACCAGTAAAAGTTAGTCCTAGCATTACTAGACCGCAAATGCCGACAACAAAATGACCGAATTCTCCTCCCGCTAATTCCGCGTGTAACGTAAAAATAAAACCTGTAAAAGTTTCTTTCCAAAGGCGCGCACCCTTAATCTTTCCGCTGTAAGGATTGACATAAACCCTAACTACTTCCTCACTCTTTGACAGCATCAAAACTTGGCAAACTTCCTTCGCTTCTCGCGGCAGCAAGATACTAAGAGCTTGATTTTGCGGATAAGCTTTTTCGACAATTTGCAGGACATTTTCCAGCGGTATTCGTTCGGCTTGAGGAATAACTTGCAGGAGTTGGGGATTGAAGAACCGCTCGATTTCGGGACTAAAAACCAGCAAGCTGCCGGTTAAAGCAATTGCTGCTAGAAATATTCCTACCACTAACCCCAAATACAAGTGCACTTTGAATGCGAGTTTGCGGAACTTCATCTCGAAATTTTCCTCAAAGCCGTTAACTGTTCTCATGATCTAACCCAAGTTGCTAGTTATAATTAGACGCCCCCAACCCCGCAAATTTCGGGGGATTTTAGAGTATTCTTCCCAAATTTGCGGAGGGCTTTTAGAGTTACCCCCGAAGCTTCGGGGGTAGATTTGTAACTAGCAACAAGGATCTCTGTGAGGGAGAGCCACCCTTGTTATCATTTTCAGAAAAACACCTGATAGCGAGAGTTAGGCGGCCAGCGCTTTCCTCGCAAGCCCCTACTTTTTCATCAGGATGAAATCCCCAGCCGATAAATAATTACCAGTTAAGGCGGTAATTAACGCTGAGAGTTAAACCTCTCCCTGCATAATTAGAGCTGTCCGATCCAAATCCAGCGATGTATTGCGACAGCACGGGAAAATATTGATTATTCAATAAATTCTCGACTTTGACTTGTAGCAGCCCAGAGCCAATTTTAACCGCGCTGATGTAATCCACAGTGAGATAGCTGCTAATCGGGCCGCCATCCGAGCCGTCTTTGAAGGCTCGGTCGCGATTTCCCGAATATAAGAACTGTAACCGATTGTTCCATCCCGGCAAAGTTTCGTTTTGAACATAAGCTGTTAGCTTGAGCGGTGGAATTCGGCTGCTATCGAGGGCGATGTAACGGTTTTCCTCCTCATATTCGCCTTGAATATAAGTAGCAGTCCCGCCGATCGACCATGTTCGTCCAGGTTGCCAATCCACAGTCCCTTCTAAGCCGTAAATGCGTTCTGGGGCGCGGATGAGTTCCAGGCGGCCTGTGTTGCCAACTGGTTGAAAACTGATTCCTAGATCGGAGGTATTGTAAAAAGCGGCAAGCGACATTTGCACGGATGGCCACCCTCCTCGAATGCCAATTTCGTAGTTGTTGACTTTTTGCGGTTGAGTTACTTCTAACGAAGATTCAATTCCGACAAAATCGGCGGGGGGTTGGCGGAGGATGCGGCCGAAATCTGGAACTGAGAAACCTTGAGAAAAGTTGCCAAATACGTTGAAGGTGTCATTAATTTTATAGACAGCCCCTGTATTAAATAGGGTGGCGTTAAATTTGCGATCGCCTCCTTCGATCTGGCGCTCATTAAAAGTGGTATAATCATTGACGTTTAACCCGATGCGTTCGTGACGTATCCCGCCACTTAGAATGACGATATCGTCAATATTCCATTCCATTTGACCGAAAAAGCCAAGGCTGTCGTAAGTGTAAGGAGGGACGAAAGGACGCTCGGAGATTTTCCGGTAAACCCGGCCGCGACTTGCGTCAAATCTCTCCGGGTCGTACAGGTCGAAACGCTGTCTGCTATCTTCAGTAACATAGTCAGATCCCCAAGTTAATCGAAGATTTTCGGCACGGGATAAAGGAGTGGTGATCGCCAGCCTACCTCCTATTTGTTCGGTGTTGGTTCGCGAACGAGCAACGCCGACAAACGGGCCAAAGAAAGTGGACCTGCGAAAATCAGAGGGAACACCTACATTGGAATGCGTTCGATAGTAGATTTGACTTTGAAGGTTGCTGCCAAAAAGGTTTGGGTTGGTGTAACTTAGGTTGAGAAGTGTATTCCTATTTCCCGGTGTTTCCCCGGCGATATCCAAATCTCCGGTTCGGATGGCGCGGGCTTTTTGCCGTCCTTCCTGGTCGTCAATGCTAAAGTCTGGGATCACATTGGGATCTTGCGTTTCCCAAAAGTTATTGACAGTTAGTTGCAGCCGCTGTTCGCTGCCCAAATCTACCCCGACTTTGCCCATCAGGTTGAAGATGGTGCTGCTATCTCCGCCGACTTCATAAAAGGGAATGCGATCGCCTTTGGCATCGTAAAAAGCCCCACTTCTAGCGAGCGAAACAGTGCCCGTCAGATCGAAACTACCCGTTCTGCCAGACATCGTATGCTGAGCGTTAAAGCCTAAAGCATCTTCTGTGTTTGTTAAAGCGCTACCGACGCCCACTTCGGTAACAGAACTTAGCCTTTCCTCAGTTGGCCGACGAGTAATAATATTAATCACGCCACCTGTAGCCTGAGCGCCGTAGATTGCGGTAGACCCCCGCACTACTTCAATGCGTTCGATCGCGCTGGGATCGATGGTTCTCAATTCTCTGACAAAAGATTGAAGATTGGTCGTTTGCGGCACGCCGTCAATCAGAACGGAAACGTTGCGACCCCGCAAAGTTTGCCCATAAGTGCTAATAGTTTGACTCGGCGGCGCGAAACCGGGAACCTGATTTGCCAGAGCTTCCCCGATATCTCTCGATGGCCCTACCTGCTGCCGAAGTTCTTCTGAGTCTACCACCGTTATAGAGCGCGGCACGTTCGTCACTCTTTCTGCGGTTCGCGTTGCAGTGACAACGATTTCAACCGCGTCTCTCCCCGTCGGTGGCGTCCCAGGTGGCTGCGCTGTAGGCGGCAAGGGTTCTCCGGGTGTCCCAGGTGGCTGCGCTGTCGGCGGCAAGGGTTCTCCGGGCGTCCCAGGTGGCTGCGCTGTCGGCGGCAAGGGTTCTCCGGGTATCTCTACCGGCTGCCCTGTCGGTGGCAAGGGTTCTCCGGGTGTCCCCGGCTGCTGTGTTGTAGGAGGCGGTGCAGGCGTGCGAGCAGTCGTGTCCGAGGTGGGTTTTATGCCCAGAATCAGACCCGCAGCACCAGGAATCACCTGTGCTACTGGTTGACCCCTCTCGCCAATGACTTTGATTCGGATGCTGTTGTTATCTAAACGAGTAACGGTGACAGAAGCAATTCCCGCAGCCGGCTTGTCTTGACGAAACTCATTTCCCCCCGGTAGTCGCAGTTGAGCGGTGATGACATCAGCTTGGAAAGTTTCGCCAAAGCTGGCGCTGAAGACTTGCAGGGGTCTTCCATCTTCAGTGTCTAGGATGATTTCAATGCCTTCTGACGTGGGGTTGAGGCGAACGGCCGTCACCTGCGCAATATTGGAAGCGCACGCCGGCTGAGCGACTAAGGCCGACACGACTCCTGCGAACCCAAGGCTACTTAATAATTTCTGCGATCTGGTCATTACTCTTGAATCAACAATTGATAGAACTTCGGATATGTGGTTTGCGTTGTTTGCACAACATGATTTGTGGCAGCGTTGCTGCTCTTGAGAACCGGAGTGAAACTGACCTGCGGAAGATACGACCTAGTTGTCGGGCGCACTTCGAGCCGATTCTCCCGTCGCTATCGGCCTTTGTCTGGCAGGAAGCGCGTGAGGGCGAACGCCTCTGTCCGGTGGCGCTCTGGACGATTTGCCACGGTTGGCACCTTCCTCGGTTAAAGGAAGTAGTCGCTGGGCTGTTAATGAGAAAGTGCCTTAATTAGATAACAGAGCACTCACATCTGTCAAGAGTTAACTAATGAAAACTAATTTCATTTTAAGATAGGGGGTCAGACCCCTCTAGCTAGTTAGGCACCACTTGCCTATTATGGTTGCTGCCAGGGCTAGACAAACGATCGCCTAAAATGCTATGGCAAGAGTTAGAAAAGATTGTCATATAGGAAACGAGAGGAGTCAACACATTTGCTCAACGACTCTTGACAATAAATATCATCTAGCCTAGTATGCTTAAAGTCGATAGCCGTAAAGCCCCTGAAGCTGAGATCGAAGCTGGCTCGGACCCAAAATCGCCCCGGAGCCTGCAGCCGAACAGCCCGATCGACAACCAAACGTGAAAAAAAGCGCTCATACCCGGATTGAAGACTCAAACGCGCTGATGGGAGAGTCGTAACGTCCGACAACAGTTCACAGAAAGTCTATGTGGAAAGAATTTGGCCCAACTGGTTGGCGTACTGCAAACAAGATTTATTAGGTAAAAAGAATCGATGAGTGACGCAAGCATTAAGGGAAACCAACTCACCGAAAGTTGTACCAATTTAGTAGAACTCCTACAAAACAGAGCATTACACCAACCAGAGCAGAAATATACATTTCTGTTAGACGGAAAAACTGAAACCGCCAGTTTGACTTATCGAGAGTTAGATGCGATCGCCCGATCGCACGCCGTGCGACTTCAGACATTGGGAGTCACTGGCGAACGAGCCTTACTGCTTTTCCCGCCAGGATTGGACTATCTCGCCGCCTTTTTTGGATGCTTGTACGCCAAAGTGATCGCGGTTCCCCTCTATCCGCCGAAGCTGAAACGGAATTTAGCGAAAATTAGCGCGATCGCCAAAGACGCAGGAGCAACAGTTGCGATCGCTCCCGCGCGACACCTGGAAAATTTAGAGCAGCTATGCGAGCAAGCGCCGGAACTCAAAGCGATGCGTTGGCTGAGTGCAGAGGTGCTGTCCGATGACGGCGAAAAGTGGCAGCAGCCACCCATCCATCCCGACTCCGTGGCTTATCTTCAGTACACTTCCGGCTCAACCTCCACCCCCAAAGGCGTAATGGTGAGCCACGCCAACGTTTTGTACAACATCGAATACATTCACCGAGGCTTTCACCACGATTCCGAAAGCGTTGCGGTAACGTGGCTCCCACCCTTTCACGACATGGGGTTAATTGACGGATTGCTCAAACCTTTGTATCTGGGAATTCCCTCTTACTTCATGCCGCCAGCGGCGTTTATTCAGGACCCGATGTGCTGGTTGGAAGCGATTTCGCGCTACAAAGCTACCCACAGCGGCGGGCCAAATTTTGCTTACGACTTGTGTGCTAGCAAAATAAGCAAAATCTTGGGCGATGGCGAAAAAATGCTCGACTTGAGTAGTTGGCGCGTGGCCTATAACGGCGCAGAACCCATCCACAAAGAAACCCTAGAGCGATTTACCAAAGCTTTTGAGCCCTGCGGTTTTCAGGCGGATGCCTTTTGTCCTGCTTACGGAATGGCAGAAACAACGCTAAAAATTGCCACGGTTCGCAGGGGGGCAACACCGACTTTCTTACCTGTTGACGCTGGGGCGCTGGAAAATAATCACATTGTAGAAGTTGTCGAAGGCGATCGTGGCGCGAGAACTTTAGTCGGCTGCGGTTTCCCTGAATTTGGCACTCTAGTTGCGATCGTCAATCCCGAATCTCTGAGGCAATGCCAGCCGCAGGAAGTCGGAGAAATTTGGGTAGCTGGCGAAACTGTTGCGCGAGGCTATTGGAATCGCCCAGAAGAGACAGAAAAAACCTTTCAAGCATATGTTTCAGATAGCAGCGAAGGACCCTTTTTGCGAACTGGAGATTTAGGCTTTTTACGCGACGGAGAACTGTTTGTTACAGGGCGACTCAAAGATCTGATTATCATCCGAGGTCGCAATCTTTACCCACAAGATATAGAAAGAACAGCAGAGCGCAGCCATCCCAGTTTGCGGCAGGGGGCGATCGCGGCATTCTCGGTGGAAGTCGCAGGCGAAGAACAGCTCGTTATCGTGCAAGAATTACAATCTCGCAAAGCGCCGAATAATGCCGAGGAAATTATCAGCGCCATCCGATCCCGCATTGCTCAAGAATATGAAGTGCAAGTTTATGGAGTAGTGCTGATTAAGCCGGGAAGCATTCCGAAAACGACCAGCGGTAAAATTCAACGCCGCGCCGCATCTGCTGATTTTCTAGCTGACAATTTGAAAGTTGTCGCCAGTAGCGTTTTAGAGTTAGCTGATGCGGTGGAAATCGACAATCAACTCACGCGAGAAATTCTGCTGAATGCAGAGTTAGAAGAACGGCAGTCGCTTCTTGAAGCTTACCTTTGGCAGCAGGTAAACCGCCGGGGAATGAATTCCCCGGCTAATAGCCAAAGTCGGCTAAAGGCGACTGAAGAGGAATCTTCAATCCACTTCAGTGCCAGCGGGAAAACACAAGATATTATCGATATTATCGATCGACCACTCAGTAGCTTTGGACTAGATTCTTTAAGAATTTTTGAGTTAAAAAATCAAATAGAGAGTGACTTGGGCGTTACTGTATCGGTTGCCGATTTGTTTGAGGATAGGAGCATTGCTCGACTGGCAGTGCAAATTCTAGAGCAACTAACAGGAAATACCAAAGCAGTCGTCCCAAGGCCAGTTTCTCGCTCACACCATCTTCCCCTGTCTTTTGCCCAAGAGCGCTTGTGGTTCTTCGACCAATTGGAACCGGGAAACCCGTTCTACAACCTCTGCGGTGCGCTTCGGGTGACGGGGCAACTCAATGCAGAAGCACTCCGGCAAAGTATTGAAAAAATTATCGAACGGCACGAGGTTTTAAGAACTGCGTTTGCCGCTGTGGAAGGGCAACCGATACAGGTTGTGGCTGCTGCGGGCGATTTCCAAATGCCGCTGATAGATTTGCGCGATCGCTCCCCAGACGATCGCCAGGCCGAGGTGCAAAGGCTGTCTGCGTCCTCCGCGCGAGAACCCTTTGATTTGGGGCAAAGCTCTCTGCTGCGCGCCAAACTGCTGCGCCTCGACGTAACTGAGCACGTCTTACTTCTAACCGTGCATCATAT
>Ga0216309_1000092_pt1 | contig 14813 bp, 9 predicted proteins | sample Total_DNA_C_FD_161284 | JGI IMG/M metagenome (GOLD analysis project Ga0216309, IMG submission 161284) | Terrestrial sediment cell enrichment communities for BONCAT metagenomics from Utah, United States - Total_DNA_C | ecosystem: Environmental > Terrestrial > Deep subsurface > Rock core/Sediment ...
CTTTTATGACCTCGGGACCGGGGCGGCGGCGCAGGCATTCGGCAGCGTCTTCCCTTATGTCTCGACCCGGCGTGCCAGGAGCGTCTCGCTCCCACTTCAGGGGGCCCTCGCGGCGCCACTGACGGCGCCCGGCCAGCAGCAGCCGCCCATCTTCGACACCGTCTACGCCTTCGACTCACGCCTGCAGCTGCCGTACTCGCTCCAGTGGGGCGCCTCCGTCGAGCAGCCGCTCGGGCGCGCACAGCTCTTCACGGCCGCCTATGTCGGCAGCGCCGGCCGACGGCTCATGCGCGAGGTCGTACAGCCGCTGGGCGCGAGGTTCCGCGAAGTGCGGCACGTCACCAACGACTCCCGCTCCGACTACCACGCGATGCAGTTACAGTTCCAGCGGCGCGCGGCGCGCGGGCTCCAGGCCTGGGTCTCCTACACCTTGGCGCACGCCACCGACGACGCCTCGGAAGAGTCCTCGCTGATCGCGCCTATCAGCGCCGCACTGAAGCACCCGCGCGGCCCTTCGAACTTCGACGTGCGCCACTCGCTCGCGGCCGCACTGACCTGGGACCTCCCGGAGGTGTCGGGGGGAGGCACGTTCGGCGGGCTCCTGCGTGGCTGGGCGGTGGACTCCACGCTGAAGGCGCGGAGCGCGACCCCCTTCAGCGTCGTCTACTCGACCGACCTCGCCAACGGCGACGTCGCGGAATTGACCTATCCAGACTACGTGCGCGGTGTGCCGCTCTACGTGAGCGAACCCAGGGCGGCGGGCGGGAAGCGAGTCAACCGCGCGGCCTTCCTGCCCTCCTTCAGCGGGCGGAGCCTCGGGCGCAATAGCCTGCGCGGCTTCGGCTTCTCGCAGGTGGACGTCTCCCTCAGGCGCCAATTCAACCTGACGGAGCGCGTCCGGCTCCAACTGCGCGCGGAGGTCTTCAACCTCTTCGACCGTCCCAACTTCGGCAACCCCGTCAACGACCTTCGCAGCAGTCTGTTCGGCCAGTCCGTGCAGACGCTCGGGGGTAGCCTCGGGGCCGGCGGCGTCAACGGGGGCTTGAGCCCCGTCTACCAGGTGGGCGGCCCGCGTTCGGCCCAGTTCTCGCTGAAGGTTCAGTTCTAAGCAGCCCGCGGCGAGCGGCCGCGGCGCCGCCGGGCTCTCTCAAACAAGCGCATTCACGACTTTTGTGTGGGAGTTATGAGTACAGAAAACGAGATCAGCGCAGGCGACCGGCAGAAGGTGGACTTACCCGCTCTGGTCGAGGCTGTTACATATCAGGTGTTGAAGAACGTCGCGCAGGCCCTCATCTCCGAAGGGGCGACGCAGGCGCGCGAACCCGCTTCCGGTGCCGAACGGCCGGACGCGCCCGCGCAGATGAGCTTCTACGAAGAGGTGCGCCGGTTCGAGATAGGGCTCATCACGCGTGCGCTGCAACGGGCTCAGGGGAAGCAAAAGGAGGCGGCGCGGCTCCTCAACCTCAAAGCCACCACGCTCAACGCGAAGATGAAGCAGTACGACATGCGCGGGAACGAGAGGGCGTCGGCCTCCACGCAACCCCCGAGCGACGGGGGGGGCTCACGTTCGGCCAGCGCCTGACGGCGGCGCTCGTCCCGGCCGGCGCTCCTGGCCGCGGCGGCCCCCACGCCGGCCGGTGCGCTGCGCGAATGGTCGCCGCGGCGCCCTGAACGGGCGCACGCCTCGACGCCCTGCCTGGAGGCGGACGTCAACGTCGCCGGTTGGCACTAGACGGTGGAGCGCCCGATGAGTTCCGGCTCCGACTGGCCGTCGAACGACGGGCCCAACGCGCCGGTGCTCACGGACGTCTCGGACGACATCGGCCTCTTCTTCCTGCACCTCAACCACGTCAAGAGGAACCCCGCCTACCTCGCCTTGCCGAGGCGCGCCGTCGCGCCTACATAGCCTCGACCAGGCACCCATCGAACGCAGCGAGCGAGCTAATGCAAAGTCTTGGATTAGCAGCGCCGGTCGCCTCACGACCCCGGAAATGAGATATCCAATTTCGGCAATGACGGCCGGACGATTCTCTGTATAAGCGGCCTCCCTCAACCTCATTCCACTTGCCACGCCCGCATCACCCCTTCAGGCACATTTCTTGTCTTTCACACTCCTCAGGAGTGTGAGCCCACTGCATGCCTAAAACGACCGTCCACGCCCGTCATTTTTTTGCACGGGCATAGAAGTAAACATGGATGAGAGGAAGGCTCAAGGAGGATTGTAATGACAAGAGTAACTCTGAAGAGAGCAGGAGCCGTGCTGCTCACCGCCTTACTGGCAGTCGTCTGCACGGCGCCGGTAGCGGCCCAGCAGACGACGGGTAACGTGCGCGGCGTCGTCGCGGACCCGAACGGCGCCGCGGTGCCTAACGCGCGCGTCACGATCAGGAACAGGCAGACCAACGTCACGCAGGACGCGCAGACGAACGACAGCGGCGAGTACCAGTTCAACAACCTGCTGGCGGGCGACTACACCGTCACGGTCGAGGCCGCCGGCTTCAAGACCACCACGCTCAGCGACGTGCGCGTGCAGCTGAACCAGACCACCGACCTGCCCGTCCAGCTCCAGGTCGGGCTCCAGGGCGAGACCGTCGAGGTCTCGGCGGCGGGCGCCGAGTTGGTCAACACGACCGACACGACACTCGCCAGGTCATTCGGCGAGCGGCAGGTCGTCGAGCTCGCCATCACCAACGTCGGCGGCGCGTTCGGCGGCGGCGTCAACAACCTCGCGCTGCTCGCGCCCAACGTCACCTCTTCGGGCGGCGTCGGCGTCGGGACGGGCGGCTCGGTCGGCGGCCAGCGTCCGCGCAACAACAACTTCATGCTCGACGGCGTGGACAACAACCGCAAGGACGTGACCGGCCCGACCGTCTACATCTCGCCCGAGAACGTCGCGGAGTTCTCGCTCCTCCAGAACCAGTTCTCGGCCGAGTTCGCCCGCTCAAACGGCGGGCAGTTCATCACCGTCAGCAAGACGGGGACGAACGACTTCCGCGGCTCGCTCTTCGGCTTCGTCCGCAACCGGTATCTCAACGCGCTCGACACGCTCCAGAAGAACGCGGGCATCACGCGCGACCGCGCCGATGGCGACCTCTTCATGCCGCGCTCTGACTTCTTCCGCGGCGGGTTCAACCTTGGCGGCCCCGTGCTGCTGCCGCGTTTCGGCGAGGGGGGCGACCGCTACTGGAGCGGCCGCGACAAGCTCTTCTTCTTCTTCGGCTACGAGCGGCTCCACCTCGGCTCGGCCGCGGGCGCCGGCGGCCTGACGACCCCGACGGCCGCGGGCTTCGCCACGCTGGGCGCGCTGCCCGGGCTCTCGCCGACCAATCTCGCCATCTTCAACACCTACGTCCCCGTCGCGCCCGCGCAGACCGGCACCGCGCCCTTCTGCCTCGTCCCGCGCCAGGGCGGCGAGTGCCCGGCGGCGCAGACCATCCAGATCCCCGTGGGCGACGTGGCCGTGCCCTCGCCCAACTTCACGAAGCAGAATCACATCGTCTCTAACATCGACTTCAACCAGTCTACTAACACGCAGCACCGCTTCCGCTTCACCCTGACCAACACGGCCGACATCGACACCGACGCCAACTTGCCGGCCTTCTTCGTGGCGCTGCCCATCCAGGGCCGCCTCTTCTCGTACTCGCTGCTGCACAACTTCAGCTCGAACCTTATCAACGAGTCGCGCCTGGCCTACCGCCGCTTCTCGCAACCGATCACCATCCCCACGGGGCTCTCCTTCCCCGGCCTCGACCAGTTCCCGAACATCGGCCTGCGTGACCTCGGGCTCGACATCGGCCCGAATCCGAACGCGCCGCAGACCTACGTCGAGAACAACTACCAGGTCGTCAACAACCTGACGTGGCTCCGGGGGAACCACTCCTTCAAGTTCGGCGGCGACTTCCGCCGCGTCATCTCGCCGCAGTCGTTCGTCCAGCGCCAGCGCGGCGACTACCAGTACAATACCTTCGACCTCTTCCTCCAGGACGTCAGCCCCGACTTCCTGGCCGAGCGCACCGTGGGCGCCTCGCCCTACTACGGCGACCAGCACCTGCTCTACGCCTACGCGCAGGACGACTGGCGCGTGCGCAACAACCTGACCTTGAACCTCGGCGTCAACTACTCCTACCAGGAGGTGCCGAAGGGCGCGAACCTCCAGGCCCTAAACGCCATCGCCAGCGTTCCCGGCCTGCTCGAGTTCCGCGAGCCGAAGGAGCAGCTCTGGAACTTCGCGCCGAAGGTGGGCCTCGTCTGGTCGCCCAGCTTCGACACAGGGATGCTCGGGCGCGTCTTCGGCTCACAGGGTAAGAGCTCGCTCCGCGCGGGCTTCTCGATGGCCTATGACTACATCTTCGACAACCTCTACATCCTGGCGCTGCCGCCGCAGTCCAACCAGACTAACTCCATCGAACCGGACGCCGCCCTCCCCGGCTTCCTCGCCGGCGGCGCCATCCCGCCGACTCCCGTCGACGTGGGCAACGATCCCGCGGCGGCGCGCGCTAACACCGCGTCCTTCATCCCCGACCAGGAGGTGCCGTACTCCCTGACGTGGACGCTCAGCTTCCAGCGCCAGTTCCTCAAGGACTGGTCGTTCGAGGCGCGCTACATAGGGACGCGCGGCGTCCACCTGCTGACGCAGAACCGCCTCAACAGCCAGCCGAAGGCGTCGCCCGCCATCGGCGGCCTGCCGACCTTCTTACAGGCGCCGTCGCAGGCGCAGCTCGACGCGCTCAGCCTGACGCTCAACGACATCAACGCGCGCTCGAACTACACGCCCGCCTACGCGGCCGCGGGCTTCAACGCGGCGAGGGTCGTCGGCTTCCTGTCGAACGGCAACTCGACCTACCACGGCGGCTCCGCCTCGCTCTCGCGCCGCTTCTCCAAGGGGCTGCAAATGAATGCGGCCTACACCTGGAGCCACCTGATCGACGACACGACGGCCGAGGTCTTCTCGACCGTGCTCAGCCCGCGCCGCGTTCAGGACTTCCAGAACCTTCGGCCCGAGCGCGCCGACTCGGCGCTCGACCGCCGCCACCGCTTCACGCTCGGGACCATCTACGAGCTGCCATTCCTCCGCAATCACGAGAACGGCTTCGTGCGCACGGCGCTCGGCGGCTGGATGCTCGCCGGCGTCTACATCGCGGAGTCCGGGCAGAGGGCGACGGTGCTCTCTGGCATCGACGCGAACCTCAACGGCGACGCGGCTCCCGACCGCACGATCCGCAACCCGGCGGGCGTGCGCAACACCGCCAGCACCGTCACGGCGCTGACGAACACCGGCGGGCAGATCGTCGGCTACCTGGCCGAAAACCCGAACGCCGAGTACATTCAGGCGGGCCTCGGCGCCATCGCCAACTCGGCGCGCAACACGCTGCAACTGCCTGGCATCAACAACTTCGACATCTCGGTCTTCAAGAACTTCCACCTCGGCGGGGAGGGCCGCCGGCGCATACAGTTCCGCGCCGACTTCTTCAACGCCTTCAACCATCCGCAGTACATCCCCGGCTCCCCGAACGACGTGTCGCCCATCCCGACCACCGGCGTCGGGCAGGTCAACACGATCTTCGCGGGCAACACCAACTTCAACCGCCCCGAGAGCGTCTTCAGCAGCAACCCGCGCGTCATTCAACTGGCACTCCGTTTCGACTTCTGAAACGGCCCCAGCCGTCAACCACAGGGGTGAAGAAGGGGCGGCCCTAGAGGGCGGCCCCTTCTTCACCCTGTAGCGTGGGGAGAAGTCGAACTCGACGCCGAAGGTGTAGCGTTATTGCCTGCCCCACGTGGCTTTCCGGTAGTGGGGGTTCTTGAGGAGGTCGGGCATCGCGTCACACACGGTTCTGAGCTTCTGCCGGCGCGCTGCTTCCTCCGACCCGGGCCACACGGTGTGGGCCTTCGCGGCGTTCCCGGCGAGGAGGTCATTGACACACGGTTCCCTCCATGACCGCGAGCTTTGCCTACAACCAGCCCATAGACCCCAAATCTTTCGACGTGGACGACACGTCCGGGAGGTAGGCGCAAGCGGCCGAGAGGCGCGGGCGAAATAAAGAGGGCGCCAACCCCCAATGGGGGTTGGCGCCCTTAAAGTTTCGGCGCCGCCGGCGGGCAACGGGCCGAGGGAGCTTAGAACTCGAAGCGCGCGGCGAACTGCACGATCACGAACGACGACACGACCTCCGTGCAGTTCGCCGCGGCCGCGAACGACGACTCGGCCTCCGAGCGTACGGACTACAACGCGGAATTCGGGACGCTGCGCTTCGAGCCCAACGAGACGGCGAAGACCATCAACGTCTTCGTCACTAATGACGCGCTGGTGGAGGGCGACGAGACTTTCTTCATCGTCCTGTACGATGAGTACGGGGGGGCGACCAACTCGCCCTCGGTCGTGACGGTCACCCTCACCAGCAACGACGCCACGCCGGGGCCTAACCCGATTGACACCACGGCCTTCTTCGTGCGCCAGCACTACCGCGACTTCCTCGGCCGCGACCCCGACGCCCCGGACTTTGAGTAATTAATAGTGACTTAATCATACGAAAGGGAATCCGTCTGTGCGCTAACACAAACGGCCAAAATCTCAATCCGTATTCAACATTGAAAATGACCCGCTACCCGCCATCTAACAACGGCATGCACCCGACGCCCCTTCACGGTGCTCTCATGTACGTTGTGTAGGGGCTCGGGTGATGCCTGGCGTTATGCGGCTTCCTCTGGGTTGAGATTAATCATACTATTCTGCTATGAAGGTTAAGGAGGTTATTAAATTGCTCGAAGATGATGGATGGTATTTGGCGCGAACGAAAGGCAGCCACCGTCAACTGAAGCATCCCACTAACCCGGGAACGGTTACGGTTTCAGGTAAGCCGAGTGTGGATGTACCTCGGGAACGCTCAATAGCATCTTGAAGCAGGCAGGATTAAAGTAAGCGTGAGGTATGAAGAATATGCGTTACGCCGTGATTATTGAAGAAGGTGAGAACAGTTTTGGGGCGTATGTGCCCGACCTGCCGGGCTGTGTTGCCGTAGGCGAAACTAAAGAGGAAGTATTGAAGCTAATTGAAGAGGCGATTGAATTCCACCTTGAAGGCTTGCGTGAAGACGCCCGACCGATTCCTGAGCCTTCTTCGAGCATTGAGTATGTTGGGGTGCACGCTACCTACCAAATTTTGAGAGATGCCTCTGGGCAGTGGTGGTGGAATTTGGTCGCCGCTAACGGCAGGGTAATCGCTACTTCGAGCGAGCGTTATAAAACAAAGGCTGAATGTTTAGAAGCTATTGAGCTAGTCAAATCCTCATCGGTAGCACCTGTAAAGGCAGCATAATTCTCCGGGAGTGCGCCGCATAACAACGGCATGCACCCGACCGCCAACACGCTGCTTGTCACGCTCCGTGGGGGCTTGGGGCGGCGGGTTGATGCCGGGCGTTGGGCGGCTTCGGATGGTGTTAGGGGGGAGCCGTTGCCGGCTCCCCCCTAAGGTGGGCTCTAAGCCGAAGCTTAGAAGATGATGCGCAGGCCGACCTGCACGACGCGGCGGGCGTACGAGATGTCGTCGTTCTCGCCGAACGCGTTGCCGGGGTTGCCCGCGAGGTTGATGTTGTTGGTCGGGATGTAGCCGAGGGCCGTGCTCGTGACGGCCGCGCCGAAGCCCGGGTTCGGGTGGTTCAGGACGTTGAAGGCCTCGCCGCGCAGCTGCACGGTCAGCCGCTCGACGACCTTGATGTTCTTGAACAGGCCCAGGTTGAGCTGGTTGAGGATGGGGCCGCGCTCGATGTTGCGGCCGGAGGAGCCGAACGGCGTGCCGAAGATCCTCGCGGCGCCGGGGCCGTTGAAGACGTACTTCACGTCGTTGAGCGAGACGGGAACGACCGCGCCCGTGGCGTTGAGCGTCGTCAGGCTGACGAAGCCGCCCGGGTTGCTGGCCTGCAGTTCGGCCAGCTTGGCGGCGTTGAAGCGGTTGAGGAAGAACGCGTCAACCTGGCTGATGCCCACCTGGCGGCGGTCGGCGTTCGGGTTCGCGAGGAACGGGCGGTCGCCGGCCGTCAGGTAAGTGTTGCCGAGGCCGAACGTGGCGTTCGACGCCTGGCCGGGCGTGTAGGTCGCGCCGCTGGTCAGGATGTAGATGCTGTTGACCTGCCACCCGCCGAGGACGCGGCCGAGGAAGCCGCGCTGCTCACGCATCCAGGGCACGTCGTAGATCATGCTCATCGAGAAGGCGTGCGGGCGGTCGAGCGCCGAGAGGCCCCGCTCGCAGCGGTTGATGCAGAACGGGTTCTGCGCGTTAGGCGACAGGATGTCGGACTGGGCGAAGATCTCGCTCGAGTCGTCGATGGTCTTGCTCCACGTGTAGGCCAGGCCCAGCGAGAGGGCGTCGTTCATCAGGCGCCCGTTGTAGCGCGACTGCATCGAGTGGTAGGTCGACTGCGACGTGTTGGCGCGCACGTTGACGCCCACGAGGTTGGGGCGGAGGCGTCCCGTGCAGACCGACTCGTTGACGAGCGCAGTGGCCGGGTCGTCCGTGCAGACCGCCGCGGTCGTGCCCTGGGGCAGCTGCGACGAGAAGGACGGGAACTGGAAGCAGCTCACGTTGAGCGTGCCGGCGGGGCAGCCCGCCGCGGTCACGTTCTGGATCGAGCCGCCGGCCGTCCGGTTCAGCGTGAAGCCGTTGACGAGCGGCCCGATGAAGAAGTTGTCGTTGACGGTCTGGAAGAGCCCGATGCCGCGCGTGCCGACGTAGCGGACTTCGCCCACGTGGCGGCGGCCGAACTGGTGCTGGACGCCCATCGAGAACTGCATCGAGTAGGGCGCGCGGAAGTCGCTGGCGACGCGGGTCTGCGACAGGAAGCGCGGGTCGAGCTGCCCCAGGGGCAGCGCGCCCGAGGCGAGGGCCGCCGCGCGCACGACCGAGCCGGTCGGGTTGGCCGGCAGCGGGAGCGGCGAGGTGGTCAGCGAGGTCAGCAAGCTCGGCGCGACGTTGAGCGAGGCCGAGAACGGCGCGGTGTTCTGCACGTTCAGCAGGATGTTGTAGAACGCCGGGTCGTGGGCGATGGAGAAGCCGCCGCGGATGACCGTCGCGTCCTCGCCGAGGAAGGTCTTCCAGAAGCGCGGCGACCAGGCGAAGCCGACGCGCGGCGCGATGTTGTTCTTGTCGGCCGGGATGGCCGGCACGGTGCGGACATCAATCGGGAGCGCCGGGTTGAAGAAGCGGCGCGCCGGGTCGTTCTCACGCGCCAGCGATTGTTCGTTGAGCGCATTGATGGGCTGCCCCGTGTACTCGTAGCGCACGCCGAGGTTCAGCGTCAGGTTCGGCCTGATCTTGAAGTCGTCCTGGAAGAAGTAGTACTGGTCGTTCTCGGTGTACGCGAGCAGCGGGTCGCCGCCCGTGACGCCGATGGCGCTGGGCGCGTTGTTGATGATGCGCGTCGCCGAATTGTAGACGAAGTTGCCGTTGTAGACCGGCAGGAACGGGTTGCTGTTGCTCAGGTGCTTGTACTCGGCGCCCATGATCAGCGAGTGGCGGCCGATGGTCCAGCTCAGGTTGTTGGCGACCTGGTAGACCTTGCCGATGCGCCCCTGCGGGAAACCCGTCCCCGGGCCGATGGACTGGAGCGCGTTGGACTTGGTCAGGCCGAGCGAGCCGCTGAAGTCGATGCGGGTGAGCGCCTCGCCGATCTGTGACGGGCCGGGGATGCAGCCCACCGTGTTCGCGTCGCAGCCGCCGCCGAACTCGAGGCCGATCTTCTGGTAGCTGGCGCGGAACTCGTTGACCATGGTGTTGGTCAGCGTGCGAGTCCAGCTCCCGCCGTAGTTCAAGCTCCCGCCCGGCAGGTCGCCGAGGAAGCCGATGGTGATGGTGCCGACCCCGTTGGCCGTCGCGTACTTCTGGTCCAGGTAGCGGAACGTGACGTTGTCGCGGTCGGTCGGCTTGGCGTCGAAGCGGAAGCTGTAGAAGTCCTGGGTGAAGGCTTGCGAGACGGTGCGCTCGATCTGCGCCGCCTGGAAGCACTGCCCGCCGAGGTTGATGACGTCGTAGGGGCCGCCGGCCAGGAAGGTCTGCTGGCCGCTGCACTGCGAGAAGGTCTGCGTCGTGGGCGTGCCCGAGGCGAAGGTGCTCGGGATGGCGCCCGGGATGGCGAACGGGCTGTATTGGACGTAGGTGGCGATCAGCGCGTTGCCGGGGAAGGCCGACTGGAGGCGCGGGAACTCGGACGCCAGGATGGCGAGGTTCGTAGTGTTGGCCGTCGACGTCGCGGGGTTGCGGATGCCCTGGTAGCTGCCGAAGAAGAAGAGGCGGTCTTTGCCGCTCATGATCGAGGGGCCGCCCTCGCCGAAGCGCGGCAGGTGGAGCGGGCCGCCGAAGGTCCCGCCGAAGACGTTGTAGAGGCTCGGGTCCGGCTCGGTCTGGCCGCTGCGCTTCTCAAGGTTGTTGAGGCTGTTGAGCGCCTTGTTGTTCTGGTGGAACCAGAAGGCCGAGCCGTGGTACTCGTTGGTGCCGCCCTTGGTCACGACGTTGACGACCGCGCCCTGGTTGCGACCGTACTGCGCCGAGAAGTTGTTGGTGATGACCTGGAACTCCTGGACGCTGTCCTGGAAGTCCACGAAGAGCGACGGGCCGCCGATCGAGAGGTCGTTGTTGTCGGCGCCGTCGATCTGGAAGTTGTTCGAGCGGCCGCGGTTGCCGTTCACGGAGAGGCCCGTGCCATTGGTGTTCGTGCCGCTGCTCCGGTTGGCGATGACGCCCGGCGCGAGCAGCGCCAGCGTGTCGATGCCGCCCCCCGCGCCGTTCGAGGGCAGGTCCTGGATGCGGCGCGCCTCGATGGTGGTCGAGATCTGCGCCTGGTCGCGCTGGACGACCTCCTCGGTGCTGGCCATGACCGTCACGGTCTCGGCGACGTTGCCGGCCTCGAGCACGAGGGCCACGGGGTTGACGACGCCGACGTTGACGTTGGTGCCCTTGCTCACGGAGCGCTTGAAGCCGGGGGCCTCGACCGTCACGGTGTAGAGGCCGGGCGGCAGGGCCGGGGCGTCGAAGTTGCCCTCGGCGCTGGTGGTGAGCGGCGGGGTAGTGACGCCAGTGGCCTCGTTGACGACCGTCACCTTCGCGCCGGCGATGGCCGCGCCGTTGATGTCAGTCACCGTGCCTCTCAGCGTACCCGTCGTGGCCTGCGCCAGCGCGGACGCGGCCGACAACGGCGTGACCAAGAGTGCCCACGCCGTCAGCAGCGTGAGCGCTTTAGCCTTCCATGAATCACTCATGTTCTCCTCCTAGAGAGTATGCGTTGGGGGAGAGATTAACTCCCTAAGGAGTATCTCTCCGGGGCCTAGCTCTTCTTGATTGTTGCCGCTGCCCTTCACCCGTGCGACGTCGGTGTTGGCGCTCCAAATTTCTGCACGGGCTCTTCAAAATTTATGCTCTTCCATGCCGTATCGTGGGCGCTCGTGCGACGGGCTCCGTGCGCGGCGGATCGTGTTTTCAAAAGAGTACGGGGAGACAGCTAACAGCACGGCAATGAGCGTTCCATCATCGGAGTGCGCAAGGATATTTCGGGAAATCAGGTGAGTGCGACGCGGGCGTGTCCGTCACCAGACTTCGATATTCAGAAATGTAGATGAGAGATATCCAGATTCATGAAGGCCTGCGAACCTGACGTGGACGGGCGGCAGAATCGAGGCAGATCGCGCGTCCACATCAATGTTTGTCCGCACATTTAAAAAAATGAATGGCATCCAAAAAAAGATGAAGGACATACTTAAATGGCTGTACCTATACACCTTCGACAGGGGCAGTATCATCATGACAAGATCGATTCCTACGGCAATCTACCTTTCAAACTTGAGAAGGGGCGTCTTGATGATTTTGCGATGGCGCTTCGTGAGAAACCCGATTGGGTGGCGTACATCAATATCTACGCGGGGCGGAAGTCTTGCGTCGGCGAAGCTCGGGCCAAGTGCTGCCCCCGAAAACGTTCTCCGACTTCGTGACCCTCACCACCTCCGGCACTCTGCCGGGCATTGAACGACGGATCGACCCCGAGGCGAACCTGGCGCAGATGGTCGTCGTGCGCTCGAACCTCGCCAACCACCCGCCCATCGAAATCCAGCCCGGCGTGAAGAAAGTCCGCATCCTCGGCTTCAAGGCCGAGATGAGCGGGGTGCAGGCGTACAGCCTGATTCGCGTCGGCGAGCCGGAAGAGACGGTCATCACACAACAGCCGCAGGACATCATCTTCGAGCACTGCGCGATCACCAACCCCGACAACCTGGACTATCACAAAGGCTTTGAAAACAACGGACACCGTGTTTCGCTCAGCAGCTCGGCTATCCAAAACGTCTTCGACCCAGGCACCGAGACCCACGCCGTCTACACGTCGAACGGCAAGGGCGGGCACGTCTACTACAACAACCTGCTGGAGTCGCCGGGCAGCAGCTTCTTCTACGGCGGCGGCACCACCTTCATCGAAGGGCTGGTGCCGACGAACATCGAGCTGCGCCGCAGCTACCTTGAGAAGCCCACCTCGTGGAGGAACGACGGCATCCACAGGCCCGTCAAGAACCTCCTGGAGTTCAAGTCAGCCAGGCGCGTCTACATCGCCGGGACGCTGTTCGAATACTCGTGGATGGACGGGCAGGGCTATGCCATCAACCTCAAGTCATCGAACCAGACCGACGATAGCGCCTGGGTCACGACCGAGGACGTGGTTTTTGAGAACTGCACAGTCCGGCACATAAGCGCGGGGTTGTACGTCGTCTGGGACAACTACTACGACACCGTCTCACGCCCGGCCTCAAACATCAATTTCAAGAACGTCCTGTGGGACGACATTTCGAATGCCAAATGGAACTCCGAGCCCGGGGTTTACGGTCAATTCGCGCTGTTCGATCAGGCCCAGGACCTGACGCTCCGGCACAACACTGTGCTCACGCCGGACAACCACGCGTTCCATTTCAGCAAATACTCGACGTACGGGCTTTACGTTCACGATTCGATAATCGGCCTCGGCGGTGAAGGCATCCGCTCGTCGCTTTACAGACAAGGCGTCGAAACTCTCGACCTCGACCTTTGATAACGTAGCCGTATCCACGACGACGCCGGCCGCCTGCACGCCCCAGACCTCTCTCATCATCAGCGAGCTGCGACTGCGTGGCCCCGGCGGCGCGAAGGACGAGTTTGTCGAGTTCTACAACACCGCCGACACGCCCGTCAGCGTTTGCACCGCCGACCAGTCAGGCGGGTGGGCGCTCTCGGCGCGCAAGGCCGACGGCAGCGCGGCCCCGACCATCTTCGTCATCCCCTACGGCACGGTCATCGAGGGGCGTGGTCATCTGCTGGCGGTCAATAACGGCGCCGGCGGCTACAGTCTTTCCAACTACCCCGCGGGCAACGGCCAGACCGCCAAAGGCGACATCACCTACACGTCCGACATCGAGGACAACGTCGGCGGCGCCCTCTTCAAGACGGCGAACCCGGCGAGCTTCACCTCCGTCAACCGGCTCGACGCCGTCGGCTCGACGAGCGAGACTAACGCGCTCTACCGCGAAGGGGCGGGCCACGCCCCGCTCTCGGGCGCCGCCTACACCTCCGGGATCGACTACAGCTTCTACCGCGACCTGTGCGGGCTGAGCGGTAGCGCCTGTACGACGGGAGGGGCGCCGAAGGACACGGGCGACAACGCCTCGGACTTCCTCTTCGTGGACACGAACGGCACGTCGGCCGGGGCGGGTCAGAGACTCGGCTCGCCGGGGCCTGAGAATTTGTCGAGCCCTATCCAGCGCACGTCCGGCTTCTCCCTGAACAGCCTCGACACCACGGCGAGCAGCTCCTCGGCGCCGAACCGCGTCAGGGACTTCACCTCGAACCCGAGCAACAACTCCACCTTCGGCACGCTCTCGTTACGCAAGAGGGTGGTCAACAACACGGGCGCGCCGGTCACACGGCTGCGGTTCCGCATCGCAGAGGTGACGACCTTCCCGAACTCCGGCGGTCTCGCCGACCTCCGGCCCATCACCTCCGTGTCCGTCACGGCGAGCGTGAACGACTCGGGGACGTGTTTGGCTTCGACGGGGTCGTCTGCGACCCCGTGCGTGGTGACGGTGCAGGGCACGACGCTCGAAGAGCCGGCCTCGCAGCCTAACGGCGGCGGCTATAACTCCACGCTCTCGGCCGGCGCCGTCACGCTGGCGGCGCCGCTCGCCAACGGGGCGAGCGTCAACGTGCAGTTCATGCTCGGCATACGGGCGACCGGAAGTTTTCGCTTCTTAATCACCGTCGAGACCCTGCCATGACGGGACTCACGCTGCGGCCGCGCGCGGCGTGACTTTATCGAGCAAGAACACAGAGCGATCCGCAGGAGGTGGAGGGCGATGCAATGCTTCCGCTCCTTCCACACGGCGAAGCGGACACTCGAAGGCGTCGAAGCACTTCACATGATGGGTAAGGGGCAGGTCAAGAGGCTGGACGGAACAGACACGGCGGGGCAGGCGAAGTTCGTCGCGAGCCTGTTTGGTGTGGCTGCATAGGCGCAGAGATCCTCACGACCTCCCTTGCCTCAAATCATTTTTTGCAACGCATTATGAAAGGCTGGCTCGTGCTGCCACACCTCGCGGCCGAGATGATGCAGCTCTTCCTCGACGCCTTCGCGCGAGAGCACGCCCCCGCGGGCAAGCGCCTCGTGCTCGTGGTAGACGGGGCGTCGGCCGCACAAGTCGCGGCGCTGACGAACTACCACTGGTGGCCGGCGGCATGAGTCACCTTAGTCTGTTCTGCAAGTCGGTATAAGCAATTTTCGCAACGCAACCAGTGAGAGCACCCCGCCCCGCGGAGT
>Ga0216309_1000093_pt1 | contig 14750 bp, 8 predicted proteins | sample Total_DNA_C_FD_161284 | JGI IMG/M metagenome (GOLD analysis project Ga0216309, IMG submission 161284) | Terrestrial sediment cell enrichment communities for BONCAT metagenomics from Utah, United States - Total_DNA_C | ecosystem: Environmental > Terrestrial > Deep subsurface > Rock core/Sediment ...
TGCAGCTGGCGGGCGGCCGAGCGACTACAGCCCCATCTGCTTCGCGATGATGACCTTCATGATTTCGTTGGTGCCCGCGTAGATCGTCAGGACCGAGCCCGTCCCCGGCTCCGTCATGGCCACGGCCGTCACCGCCTCGCCCGAGGCGCACCTGGGCAGCCAGCGCTTCTTCTGCGCCTCGTTGCCGAACTCGTGGAGGTACGGCACCACCACGTCCGAGTGCAACGCCATGGCGAAGCCGGACTCGTGGAGGCGCGACAGCTCTTCCATCACCACCACCGAGTGCAGGAAGTCACCGCCCGAGCCTCCGTACTCCGGCTCCAGCCAGGGGCAGCAGGGTTGAAGATCCGAATCGAGTTCGCAGAAGGCGAGTTCCTCCTCGCCAGCCGCCTTCAATTCGTCCGCTCGTCCCAGGACGGAAGCAAGTACGGCATGATCGAAGGAGTGGAGCCCAAGCTCCAACGGGCTCAACTCGACCTCGTACTTCAACATCCGCTCGTTGAGCGGAAATACCTCAAGCCCTGGCTGCTTCAAGAGTGATTGCAGAGTCTCTTCGAGCTGCTTCAGTTCTCTCTTGACCTGTTGCTCGTAGATGCTGAGTACACGGCGCACCGTCTGAGCGTCGGTATCGGTAATCGAGCCGGGTCGTGGCGAAGACAAGAACTTGCGGATCGCGTCGGCTTCGTGCCTGGGTTGGAACCTGGTCGGAATGGTGCGCCGGGCTTCGGTGATGCAAATGGAGGGAAGATGCAGCTGCAATTCACCGCGTCCCGCGCGTTCCAAGAGGTCCAGGGCGTCAGGGACTCGATGGTGCACAGGCGAGGCAACGCCTACAACCCAGTTGGTTTCGACGAAGACGTGTTTCATCTAGCAATGCTGGATGCGGGCTCGGCTCTTGGTCCGGCGGCCCGAACCTGCCCCTCGTTGAGAGCGGGGACGACATACTCTTCAAGTGCCTCTCGAAGGGCTGGCGGAAGCTTCTGTCGCTCTGACTCCGTCGAGAGCCCTTCCAGCCAGCGCTGAACCGCCTGCTCCAGGGCGAAAGCAGGTTGGCGAGGGAATACATCCGCATCCAGCTGTAGGACCCGAAGACCGAAGAGTGGGAACTCCCCCACGCATTCGACGGATGCCAGGCCAGGAACGCTATAGCTGTCGTTGTAGATCCAGAGCCGTTCCGGCGTAACCAACAGCCCAACCGGGCATCGCATACCGACCATGTACCGTTTCAGCTGTTCTTCAGCCTGGGACTTGTCGGTCAAGGAGATTTTCACCTCGGCTACAAGCAAAACCCCAAGTCCTTCGGACGCAGTGACGATGACATCGGGCTCGAACGGCATGGAAAGAGGATAGAGCAGCTACCCAGGTCCTGCATCATGCTTACCCGCCAGAGTATCGAGCAGGGTGGGTTCATGTACGCAGGGAATATGGGGGAGGTATCCGAAGCACTCGTTGCGCCGCTCACTTCGTGCCGAGCAACAGGTACGTCCGCATCGGCCCCTTGCCCTTCACGTGCACCAGGCCCTGGTCCTTGAAGCGGAAGCGGTCCCCGAGCCGCTCGTGGACAGCCTCGGTGAGGTGGATGCCATCCACCACCCCGTGCGACTCCATCCGGCTCGCGGTGTTCACCGTGTCGCCCCACAGGTCATACGCGAACTTCTTGCCGCTGATGACCCCGGCGCTCACCGGGCCCGAGTGCAGGCCGATGCGCAGGTGCAGCGGAATCTGCAACTGCTCGCCCAGCTTCAGCACCTCGGCGCGCATCGCCAGCGCCAGGCTCACCATCGCGTCGGCATGGTCGTCACGCGGCAGCGACAGCCCGCCCACCGCCATGTACGCGTCGCCAATCGTCTTCACCTTCTCCACCCCGAGCTCGTCCGTGAGCTGGTCGAAGGTCGAGAACACCATGTTCAACACCTGCAGCACGTCCGGCGCCGAGTGCTCGGCCGCGAAGCGCGTGAACTCCACCAGGTCCGCGAACAGCACCGTCACGTCCGGGAAGTTCTCCACGATGATGCGCTGCCCCTGCTTGAGCCGGTCCGCCACCGGCTTCGGCAGGATGTTCAGCAGGAGCTGATCCGCCCGCTCCCGCTCGCGCTCGATGGTGCGCAGGTGCGCCATCTCCTGCTCGTGCATCCGGTGCAGCTCGGAGAGGTCATGGTAGATGGCGATGAAGCCCACGTGCTCGCCCTCCACCATCACCGGCAGCGCCAGGAGCTCCACGTCGATGGGCGTCCCGTCCTTGCGCAGGCGCCGGGTGAGCGTCTGGACCCGACCGCGCTTGAGCGCCTCGCTCGCGGTGCTGTCGGCCTCCTTCCGGATGGGCCCCGTGTCGCTGGCCACCAGCTGCAGGAGGCTCCGGCCAATGGCCTCCCTCGCCGTGTAGCCGAACAGCCTCTCCGCCGCCGGGTTCCAGGACACCACGTTGAAGCGGAGGTTGATGGTGACGATGGCCACCGGGCTGTTGAGCACCACCGACTCGTAGTACTCCTTCTGGTGGCGCAGCGTCGCCTCGACCTCCGCCTGCGCCGTCAAATCCCTCAGCAGCAACACCAGCCCTTCGGGGATGGGCACACACCGAACCCGCAGCACGCGAGGCGACTGGGGCGCCGCGCTCGCGGCCCCACGCCACACCAGCTCACCCTCTGGAGGGGCCTCCTCGCCCGACGGCGGCGCGGGCGGCGTCCACTCCGGCAGCAGCTCCGCCACGGGCCTGCCCACGAGCGCCTCGCACCGTTCGCCCAGCAGTCGTCGCGCGGCCCCGTTCGCCTCCACGAGGCGGTGCAGGGCATCGAGCACCAGCACGCCATCGGGGGTGTGCTCGAAGAGGGCATGCTGGGCGCGGCGCAACAGGTCAGACATGGGTGGTTCCAGCAACAGTGTAGGCCACCCGCTGACGTGAGCCACTCACGGACCTCGTTGGGACTCCTAGGGAATTCAGACGTGTGTGGTGCCGCTGTCCTGACCGTCGGCGATGAGGCCCTCCTCCTGGGCCAGCGTCCTCAACTGGGTCTTGATGCGCTGGAACTGCTGGCGCAGCGCCGCCGCCCGCTTCTTCAGCGCCAGGTCCGAGAGCGGCGCCTCGCCCTCCGACATCACCCGCGCCACCTCCTCCCACGACAGCCGCTGATCCACCCGGAGCAACAGCAGCATGCGCTCGTTTGGCTCCAGGCTCTCGCGCAGCGCGCGGAACCGCTCCTTCACCGACGTGCGCTGCCAGGGGCGCGTCTCCGAGCGCGGCCGGATGCTCTCGTCCGGTATCTTCGACGCGCTCATCGGCTGCTCCCGGCCCGCCGGCGCGTGCATCACCTGATAGCAGGCGTTGCGCGCCAGGCGATAGGCCCACGTCCGGAAGGAGCTCTCCCACCGGAAGCCCGACAGGCCCCGCAGCAGGTTCTCGCTGAAGAGGCTGAAGGCATCCCGGCTCCGCTCATAGTCATGCAGCACCGACGCCATCAGCCGCATGATTTCCTGCCCATAGCCCTCCAGGGCCCGCTCCACGGCCCCCGCCGTGTCGCCCCGTCGGCACAACTCCTGGATTTCCCGCTCCAGCTTCTCGCGCTCTTCCAACTGCATGGTGGCTCTCCCTGATCCTCGCTTCTCTGCCTCGTCTCCACTTCACACCGCGCTCGACGCCTCCGCGTGCCCACCGGGCACCCCGGGCGCCAGGTCGAGCGCGAGCAGGGCGTGGTGCTCGTACTCCCTCGCCCCCTGCGCGCGAGCGATGCGCACCGCCTGGAGGAGGGAAGCTCGGGCCTCGTCCTCATGGCCCAGGGCCCGCTCGGCCTCGGCCCCGATGCGGTACAGCTCCGCCTCGTAGTAGCGCTCCCCCACGGCCTCCACCCACTTGAGGCCCTCGTGCACCGCGGACAGCGCCTCGGTGGGCTGACGCAGCCGCAGGTGCACTTCGGCCAACAGCCCGAGGTGGTGTGGCATGCCCGCCTTCACGCCCGACACCCGCCATTGCCCCAGCCACTTGCGCAGCTGCACCAGCCCCTCCTCGGGCCGGCCCAGCTGCGCGAGGGCCCAGGCCCGCAGCAGCCCGGACCACTCCAACCACAGGCGGAACCAGTGCTCGCGTGACAGCGCATGGCACTCCTCGGCGAACCGGAGCGTGCCCTCGGCGTCCTGGCGCAGCTGGCAGGACAGCGCGGAGTAGAGCAGGACGTAGGCCCGGGTGTTCTCGTGACCCAGGTGCCCGGCCAGCTCCAGCGCCTCATGGGCGTAGCGACGCGCCCGCTCCGGCTGCCCCAGCGCGGAGTGGAAGACGGAGGCGTTGATGAGCGCCATCGCCCTCGGCTCCAGGAAGTGGCGCACCGCCAGCCTCCGGTGCTCCTCCAGGGAGAAGTCCGCGCACGCCACCGCGCGCTCCACGTACTCGCGCGCCTCGTCCATCCGCCCCCAGGTGAACAGGTCGGTGGCGATCATCCGGTAGCCCAGGGCGAGCAGCTCCCGGTTCTGCTGGCGCGTGCCCAGGTTCACGAGCCGCTCGGCCAGCTCGTGCGACAGTCGGTACTCGGCCCGCGCGAAGGAGTAGGCGTAGGGGCCCCAGTAGGACAGCTCGAGGCTCGGCAGCGCCTCGCCGACGCGCAGGAAGAGCTCGCGTGCCCGGGTGTACGTCCGCTTCACCTCGGGCGAGCGGTAGCCCTCCAGTTGTGCCAGGGGAATGCCCAGGGCGATGAGCAACTGGAGCTCCTGCTGGATGCGCTGCTCGGCGTCGGGCAGGGCCCGCAGCAGCCGCAACGCCTGCTGCAGGTGGCTCACCGCCTCCTGGTTCGCCGAGCGCAGGCTGGCGCGGATGCCGGCCTTCAGCCAGTAGCGCAGGGCGGGGTCGTCCTCACCGGCTTCCATATAATGATGGGCCAGCACCTCGGGCTGCGTCTCCACCACCTCGGGAAACTGCTCCACGAGGGCCTGGGCGATGCGCCGGTGGTGCTGGCGCCGGGTGCTGCGCAGCAGCGACTGGTAGGCCGCGTCCTGGAGGAGGGCATGGCGGAACTGGTAGCCCGGCTCCACCCCCTCCTCCGCCTCCGTCCGCTGGAGCAGCCCCGCGTCCACCATCTCCTCCACGTCCGCCCGCAGCGCCGGGGGCGTGCGCCGTGTCAGCGTGGCCAGCAGCGCATGGGAGAAGCCGCGCCCCACCACCGCGCACAGCTGCGTCAGGGCCTTCTGCCGCGGCGGCAGCGTATCCAGGCGGGCCAGCAGCAGCTCGTGCAGGGTGACGGGGATGGACGGCAGGTCACCGCCCCTCACCACCATGCGCGTCATCTCCTCCACGAAGAGGGGGATGCCGTCCGTCTTCGCCACCAGCTGGGACACCGTCTCCGGAGACAGGGTGAGCCCACCGGCGGCCTCCTGCACGAGCGTGGCGATGAGCCGCGCCGGCAGCCGGTCCAGCGTCATCCGCCGGAGCCGCTCCGACTCGGGCCAGGGGTGCTGGAAGCTCGGGCGGGCGCTCAGCACCAGCAGCACGCGCGCGTCTCCCACGCGCCTCAGCACGGCGTCGAACAACTCCAGCGTGGACGGGTCCGCCCAGTGCAGGTCCTCCACCACACCGAAGAGCGGGTGCTGCTCCGTGAAGCGCAGCAACAGCGTCACCAGGGCATCGATGGTGCGCTCCTTCTGCAGGTCCGGCGACAACTGGAGGAAGGGCAGGTTCTCCTTCACCGGCAGCGAGAGGAAGGAGGTGATGAGGCCCATGTGCTCCGCGTCCAGGCCCAGCGAGCCCAGGAGCCCCTCCAGCTGGTGCAGGTTGTCCTGGGGCGAGGCCTCCGGGTCCAGGTGGAAGAGGTGCTGGAGCAGCTCGATGATGGGGTGGAAGGCGCTGTTGGAGAACTGACTCCAGCACTGGCAGCGCACGCGGATGCTGGGGTCGGCGCCCACGCGCTGGCGCAGCTCCTGGATGACGCGGGACTTGCCAATGCCGGCCTCGCCCGTGAGCAGCACGAGGGAGCCCCGACCCGCGCGCGCCTCCTCCCACCAGGTGGACAGCGTGTGCAGCTCGGCCTCCCGCCCCACCAGCGGCGAGAGCGCGCCGGCCACCAGCGAGCGATCGAAGCGGAACACCGACTTGCGCGGGCGTGTCACCCGCCACGCCTCCACGGGCCGCGTCCCGGACAGGCCCTCGAAGGTGCGCGGGCCGAGCGGCTCGGACTCGAAGGCGCACTGCACCAGCGTCTGCGTGGTGTCGCTGAGCACCACCGTGCCCGGCAGGGCCCCCCGCGCCAGCCACGAGGCGATGCGCGGGGCCTCGCCCTGGATGGTGGGCGTGCGCCCGCGCAGCTCGGGGAGGATGTCGTCGAACACCACCAGCTCGGTATGGAGGCCCACCTGCACCTGGAGCGAGCGCGCCACGGGGAGGGCGAGCCGCTGCTCCAGCTCACCCGGCAGCGAGCCCACCAGGTCCAGCGCGGCGCGCACCGCGTACTCCGAGTCCTCCTCGCGTGCCACCGGGTAGCCGAAGCAGGCGAGCACCTCATCCCCCACGCACGTGGTGATGGAGCCGCCATGGCGCTGCATGGTCTCCGAGCAGCGCTTCTGGAAGACGGCCTCCAGCTCGCTGAAGTCCTCCGGGTCCAACGTGTGGGCGAGGCCTCCCAGACCCGCAAGCTTGCAGGACACCAGGGTCACCGGCCGGCGCTGGGGCGCCACGGTTCGCGGCTCCTCGCGCCAGGGCCCCAGGCGCTCCTCCAGCCGGCGCAACCGCTCCCTCAGCTCCACGGCCGAGGGGAGGCGCTCGCGGGGATCCTTCGCCAGGGCCGAGGCCACCAGCGCCGCCACCTCCTTGGGCACGTCCGGGCGCAACACGCGCACCGAGGGCACTGGCTCGGGCGCCATCACCTTCGCGCGCAGCTCCTCCAGCGTGTCACTTGGATAGGGCAGCTCACCGGTGAGCATCTCGTAGAGCATGACGCCCGCGGCCCAGAGGTCCGTGGCTTCGCCCTGGGACTCGCCACGCCACTTCTCCGGGGAGATGTAGGGCGGAGTGCCGGCCTCGGGCAGGTGGGGCGCGGGCGAGCCACTGGAGGCCATCAACCACGCCAGGCCGAAGTCGAGCAGCTTCACCACGCCCGAGCGGGTCATGAAGACGTTGCTGGGCTTGAGGTCGCGGTGGACGATGTGGCGGCCATGGGCGTGGGCCAACCCCGCGGCCACCCCGCACATGATCTCCAGCGCGCGCCGCACCCCGAGCTTCGGCTCGCGCCGCAGCAGCGAGGCCAGCGACTCGCCGTCCAGACACTCCATGATGAGGAAGGGGATGCGAGCCTCCCAGGGCTCCCCGGCCCACTCGGCCACGTCGAAGATGCGGACGATGTTCTCGTGGTCGAGCTGGGCGATGGCGCGCGCCTCGCGGCGCAGCGGCTCCATCATCCCCTCGTTGCCCAGGCCCTCACGGGGAAGGAGGAACTTGAGGGCCACCTTGCGCTGAAGCTCCTCGTCACGGGCACGGAAGACCTGGCCCATGGCGCCCCCCCCGAGCGGGCCGAGGATCTCGAAGCGGCGACCATCCGAGCCCCCCAGCCGCTCCCCGGAGAGCGGCTTGCGGAACGGCGGCGACACCTGGGCCACCTCCTGAAGGAAGGAATCAGCGAAGTCCGAGTCATCGGCTCGGCTCGCCTCCGCCCGGAGCGGGTGCTCACCGCTGGCGGTGTGACCGGTCTCCTCGCGCATCACTGCTCCCCGGTCGAGGCCCTTCACGACACAGACCCTGGCAGGATGAAGGTAGGGACCACGGGGCTCCCCAGCAACGCGACGACCCTGGAGGGCAAGCGCACTGTCCGCTGCCAGGAGCGCCCCCCTCCCCGAGGTGGCACCGCGAGCCTCCTGAGTCTTGGAACCGTCCTCGTACGCGCCTCGTCCATTCGTCGCTCCCAGGGGGTGGAGGGACGTGGCGGGATTCGTGACACGCGGGGAAGAGGAGCGGCGGCACGCCCGTGCCACGGGCAGCCGGGCGTCGAAAGGCTCAGGAGGGGAACAGGTGTCCGCGCAGCTGCTCCAACCCGAGGGGCGAGCACAGCTCGCGCGAGAAGAGCACGTTCAACGCACGCTGGACGAGCTCGGGCGAGGGTGCGGCGACGAGCACCCGACCGCACTCCTGGAGCTGCTCCCGGATGAGGCCAATCTCGCCGTACAGCTCCGCGAGTTTCATGCGGTCCTCGATGGTCAGGTCGCGCTTGAGCTCCGCGGTGAGCTGGCGCAGCTCCACCGTGCTCCCGTCCGAGCGCTGCACCTTGGGCTCCGCCTCGAGCTCGTCCTCGTCGTCGACGAGCAGCGGCCAGATCTCCATCACCGTCGCGGGCGCATCCACCAGCAGGTGTCCCACGCGCCGGGCACACTCCCGACACGAGGACCCCGCGAAACGAGGCAGGTTCAGGGCCGGAGAGGCTCCAGCACCACAGAGCAGGCAGGTCGCGATGGAGGTGGTCGTGGACGTCATGGGGTGTACCCGTAACGCGCTCCGCCGACAGTCGCCAGCCCTCTTGCTCGCTCCCTTCCGTCCGCCTCCCCGAGCACCCACCGGACCGTCGGCCTGTCCACACCTCAGGGATGGCGCCGCCGATACTCGTCGCGCAGGCCCGCGAGGTAGCTCGCGGCCTCCGGGGTGCCCTCAGCTGGCGCCCACGAAGCAAAGGCCTTGTCATTGGTGGGCGCATACGGCCCGTTCTTCACCTCGTAGATGACCGTGTCCGGCGCGAGCGCGACGAGGCCATGGAAGATGCCCGGGGCGAGGTCCACCCCGAAGTGCTCTCCTCCCGCCTCCAAACCCAGACAGTCGCGCACGCGGCCATCGTCCTCGAAGGTGAAGAAGGCAAGCGCGCCGCGCAGCAGCACCCAGGCCTCGGACTTCGGCGGATCCAGGTGCCGGTGCGGCCGCACGTAGCTGTCCGGCTGGATGACGTTGAGCATCCGGTGTAGCGGCTCGGCTTCGTTCTTGTGGAAGGGCAGGATGATACGCCGACGCGGGCTCGTCCGGGACGTCTCGGTGACGTGCTCGACCAGCGAGCGCGAGAGGACCACGAGCTCGCCCTCGGGAGCTTCGAGGGCACGCGGGAAGGAAGGGGGGCTCATGGTCCCCGAGCGGAGCACAGACGCGCGCCCTCGGCCAGGGACAGCAGGGGGCTCACTAGCGCGAACCGGCTGCCTCAATTAGAGGGACCTGACTCGACATCCACCTCCATCTTCTCCAATAGTAGATTCCGCTGCTCCAACGGGAGCTCAAGCAGAACGCTCTTGTCTCCACTCTGCTGATACCGTACCGCGACGGACAGCAACCCAAGGGGAATGCGGCATTCGGGCACATCTCCAAAGGTGCCTTGGAGCATAGGAAGCGCCTTCGTCCACTCATCCTCCGAAAGATGCTCTTCCTCAAGCCACGCATCGAGAAGCTTGGACAGAACAGGTGACAAAATCCCGCTCTGCTGGTGCTTGCCTAGCAGTGCCTTGAGTTGAGAACACTGCCGTGCCATCGCCACGGCTCCTCTAAGATGCTGCTCAATCAAGAGGACATTGTTGATTGTCGTGACCAGAGCGTCCTGCTCCACGGCAACCGTCCGCCCGCCGAGTGCATCATCGAGCGCGCTCATTGCCGCGCCAAAACCCGAGCTTCCAGTCAAAGCTTCGACCTCCAGCAGAGCGGCCTTGATGTCCGTGGGGTCACTTCGCCGGACTGCTCCGATGACCTCCTGGGCTTCACCGTACCTGGAGAGCAGAAGCAAAGCCCGCGTTCGCTGCTCCCAGACGGCCTTCACAGTCCCCTCTCTCTTTTCGAGATCCTCGATCGCGGAAAGAACCTTCGCAGGTCCCCCTGAACGAAGCAGGATGTCCAAAACGACAGAGGTAACGCTCTCTGGGCTTTGCAACCGCAGTGCAGTCACGCATGAATTCGCCGCATCCTCGAACCTGCCCAGTTTGAACAGAGCCATTGCCTTGAAACCGTGGAGCCGAGCATCACCAACATTGGACGCCATTGCCTTGTCCAATTGAACGAGTGCGTCTTCGTATCTTCCGAGAATGACCAGACATTCTCCGTATTCAGAAAGGATGGAGCCACTTCCTGATGGAACTTGCGCTGCAGCATCCGCCAGGGAAACTGCGTCGTGGTATTTTTTCTGATAATACAGACTCAAAAAGAGCCCATTGAAGGGTAGTTCATCACCCGTTTCCAGCTCCAAGACCTCCCGGTATACCTGCTCTGCCTCAACGTGTCTGCGCATGTCCAACAACGACACAGCCATGACCTTCCTGGCTTCGAGATTCTCGGGCTGCACCTGCAATATGCGCCTGACGTGCTCGAATGCTAGATCAGCTCGTCCATTCATTCCCAATAGAGCAGCATACTCGCAAGCAACTTCGGCATCGTCTGGCTTGAGCTTTACGATACGTTCAGATGCTTCCAGCGCCTCTGCAAGACGGTTGAGGCGCATCAATGCAAGTGGCCTATACTCGTAAAGTGCGGCCTCGTCCGGGTATCTGGCTGTTCCTTCATCCACAACCTTCAACACGTCTTCAAATCTCGACAAATTCTCCAACGCCCAGGCCAGCGCCAGGTAATATTGTGACGAGGGCCGCTCGTTCAGCAGGCGCGGGACTGCATCCACCAACCCCTGATAGTCCCTGAATTCGATACACCGCCGCACTTCCACATCCAGGTGTTCCAGGAATGGCTCTCGTCGATTCTGGTCGAAATCCTGGAGCGCGACCGCCAGATGCAATCTGTCGATTCGACGGGCCTCTGGTGCCGCCTGCATCAACAATTCCAACTGGGCCCGCAGCTCGCGTCCCGTGAACCAGTGCCTCAAGAAATCAACGAAGAGCCTGAAGTGCTCCGTGCGGTTGTCCTTGATATCCACGCAGATGCGCATGAGTGGCTCGGCCAGCTCGTAGTACGACTCGCGCCCCACCTTCGTGCTCACCAGGAACTGGAGCTTCGCCAACTCACCGAGTTGCTTCGCGGCGACCTGCTGCGAAATCAAGGCTCGCATGGCGATGTCCTTGACGATGAGCGGCCTGGATTCCTGGCACAACAGCTCGATGATCTTCCGCTGCTGGGGCGCGAGTTGCCGCATGCGGTCCTGGTAGTAGGGCGTCAGGTCATCGGCCATCCGCATGAAGGGACCAACGAGTTCCTCAAGAGACTCCTCGTCGAGGAAGTCGGAGAGGATGACGTAGACGCGATGGTTCCCCCCGGCGAGGTGGTGGATGGCGCGGACCCGCGCACGTCCTGTCGGTGTCACCAGGAAGTTCGCCAGCCCGGTGCGTCCCTCCATGAGGGCCTTCTGGCGCAGCAGGTCCGTCGCCGTGTCGAAGTCGAGCCGATCCAGCGGCTTGAGGTTGAAGAAGTTGTAGAACGGTGAGGTCTGGAGCTTCACGCCCGAGAACAGGGCCGGCGTGGTGGCCAGGATGGTCCAGAAGGGATGCTCCTGGATCAAGGCACGCCACCGCTGCTGCCCCTCGGTATCCAAGCCCTCGAACAGGTCGGAGAGGTTCTCGCAAATCAGCAGCAACGTGCTCCCCTGCACATGCTGAATGAGGAGCGACTCGGCGAATTGGAGAGCCGCCTCCGGGCTCTGCTTGAAGGTCTCGTAGATGCGGTTGATTCCCGCCGAGAGTTCCGGGTCGCCACGCTCGGACACCAGGGCGCGGAGAATCCGCACCAGCAGGTCCAGGAACGAGGCAACGCCCCACTCTTCCTCGTTCAGATAGGCGATCTTCAGCCGTGCCCGCGCACTGGCGTAGGCGGGGTCAGTCTTCAGCTTGTGGTAGGCGAGCGAGACGAAATGGGTCTTCCCCATGCCCCGCGGGCCCACCAGCAGGATGAAGTGCTTTTCCTTCCGGGTCGCAGAGACGGTGATGCGTTTGAGCACCTCCTTCATCAGGGCGTCCCGCCCGACGAAGAGCCGTTCGAGGGCCTGCCCCGACATGTTGCCAGGGCTGTACCGAGAGGTCGTGACGAGTCCACGGCTCATAGCCGGTTCTCCTTCCACCAGCGCTTGACGACGTTCCACCGGAAGTCATGAACCGTGACGCCGCCACGCCGTTCGAGCGTGAGGTAGTGGTCGCGCCGCAGCAGCAGGCAGGTATCGCGAATCTGCTCCTCGCGGACCTCCGGCTGCTCGTGGCGCGCGAGGTTGAGCAGGTTCTCCATCGATGTCGCCTCTTCCTGTGACGCGACGGCGTTCAGGACCAGGAGCGCCAGGCGAACCTCCTCGGGCGCGTAATAGGAAGCGAGCCGCTGGTGGTAGTAGGCGAGGTGCGCCGGGTCATCATCCGCATGCACCAGGGCCTCCGCCGCCCCCGTGACATCGGCCGCCGTGGGCTCCCGGTCCAGCGCACCAAGTCGGTCGACGAGGTGGTGGATGTAGTAGGGGAAGCCTCCAATGGCCGCGTGGATGAGCTTCGCGAGCGGCTCGGCCTCGGCGGGAGGATGCTCGAGGCCACAGAGCAGGCGACACGCCAGCTCGATGGCTTCCGCCTCGACCATGGGAGGCACCGTCTCCTGGTGCATGTCGTTGACCGGATCGTTGGCGTTCCCCGCCATGCGCAGCGCCCGAAGGACCAGGTGCAATCCGATGGAGCCGGTGAAGAGGAACCTCAGACGCGACCCGTGCTGCTGGCGCAGGCTCCGCAGCAGATCGAGCAGTTGGATGACGCTGTCGGTACCCTCGCGCTTGTGGAGGTTGTAGAGCATCAGCGGCAACTCGTCCCAGATGAGCACTACCTTGTCGGCCGGGTCGACCGCCTCGAGAACATCGCTCACGGCCTCGCCGAGCAGCCCCTTCCAGTTGTTGCGCGCATCAGGCAGGTCCAGGCTGCCCACCTTCTTGGGAACCACGGTGGTCCAGAGATCGACAGCCCTCCGCTTCGCCTTCTTCACTCGCGAGAGCTGATGCTCGACCGACCTGTAGATGGCTCGAACCAGTTCGGTGAGCCCGTGGACCGACTCCAGATCCTGGTAGAAGGTGACGAACCCGTCCTGCCCCATCTCGTGCATCTTCAGCACGATGTGGGTCTTGCCGAGCCGGCGCTCCGCTCCCAGCACGAGCCCCTGACGCTCCAGGATCTTCCAATACCGCCGGATCTCCTGCTCGCGTCCAACGATGTCCTCAACGCCCAACCGCCCACCCGGGTTCACCACCAGAGGCTTCATGGACGGGACTTTTAGCTGACGCCCAAGAAGTACGTCAAATTCATCGTACGTGGAGAACGTCGTACGATACTCCTCTGTTCCCTGACCCGCAGTCCCTGTAGTTACGGACACTTACATCCCAGACAGTGGGGAGAGCCAGGGCGCTCACGGGTGCATCGGCTCCGCCCCGGGTGCCTCCGCCTCGTGCGGCCCCCACTCCTGGAGCTGGCGCCGCAGGCTCGCCTGGGCCCGCTCCTCGTACGCCTTCATCTCGTGCTCCCGCGCGGAGTGGATGGCCTCCAGGAACTCCTCGCGCGCCTGCTCCTCCCGGCCCGCGCGCCTCAACAACTCACCGCGCATCCGGTGGATCTCCGGCAGGTACGAGAACTCGTCCGTCTTCGCCGGCCACGTCAGCGCCTCCTCCACCGCGGCGAGCCCCTCCTCCACCTGCCCCAGCTTCAGGTGGATGCCGGCCAGCATCGTCAGGTGGTGGGGCCAGCCCGCCTGGAGGCCCGAGTGCTTCCACAGCACCAGCGTCTCCCGCATCAGGTTCAGCCCATCTCGCGGGCGCCCCAGCTCGGCCAGGGCCCAGCTCTTCAGGATGGAGGACCACATGAACCACAAGGGGAAGCGGCTCTCCCGCGCCAGCGGAATGCTCTGCTCCGTCAGCGCGAGCGTCGTGCTCGCGTCACCGCGCAGCTGGCCCCCCAGGGCGCAGTACGTCAACGCGAACAGCGTCGTGTGCGGATGGCCGATGCGTCCGGCCAGCTCCAGCGCCTCGCGGACGAAGCGCTCGGCCTCGTCCGCCTCGCCCAGCACCGACAGGATGACCGAGCCATAGGCCAGCACCGACACGCGTGGGTTCACCCAGTCCCGGACGGCCAGCGCCCGGTGCCGCTCCAGCTCGCAGTCCGTGTCCTCCAGCGCCTTGCGCACGTGGCGCAACGCCCGGGGCATCTCCCCCCAGTTGAAGAAGTCCGTGGCCATCATCCGGTGGCCATTGGCCAGCAGCTCCTTGTTGCCCTGCCGCTCGCCCAGGGCCACCAGCAGCTCCCCCACCTCGTGGGCCTCGCGCGACTTGCCGCGCGCGAAGGAGTAGGCGAAGGAGCCCCAGAAGCTCAGCTCCAGCCGGGGCAGCTCGTCCCCCACCTCCCGGAAGAGCGTCCGCACCCGGGTGTACGTCTCCTCCACCTCGGGGGCGTGGAAGCCCCGCACCTGCATCAGCGGCATGCCCAGGGCGATGAGCAGCTGCAGCTCCTCCTTCGTGAGGGACGTGGCGTCCGGCAGGCCGCGCAGCAGCTTCAGCGCCTGCCCGAGGTGACTCACCGCCTCCTCGTTGGCCGAGCGCCGGCTGGCCAGCAGTCCCGCCAGCTTCCAGAAGTGGATGGCCTGCTTCACATCCCCCGACTCGGTGAAGTGGTGGGCCAGCAGCTCGGGCCGCGTCTCCCCCACCTCGGGGAAGCGCTCCACCAGGCCCTGGGCGATCCGCCGGTGGTACTGCCGCCGAGCGCTCCGGGGCAGCGACTGGTAGGCGGCCTCCTGGATGAGGGCATGACGGAACTGGTAGCCGGGGGTGACTTCGTCGGACCGCGCCTGGAGCAACCCCGCCCTCGTCAGCCCCGTGAGG
>Ga0216309_1000094_pt1 | contig 14745 bp, 14 predicted proteins | sample Total_DNA_C_FD_161284 | JGI IMG/M metagenome (GOLD analysis project Ga0216309, IMG submission 161284) | Terrestrial sediment cell enrichment communities for BONCAT metagenomics from Utah, United States - Total_DNA_C | ecosystem: Environmental > Terrestrial > Deep subsurface > Rock core/Sediment ...
GTTTATGGACACACCCGTTCAGTACTACAGCTCGGGCATGCAGGCGCGCCTCTCCTACGCGGTGGCCGCGCGCCTGAACCCGGACGTGCTGCTCGTCGACGAGGTGCTGGCCGTGGGCGACCTCGCCTACCAGCGCAAGTGCTTCGGCCACATGCTGAGCTACCTCGACTCTGGGGGCTCGCTCGTCTTCGTCTCGCACAATCCATTCCAGATTCAATCGATTTGCAAGCGCGGCGTCGTGCTCGAACAGGGGCGTCTGACCTTCGCCGGTACCGCCGTCGAAGCCCTCAACTACTACTTCGAGACACGGAACGTGGGCGTGGCGTCGGCCTCGCCCGCGCGGGCGGTGCCGGCGCTCGACGAGGCGCACCCCGTCGCCATCGAGAGCCTCGGGATCGAGCCTTTGGAGGGTGATGTCATCCGTACGGGCGCAGACCTGCACGTCAAACTCAGTTATCGCTCGCTTGTGAGCCTCGAAGCCCTCTGGGGGTTCAGCGTCTTCACGGCCGACCAGTGGGTCTGTGTGACCGGCGCGTTCGACATGAACCCGCGCCCCCTGAACGTCGGGGCGGGCGAGCTGCGCTGCCGCGTCCCGCAACTTCCGCTCGTGGCCGGGTCGTACCTGCTGCGGGCTTCGCTTCACGACGCGGCCACGCTCCAGCCCCTTTCGCTCTACGGCTGGCAGGACGCGCCCGTGCCGTTCAACGTCCGGGCCCGGCCCACCGTGCTGAGTAACGCCATGACGGCGGCCAACCAGCTGATGGTGCTCAACGTCGAGTGGGAGTGAGATGATGAGTGTCGAAGGGCTCGACGCCGGTATCGTTCGCGGTCTGGGATTCCTGCGGCGCAGCCAATTACCGTCGGGCGAGTTCAAGGTCTACATGTCGACCGACAACAGTCTGGAGAAGGACTGCGTCGTCGACAGCTCGCCCTTCCCCACGGCGCTCATCGCCTACTCGCTCGGCTTCGCGGACCCCTCGGAGGCCGGCGGGATGCTGGAGAAGTCTTTGCGCTTCTTCCTGGCCGAGATGGAAGGGCCCGGGCTCTGGCGTTACTGGACGAAGCAGCACAAGTATCATTCCGTCATCCCGCCGGACCTCGACGACGTCGCCTGCGTCTCCTACGTGCTGCGCCGCCACGGCGTCGAATTCCCCTCGAACCTCAAGCTCGTCTTCGCTAACCGCGACCCGGTGGGACGCTTCTACACGTGGCTTACCCCACGCTGGCCGATGCCGCGCGTCCCGTCGTACTGGCATGTGGTCCTGCGGCAGTGGCTCAGTCCGCTGAAGATGTACTATTTTTGGAAGCTGAACGAGTCGGAGCCGGGCGACGTGGACTGCGTCGTCAACGCCAACGTCCTCTTCTACCTGGGCGGGAGCCCCGAGACGCTGCCCGTCGTCGAATACCTGAAGGACGTTGTGCGCCGCGGCGAGGAGGGTTGCTGCGACAAGTGGCACCTCAACCGCTTCATGTTCTACTACGTCGTCTCGCGCAACTACGACGCGGGCGTCTCGGCCCTCGGCGAGGTACGCGACCAGGCCATGGGGCGAATCGTCGCCGCCTCGAACCCTGACGGCTCTCTCGGCGAAAGCGTTCTCGAAACCGCGCTGGCCGTCTGCGCCCTGCTCTACTGGAAGGGAGCGCCCGCGGAGGTGGAACGGGGCGTGCGGTTTCTGCTCGGCCGACAGCGGGAGGGCGGCGAGTGGCCGCGTGCGGCTCTCTATTACGGCGGGCCAAAAAAGTATTACGGCTGGGGCTCGGAGGAGCTGACGACTGGCTTCTGTCTCGAAGCACTTCTGCGCTACCGTGCGGCCGCCTTATAGTTCTCGAAGGCGTCAGCCTCATCATTATCAGCGGCGACCCGCTTTACCTATGGTTCGACACTTAATCCACATCGGCTACCCGAAGGCCGGCTCCACGTTCCTCCAGGCGTGGTTCGAGCGTCATCCGGAACTGCGCTTCGTGGACGGTGGGCTCGGGGGCTTCCGCAACGTTTTCGAGCTGGCGCGGCCGTCCGCCGGGGCCTACAAATATTTCGTGACCAGCAGAGAAGACCTCTCCGCCCCCCGCGAGGGCGCGGGCGAGAACCCCTTGGAAGTGGCCTTCGAATGGATGACGCACACGGAGAGGATGAAGGAACACAGGGCGGCCGTCTGCGGGGCGCTGAAGGGACTCTTCCCGGGAAGCCTCATCCTCATAGTCACCCGCGGGTTCATGGGGAGCATCCGCTCCGGCTACTCGCAGTACGTCAAGATGGGAGGGCTGCTCGGCGCCTATTCGGACAGCTACGCAGCCGTGAGGGAGGACGCGGTCAGCTACATCTCGGCCTTCTATGACTTCGACCACGTCATCGGGCTCTACGCCGGGGCGTTCGGTGAGGAGAACGTGATAGTGCTCCCCTACGAGTTGCTGCGGGACGACCAGGCGAGGTTCCTCAACACCCTCGAATCGAGGCTCGGCCTCAGTCATGTAGACATCAAGCTAGGGCGCCTGAACCCTTCGCTCTCGCCTGAGGAGCTTTACTGGTACCCATTCATCTCGCGCGCCGTGTCAGCAGCCGCGGCGCGGCTGGGGGCCAAGCGCTCCAGAAGGGTCTACGGCTGGTACGTCGGCAAGATTGTCGAAAACAGGCTGAGCCGCCTTGTCGGCGTCCTGCGCCTCCTCTACCCCGACCGGAGAATCACGGAGGCCGACTTCACCGACGAACTCGTTGCATACTGCCGCGGCAAGGCCACGCTCCTGAAGGAAAATCCCCTTTATGCGCCTTACGCCGCCGAGTACCTTTGGGACGCGGGGGACGCCCCTTCCTGAGAGCTTCGCGCCGCCGCCGCGGCCGTACGACGCAAACTTTAAGCATCATGAACGACCCTTCCAACGCCGCTGAGCGCACGCCCCAGTCGTGCGTGGTGTCTTCAGAAGAGTTCGTGGCCTTCGTCGCGTCTAACCGAAAGAGGGTCGAAGCCGCGCTTGCCGAGTCGCTGCCTTCCAGCATGGCCGCTGGCACGGAGCGTTTCAACCGGGCGCTCCGCGACGCCGTCTTCCCCGGTGGGAAGAGGCTGCGCCCGCACCTGACCCTCATCGGCTCGGCACTGGGCGGGGCGACGGACGAACAGGCGCTCTCGCTCGCCTGCGCCGTCGAGTTCATCCACACCAGCTCGCTCATCCTCGACGACCTGCCCTCGATGGACGACGCGGAGTTGAGGCGCGACCGCCCGACGCTGCACGTCGTCTACGGCGAGGGCTTAGCCATCCTGGTCGCGGTCACGCTGCTCAATCAGGCTTACGCCCTTCTGGCTGCCTCGGCCCGGGACGCAGCCGGGGCGGCGAGGCTCCCTGCGCTCGTCCGCGAGGCCGCGAGCTGTATCGGGAGTTCCGGGATGATCGCCGGGCAGGCGGCCGAGCTGGCGCAAAGCGGCGAGCCTGTGGAGCCGAATGAGCTGCCGAGCCGGGATTTGAAGACGACGGCGCTGATGCGCCTGATGATGGTGGCCGGCGGCATCATCGCCGGGGCCCCGGACGGGGATGTCGCGGCGCTCGCCACCTTCGGCGAGTCGCTGGGTCGCGCCTTTCAAATTTACGACGACCTGGCCGACACCCTGGGCGACAGACAGTCGACCGGAAAGAGCGTGGGGCAGGACCTGCGTCACCAGCGGCCGACGGCCGTCGACGGTCTGAGCCACGACGAAGCCCGGAAGCTCGCGGCCGACAACCTCGCCGCCGCCGTGGGCGCCCTCAACTGCTTCGACGGCCGTCCCTGCGCGAAGCTCCTCAGGTCGGCGGCCGAACACATCCTCGCCGGATTCAAGCCCGGCGCCTCCCACGCGTCGCCAAGCGTTTGAGGGGCCCCGGGCGTCCGAAGTGTTTCTTCGTCCCCATGCCGCGCGCGCTCCGCGGCGGGCACATGCCTTCAACGGAGGTACATGTTGGCGGCCTGTCTGAGAAGCTTGAAGGCGTCGCGGAGGGTCTGAATCGCGCGCCGTGGGAAGAGGAGGAGGTGCGCGGCGATGATGAGGGCGTCGGGCGGGTGGCGCGCGGCCGAAGATAAAAGGAACGCCAGCGGGTAGAAGACCTCGTAGTATTCGTGCATCACGATGCGGTAAGGCTCTCTGGGGACCATGACCACGAGGTGCGTCCTCCACATCGCCGTGCGTGACCATTCCAGTAGCGCGTAGAGGCCGAGAAAGAGGAGCGCCAGAAGGCTCCCGGCGCGCCAGAGGATGAGGGCGAAGGCCGCCGCCTCGAACGGGAAAATGACTCGATTGCCCATCCAGCGCAGCTGTGTTACTGTACGGTGTCTTACAAAGGTTTTCAGGCCGATCTTTTCATCATTCTGTAAGTCGCTTAGCTGATGCCACAGTATCCCGCGCAGCCCGAAACAGATTGACCAGGCCGCTACACCCGCGAGCCAGACGGGGTCGAGCGGGAAGCCCCCCCACCGATAAACGAGGCAGACGACCAGAAGAGTTGGGAAGAGGTGTGCCCCGGAGGCGTCGGCCAGCGGCCCCATGGCGCCGCGACTCTTGAGCCTGACGGGGGGCAGCGAGTAGAGCGAGAAGGAGACCCACGCCGCCAGGTAGATCGAGAGCAGCAGCGGGTCTTGTCGCCAGTAGAGTGCGACGGCGATTCCCGGCAGGATGCAGCAGGCCAGCGCGGCCGCGACGAAGGCCGGCGATCTTCCCGCGAGTCGGTTCGGTTTCCCGCTCGCCAGGTCGTCCTCGATGTCGGTCAGGTCGTTGATGACGCTGACGTAGGCGGCCCCGGGCGCGAGCGCCGCGAGTGCCAGCAGGAGCAGCGGCCACAGCGAGGCCACCGACAGATTCAAGAGGAACGCGGTGGCGTAGATGGTGGCGAAGAGCGGAGACAGCTTGTGCTCCCACCAGTCAAGGGCCCTGATGGTCTGGGAAAGATTGGTTCCCGTTTTTGCCGCCGAGGGATTTTGAGACAGACGTGATTCCACAGGAAGAATGTTTACCCTACTTGAGCGAAGGTAGACCTGTTCTCCGGCGTGTATGAGAAGAGAACTCCCCGTAAACTCTCCTCAACGCTTCGCCATGGTCAGCACCTGCCCCGAGCCCTGGGGCGGAAGTGAAGAACTGTGGTCAGGCGCAGCCGCCGTTTTGGCGAGCAGGGGGCACAGCGTCTCGGTCTTCAAGACCGTACTGGACGAGTCACAACCCGCCGTCCGGAGACTTAAATCCCTCGCCTGCCGGGTCAGGCATCTGCGCCGGCTTCCGCTCCCGCAGCCTCTCAACACGCGCTCTCACCTTCTCTACCTCGCGCTCCACCTCAGCCTGCGCCGCCCCGACCTGGTTCTCATATCGCAGGGTGATAATTACGACGGGCTGCACTTCGGATACCTCTGCCGAAAACTCAGGCTACCTTACACACTGGTCAGCCAGAAAGCCACCGACCACTTCTGGCCGCAGGACCGTTCGCGCGAGTACCGCCGCGAGGTCTATGCCGGCGCGGTCCGCTGCTTCTTCGTCTCAGAGCATAACCGCCGCCTGACCGAAGACCAGAACGGCATGGCGCTGACGAACGCCTCCATCGTCAGAAACCCTTACCTCGTCGGCGCGGAGGGGCCGCTGCCGTGGCCCGGGGGCGAGGGCGAACGCCTGCGGCTCGCGTGCGTGGCGCGCCTCTATCTGCTCGATAAGGGGCAGGACATTCTGCTGCGGGTGCTTTCGCGCGAGAAGTGGAAGGGTCGCAGCCTCCACGTCTCCTTCTACGGCAGCGGGCTGAACCGAGGGGGGCTGGAGGCGATGGCCGTAAGACGTGGCGTGCGCAATGTATCTTTTGAGGGGCAGACGGGCGATGTCGCCGCCGTCTGGCAGAGCCATCACGCGCTCATCCTCCCCTCGCGCGCAGAAGGGCTTCCGCTCTCGCTGGTCGAGGCCATGATGTGCGGGCGGCCCGCGGTCGTCACGAATGTGGGCGGGAACGCCGAGGTCGTCGAAGAGGAGCTGAACGGTTTCCTGGCCGACCCTTCCGAGGACTCGCTAGACGCTGCGCTGGAGCGTGCGTGGGCGCGCAGGGGCGAGCTGGACGAGATGGGCCGGCGTGCGGCGTCGAGTATACGCCGGCTCGTGCCGAAGCGGCCGGCCGAGGTCTTTGCCGACACACTGGTGGGGCTGACCGCCTCGCTCGCCGCGACGAGGCGTGAGGGCGCCGGGGCTCGTGTAAAGGTCGACGAAGGGCGGCTCGGCGAGCGCACCTCTTCGAGCTGAGTCGGGTTGGGGACGGACGGGGACGGAAGTCTGTATGTCACAAGGCACGAAAGGGGCGAGGGATGCGGGCCGTCCGTCTACGCGCGGCATGGTGTCGGTCATCATCCCCACTTTCAACCGTGCCGCGCTGGTGGTAGATGCCATCCGCAGCGCGAAGGCGCAGACCTACCCCTCCATCCAGATAATCGTCATCGACGACGGCTCGACCGACGACACCGCTCGGCGTGTGGCCGAAGAGGGCGGGGTTGAATATCACTTCCAGGAGAACCGCCGGCAGGGGGCGGCGCGTAACCTCGGGCTCGGCCACGCGCGGGGTGAGTTCATCGCCTCGCTCGATTCAGACGACCTCTGGGACGAGGACTTTCTTGAAAGGAGCGTCCGCGCCCTCGAAGAATTCAATCTCGACCTCGCCTTCTCCAACTGGAGGAAGGTGCGGGAGGGGCTTTCACACCCGAGCGAGTGGCTGCGCGACGGCAAGTGGAAGCGGTACCAGCGGCAACCGCGCGACGACTGGTACCTACTCACGCCGGCCGAGGTCAGAAGGCTGTTCCTGGAGATTTGCCCCGCCCCTTCCTCATCGCTCGTCCTCCGCCGCGACTCTATCGTCTCCGGGTGGGGTGAGCGGATGAAGATCGCCGACGACTGGTATCTGCTCCTGGAGATAGCGCTCGGTCGCCCCTGTCGCGCGGCCTTCAGCATGACGCCGCGCTGGAGTAAGCGCGTCGACGGTTTGAACGTCTACGACGGGAGACCATTCTCCGAGGCCGCACGGGAGCTACACCTGCACGACCACCTTATTTTCCGGCGCGACTTCCAGTCGAGACTCACACTGTTCGAGAGGCTCACACTCTCACGCCGCGCGGCATACTACCGGCTCCGCCTGCTTTTTCACGAGTCGGCCGGGACCGAACTGGGCACGCGGCTGAAGGTGCCGCTCCTCATCCGAAGGCTCCGCGGGCCGGTCGAAGCGCAAGGGGGCGGCTACGGAAAGGTGGACCGCCGCCCGGCCGTGGACGAGTAAGAAGGGGCGAGCCGGCACCCTCGCCGCAGAGTTTTGTTCGAAGACAGGGGCGGGCATGGTGCTTTGGTATCTATGTTGAGCGGACGCGACATCATCCTCGTTTCGAGCATCGAGTGGGAGTTCAACTGGCAGGGGCATCAGGAGATCGCCACCCGTCTTGCCGATGCCGGGAACCGCGTCCTCTACATCGAGAACCTGGGCGTCCGCGCACCGCGGCTCAACGACGCATGGCGCGTCGCGCAGAGGTTTTCGCACTGGGCGGGCTCGCTCCTTGACGGAGGAGTGCGGCAGGTCTCGCCCAACCTCTACGTCTGCTCACCCCTGATTCTGCCCCCCTTCGGGTCTGGGCTGTGCCAACAGGTAAACCGGCGCGTGCTGCTCCCGCTGCTGCTGCGTGCGGCCCGAAATCTGCGTTTCGAGCCGGATGTCGTCTGGACCTTCCTGCCGACCGATACGGCCGCTTCGCTTGTCCGGATGCTGCGGACGCCGCGGGGCGTGGTCGTCTATTACTGCATCGCCGACTTCGCCGAGCTGTCCCCACACACGGAAGCCCTGCGGCGGAGCGAGCGTTCCATCATCGAGATGAGCGAACTCGTCTTCGCGCAGGGGCAGCACCTCGCCGAGCACTGTTCGCGTGACGGCCGGAAGGCCGAGGTCTTTCCTTTCGGGGTCAACCTGCACCGCTTCACGAACACTCGGGACGAAGCGAAGACCCCGGCCCGGAACGGCAACGGCGCGCGTGGCGGCAAGGGCGACGGCCTCGACCTCTTGTCCAGGCTTCCGCGCCCCGTCATCGGATACGTCGGCGGCATCCACCGTTACTTCGATGTGGGGCTGATGGCCTCGATGGCGCGGGAGAGGCCCGAATGGTCATGGGTGCTCGTCGGCCCGGCACAGACGCCGCTCGGCGAGCTGAAGCGGATGCCGAACGTCCACCTCATCGGGGCCAAGCCGCACGAGGAGCTGCCCCGTCTCATCCGCTGCTTCGACGTCGGCATCGTGCCCTACCTTACCAACAACTACACGGCGACGGTTGTCCCCACGAAGATCAACGAGTACCTGGCGATGGGCAAGCCCGTCGTCTCCACCGATCTGCCCGAGGTCAACACCTTCAATGGCAAGCACGGGGTCATCATCACCTCACCGAACAACCCTGACGAGTTCGTCGCCTCCATTGAGAAGGCACTCGTGCTGCCGGGCGGCGACGCGGTCGTCTCGCACCGGCAGACGGTAGCGGCGCTGCACGGCTGGGAGGAGCGCTTCGAGCGTATGAGCCGGCTGATCGAGCAGGCGCTCCGGAATAAACGGGCGCCCGCCCCCGAACGGAACCTCCCGTAAACAATTGCCCCCGCCATCCGCCCTTTTTCTGGGCCCCGCCGAATTGCTAAACGGGAAGCCTCGACACTCACCCGAAAATTTCTGCCACGGATCTCGCGCCCGCGGTGTTCTCCTTTTGCAACACGGTAAAAATCTGTCCGAGGAGATGGTGTGATGGCATTCAAAGTCCGATTTTTCGTACGTTCAGCCGCCGTTCTGGTCCTCTTCCTTTCAGCCGCGGGGCCCCACGCCGCCCTCGCGCAGACCGTCTTGACGGGCGAATGGCGGGCCTCTTTCGACCAACAGAAGCCGGACAAGATACAACTCAACCTCGAGCGTCGCTCCGAAAAGGGCGGCCGGAATCAGATGGGCCAGACCTTCGATTTCTCAGAGCTTGAGGGCCTGAGCCGCGAGCAGGCCGCTGGCGGCGGCGCGGTCAGGTTCAGCCTCGTGCGCGAGGCCGGGACGGTCGAGTGCGAAGGCAGTTTCCAGCAGGGCAAGGGCTCTGGCACCTTCCGCTTCACGCCGAACCACGGCTTCGCTACGGCGATGAAGGGGCGCGGCTTCGACTTCGAGAAGTCATCCTCGGCCAAGGGCGGCGGGCAGAACCTCGAAGAGAGACTCTTCGCGGCGGCGATGCTGAACGTCACGACCGCGCTCGCCGACGACCTGCTCTCCGCGGGCTTCGGCCCGCTCGACGTGGACGACCTGTTCAAGGCGGCCATCTTCAAGGTCGATTCAAAATTCATGCGCGAGATGAAGGCGAGCGGGTTCCCGAACCTCGGCATGGAAGAGCTGGTCAAGGCGCGTATCTTCAAGTTCGACCCCGACTTCGTCGGCCAGGTGACCCGGATGGGCTTCGACAAGGAGCCCTTCGAGAGCCTCGTCAAGATGCGCATCTTCAAAGTCACGCCTGAGTTCATCGAAGAGGCGCGCAAAGAGGGGCTGCGCGACCTCAGCATCGAAGAGCTGGTCAAGATGCGCATCTTTAAGATCGACGGCGAGTTCATTCGCCGTGCGAAGGCCGAGGGCATCCCTATCAGCGTGGAAGAGCTGGTGCAGGAGCGTATCGGCGTCCGCCGCCGCGCACGCCCCTGAGGGGATTACGCCGCGAGCCTCACCCAAAGAGGTTTGGAGATGAGGGCGGTTCACAGCAGGGACAGGGGGAGGGGCACGGACATCTGCGACAGGCCGTGCTCCTCCCGCCGTCCATGCGGCGAGCCGCCCTTCCCTCCTTCTAAAGTAGATAACAATACCGCCCCCGCCCGCGTTTGATTTCGCACACCTCCCGAGACTCTTACTTTTACCTCACGTTTACCGCCAAACCCGCGGGGCTGTTCGCAAGGGTACAGAAACCACCCGCCACTTCCACGAAGATTGCCGCACAGTCCGGTTTTGTGAAAACGGCGACGGGCATGCATTACCCGTCGCCATCTTTTCGGCGGCCCCGCGGAATCGCCTCCGATTCGGCTGCGTCGCGGCCCGAAGGATTTGAGGGAGGGTTATTTTGCTCAAGGCGGTAATTTTTGATGTGGACGGGACGCTGGTCGATTCTAACGACCTGCACGTCGAGGCATGGCGCGAAGCCTTCCGGGGTTTCGGCAAGGAGCTGAGCTTCGAGGAGCTACACCGGCAGATGGGGAAGGGTGGCGACCAGCTCATGCCCGTCTTCTGCACCGCGGAGGAGCTTGGGCGTTTCGGCGTGGAGCTGGAGCGACGCCGCGTTGACCTCTTCGCGTCAGATTACCTGCCGCGCGTGCGCCCCTTCCCACGCGTGCGCGAGCTCTTCGAGCGTGTCAGGGCCGAGGGGCTACGGATAGCCCTCGCCTCTTCGGCCAAGGAGGAGGAGCTGGAGCGTCATAAGAAGAGCCTGCGCGTGGAGGACCTGCTCGAAACCGCCACGTCGGCCGACGACGCGGAGCGCTCGAAGCCGCACCCGGATATCTTCTGCGCGGCGCTCACAGGGCTGAAGGGCGTTGCGCCGCACGAAGCGCTCGTCGTGGGCGACACGCCCTACGACGTGTTGGCCGCGCGCCGGGCCGGAATGCCCGCGGTCGGGCTCCTGAGCGGCGGCTTTTCCAGAGAGGTGCTCGAAGAAGCGGGGGCGCTCCAGGTCTACCGTGACGTCTCGGAGCTGCTGGAGCGCTTCGAGGAGACGCCGCTCGCGGCGCGGCGCGCGGCGGCCGCGCGGAAAGTTTAGGGGTCGGGGGATGGACGGACTTTCGTTACTGGGTCTGGTGGCGGGCGGGCTGACGACCGCCTCTTTCGTGCCGCAGGTGAGGAAAATCTGGAAGACGAAGTCGGCCGAGGACGTCTCGCTGCTGATGTTCGTCGCCTTCTGCGTAGGGGTCTCGCTCTGGGTGGTCTACGGCGTCCTCAAGAGTGAGGTCGCCATCATCCTGCCCAACGCCGTGACGCTCGTCCTCGGGGCGGCCGTCGTCTGGATGAAGCTGAAATTCAAATAGCCGCGACGCGCGGCGGATGGCTGGCCCGACCGGGGGCATACTTTCAACTCCAGTCCTTATCCGGCGCCTTCCGCAGCCGGCGTGCCGCGTCTATCACATCCTGTAGCTCGACGGGGTCGCTGAACGGGTCCTCGTCGAGCGCGGTCACGCGGTTAAGCTCCTTCTGCCAGCGGCGCAGCTCTTCGACATACGGCGCGTGCGGGACGCGACGCAGCCTTCCGCCCTCGTCCACCAGGTCGCAGATGCCGTTGTTGAGCCACTTGCCCGTGTGCCAGTCCGGCATGTCGACTGCGGGGAAGAGGCAGACGCCGTGCAGGTCCATCCCCATCTGGACGGCCGCCAGCGACTCCTCCATCACGTCCTTGAGCCAGGCGGCGCGCCCCTGCCCCATCCCGCTCGTCTCGCCGATGATCATCGGCCTGCGGTAGCGCTCCCAGACCAGGCGCAGCAGGTCGCAGAGCGGCTTGACCCGTTCGTCGCCCTGGTCGAGCGCCTGGTGCGGGCCCTGCTCTCTGTACTCCATCTGTCCGAACGAGTAGTTGTTGGCCCCGACGATGTCGAGCACTTCGGGTGAGCCACCAAGCTCCGGGTGCTCACGGCCGCAGAGTATGTCCCACGCGAGGAAGGTGTCGACGTAGGTCTCTTGATGTGCGGCCTCGGTCTGGTCGGGGCGGTCACGCGGGGCCACCACCTGCACCAGCGGGTCGATGTGAACCATCCGCGCCGCGGGGTCCACCTCACGGATGGCCCCGACGCCGGCGATGGCCGCCTTGCACAGCGCGAGCCGGAGGCGGAAGCGGTCCTCGCGCGTGTTGCGGTAAGGGGCGACCCACCCCCACTCGCCGCCGCAGAAGGAGAAGAAGGTGATCTCGTTGATGGGCGTGAAGAAGTGCGGCCCGCGCAGCCGCGGCACGACGTAGCTTGCGGCGGCGCGGCAGTAGGCGGCGAAGCGCCGGGTGAAGGCGTCGTCGAAAGGGTCGAGGTCTTCCGGGTACCCGTAGTGGCAGAGGTCCCAGATGGGGAGCACCTGCGCGCGGTTCATCGCGTCGATCAACGGGTCGATGGCCGAGAAGTCATACACGCCTCCGCGGTCGACGAGCGGCCAGGGGATGCCTTCGCGGGCGACGGCGATGCCGAGGTCGCGCAGGATGCGGTAATCCTCCGCGGCGTGCTGCCGGTGTTGCGTCTCCGCGACGAGGTCGCGCCGCTTCCTGTCTTTCCACAGGAAGGTGGAGCACTCGAAGCCCGAGATGAAGAAGGTCGGAAAGATGCCCGGTTGTCTGGCCATGAGCCATTCTACAGGAACGGCTCGGAAACCGCGGTGCCTCGCGTCCCGGGGCGATAATTTATGGCTGCGCCGCAGACGAGGCACAAAAGCCCGAGGCCGAACCCGTGGCCCACGCGGCTCCGCAACGCACTTCCCACGAATGCACGCGCGGGATTCTTTAGAGCGGGAAGGGGTCTGAGGCCCTCAGAATCCAGGCGCTCTCGTGTTTGGTGAAGCCGATGCGGGGGTAGTAGCCGACGGCCCTGGGGGCGGAGAGCAGGACGAGCATCGAGCGCGGCCCCATCCGCTCGCGCGTCCTGCTGATGAGTTCCACGCCGATTCCCTGTCGCTGGTAGGAGAGGCGGACGGCGAGGTCCGAAAGATAGCCGACGTAGCTGAAGTCGGTCAGCGTACGCGCAACGCCGACGAGCAGTTCACCGTCCCAGGCCGTGACCATGAGGTTGGCGTGCCGCAGCATGTCGCGGACGATGGCGGGGTCGTCGATAGGACGCCGCTCGCCGAGCGTCGAGTCGCGGTAAAGCTCTGTTACCCGCTCGGGGTCGAGGTCGTTACCGTAACTGTATTCGATATCCGCCAATGTTTGTGCCCCCCTTTTGAATACTCTGCCTCAGGCGCTTGTGGCCGCTGGCTCGGCCGCGGGCGCGGCCTCCTCGCCCTCTATCGCCAGCAGCAGGGTCGAGAGCACGGCGAGCACCATCCCGGCCGTGACGATGTAGTGTGGCACGACCCTGTAGATGGCGAGCGAGATGATGATGGTGATGACGGGCGCGACCGCGTTCGTCAAAGGGCTGACGATGATGGCCTTGCCGTAGCGGAAGGCGTAGACGAGGCAGAGCGCGCCCACCGAATTGAGGCTCTGGATGGCGGCCGCGAGGTAGGGCCCGCCCGCGCCCCAGTTGACGGGCTGGCCGAAGTCGGTCATCAGTAGCGCCGCCGGCACTACCAGAATGCCTGAGACCATCATGTAGAAGAAGATGCTCTCGGCCTTCATCGTCTCGTTGGCGAACTTGAGCGCCCAGGCCTGCACGCCCCAGGCGAGGAAGACGAGCAGGGCGAGCATGAGCCAGAGCGACCCTTGGGCCTCCTGCCGGTTGCCCGAGTAGGAGAGCAGCGGGATGGCCGCCACCGCCGCGAAGATGCCGACCCAGCCGCGCCGACTGGTGCTCTCCTTCAGCAGCAGCCATGACATGAGGATGGTCACGACGGGCGAGAGCGAGATGATGGGGAAGATGAGGTAGGCAGGTCCGGTCCGCAGGGCCTGGAAGAGCACCACCTGCCCGCCCGCGCCGAGCAGCCCTATCAGGAGGCCGAGGACGACCGAACGGCGGTCGCGCTCCAGCCTCCAGCCCGCGATCTTGAGCGCGACCAGCGCGGGCGGAATCATCGTCAGCGCCCAGACCGCGTAGCTGAGCGTGGCCGGGAACCCGGCCTTCTCCGGGAGTTCGATGAGCGCGCCCCATACGCCCCAGAAGGCGGTCGTCACCAGCGAGAAGATCAGCCAGAGCCTGTTTTTCATATGCACACACCGCGGCGCGCACGCAGGGCGCGCCCTCCTTTACGGCACACGTTTGTCCGAGAAGATGATTTCGCCGAACATCGAGGGAACGTGAAAATCGTTCTGCATCGTCGGCGACCAGGCCGCGCCCGCCGAACGCGGGCGGCTCTCCACCCTGAAGAGGTTCATACGCCAGCGGTCGCCCGGCCGCGGGGGGCGGTTCGGCGCCGTCGCCACGTCTTCGAGCGGAAGCGCAATCTCGCACGTCCAACCGCGGTCGCCCCCGAGGCCGTCGACCGTCCCTTCGACGCGCACCGCCCAGCGGAGATTCGCACTGTTCCAGCTCCGGTAGGGGAGGTTCTTGCGCCGGTCGAGCAGGTAGATGTCGAGCATGGTGCCGAGCGGGTTGACCTCCAGCTCGATGTAATTACGCAGGGACGGGTCGGCCTGTAAGAAAACCTCGACGACCTCCTCCTCCCAGAGGAACTGGTCGCGCTCGCGCATCGTGGCCCAGATGTTCTCGTCCTCGCTCCTGAAGGAGAAGTAGATGAACTTGTCGTCGTAGAGGACGATGGCCGTGGTGTTGAAGGGCGCGGGCGCGCCGTCCCTGTTCAGCAGAAAAGTTCTGATGGCCGGCGCCTTCGTCCAGGAGATTTCGTCCAGGCGGCCGTCGACGTTGATCGGCTTCGAAGCGCGCCAGACCTCGTAGGTGGGCAGCCGCCGCTCCTGCCCAAACACGGCCGACATACAGCCACCAACCAGCAGGAGAGCCACCGCCGTAAGCATCGACGTGCAGGTTTTAACGTTTACTCTCATCTCCCTCCTGAGCCCTCCCGCCCCGGCTCGCTTGAGCCCACGGTCGTCAGGCGGCGGGGGGCGCCACCGCGACCGTCGACCAGCCGTCGAGGATGCGCGCGTAGAGGCGCGCTGCC
>Ga0216309_1000095_pt1 | contig 14724 bp, 13 predicted proteins | sample Total_DNA_C_FD_161284 | JGI IMG/M metagenome (GOLD analysis project Ga0216309, IMG submission 161284) | Terrestrial sediment cell enrichment communities for BONCAT metagenomics from Utah, United States - Total_DNA_C | ecosystem: Environmental > Terrestrial > Deep subsurface > Rock core/Sediment ...
GTGTGGGACGTACGTGATGTGGCGGGCGCGCTCCTCCTGCCGGCGGTCGATGCCCCGCACAACGAGGACGGCGAGCACGGCCGACACGATGCCGAGGGCGTCAGCGACTATCTCGACGGACGAGACGAAGGGCGGCACGTCGAGCGTCTCAGCGTCGGCGTGGAGGCGCCACGAGATGTTGCTCACGACGTTCGACACTATCCAGGTGACCCACCAGCCCAGCAGGAGCGGCGCCGAAGACGGCTGCGCAAACATGAAACCGTCTTCGGCGCTGGCGTCAGGGTCGCTCTTCTCCCAGACCTCGCGCACAGCCCTGTAGGGCACGACGAGATTGACGAACGGGACGAAGAAGCTGCCCACGGCCCAGCCCGGCGAGTACTCGACCCCGGACTTCGGGTTGCCGAGCGCCGGGAGGTTCCTGCTCACGCGGTGGAGCCACACCAGGAACGCGACCACCAGCACGACGTAGACCGCGAAGGTCGAGAGGCCCGAGAGCAGCCGGAGGAGGTGATTGAGAGTGATTTCCTCCTCCGCCCCGTCGCCCGCGGCCAGGACCACGGGTTCCGTGGCGAGTATGAAAACGGTCGAGGCGATGGCGCAGAGCGTCACGGCGATGTACACGACGAAGAGCGCGACGACGACCAGCGCGCGCCCGTGCGCTGAGACGTAGGGCTCGCCGGCGACGAGCCCCGCCGGCGCCTGGTTTTCTGCTGTCGACATCGTGCCTTGAATTCCCGGACGGGTTGGGGCCGCCGGCCTTCAAACATAAAGGTCGAGCTTCAGTCGGCCGTCATGGTCTGGGGCTGTCGGCTGGTCAGCTCGCGCCACGTGAGCGGCTGCGAGCCGTCGTCGAGCCTGACCATCGAGATACAGCCGGGGACGGGGCAGACGAGGTAGCAGAGGTTGCAGCCGACGCACTCGTGCTCGTCCACGACGGGGAAGCGCCCGGCTTCGAGCCGCACGAGCGGGATGCACTGGTGCGCGCCGTCTTCGCAGGCGACGTGGCAGAGGTTGCACTGGATGCACTTGGCATGGTCGATGCGCGCGACCGTCTTGTAGTTGAGGTCGAGGTTGCCCCAGTCGGTGACGCGGGGCGCGCTGGCGCCGACCAGCTCGCCGACGCTCCGGAAGCCCTTCTCGTCAAGGTAGTTCGTCAGGCCGTCGACCATATCCTCGACGATGCGGTAGCCGTAGTGCATCACGGCCGTGCAGACCTGCACGGTCGAGGCACCGAGCGCGAGGAACTCCGCGGCGTCGCGCCAGGTGGAGATGCCGCCGATGCCCGAGATGGGAACCGTGACCTCGGGGTCGCGCGCCAGCTCCGAGACCATGTTGAGCGCGATGGGCTTGACGGCTGGCCCGCAGTAGCCGCCGTGGGCGGCCATGCCGCCGACGTTCGGGTGCGGAACCAGCGTGTCGAGGTTGACGCCCATCACGGAGTTGATGGTGTTGATGAGCGAGAGGGCGTCGGCGCCGCCGCGGACGGCCGCGCGCGCCGGGGGGTTGATGCTCGTCACGTTCGGCGTGAGCTTGACGATGACGGGCAGCGTGGCCGCCTCCTTCACCCACTCCGTGACCATGCAGGTGTAGTCGGGCACCTGCCCCATCGCCGCCCCCATGCCGCGCTCGCTCATCCCGTGCGGGCAACCGAAGTTCAGCTCGAAGCCGTCACAGCCCGTGTCCTCGGCGCGCTTGACGATCTCGTGCCACGCCTCGCGCCGCGACTCCACCATCAGCGAGACGACGACGGCGTGCTTCGGGTACTTGCGCTTGACCTCGCGTATCTCGCGCAGGTTGACGTCGAGCGGCCGGTCGGTGATGAGCTCGATGTTGTTGAGCCCCATCATGCGGTTCGGCCCGTAGTCGACCGAGGCCAGGCGCGAACAGACGTTGCGGATGGGCTCGCCCAGGGTCTTCCAGACCGCGCCGCCCCAGCCGGCATCGAAGGCGCGCTCGACCATCGAGCCCATGTTGGTCGGCGGCGCCGAGGCCAGCCAGAAGGGGTTGGGCGATTTGATTCCCGCGAAATCAACACTCAGGTCTGCCATTAGTCAGGCTCCTCGCTAAACTGTTTCGGCCGTCAGTGTGCCTTCAGGTTCTGCGTGTCCTCGTGCAGAGGCACGCGCGCGCCGGCGAACTCGACACGCTCGCCCGCGAGCGCGAGGTGGATGCCCTGCGCGGCGAGCTTACCCATCTGCGAGGCATCGACGGCCTCGCGCCCGCCGTTGACGCAGTCGCCGCCGGCGAAGAACTTCGGGTTGCCGGTGCGCATCTGCGGATCGACCATCACGCGCCCGGCCGGGTCCAGCTCGACGCCCGGGATGGAGGCGAAGAACTCGCGCATCTTCTGCTGCCCCGTCGCCTTGATGACCGTGTCGACCTTGATGTCGAACTCGGTGCCGTCGACGGGCCGCACCGTAGCCCGGCCGGAGGCGTCGGGCTCGCCCGGCTCCGTTCGGACGCAGCGCAGCCCCGAGACGCGCCCGTCCGTGCCGATGATCTCGACGGGCGCAGTCTGCCAGAGGAACTCGACGGCGTCCTGCTTGGCGAGCGTGTACTCGTACTCGTAGGCGGGCATCTCGGAGGGGCCACGCCGGTAGACGAGTATCACGCGTTCGGCGCCGAGGCGGCGCGCCTGCGTCACGGCGTCGATGGCCGTGTTGCCGGCGCCGATGACGGCGACCGCGCGTCCGATGGGCACGGTCTCCCAGCGGCGCGACTTGATGCGCTCGATGACGTAGAGCGCATCGTAGACGCCCTCCAGCTCTTCGCCCGGGATGCGGAGGCGCCCCGTCTCGCCGAGCCCCACCCCGAGGAAGACGCCGTCGTGCGCCGACTCCAACTCTTCGACCGAGATGTCGCGGCCGACCTCCGTACCGAGGCGGAACTGTACGCCGAGCCGCTCGACCATTCGCACCTCCTCGGTCGAGACGCGCTGCGTCATCTTGTATTCGGCCATCCCGTAGGTGTCCAGGCCGCCGGGCAGCGGCCGCCGCTCGTAGACGGTGACGGCGTAGCCGAGCCGCGCGAGGTAGGTGGCGCAGGAGAGCCCGGCGGGGCCCGAGCCGACGACCCCGACCGAGCGGCCGTTGGGCTCGCCCGCCTTCAGCACCTCACGCCCCGTGCTCATGGCGAAGTCGGTCGCATAGCGTTGCAGCCGCCCGATCTCGATGGGCTTGTTCATCAGGGTCTTCTCGACGCAGGCGCCCTCGCACAGGGCCTCGACGGGGCAGACCCTGGCGCAGGTCGCCCCGATGGGGTTGGCGTCGAAGATGACGCGCGCCGAGCCGACGAGGTTTCCAGAGGCTATCTTCTTGATGAAGGCCGGCACGTCGATGTGCGTCGGGCAGGCGTGCGTGCAGGGCGCATCGTAGCAATAGACGCAGCGGTTCGCCTCGAAGAGTGCCTCGGCGTCCGTGAGCGCGGGCGCGATCTCGCGGAAGTTGCGCTCGATCTCGTCGTGCGGGATTGCGGGGGTCAGGTTTTCAGCCATGTTGTTTTGGGGCTCAGTCGGCGACGAGTGACTGGTAGGTGTCGGGGCGGCGGTCACGGTAGAACTGCCAGGTGTTGCGGACCTCACGAATCTTGTCGAGGTCGAGGTCGGCGACGACCAGGGCGTCGCGGTCGCGCGGCGCCTCGGCGACGATCTGGCCGCGCGGATCGCAGAAGTAGCTCTGGCCATAGAACTCGCCGATGTCCCAAGGCTGCTCGTGGCCGACGCGGTTGATGGCGCCGACGAAGTAGCCGTTGGCGACGGCGTGGGCGGGCTGTTCGAGCTTCCAGAGGTATTCGGACAGTCCCGCCACGGTGGCCGAGGGGTTGAAGACGATCTCGGCGCCGTTGAGTCCCAGCGCGCGGGCGCCCTCGGGGAAGTGGCGGTCGTAGCAGATGTAGACGCCGACGCGCGCGTAGGCCGTCTCGAAGGTCGGGTAGCCGAGGTTGCCCGGGCGGAAGTAGAACTTCTCCCAGAAGCCGGGGTTGACGTGCGGGATGTGGTTCTTGCGGTACTTGCCGAGGTACTTGCCGTCGGCATCGATGACCGCCGCCGTGTTGTAGTAGATGCCGACGATGTCCTCCTCGTAGATGGGCACGACGATGACCATCCCGTGCTGCTTTGCCACCTCCTGCATCAGGCGCACGGTCGGCCCGTCGGGGATGCGCTCGACGGCCTCGTACCAGCGCGTCTGCTGCTCGGCGCAGAAGTAGGGCGTGGTGAAGACCTCCTGCATGCAGAGGATCTGGACGCCCTGCGAGGCGGCCTCCTCAATCAGCTTGAGGTGCTTTTCGATGTTGAGCCGCTTGATCTCTTCGATGGGGGCGTCGGTCGGCGCGGCGTTGGTCGCCTGGATGAGTCCGCATTTGACTGTTCTTGCCATCGCAAATCTCCGTTCGTTTGTCCGTTATCCCTAGTTAGTGGTCGGTTGTGGTTGTCACTGGGCCGGCCGCGTTGGCCCCGGCGTGCGTCTATTTGACCTTCCGCCAGGTCCGCGCCACGTCCGACCTCTTCTCCTCGTCGTCGAGGTAGGACTCCATGTAGCCGCAGGTCGCGCAGATGTAGTAGGCCACGTCGCACCTCTCCGCGCCGTTCGAGTAAGTGCTGATGTAGATGCCGCCGCCGCCGTGGGTGATGCCTTCAAGCCGGCGGTGGACGGTCGCGGTCTGGCACTTCGGGCAGATGCCGTCCTTCACGCCGCACCCCTTTCCCCCGCCGCGCCCGCTACGGCCGCAGGCGCGGGCCCGTCCCCCTTGAGGCTCGGGTGGCCGTTCATCAGAACGTAGTAGACGAAAAACCCTATGCCGAAGGTGACGAACCAGGCGTAGGTGTAGAGCGTGTCAGAGAGCGTCGGGTCGGGGAGGCGCCCCGAGAAGTTGGGCGTCGAGGCGGCGCGCAGAAAGCCGGGCACGACGGGCGCGACCGCGGCGGCGAACGCGATGAGCGCGCGCCAGTTGAAACCGTTGGTGTAAGAGTAGCGGCCGCCGGGGCGGAACAGGTCGGCGAGGTCGAGCCTCTGCCGCCTGAGCACCCAGTAGTCGCAGATCATAATCCCCCCGATGGCGCCCATCAAAGCCGAGTAGCCGAGGAGCCAGGTGAAGATGTAGGAGCCGACCGAGCCCATCAGCTTCCAGGGCATCATCAGGACGCCGATGAGCGCCGTGATGAGCCCGCCCGTGACGTAGGAGATGAGCCGGGGGTTGAGGTTCGAGAAATCGTTCGAGGGCGAGACGACGTTGGCGGCCATGTTCGTCGTCAGCTGCGCGGCGAAGATGACGGCGGTGGCGAAGAGGATGACGGCGACGCTGTCGAACTCGCGCATCAGCGCGACCGGGTCGGGGATAGCGCGGCCGTAGATGAGGAGCGTCGCGCTCGTCACGGCCACGCCGATGAAGGCGAAGGCCGTCATCGTCAGTGGCAACCCCAATGCCTGCCCCTGCATCTGCGAGCGCTGCGAGCGCGCGTAGCGCGTGAAGTCGGGGATGTTTAAGGAGAGCGTCGCCCAGTATCCGACCGAGGCGGTCAGGGCCCCGGGAAAGAGCGCCCAGAAGTTATTGTGCTCCTTCTGGAGCGCCGACGACTCCGCGAGCACGCGCCCGAGGCCGCCCGCGCGCCAGGCCGCCCAGGCGAGCAGCGCCGCGCCGCCCGCGAGCAGCAAAGGCGCCGCCCACGTCTCCAGGTGCTTGATGCCCTCGATGCCCTTGACGATGATGAAGACCTGGATGCCCCAGAAGAGGAAGAACCCAGCCCAGGTGTGCAGCGCGATGCCCATCACCTGCGCGCCCCCGGCGAGCGCGTCCCAACCGCCCCACACACGGCCGAAGAGCGCATCGAGCGCGGTGCCGCCGATCCAGGTCTGGATGCCGAACCAGCCGCACGCGACGACGGCGCGCAGGACGGCCGGGACGTTCGCGCCCCTGGTCCCGAAGCTCGCGCGGCAGAGGACGGGGAAGGAGACGCCGTACCTTGTGCCGGCGTGCGCGTTGAGGATCATTGGGATGAGGACGACCGTGTTGCCGAGCAGGATGGTGACGAGGGCCTGCCACCAGTTCATGCCCTGTTCGATGAAGCCGCCGGCCAGCGTGTAGGTCGTAATCACGACGCTCATCCCGATCCAGAGCGCGGCGATGTTCCAGGTCGACCAGGTCCGCTCGCGGATGGTCGTCGGCGCGAGGTCGCGGTTCCAGAGCGGGCTCCCCGACACGTCCTCCTCCAGCTCGACGAAGTCGCGCTGCGGAGTGTGCGGGGTCCATTGGGCCTCGTTTGTGCTGTTCATGTGCCTCGTCGCTCGTGGCAGGCCGACGCGGCGGCCTCGGACCGGGGGAGCCGGCCGCCGTTTGTTATTCGAGCAGAAAGCTGACTGAGACGTGCGCGGTGACGGTGATCTGGCCGAGGGCGACCGTGCCGTCGACGGGCGTGGCGGAGCCGCCGGCCACCTGCGAGACATTCTGCGCCATGCCGCCCACCCAACGCGAGCCCCATCCGAAACCGTAATCCGAATACCAGCCGCCGCCGCTCTCGTAGACGCGGTAGGCGCGCCCGACCTTCTGGCCGAGTTCGGTGGCGAGCGCCGACGCCTTCTCGCGTGCGGCACGGATGGCGAGCCCGCGCGCGGCGTCCCTGTGCTTGCGCACCTCAGTGGTGCGGAACTGCACGCCGTGGACGTGCGTGGCCCCCACTTCGAGCGCGCGCGCCAGCAGGGGCTCGAACTTCGACACGTCGCGCAGCGTGATGACCACTGTCTTCCGCACACGGAACTCTCGCGTCTCGGGCCGGTCCGGGCTCTGCCTGAACCAGGGCTCGACGCTGATGTGGTCGGTCTGCACATGCCGGGGCTCGACCTGAAACTCGCGCGCGAGCCCGAGCAGCCTCCGCACACGCTCGTCGTTCTGCGATTTCGACACACCCAGCTCTCTGTCCGAGGTCTCGACGCCGAGCGTGATGACGACCTCGTCGGGCGGGACCCTGATCTGCGCCTCGCCCGTGACGGTCATCAGCGGCGGCTCGGGCGTCTGCGCGCGGGCCGCCCCGGGGTGGACGGCGCCGAGCGCCACGGCCAGCAGGAGTGTGTAGGTCAGACTCTTCATCGGAAACCTCTGAAGCGGGACGTGTGGGGAACATGCCACCCGGGTCTTAAAAAGTCACGCAGGTCCCGCGCTTGAGGAAGCGGCCGTCGCCGGCGCGCCCCTTGAACTCGCCGCCCGCGACGACGACCCGGCCGCGCGAGAGGACGGTCTCGACCACCCCGCGCACGCGCCGCCCCTCGTAGGCCGAGTAGTCGACGTTCATGTGGTGCGTAGCGGCCGAGATGGTCTGCTCGGCGTCGGGGTCGAAGACGACGATGTCAGCGTCGGAGCCGACGGCGATGGTGCCTTTGCGCGGGAAGAGGCCGAACATCTTGGCGGCGGCCGTCGAGGTCAGCTCGACGAAGCGGTTGAGCGAGACGCGGTTCTGCACCACGCCGCCGTCGTAGATGAGCGACATACGGTGCTCGACGCCGGGCGCGCCGTTCGGAATCTTGGAGAAGTCGTCGCGCCCCAGCTCCTTCTGCTCCTTCATGCAGAAGGGGCAGTGGTCGGTCGAGATGACCTGGAGGTCGTCGGACCTCAGTCCCTTCCACAGCTCTTCCTGGTTCCACTTCTCGCGCAGCGGCGGCGTCATCACGTACTTCGCCCCCTCGAAGCCCTCGCCGTAGTCGTCGATGGAGAGGAAGAGGTACTGCGGGCAGGTCTCGGCGAAGGCCGGCAGACCGCGGTCGCGCGCCTCGCGCACCTGGTTGAGGGCGTCGGCGCAGGAGAGGTGGACGATGTAGACGGGCGCCTCGGCCATCTCTGAGAGACGTATGGCGCGGTGGACGCCCTCGGCCTCGGCGATGGTCGGGCGCGTCAGCGCGTGGTACTTCGGCGCGGTGCGCCCTTCGGCCAGCGCGCGCTTGATGATCTCGTTGATGACGACGCCGTTCTCGGCGTGCATGCAGATGAGCCCGCCGCGGGAGCCTGCGGCCGACATCGCGCGGAAGATGGTCGCGTCGTCGGCGAGGAAGACGCCCGGGTAGGCCATGAACAGCTTGAAGCTCGACACGCCCTCGTCCATCGCACGGTACAGCTCCGGCACGCGCTCGTCTTCGAGGTCGGTGACGATGAGGTGGAAGCCGTAGTCGATGGCCGCCTTGCCCTCGGCCTTCGCGTGCCAGGCGTCGAGCCCCTCGCGGAGCGCCTGCCCCTTGTACTGCACGGCGAAGTCGATGATGGTCGTCGTCCCGCCGTGCGCCGCGGCGATGGTCCCCGTCCGGAAGTCGTCGGAAGCCTCGGTCCCCCCAAAGGGCAGCTCCATGTGCGTGTGCGGGTCGATGCCGCCCGGGATGACGAGCTTGCCCGCGGCGTCGATGACGACGTCGGCTTCGACCTCCAACTTCGCGCCGATGGTCGAGACGGTCTCGCCCTCTACAAGGACGTCGGCCCTGTAGTCGTCCACGGCGGTGACGACGCGGCCGTTGCGTATGAGAGTTCTCATCAACTCCTCCTCAAACTGTTGCGAATGCCGCGTCGAGCGCCCGGACCAGTTCGTCCACGGTGTCCCTCGTCGAGTTGAGCATGAGGCCGGTGCAGATGATGTTTCCGCAGAGGCCGCCCTTGCCGTTTACGATCTCCCCCATGACAGTTTCGGTCCGTTGTAGGTGAGCGAGACCGCGTTCAGGATGTTCCGCCCGATGATGCCCCAGTCTTGCTCGGCGAGCAGGAACTAGCCGCGAAAGGTCAGGCCGAGGAAGACCATCTCTGCACGGACTGCGTGCGCGGTGATGGAGCGATCTCCGAAGCCGATAAGCTCATAACTGCTCGCCGAATTGCTCAAGCCTAATTCGCCGGCGGCGCTTTGAGGTAGCAGGGTCACGTCTGCGCCGGTGTCGAGCAGCATTGCAACGCCCACCTTCGTGACGCCATTTTCAGGGTTGCTCAGGGTCACCAGCGCGACAGGCGCGGCTGGGGAGAATCGCGTTGAATCGTAGGCGGGCATCTCCTTACGGCTCGACCACCTCCATCTCGAAATCCGCCGCCTGTTCGGGGTGGGCGAGGCGTGGGCTGTAGATGCTCACGACTCTCCCTTCGACTTCAACGCCGGGAACGACGATGTAAACCTTAGTGCCGTCGGGGAGACGAACGTTCGAGTGCAGCTTGATCTGCCCCTGCTCTACGACTCCTTCGTACATTTCGGCGCTCATCCTTTTAACCTCCATTTAATGAGCCGTGCGGGCAGTGTCAGATTGTATCGAATGCCGCGTCGAGCGCGTTAACCAGCTCGTCGACCGTCTCCTTAGTCGAGTTGAGCATGAGGCCGGTGCGGATGACGTTGCCGTAGAGGCCGCCCTTGCCGATGAGGACGCCGCGGCGCTTGGTCTCCTCGAAGACTCTGAGGACGGATTGCGGGTCGGGCTCCTTGGTCTCGCGGTCTTTCACGAGCTCTAGTGCCTGCATGAGCCCCATGCCGCGCACGTCGCCGATGACCCGGTGCTTCTCCTTCAGCTCTTCGAGCCGCCCGCGGAAGTAGGCGCCGACCTCCGAGGCGTTGCGCCGCAGGTCCTCCTCCTCGATGACCCGGATGACGGCGAGCGCGGCCGTCATCGAGACGGGGTTGCCGCCGAAGGTCGAGAAGGTGAGCCCCGGAAACTTGTCTGCGACCTCGGGGGTGGCGACGGTGATGCCGACGGGGACGCCGTTACCTAAGCCTTTGGCCGAGGTGATGATGTCGGGCTCGACGTCCCAGTGCTCGATGCCGAACCACTTGTCGCCCGTGCGCCCCCAGCCGGTCTGCACCTCGTCGGCGATGAAGAGGCCGCCGTGCTTGCGCGCGATCTCGACGGCGCGCTCGAAGTAGCCCGCCGGCGGGACGATGAAGCCGCCGACGCCGAGGATGGGCTCGGCCATGAAGGCCGCGATCTCGCCCGTCGTCGAGGTCATGATGAGCTCTTCGATATCCTCGGCGCAGGCCAGCCCGCAGTTCGCCGGCGAGAGTTTGAAAGGGCAGCGGTAGCAGTAGGGCGCGCGGGCGTGGACTAGCCCTGCGACCTGCGGCGGGAGCGGTCGCCAGGTCGAGTGACCCGTGGCCGAGAGCGCGGTCGCGGAGCGCCCCGAGTAGCTGTGGCGCAGGACGACTATCTCGTGGCGCCCCGTGGCGGTCTTGGCGGCGTGGATGGCCGTGTCGTCGGCCTCGGTGCCGCTGCTGGTGAAGAAGGACTTTTGCAGGCGGCCGGGCGTGATCTGGTGGAGCTTCTCGGCGAGCTCGGACTGCGGGCGGTTGGCGTAGAGCGTCGAGGTGTGCTGGAGCGTGCGCGTCTGTTCCAGCACGGCTTCGGTCACCTTCGGGTGGCAGTGGCCGACGCTCACGGTGAGCACGCCGCCGAAGCAGTCGAGGTAGCGGTCGCCCTTGTCGTCCCAGACATACTGCCCCTCACCGCGCACCAGCGCCAGCGGCTCCTGGTAGTACATTGCGACGGCGGGGAAGAGGAACTGCTTGTGCTTCTCGACCGTCTCGGAGCCGGTCGGCCTGGTCTCGGTCGCGTTCAGTTGCGGTTCGGCGGTGCTCATGCTGCGTTTCTCCGTCGGTAAAAGCGAGGGTGATTTTGGTTGAAGCGGGTCGGGTCTATGCCAAAGTTTTCCGGGGGCAGGTGTCCCGGGCTCGGGGCGCTATTTTTTCAGCGCCTTGAGCGCCTTGCGGAAGCGTTCGTCCTTCATGAAGTTGTCGAAGGCCGGGTCCCACGCCGGGTCCTGAAGCCGCCAGGCCGGGCCGAGACCCTCACGGTTCTGGAAAGCTCTCTCCAGGTACGCAATGGTGTTGTCGAAGTCACCCAGCCTCGAAGGGCGATAACTTTAAAGACGCGCGACCTCATCGTCAAACACCCGGGACTTAATAAAGGTTGCCCTCGCGCCGTCGCCCCGTGTAGTCGACGTAGACGACCTTAAGCTCGGTGTAGAAGTCGAGCGCGGTCGAGCCCTGCTCGAAGGCGCCGACGCCGGTCGACTTGATGCCGCCGAAGGGGACGTGCGCCTCGCCGCCGGTCGTGGGCGAGTTGACGTGCGTCATGCCGGTCTCGATCTCGTCGACGAAGCGGAAGACGCGTGCCGCGTCGTTGGTGAAGATGGAGGAGGAGAGGCCGAACTCGCTGTCGTTGGCGACCATGAGCGCCTCCTCGAAATCCTTCACACGCAGCACGGAGAGGACGGGGCCGAAGACCTCCTCGCGCGCGATGCGCATGTCGGGCGTGACGCGGTCGAAGACGGTGGGCCGGACGAAAAAGCCCTTGCGCAGGCCGGGCCCGTCGGCCGGGCCGCCGCCCGCCACCAACTCCGCGCCGTCCTCGCGTCCGACGTCCATGTAGGAGAGGACCGACTTGAACTGGCTGGCGTCCACAACGGGGCCCACCTCGGTCTCCGGGCTCATGCCGTCGCCGAGCCGCAGCGTCCGCGCGCGCTCCGAGATGCGCGAGACGAACTCATCGGCCACGCTTTCGACGACCACCGCGCGGCTCGTCGCCGTGCAGCGCTGCCCCGTCGAGCCGAAGGCCCCCTGCGCGGTGGATTCGACGGCGAGCGAGAGGTCGGCGTCTTCGAGCACGACGACAGGGTTCTTGCCGCCCATTTCGCACTGCACGCGGACGCCGCGGCGCGCGGCCTGCTCGTAGAGCGCGAGGCCGACCTGGTTCGACCCCGTGAAGGAGATGGCGCGCACCGCACGGTGGCTCACAATCTCGTCGCCCGCCTCGGAGCCCGAGCCGAGGATGAGGTTGAGGACGCCCGCGGGGATGCCAGCCTCGGCGAACAGCTCGACCAGGCGCACGGCCGTCGCGGGCGTGTTCGTCGCGGGCTTGAAGACGACCGTGTTGCCGGCGACGAGCGCGGGCGCGAGCTTCCAGACCGGGATAGCAACGGGGAAGTTCCAGGGCGTGATGATGGCGACGACGCCGTGCGGCTGCCGGATGGTGTAGGCGAAGTTCGAGGGCAGCTCGGAAGGGATGGTCTCGCCGTTCATGCGGCGCGACTCGCCCGCGCAGAACTCCGCGACATTGATGGCGCGTTGCAGCTCGCCGCGCGCCTCCGAGACGGTCTTGCCCTCCTCGCGCGTGAGCAGCGCGGCGAGGCTCTCCTTCTCGCGTTCGAGCAGGCGCGCGAAGGCGGCGACGATGCGTCCGCGCGCCGGGGCGGGCGTCGCGCGCCAGCCCCGGAAGGCTTCGGCGGCCGACTCGACGGCCGAGCGCGCCTCATCGCGCGTCGAGAGGCGCACGACCCCGAGCACCTCTTCCGTGTTGGCGGGGTTGATGTTCTGTACGCTCTTGGGCGACGAGGATTCGACCCACGCGCCCCTGATGAAATTTCGGTAGGTGTCCATTGGGTGCTGTCCGCCGCCGTGGGCCTCGGAAGTTCTGAGTGACGGCGGGGCGACGGCCCCCTGGCCGTCGTCTGGATTCAACTTTTCTCTTTGAATTATCCGCGCCTGACCTGGAAGCATCTGCACGGGCGTGGCTGCCGGAGACGGCGAAAATATAACACACGCCGGCCGGCCACGGAGCGAAAAAGAGGGGAGGGATAGTCAATTTTTATCATCCTCCGCTATGATGTCCTGCGTCATTCACAACCCGGCAGGCACCGACCGCGGCGACGCGCGCCGCGCGGGCCGCACTCGGAGCGAGACGAACGGAGTGAGCTTTCAGAACCTGAGAGAGCTGTTGGAGCAGCGCGCCGCGCACTCGCCCGAGAAGGTCTTCCTCTTCTCCGAGGCCGACGGCCGGCGCTTCACCTACCGCGAGTTCGACGCGGCGGTCAACCGCGCCGCCAACATGCTCGCGGCGCGCGGCGCGGGCCGCGGCGACGTGGTGAGCCTGCTCCTCCCCAACGGCGCCGAGTACGTCATCGCCTACTTCGCATGCTTCAAGCTCGGCGCGCTCGCCGGGCCCGTCAACTCGCTTCTCAAGCCGGAGGAGATGGCCTACGTCGTTGGCAACTCCGAGGCGAAGCTGCTGCTCTACCACACGCAGTTCGCCGCGCAGGTCGCGTTGATGCGGGAAGGGGTCGGGACGCTCAGAGAGGCCGTGCCGTTCGACGACGAGGCGGCCGCCGCCGACGACTACGCGTCCGAGCCGGGGGCATGGGGCGCCGAGCCGCTCGGGGCCGACGACGAGGCCATCATCATCTACACTTCGGGGACGACGGGGAAGCCGAAGGGCTGCCTGCTCACGCACCGGAACCTGCTCGCCAACGCGCGCCAGATCGTCGGGTGGCTGGACTTCGACGCGGACGACCGGCTGCTCACCGTGATGCCCCTCTTCCACATGAACGCCGTCTCGGTGACGACCGTGAGCGCGCTCTACGCCGGCGGCTCGACCGTCGTGACGCCGCGGTTCTCCGCCTCGCGCTTCTGGCAGATCGTCAGCGACTACGAGGTGACCTCCTTCGGCTCGGTGGCGACGATGCTCTCGATGCTTTTAGCCAACTTCCCCGAAGGTGTGCCCGCGGGGCTGAGCGCGGGGAGGCTCCGTTTCGCCATGTGCGGCTCGGCGCCCGTGCCGGCCGAGGTCCTGCGCCGCTTCGAGCAGACCTTCGGCTGCCTGGTCGTCGAGGGCTACGGGCTCTCGGAGTCGACCTGCCGCTCGACCTTCAACCCGCCCGACGAGCGGCGCCGCCCCGGCTCGTGCGGGATGGCAATCGGGAACGAGATGCGCGTGGTCGACGAGGAGGACCGCGAACTGCCGGACGGCGAGGCGGGCGAGATCGTCATGCGCGGCGAGAACGTCTTTAAGGGCTATTTTAAGAACGACGAGGCGACGGCGCGCGCCTTCCGCGGCGGCTGGTTCCACACGGGCGATGTCGGCTTCCGCGACGCCGAAGGCTTCTTCCACATCATCGACCGCAAGTCCGACATGATTATCCGCGGCGGCGAGAACATCTACCCGCGCGAGATAGACGAGCTGCTCTACCGCCACCCGGCGGTCGCCGAGGCCGCGGCCTTCGGCGTCCCGGACCCGCTCTACGGCGAGGAGGTCGCGGCCTTCGTCGTGCTCAAGGAGGGGCGGAGGGCGACGGGCGAGGAGATCGCCGCCTACTGCCGCGAGCACCTCGCCGACTTCAAGTGCCCGAAGACCGTGCGCGTCGTCGGCTCGCTCCCGAAGGGGCCGACGGGGAAGGTCCTCAAGCGCGAGCTGGCGCGGCTCTACGCCCAGGCTCCCGACACACAACCGAATGGGCGGGTGATACCGGATGGCAAAGATCAAGGCTAAGGTCGAGAACGCGCTCGACGAATCGCGCATGCTGGTGCTCGGCGCGCAGGTGCTCGTCGGCTTCCAGTTCCGCGCCATCTTCGAGAAGGGCTTCGACGCGCTCCCGCTGACCTCGCAGGCGCTCAAGCTCGCGGGGCTCGGGCTGATGCTGGTCGCCATCGGCCTCATCATCTCGCCCTCGGCCTACCACCGGCTGGTCGAGCGCGGAGAGGACACGCACGAGATACACCGCTACACGTCGAAGCTGATGACCTTCGCGCTGCTCCCCTTCGCGCTCGGCCTCGGCATCGACCTCTACGTGACGACGGAGAAGATTTTCGGCTGGAAGTCGGGCGCGGCGGCCGGGCTCCTGACGGTGCTGGTCGCCGCCTCGTTCTGGTATCTGCTCGAATTTTATATGCGGCGCGAGCGCGCCGACGAGATCGCCGCGGCGAAAGAGGGGGAACGAGCGATGGAAGAGGAGAAG
>Ga0216309_1000096_pt1 | contig 14714 bp, 9 predicted proteins | sample Total_DNA_C_FD_161284 | JGI IMG/M metagenome (GOLD analysis project Ga0216309, IMG submission 161284) | Terrestrial sediment cell enrichment communities for BONCAT metagenomics from Utah, United States - Total_DNA_C | ecosystem: Environmental > Terrestrial > Deep subsurface > Rock core/Sediment ...
CTTCTTCTTCACGTCTCGTATGAGTGTGTCCATAGGATAGCGTTCCGCCAGCGAGGGGAGGCCGAGTAGTGTGTTGGCCGCGTCGAGGCAGACGGGGCAGCTTACGAGGTGCGCCAGCGGCTCGCAGGCGACCGACTCATCGCCTTCGAGGTACAGGCCGCGAATCCGCGCCGGCGACAGGCATTCGCCGCGGCGCGAACGGAAGATCATCTCGCGCAGGCCCGCGAGTGCGTCGTCGTCAGCGCGCGGGAGCGGCGCGTCGCCGGTCCCCGGCGCGGCGGGCCGCTCGCCCAGCAGCGACAGAGCGGCCGGTCTCTCCAGGAAGAGCTTCACCTCGTTGCGCGCCGTTAGGAGCTGGATGTCAACCGCCTTGCGCGAGACTTTGAGGAGGCGGACGATCTCGCTCGGGTAGTAGCCGTGGAAGAAGCGGAGGATGAGGACGCTCGCCGCCTTCGACTTCTCCTTCCGCACGCAGACGTAATCGCACACGCGGCGCAAGTCGTCGCGCGCCTGGAGGCGGGCCTGGGGGTCCGCCGCGCGCAGCCCCAGCTCGGCCGAGTCGAACTCCACGATGGAGAGCTGCCGCAGCCCCGCGCGGGTCGCGCGGCGGAGCTGCGACAGGTGGAGATTGCGGAGCATCGTGTAGAGGTAACCCTCGACGTTTTCAATCGACTCGAAGTCGGGCTGCCGGAGGGTGAAGAGGATGAAGAGGTCGTGCAACAGGTCTTCGGCTGCCGCGCGGTCGCCCCCCGTCAGGTGGAGAGACCACTCCAGCATCCGCCCGTAGCGCTGCGCGAAAAAGTCTTCGGGGCTGATGGCGATTAGACGGGGGTTCAGCATGAAAAGGGTCAAAGGCCCCGGGCCCGGGGTCGGAAAACTGCGTTCGGACACCACCCGCCGCCGCGACGTCGAGCTGTCGGGAGGGAGACCGACGGGTAGGGCGCGGCCCCGACCGCCGCACCGTTGAAAGCGTCTCTGCTTATAAAGACTCCCGCGCGCGCCCAATCCTACGCGCGCGGGGAAATTTTTTTTCACAGTCGGAAGGCTCTCAGCCCGCAGCGACTGGGCTGTTGAATCGGTAGGGCGCGAAGGTTAGATACTAAAAAAGCCGGCCGATTTCTTCAACCTTCTGCGGCCACCTACGAAAAGTCGTGCCCCGGCGCCAGTTTCATCCTTCACCATCAAACTCGATACGGGGGCGAGGGCTTGGATAGTTCGCGCGGCGCTCGTCGAGTGTCTCATGTTCCCCCTGAAAGTTTGGATGATCATAACCATCGGGGGGGTGTCGCGACACTCGACGGCGACTAAGCGCAGGAGATGGTGGACACGATTCGTCTGAGGAGAAGTTTGAACTGGCTGACGATTGCGACGGCATCGGTAATTCTCACCTTCCACTTACTGGCAATCCTGAATTTAACAATCCGCGCCGAACGAAGGAAGGCATCTCCTAAAATGTTCTTCCGCCCGACTGTCAACATGGTGGCTGATTCACAGTAACAGTTCAGGTACTTGATGGGGTAGAGCTTAACTTTCAGCGGGTTGAAAAATAAATGGATTGCCGTTGAAGGCGCGTTCGAGGGAAGAGAGCAGGGAATGACCTTGCTTGCGGGCAGTCGAGAGATAGCTCCTCACGCGACAGAAGGAGCGCGGCTCTGTGTCGCGACGGGCGAGGATCTGCCTGGTTCTGGCGTGCTCTTGCGAGAGTCGGGTGATGACGGGCTGCGGCTCGCGGACCGGTTGAACCTCCAACCCGTCGATGCCGGAGGCTAAGCGGTGTACGAGGCAGACGATGGCAGGGGCGCCTTGGGCGTAAATCTTTCGGATGTGGGGCTCGCTGAGCAGGTTCATGGTCGTAACCGTGAGCGAAGTAGCAGATCGGAGGCGGGAAGGTAGGGTAAAAACGTAGCGAGCGGATGGAGGTTCTATCCCCTTTGGTTGTCGCCGCTTAGCAAGGTACCTGAGTAGCTCGACAATGTCACATTCAAAGAAAGACTCTGATTTCAGGCGCATGATCGCTCCTAGCGCGGCGCGACTATCAGCGACGCCCACAGCTATTATCCCGGGACATGCAGGCCCTCCTTATAGAGAAGAAAGACCTTCACTGCCCGACCCGCTGGGGCTTGCCCGCCACGGCCGTCGCCGACCTCTGTGCACGCCTCCACCGCTTCTGGCAGCGCTACCGCGACTGTTTCACGACGTGCACTCGCGACATATACGCGGCTCAGGTACCAGCTTCGACGACGGTCCGGGTCGGCGAGGCGGCGGGGAAGTATGTTGCCTCCGTGCCGGCGCGCGAAGTGAGGGAGTTGGCGCGCCGCGCGGGAACGGTCTGGAGCACAGTCGAGTTGCGTGACAGTGAGCGCGGCATTCTGCGTGTACGTTGCGCTCTCATGCGGGTGCGTGTGGTGGCGGAAGGGCGGACGGCGACCGATGCCGAATGGCTGGTCATCCGGCAACTGCACGAGCCGCGCCAGTACAGCTATACACTGCTGAACGCGCCGGCGGACACGCCGCCCGAGCAGGTGGCTGAATGGAGCACGAGGCGGTACTTTGTCGAGCGCACGTTCCAGGACGCGAAGAGCGAGCTGGGGTAGGCGGAGTTCTCGGCGCGCAGGTATCGGGCGTGGGAACATCATCTGGCGCTGACCGCCGCCGCGTTGTGGTTCGTCGCGCAGACGAAGTTAGAGTGGGAGGAAGGCGAGTGCGGGCGCGACGCGGAGCTAGCGGGCGAGCTACGGGTGCGAGTGCTGCCGGCGCTCTCGACCGCGAACTTGCGGGAACTACTGCGGGCGGTGCTGCCCCTTGCGCAACTCACCCCGGCGGTTGCGACGCAGGTGGTGGTCAAGCAATTAGTGCAACGCGCACGGGCGACAGGGAGCCGGCTACGGAAAGAAGGAAAGCGGAGCGACACTTCATAATGTGACATTGCCAAGATAGTTACCCCGATGTCGTTCGCGGCCTATAACAATAATTTACGTCCGCTGCTTCCGGTTCAAGCGCTGCTTCCGGTTCAAGCTGACGAACAGCTTTCTGCCGTACTTGCACAACACCCTCTCCGTGGCCCTCGAATACCGATCCGATTTGAAGCAACAAACCGCCAGCGGGATCCAGCATGCAAAAAACACCGCCCTCGACCTCCAGAAAAAAGGGCTAAATCCTTCAGGCTTACACAGGAGGTCGAATGGGTCAGCCCTGAAATATGACCACCAGTCAAAGCCAAAAACCGCCATCGAAGTGACTACGGGAAACCAGAAGAAGAAACTGCGGAGCAGCCTGAGCCCCACTCTGGCGCTCCATCCGTCACGTCCGCGCCTGGTGGCGGCCTCCAGTGAATTGGGCCCCGCGAGCGAACGCACCTGCGGCAGGCGGTCGAATATGACGAAGAGGCTGTTGGAGATGATCGTGTGGTAGATGAGCCATCGTTCGCCGTCCGAATACATCTTCGGCCTATCCTCCGCAGCAGGCGGATTCGGCGGCTCGGCGGGGCGCGGCGTGTCTGTGTCTCGAAGTAGAAAGCCGATGGTGTGGTTCTCCCGCCGCGCCACGAGCAGGAGCCATAAGGAAAGGAATAAGAGGACGGACGTCCCCAGGATGGCAGCGTCGTCGACGGAGACGCGAATGCCCAGGAGTGAGATCATCACGGTCCGTGACGACGCCCAGTCACGATACGCCTGATCCCTGAGTATGTCGGACACGTGAGGGGCCGCGGGGTCGCCGCACTTCGCCTTGACGATCCACTCGTAGTCGTATGAAAGGTAGGCATTGTAAGCGGCGATCAGCATCATCACCGAGATGACGGCCATCGCGCCGAGCGTCAGACGGGTCTGCCCCTGTGCGGCCTTCGCGCCTTCGAGGCGCGCGGTTATTGATTCGTGCGTTTCCGCGGCCCAATCTTTGAGCCCGTCGTTGTCCGGGTGAGGTGACATGATATGCTCCGAGTTTTCAAAATGATGGAAGGCTACGAGAAGAACCCTGGGGATCTTCCCCCAGTTCTTCAAACATATAGGACGGCGTGGGGCTGTCCGGTCGGAGGTGAGCCCGGCTCGCCTGTATATTGCCCCTTCCCGTCCGCGGTGACAAGAAAAAGCCGGGGCTCATCCGCTTCATTCACTTGTCTGCAGCCTGTGGCGGATAAACGCTATTCTGTCTACCGATAATGAAAAAGGGTCATGTCCCGGCTTGGTTTTTTCCGTTTTTTCCTCTTTTGAGGAGAGTCACATAATATTCCTTATGTCAAATCCGGCCTTGCACGAATAGTCGCATTTGCACGAAAATGTATCCTTGCTTTTCCGTAGGCGATGGCTCACAATGTTTTTAGCCCTGACGGTTGTTGGAAGCCTACCTCTGAAAAGGGGGAGCTTGAAAAGCCACAACCGGCGGGGTCTTTTAATGCCTAAATGTGGGCCAATCAAATCTGCAATCAAAAAATGGGCGCACCGGTCGGTGCGCCCGTTCACGTCTTATAAGAGTCATAACGTCATAGCGTCAGTCCTTGGTACCACCTAGTTAGACACTATCAGTTGGGGTCAAATGCACCGCCCGGCGTAGGGAAAAATCACTCCTTTAGGCTTATGATTCGCTCACGATGAACGAGTTAATGAGCCCGTCCCGCTTCATTAAATATGTCGATATTCGGCCTCGAATAGAGTAATCATTCGGCCTAAGAAAAAAATGCGATGTGGTAGCCAAGCCGGGCAACTCGCTGTGCGTCTTGTCCATCTATGTCGCTTACAACTGTGGCCGCTCTCGGCAACTACTAGTCTAGAACATCGAGTCAGGACGGGCGACACGGTTTCTTTGTAGCTCACTGGCGTTAATCCCCTTGTTGGTGGCGCGACGACGGTCTATACGCTTTCGACACGCCTGGATTATCGTCCTTACTAAGTGCGGCCTTCACCGGGATCCGGGTGGCTCCCAGATAGCCGTCCTCATCTTCCACACAACTGATTCGTCCTGACCTGGTGCCCGGGTGCGTCACCCGGAAGTGTGCGTCGGGACCCTCCGCCTTCATCCCGGGCCTCATGCAATAAGGCATCCCCGGGGCGCTTTGAAGCTGAACGGTAGGTCTATGTTACTGCGACGCAGAAGACTATTAATCGCCGCGGGCCTTCTCACGGTGGCCTCCGCCTCCCTGAACGTCTGGCGAGCCGGTGCCGGCTCGCCGACCCCTCCACCCTCCCCTCAGCAGGCTGGCGGCGCAGGCGATGTCTCCGCCGCTCGTCCCCGGGTCCGCCGCGCGCAGGCCTGGCCGCGCCTCCAAAAGACCCTCGAAGTGCTCGGGGATCGCCTGGAGGCGCACGGCAAGGAGCGGCTCGTGCTCTCGGGGGAACTTCGCAGAGGTGGTCTGCTGCCGCCCGTCCCCTTCCGCGTCGTCCGCGAGCTGCCGGACAGGGTGCGCTGTGAGCTGCGTGAGCAAGGCCGGACGCGGGTTCTCGCCTTCGACGGACTGGGCTCTTCTGCTAACGATAGCCCCCTCGGGCGCGACGAGGAGGGGTTAATGGAGTCTCTCGCCTACGACACGGTCGAGCACCTGCTCACCGCGAGGCACGGGGGCGCCAGCGTCAGCTTCCTCGGGCCGCGCTTCCGCCTCGACGATGGGGAGGCCGACGGGCACAACGGCCCCTTCTACGACCTCTACCAGGTGAACACACGGGTCAGGACTGGCGGCGAGGTGCGTCACCAGCCTAAGGTCTTCTACGTCAATTCCGACACCTTCACGCTCGACAGGGTCAGGTACACGGCCGCGGTCGACGGGGGGCAGGTCTCCGTCGAGATCCTGCTCGAAGAATGGCGGCGGGTGCAGGGGCAGCTCATCCCGACGAGGATCGTGCGGCTCGAGAACGGCGAGCCGAGAATGACCCTCGTCGTGACGGGCGTGCGGGTCGGCCCCGCAGCAGCCGACGGCTCCTTCGGCCCAATAGCCCGGTAACACTTTTCTTCACGCTCAACTATCAGGGAAGAGATGCAACCCCGCCGAGAATCCTCCGCCTCACGGCTGCCAGGCCGCTGCCTGACGCTGTTCGCGTCGATGTTAATGGTCACTGCCGTGCTGGCGACAACTGTCAGCGCGCAGGAGGACGGCGTGAAGCCCGAGCGCGGCTTCACGGCCGCCGGCTCCTACGCACTCTCCAACATCGAGAGTATCGACCTCTCGGGAGGCAACATGGTGCTCAACGTCCCGCTGGCTTCGCTGCCGGCCGGGCGCGGCGGAAGTCACGGCTACCGGCTTAACCTGCGCTACAACAGTAAGCTGTTTAACTCCTTCAAGCAGGTCGAGTGGGATCTCGCCACGAGCAGGAAGATTGATAAGCAGTACCTGGGCGACACCCCCGAGGGGGGGTGGCACTATTCCCTGGATTACAGCCTGGAACTCCATAATCGCCTCAACAACTACCCCGACCCGGAGAGCGTGCCCCAGCCCGGCAGCCCCGAATACATTCACCGGTATAAGCTGTTCGTCCATTTCCCGGACGGCAGTACGCGGGAGTTCCACCCCCGCGCCTCCGCCTCCCACCTCCACGGCTTCTATGAGGTTACGCCCTACGACGGCGCCGTCTATTACAGCGCCGACGGCTCGTACATCAGGCTCCAGTTCGGGAGCGACGGTGACGGCAACTGGCAGAACAACACGTGGACGCTCTCCTTCCCGGACGGCGGGCGCGTGACCAGTGACCGGCGCCACTACGACCGTAACGGCAACTACACCGCCATTACGGGGGTGACGTTGGCCAACGGCCACCCCGCCACTAAGATCGCCGACGAACTGGGCCGGGCCATCTACATCGAATACGACCCGACCGTCCACCCGGACGGCACGCGACACGATTACGTCTTCACGGCCGGGTTCGGCAACGAGGAGCTGCGCTGGACCGTCAAGTGGAAAGAGGTCCACGTCTATAAGACTTTCTACGCCGACGCCAGGGGAGGGAACCTCTACCCCAACCAATGGTGGGGACCGTGGGATGTCGTCCGCCAGATCGTCCTGCCCGCCCAGACCGGAGGGCTCAGCTACGGCTTCGGCTATAACGCCCCGGACGCCGACCCTTATCCGAACAACTCTCACGGCTGGGGCGAGCTCAACACAGTCACCCTGCCCTCCGGCGCGCAAGTTAGTTACTCATACCTCCGCGACGGCCTGCACGCACTCAACTGGCAGCGGGCGCTCGAAAACCACGTCGTGACCAAGACGCTCACCTACCTCCAGGAGTATGACGGCTCCTCGACGCAGGCGAGCGAGACCTGGACTTACGGCACCCTGTCGGTAGGAAGTTCCTTGCCGAGTCACGGCCCCGGTCGCGTGAAAAATCCCGACGACGGCGTGCTCTCCGAGGGGTACGACAGGGCGGCGAACAGCCCATTCCTGGGTAAGCCTCTGACCACCTCGCGGCCCGACGGCACGCTCGTCGAGCGCTACTGGCGGGAGAACCGGTCACCCTGGATGGGCGGGCAGTCGGTCAACCCGTACGTGAAGACTGAGTTCACGTCGATCAGGAACGCCGCAGGCGCGCTCATCAAGACCGCGATCACAGACTACGACTACGACAGGAACGGGAACGTCACGGGCGTGGCGCAGTACGACTGGGTCCCGTACGGGGACGTCCAGCGCGACTCCCAAAATAGGCCCACTGGCGTGATCCCGGCCGGCGCGACGCTCAAGCGGGTGACGACAAACACTTACTACAACCCGACCCCCGCCGCTACCGACACCGTTACGGACGACCCGGACACTTACCACTACGCGAGCGCGCCGCTGCTCCGCACGGCGGTCCAGTCCTCAGAGGTACGTGAGGGCTCCGGCCAGGTCCTCTCCCGCGCTGAATTCACCTACGACGATCCGAACGCGAGGGGTAACCTCACGGAGCGAAAGACCTGGGACTCGATTAAAGGCGGCTACAGTAACCCTCTCGTAACGTCAAACTCCGTCTCGGTCTCCACCCAGTACGACAACTTTGGCAACCCTACCCTTATCACCGACGCCGGGGGCACCCAGACTAAACTCACCTACGGCTCCGTCAACGGTATCCTGAACCTTTACCCGACCAGGACCGAGGCGGCATTCGGCACGCCCTTGCAGCGCACCTCCACAGCCGAGTACGACTTCTGGACCGGCCTCGTCACCCTTTCGACCGACGTCGACAACGACGTCTCGACGCGCACCTCCTACGACGCCTTCGGGCGCCCCGTCCTCGTCAAGGCGGCCGAGGGCACGCCCACCGAGACGCGCACCGCCACCTCCTACTTCGACGCGGCCCGCCGCGTCGTCGTCCACTCGGACCTCGACGCCGCCGGTGACGGCAAGCTCGTCGGCGTCCAGCATTACGACCAGCTCGGCCGCGTCAGGCTCACGCGCACCCTCGAGGACGCCGCGCAAAGCGCTGCGAACGAGTCCCTCGGCATCAAGGTGCAGACCCGCTACCGCTTCGGTAACAGCGACCCTTTCAGCTACGTCCTGGTCTCGCAGCCATACCGTGCCGCGACCTCGGGCGGTGCGCCGGACGGGACCCAGGGCTGGACGCTCTCGAAGAGGGATCAGGGCGGGCGCACTGTAGCGGTGCAGACCTTCGCGGGGAGCAGCCTGCCCGCGCCCTGGGGCACGACCGGCAGCACGAACACGGCCGGCACTGGCACGGTCACCTCCACCTACGACGCCGAGTTCACGACCGTGACCGACCAGGACGGGAAGAAGCGGGTCAGTAAAATGGACGGCCTCGGCCGCTTGGGCGAGGTGTGGGAGGTCGCGCCGAACGACCCGGCGAAGTACCCCGGCGTCGAATCTATCCCGGCGCCAGTCCCATCGGGGCTGCCGCAGCCGGCGGCAGGCTACCGCACGGCCTACTCCTACGACGCCCTGGGGAACCTCCGCAGGGTGCAGCAGGGCGGTCAGCTCCGGTTCTTCATGTATGACTCGCTCTCGCGGCTGGTGCGGGCGAAGAACCCGGAGCAGGAGGCCAACCAGAATCTCAACGTCACGGACGTCTTGACGCAGAACGGCCAGTGGTCACTCGGCTACAGCTACGACGATAACGGCAACCTCAAGACGAGGACGGACGCGCGGGGCGTGACGGCCACCTACGGCTACGACGCGCTGAACCGGGTGACGACGACCACCTACACGGGCGAGCCCGGCACGGCCACGACGCCGAACGTGGTGCGCTCCTACGACGGCGCGACCTACGGGAAGGGGCTCCTCTGGAAGAGCGAGACGCTCGGCGCCTCTGGCACGCTCACGACCGTCAACACCTACGACGCTTTGGGGCGGCCGCTCTCGCAGAGTCAGCAGTTCAAGACGGGCGGGGCCTGGGGGGCGCAGTTCACCGCGCAGCAGACCTACGACCGGGCCGGGAACGTGAGGGGGCAGACCTACCCGTCAGGGCGCACTGTCTCCTACGGTTACGACCCGGCAGGGAGGCTCAACGACTTCCGGGGCACGCTGGGCGGCGGGGCGTCGCGTGTCTACGCGACAGATTTCCACTTCGACGGGCAGGGGCGGAAAGACCAGGAGCGGTTCGGCACACAGACTCCGGTCTACAACAAGCACTTCTACAACAGCCGCGGGCAGCTCGCCGAGATCCGCGTCGCCACCCAGCCAATCACGGGCTCAGACCCGGGCTTCTGGAACCGCGGGGCCTTCATCAACCATTACAGCAACTCCGGGTGGGGTGCCACGGGCGGGGGCGCGGACAACAACGGGAACCTGCGCAAGCAGGACGTCTACATCCCGAACGACGACCAGATCAGCGGCCACTCTCTCACCACCTTCTTCTACGAGTATGACGCGCTCAACCGCCTGGAGTGGGTGAAGGAGGGCAGGGGAGGCGTAGACCAGTGGCGGCAGCAGTACGACTACGACCGCTGGGGCAACCGCACCATTAACGCGGGCGGCACCTGGCTCGGGCAGCCGTCTGCCCCGCCGTCTGACGCGGTCAACGAGAAGCAGTTCGATAAGACGAACGCCGCCGACACCAACCGCCTCTACGCCCCCGGAGATACATCCTTGCCGATGGCGCAGCGGCTGATGCAGTACGACGCGGCCGGCAACCTCCTCAGAGACGCCTACACGGGCGGAGGTGTGCGCACCTACGACGCCGAGGGGCGGATGACCTCGGCCGAGTTCCTCGCCGGGCAGACGCAGAGCGCCCTCTACACCTACGACGCCGACGGGCGCAGGGTGAAGCGCAAGATAGGCGCGGGGGCAGAGGTGTGGCAGGTCTACGGACCGGGCGGTGAACTCCTGGCCGAGTACGCGGCTGGTGCCTCGCCCACCTCCCCGCAGAAGGAGTACGGCTATCGCGGGGGCGAGCTGCTGGTGACGGCCGAGGCGCCGGCGCGCTTTAACGTCGCGCTCTCCGCGAACGGCGGGACGGCCGCCGCCTCTTCCACCTACAGCCAGCCCAACTGGGTCTACTCGCCGGGGGGAGCCATCGACGGCAACCGCCGGGGCTCGTCCCTCGGGGCCGGGCACTGGTCCGCCTGGCACGACACGACGCCGGGCGTCTTCGACGACACGCTGGAGATAACTTTCTCCGGCCCGAAGACCATCGACGAGATCGACGTCTTCACCCTGCAGGACAACTACGCGAACCCTGCGGAGCCGACCGAGGCGTTGACGTTCAACACATACGGGCTGTCGGGCTTCGAGTTGCAGTACTGGGACGGAGCCGCGTGGGTGAACGTCCCGGGCGGGAGTGTCTCCGCCAGCAACAAGGTCTGGCGCAGGATCACCTTCCCGGCCGTCACCACAGGCAGGATACGCGTGTTGACGAAGACCTCTGTAGACGGCTACAGCCGCATCGCGGAGGTCGAGGCGTGGGGCACGGCTGCGTCCATCGCCCCGGCAGACGTAGTCGCCGACTTCTCCTCGACGCAGAACCCTGCGGGGGCGTGGACATACGGCTACCGCGCGGGCGGTGGCGCCTTCACCCCGTACGGCGTCCACAGCCAGCAGTTCGGCGCGGGGCTCGACTCGTGGTCTACGGGCACCTGCTGCCCGTCGGTGACGCGCAACTCGACCGCGACGACGAGGAATTATGCCGGCGTGGTGGAGCAGCCGGCTGACTTGCTCCACATCCACCCCGGACCCAATGGGGAGAAGAGCGTCGTGCGTTGGACGGCGGCGGCCGCAGGGACTTATTCGGTGTCGGGGCGCTTCCAGGGGATAAATACGGTGGGGGCGACCACCGACGTGGCGGTGACGAAGAACGGTGCCACGACGTTCTCCGGCTCGGTCAACGGCACCGGCGCGCAGGCGCCGTTCACCATGTCCGTGACGGTGGGGGCGGGCGACACGCTGGAGTTTCAGGTCGGCTACGGGTCGAACGGCACCTACAACAACGACAGCACGGGGCTGGCGGTGACGATCACGGCCGCGGGTGGGGGCGGTGCGTCGGGTGCGGACGTGCGTTGGGTGGTCACGGACCAGTTGGGCACGCCGCGGATGGTGTTTGACCATACGGGGAATCTGACCTCACCGGATGGGCAGAGCGGGATGACAAGGCACGATTATTTCCCATTCGGGGAGGAAGTCTTTGCCGCTGGAAGGACGACCGCGCAAGGTTATGGAATTTCAGACGGGATGAGGCAGGGCTATACGGGCTACGAGAAGGATGGAGAAACGGGGCTGAACTTCGCGCAAGCGCGCTATCACTCGCCGATGCAAGGACGATTTACGAGTCCCGATCCATTATTGACCAGCGCGCGTTTAGCTGTGCCACAAAGCTGGAATCGCTATACTTACTGCATCAATAATCCGCTTCTTTACGTTGATCCAAGCGGCTTGGATTGGATAAAGAACAAAGAAACTAGGGATGTAACATGGGTTAAACCCAGAACAGAAATAGATACAGAGAAGTATGAAATACTGACCGGCGATGCCTTGAATTACAACATCTCTGATACTCAATCGGTGAGGTTAAACCCGAACGGTCCTGATTCAAATGCCGAAGTCGGGAGTGATGCTTGGCGCGGATGGGGCTACGGAGACTACATACAAGATGCGAGTATGTCTGATGAGCCATTTAATGCTACTGGCTATTGGGATTTCAATGTCAATTTCGGGACGAAATACTTTGTTGGACCTACAGGAGGTGTGATGTTTACCGAAGGAGCGATACATCCATACTTAGGATTAGGTGTCATTGCGCCGCGTGGCTTTGGTTGGTCATCCACGTATAGCCCGGACAGCATCACCGAAGGCATCAATGGTGAACTCCAACTAACAGTTCCAGCGTTCGGAAGAAACCGACCCGGCATAACTTTCGTTCACGGAGTGGATAGCAACGGCGATACTTTTCAAGGCTTCGGCACTGGCAGCCCCGGAGCATCAGCAACTGGATATTATGTGCTGCCCAACATGCGTGATCTGATACAGCCATTTATCACTCCGCGTCCTCCGTTGCTGCCTATGCCAACGAATCAGCCTCGCAATCAGCGATAAGGAGGTTCAGTATGTTTCATCCTGCTTTCGCTGTAATAGAGATTATTGCTGGACTAGCATGCATTTTGCTCAATAAGCGATTTGCTCGCACGGCAGATAATTACCACAAGAAATTACTGCTAAGGAAATACAATGATGAAGCCGTGCTTAGAGCGGTTTATATCGCTGGCGGTACGTTTCTTATGACTATGGGATTTTGGCAGTTACTCAAATGGTAAGCCGGATAATCTTTGCTCTCACCGACCACCACCGCGCGATAAGAGAAAGTTCGGAGAGTCGGCAGCGATACTCGGAAATTATGTATCCGCTTCGCGCGCCGCAAAAAGCGCGGCGCAAATAATTACGATTATCATCCGCCACACTTCTACAGACGCGCCCCCCTTACGCCCCACTCCGCTCGCACGCTCGCCGCAGGCTCGCACCGCTCCGGCGTCGAGTACGGGTCGGACGGCACCTACAACAACGACAGCACGGGGCTGGCGGTGACGATCACGGCCGCGGGTGGGGGCGGTGCGTCGGGTGCGGACGTGCGTTGGCTGGTCACGGACCAACTGGGCACGCCGCGCATGGTGTTTGACCAGACGGGGAATCTGACGTCACCGGACGGGCAGAGCGGGATGAGGCGGCACGACTACTTCCCATTCGGGGAGGAAATCGGGGCGGGCGTCGGCGGGAGGACGACGGGGCAGGGTTCCAGCGTCGCCGATGGAGTGCGGCAAAAGTTCACGAGCTATGAGCGTGACACCGAAACAGGGTTGGACTTTGCCGAGACCCGATATTACTCCTCAACAATGGGACGCTTCACGAGGCCAGATGATTTTCTGAATGATTCAGACCTCTTAGACCCGCAGAGTTGGAACAAGTACGCCTACGTCCGCAACAACCCGCTTCGGTATGTTGACCCGACCGGTGAGAAGGCGGATATAAAAATCCAAACTGATGAAGAGAAGAAGACGGGGACGATCACGATCACGGCGAGCATCGGCATTTACTCTCAGGGCAACAGTAATTTGATTCAGGAGCAGTTGAATCAAGCGAGAGATGCGATAGAAAAATCAATTGAGGGGGCTTGGAACGGGACTTTCAAAGGGAAAGATGGAATTACTTACACGGTGAAGACGGATGTTACCGTGCAAGTGCACGGTAGCGAGAGTGCCGCTACAGAATCGGGCGCTCAAAACGTCATTGGGATAAGTACGCAACCGGCATCGGGGCGCGAGATTAGTAATGTTGTCGAGAGGTCATTTTTTCGAGGCGACTCCGGGCCAGATAAGGGGACTTGGCATTACGCAAGCCTCATGGAAAGGAACCAAGCGGCGCACGAGTTTACTCATGTCATAGGAGCAATCAATACTATTCGCCAAGGTAATGTTTCTTTCTCTCCACATCCCTTCGGAGATCGTGAACCTGTTAGCAGGTACGGAAACGCAACGGGGGCTGATTATCGGCACGCACTGGGCGGAAGAATCGCTGCACATCGCCAGTCGAGCCGCCGATGGGAAGTTGATCCCCACCCTATGATGGTCAGAGCTCCAAGAGGTAGGTGGGGGAGAGAGAGAAGCCACACATCTACCAGAACAGTAGTATGCTGTAGATAAAAGGATTAATTGTGCCAATAGAAACTATGCTGCTTAAAGACAAAATGAAGTGGTATGGCGTGATTAGTGGGGGTGCATTCCTTGTTATAAGCGCCTACATGAAAGTGGCATACAGTTTTTCTGATGCAAGATTAGATAATCTTTTAGGGTACGCGAAGTTTACAGCGGCTCTAACAGCTATAATCTTCGGGTTATTGTTTTTTCTAAAACCGCAATCCATCAAATTTAAAGTGGAGTGGTTCGGAGTGATTAGCGCATCGATGTTCTTACTCGTCAGCACGTATATGCAAATGACATTCGCTTTTTCCGATGCGTGGGTAGGAAGACTTTTACATCACTTGGAGTTCACGGCAGCTCTAGCAGCTTTAACCTTCGGGTTATTATCTTTTCCTAAGTGGCAGTCGTACTTTGCTCTTGCTGTCTGGGTGTACTCGTTCTACAGATTTTCTCAGCCGGCGTTCGGAATCAGTTGAAGTCTCGCCTACTTCTACAACTTTCCACGTGGTCTTACCGCGCACGTTTAGGAAAGTTCGGAGAGTCGGTAGCGATACTCGGAAATTATGTGTCCGCTTCGCGCGCCGCAAAAAGCGCGGCGCAAATAATTACGATTATCATCCGCCACACTTCTACAGACTCGCCCCCCCCCCTTACGCCCCACTCCGCTCGCACGCTCGCCGCAGGCT
>Ga0216309_1000097_pt1 | contig 14576 bp, 11 predicted proteins | sample Total_DNA_C_FD_161284 | JGI IMG/M metagenome (GOLD analysis project Ga0216309, IMG submission 161284) | Terrestrial sediment cell enrichment communities for BONCAT metagenomics from Utah, United States - Total_DNA_C | ecosystem: Environmental > Terrestrial > Deep subsurface > Rock core/Sediment ...
CGGCGAACGTGGCCAGCGCCGTCGGCCAGAAGGCGCCGCAGCCGAGCCGACGCCCCTCGCTCCGCGCGAAGACGAGCAGCGCCGCAGCCGAGACGAAGACGTCCATGCCGAAGAAGGCGCCGACGCGCCCCTCGAAGAGCTGCCTGAAGAAGAGCGGCAGGTCGAGGCCATTCTCGGCCAGCCAGGGGGCGAGCTGCCAGTAGGGCAGCGCCACCCCGAGCGCGCACAGGAGCAGGTAGACGGTCTTCAGCTTCACGGCGCTTCACCTTTCGCGCGCCCCCGGCGGGCGGGGCGACGCACGCCTCGGCTTTACGACTGTTAAGACCCTTCAGGCTTTAAAACGGTTCGGACGCCGGGCGAAAAATTTTTGCGTCGGCTTCGGGCGATGCGTGCGAGGCGGGCTGTGTAAAGCGGTGCCGGGATGAAGAGGTTCCCGACCTCGTCACCCCGACACCACACACGGGTTTAAAGCGGTAAAGGTTGGTTCGGGGGCGACGCCGCGTCGGCGGCGGCGGCGGGCGGCCGCTTACTCCACCCAGCGGACGCGGACGCCGGCGGCGAGGAGTTCTTCCTGAAGCTGCTTGTTGGGCGCGACGCGCGCGAACTGTGCCGTCCGTGTGCGCACCGTCAGGTTCTCCTCTTTGAGGTGGAGGTCGATGAAGACCTCGCAATCCCCCGGGTGCGCCAGGAGCGCGTCGGCGACCGATTCGCCCGCGCGCAGCACGTCGTCGCAGGTCGGGAACTCGATGACGAGGGCGTTGGCACGCAGGCGTCCCCCCTGGTAGGTCGGCTTGCCGTTCGACATCGGCACGCGCGCGCGTTCGAGCGCCGTTACCTCGTCGCAGACGATGGTCAGGCCGCTCTCGCCCTCGCATCGCCCCGTGGCGACGAGCATCACGTCGTCAGCCGCGTCCGCGCCCTTCGTCTTGAAAGCCTCGGGCCAAAGCACGCACTTGACGCCCGCGCCCGAGAGGTCTTCGAGCCGGAAGTAGGCGTAGCGGTCTCCCTTCTTCGTGTTGCGCACGGTGAAGTCCGAGACGACGCCGACGACCTTCACGCGCGCGTTGGGCTCGACCGAGCCCAGCTCGGAGACCGGGACGCAGTTGAGCTGGTCGATCTTCTCGATGAAGTCTTCGAGCGGGTGGCCGGAGACGTAGAAGCCGACGGCCGCCTTCTCGCGCGTGAGCAGGTCCTTGTGCGTCCAGGGCTCGACGCCGTGGACGGGCAGCGGCGGCTCCTCCGTCTCGGGCGCGCCGGCCTGCGCGAAGCCGAACATATCCACCTGCCCGCTGTCGCGCTCGCGCTTGGCGCGGTGGCCGCGCTCCAGTGCCTTGTCCACGCATGCGTGGAGGCGCGCGCGCCACGAGTGGATGTCCTCGCCCTCGGGCCTCAGAGAGTCGAAGGCGCCGGCGCAGACCAGGCTCTCCATGACGCGCTTGCCGGAGCCCTTCTCGCCGACGCGCTCGGCGAAGTCGAAGATGGAGCGGAAGGGCTTCTCCTGACGCGCCGCGATGATGGCGTCCACGGCCGTCTGGCCGATGCCCTTGATCGCGCAGAGCCCGTAGCGCACGGCGCGCTCGACGGGCGTGAAGCCGGGCCCCGACTGGTTGACGTCGGGCGGCAGCATCTTGATGCCCTGCGCGCGCAGCTCCGACGCGTACTTGAAAATCTTCGCCGTGTCGTCGGTCACGTTCGTCATGACCGCCGCGTAGAAGTGCTCGGGGTAGTGCGCCTTGAGGTAGGCGGTCTGGTAGGCGACGTGGGCGTAGGCGACCGAGTGCGAGCGGTTGAAGCCGTAGTCGGCGAACTGCGCCATGAGGCGGAAGATCTCGCGGGCGGTCTTCTTGGCGATCTTGTTCTTGACGCAGCCCGCGATGAACTTCTCCTCGTGGACGGCCATCTCCTCGCGCTTCTTCTTGCCCATCGCGCGGCGCATGAGGTCGGCCTCGCCTAAGGAGTAGCCGCCGAGCCGCTGCGCGAGCTGCATGATCTGCTCCTGGTAGACGAGGATGCCGTAGGTATTCTTGAGAATCTCCTCCATCTCGGGCACGAGGTATTCGACCGGCTTCTTACCGTGGTAGCGGTCGATGAAGTCGTCGACCATGCCGCCGTCCAAAGGGCCGGGGCGGTAGAGGGCGTTTAGAGCCGAGAGGTCTTCGAGGGATTTGGGCCGGAGCTTGCGGCAGATCTCCTGCATGCCGGTCGACTCGAACTGGAAGACGGCCTCGGTGTGCCCCCTGGCGAACAGCTCGTAGGTCTTGGGGTCGTCCTGCGGGACCTCCGCCCAGTCGATGCAGCGCCCGTACATCTCCTTAATCGTCCGGCAGCACTGGTCGATGATGGTGAGCGTGGTGAGGCCCAGGAAGTCCATCTTGAGCATGCCGGTCTTCTCAAGGTCCGACATCTCGAACTGGGTCGTGAACTCCTGCTTGTTGTTGACGGCGACGGGGATGAGCTCTTCGAGCGGGACGGGGCTGATGACGACGCCGGCGGCGTGGACCGACGAGTGGCGCGCGCAGCCTTCGAGCCGCTTGGCGATATCGATGACCTTCCTGACCTGCGGGTCCGTGTCGAAGGCCTGCTTCAGCTCGGGCACGGTCTCCATCGCCTGCGTGATCGAGACGTTGCGGCCGCGGATGGGGGCCGGGATGAGCTTGGCGATCTTCTCGACGTCCGAATAGGGCATGTCGAGCGCGCGGCCGACGTCTTTGATGGCGGCCTTCGAGGCCATCGTCCCGAAGGTGATGATCTGGCAGACCGACTCGCGCCCGTAGAGCTGCGTGACGTGGTTGATGACCTCGGCGCGCCCATTGACGCAGAAGTCGATGTCGATATCCGGCATTGAGACGCGCTCGGGGTTGAGGAAGCGCTCGAAGAGCAGGTCGTACTGCAAGGGGTCGACGTCGGTGATCTCCAGGCAGTAAGCAATCAAACTCCCGGCGGCCGAGCCGCGACCAGGGCCGACCGGAATCTGCCGGTCCTTGGCGAACTTGATGAAGTCCCAGACGATGAGGAAGTAACTGGGGAAGCCCATCTGCTTGATGGTCGCGATCTCGGTCGAGATGCGTTGCTGGTACTCGGCGAGCGAGTGCTTGAGCTTGCCCTCAGACCGCATCCGGTCCCAGACCGTCTCGCGCCGCTTCTCGTAGCCCTGGCGGACGACCTTCTCGAAGTACTCGTTGATGTCGATCTCCCCCTCCTCGCGCGGGATGGGGTAGACGGGGAGCTGATTCTCGCCTAAGGGGAGCTTGAGGTCGCACATCTCCGCGACCTCGACGGTGCGCGAGACGGCGTCGGGGATGTGCGCGAAAATCTGCGCCATCTCCTCGGGGCTCCGGACGTACCACTGCGGGCCGCCGAAGCGCATGCGGTTCGGGTCGCCCACGGTCTTGCCCGTGCCGATGCAGAGCATCACGTCGTGCGCCTCGTAGTCTTCGCGGTAGAGGTAGTGCGCGTCGTTGGTCGCCACGAGCGGGATGCCGGTGCGCTTCGAGAGGTCGATGAGGTCCTTGTTGATCTTGATCTGGTCTTCGAGCTGGTGGTCCTGAATCTCGAGGAAGTAGTTGCCGCGGCCGAGTATGTCCTGGAACTCGTGCGCCGACTTCGCCGCCTCTTCGAGCCGCCCCTCCTTGAGGTGCGCCTGCGGGACGCCCGACAGACACGCCGAGAGGCCGACGAGGCCGCCCGAGAACTCGGAGAGCAGCTCGCGGTCGATGCGCGGCTTGCGGTAGAAGCCCTCCTTGAACGCCTTCGAGGTGAGGCGGACGAGGTTGTGATACCCCTCGCGGTCCTTCGCGATGAGAATCATGTGGTTGTAGGGCTTGCCCCCCTTCCTGACCTCGCTGCGGTCCGAGCGGCTGCCGGGCGCGAGGTAGACCTCGCAGCCGATCAGCGGCTTCACGTCGTGCGCCTTCATCTCCTTGTAGAAGGAGACGGCGCCGTACATGTTGCCGTGGTCGGTCATCGCGCACGCCTTCATCCCCAGCTCTCTGACGCGCTCGGCGAGCGGCTTGATCTGGATGGCGCCATCGAGCAGGCTAAAATCTGTGTGTAAATGTAGGTGCGCGAAGTCTGTGTTCGACATGTCAGGCGATGGATTCAGTGCGGATGGAAATACGACCCCTTGAAACGGCCGGCGCGGGGGGCGCTCCGACGCGTTCGCGTGTTGCTTACGGCGCGAAAGGATAACATAAAGAGCGCGGCGGGAAAGTCGCGCCGGGGAAATTATTTTTTCCACAGGCCGCGAACCTGTGGAAAAACCCCGCACGCGCGCCCGGGGTGCGTCCGGCCTAACGCAGGCGGCCGCGGTTTTCGTAAGATAAGCGCGGCCGGAGGCGGCCTTAAGACAACTCACGGGGAATCTTCGGAGGTCGGATGCTCGCGCTCTTAAACATCTCGAACTTCGCGCTCATCAGCGAGCTGAAGGTCGAGTTCGACCGGGGGCTGAACCTGCTGACGGGCGAGACCGGCTCGGGCAAGTCGATCATCGTCGACGCGCTCGGCGTGCTCATCGGCGACCGCTTCCCGTCTGAGCTGATCCGGGCGGGCGAGCGCCACGCCTCGGTCGAGGGGCTCTTCACGCTGGGCGCGCACCCGCAGGTCGAGGCGCTGCTCGAAGAGGCGGGCGTCGGGCGCTCGGCCGGCGGCGACGTCGAGCTGGTCGTCCGCCGCGAGCTCCTGGCCGAGGGGCGCGGCCGCGTCTTCGTCAACAACCGCCTGGCGACGCTCTCGCTGCTGCGGGCCCTGCGACCCCTGCTCGTCGACATTCACGGGCAGGGCACGCAGCAGACCCTCTTCGACCCCGAGACGCACCTCGAACTCCTCGACGCCTTCGCCGACCTCGGGGACGGCCGCGAGGAGACGGCCGCCGCCTACCGCCGCTGGTCGGCGCTCAACCGCGAGCTGGAGGCGCTCAGGCGCGACGAGGCGGAGAAGTTCCACCTCACCGACGCGCTCCGCTTCCAGGTGAGCGAGCTTGAGGCCGCGCGCCTCTCGCCCGGCGAGGACGAGCAGCTGGAGGCCGAGCGCCGCCGCCTCGCCAACCTGGAGAGGCTAACCGAGCTCTGCGCCGACGCCTACAACCTGACCTACGAGGAGAGCGACTCGACGGTCGCGCGCCTCAGCCGGCTCGAACGGCAGGTCGAAGAGCTTTCGCAGTACGAGTCGTCCTACCGCAACTACTCGGAGGGTCTGGGGACGGCGCGCGCCGTGCTCGAAGACCTGAGCGTCACGCTGCGCGACTTCCTCGACGGGCTGACCTTCTCGCCCGAGCGGCTCGCCGAGATAGAGGGCCGCCTGGCCGAGATCGCGCGCCTCAAGCGCAAGTACGGCGGCAGCATCGAGAGCGCGCTCGAACACCTGGAGGGCTCGCGCGAGCGTCTGCGGCGCCTGGAGCGCACGGACGAGCGCGCCGAGGAAGCCGCCCGCGAGCTGGCCGAGGCGCGCGCCGCCTACGTCGCGGCGGCGTCGCGCGTCCACCGCGCGCGCGCGAAGTCGGCCGCCGAGTTCAGGCGCGCCGTCGAGTCGTCGCTCAAAGAGGTGGCGATGGAGCACGCGCGCTTCGAGGCGCGCATCGGCTCGCCCGAAGACCTCGACGCCGAGGAGGCCGGGAAGAGTTTTACGGCCGCGGGCTTCGACCGCGTCGAGTTCTACTTCTCGGCCAACGCGGGCGAGCCCCTGCGGCCGCTGGCGAAGGTGGCGTCGGGCGGCGAGGCGTCGCGCATGATGCTGGTCCTCAAGACGAGCGCGAGCCCGGCGCGCTTCCCGCGCACCATCGTCTTCGACGAGGTGGACGCCGGCATCGGCGGCCGCGTCTCGGAGGCCGTGGGGCTCAAGCTCAAGGCGCTCTCCGGCACCAATCAGGTGCTCTGCGTGACGCACCAGGCACAGATCGCGCGTTTCGCCGACACGCACCTGCGGGTCGACAAGCAGGAGCGCGCCGGGCGCACGGAGGTCTTGGTCGGACGCCTCGACCGCCGCCGGCAGGTCGAGGAGATCGCGCGCATGCTTACCGGCGCCGAGATCACGGAGGCCGCGCGCCGACACGCGCGCGAGATGCTCAAGGGCGTTTGAGGCGGCAGGATGCTGGGGGAGCGCCCGGGCCCATCCCGGGCGGAATGGGGAGGAGAATGGACAGACTGTTTTTCATCATCGGCGCGCTCTCCGCCTTCGTCGGCGTGGCCGCCGGGGCGTTCGGCGCGCACGGGCTTAAAAGCCGTTTGGGCGCGGATATGCTCGCCGTCTTCGAGACGGGCGTGCGCTATCAGATGTATCACGCCTTCGCGCTCTTCGCCGCGGCGTGGGCGGCGGCGCGCTGGCCTGGGTCCCTGGCGGGCGCGGCCGGATGGCTCTTCCTCGCCGGCACAATTATCTTCTCGGGCAGCCTCTACGCCCTCTCGCTCACGGGGCAGCGCTGGCTCGGCGCCATCACGCCCATCGGCGGCCTCGCCTTCCTCGCCGGATGGCTCTGCCTCGCCGCCGCCGGCTGGAAAAACTAGTAGACAGTAGACAGTAGACAGTAGGAAGACAAAGCGGCGCGCCCAGCCCGAAGACTGAGACGCGCCGTCCCTGTTTTCTACTGACTACTGACTACTGTCTACTCTCCCTTTGCGCCAGAGGAGGTAGACGGGGACGCCCGTGGCGAGGATGGCGAGGCCGAGGGCGCTGTTGCGTGTGTCCTGGTAGAAGGTAGCGGTGACGATAAGGGCGCAGGCGGCGGCGAAGAGTGCGGTCGTGAAGGGGTGGCCGGGGACGCGGAAGCCGCCACCCCCGTCGACGTTGACCAGTGTGTAGAGCAGCACCACGCCGCCGCCGCCGATGAGCAGCCCCGCAGCAGGTCGCCGCCCCGCCTCCGGGCCCTGGGGTCTCGAAGGGGTCTGCTTCATGTTTCGGGGCCGGCTCAGGGCCTCCAGTCCTCGGGGATGAACTCGACGGCGACGGCCTCGCCGTCGGAGGCGGCCTGTTTGTCCGGGCGCGAGCGGTAGGTGACGAGGACGTGGTCGGCCTGCTCGCGCGGGCCGCAGGTGATGCCGCCGGTCTTGACGGTCCTCGTGTAGGTGACGAAGCGCACGCCGCGCAGGTCTACGGCGCGCAGCCTGAGCGTGCCGGCGGCCGTCTCGACGCGGAAGACGACGCCCGTGTCGGCGCACTCGATCTCGGCGAGGCGTCCGCAGACCTGTGCGCCCTCGAAACGGAGACGCTTGTGGTGCGGGCCGCCCCGCAGGGGCATGTCGCAGGGCTGCGCATGCACGGCGTCGGCGTCCGCGGCCGACTCCTCACGCGAACGCTCCATCTCCGTTTGGCGGCGTCGCGCCTCGATGCGCGCGACGAGCGCCGCGGCCTGCTCGCGCAGCCGCGCGTCCGCGCCGCGCAGCGCGAGCGGCTCGGCCAGGCGTCGCGCCTCGTCGAAGCGACCGCCGATCATCTCGGCGTGCGCGAGCAGAAGGGCGAGGTCGACCCGGCGCGGGGCGAGCGAGGCCGCGCGCCTGAGCAGGGCGGCCGCCTCCGAGGGGCGGTCGCCGCGCTCCAGCTCGACCGTCGCGAGCAGCTTGTACGACTCGACGAAGGTGGGGGCCAGCTCCAGCGCGCGGCGCAGCGCGGCGCGGATGGCCTCGGTCCTCTCCTCGAACCCCCTGACCGAGACGGCGCCGGCGTCGCCCGACGCGCCCTCGCGGTTGAGCGCGTCGGCGAGGTGGTAGTGTGCGAGATAGTTCCGCGGGTCCGCCGCCGCCGCCCTCTGCAACTGGACGCGCGCCTCGGCGTGCCGGTTCTGGCGCAGGCGCAGCGAGCCGAGCGAGACGCGCGCGGGCGCGTGCCCCGGGTCGCGTTCGAGCGCGTGGAGCAGGTGGCGTTCGGCCTCCACCTCGCGCTCGGTGTGGAGCAGCAGGTCGCCGAGGCGTGCGCTGACCTCGGCCTCGGAGAGCGGCCGCGCGCTCAGGCTCGGGTCGAAGTCGAGCGGCCGGACGGGCTCCTCACGCCCGGCCCCGTAGCGCCCCTGGCGCACGTATGCGCCGAGCCCCGCTTCGATCTCGGCCGCGTCCGTGCTGAAGGACTCGCGCAGCGCCTCTTCGACGCCCGACCCCTCGGCGAGCAGCGCCGCGAAGCGCGCGAGTCGCTCGCGCCCGCCCATGGCGCCGCGCCCCTCGGCCAGGTAGTGGACCAGCGCCCAGGACTGCGCGTAGAAGAGGCCGCGCTGCCCCGGCTCGGAGTAGTGTGGCGACGACTGGTCGACGGCGAAGAGCGTGGCGAGCGGGAAGAGGGTGGCGCCGCCGAGCAGGCGCGCGCGGTCGCGGGGTGGCTCGCCGAGCCTCAGACGGCGGCCTTCGTCGGAGATGCGCGCCGTGCTATAGAACTCGGCCAGCCCCTCCTTGAGCCAGAGCGGCGCGCCGCGGAAGTGGTTGTTGACCAGGAGGTGCGTGTACTCGTGCAGCAGCGTCGAGGGGTCGCGCGCCAGGTCGCCGACGCGGACGAGCGTGATGTAGTTGATGTCGGCGCCGGGCTGGAAGTAGCCGGCCACGGCGCGCGCCGTCTTCCCACGCAGCAGCGGCTTGAAGGGGGCGTAGGCCGCGTCGTCGGGGAAGACGATGACCGCCGTCGGCACTCCGGCGTCGAAGTGCTCGCCCGAGAAGAGGCGTGCGAAGGCCGCGCGGTACTCTTCGAGCCGCGTCGCCACGCGCCGCAGCTCGGCCTCGCGCGCCGCGCCCTCGACGAGGAAGTTCTGCGAGCGCACGCTCACCCAGGCGCTCTCGGCGCGCGCCGCGCGGGGCGCGTGTGGCGCCGCGGCCGGTGCCAGCAGCGTCAGGAGGAGCAGCAGTCGGGGGAAGCGCCTTTTCATCTTTACTGATTACGGACGGAAAGGGTTTGGGTACGGCGTGTGCGCGACTAATGTCCGCTAGAGCAGCGACCGGACGAGGTAGACGATGCCGACGAAGGCGCCGACGAGGCCGATGAGGCCGAGCGCGGCGCAGCCGTAAAAGGTGAGCCGGAGCTTGCGGGCCGTCTTCTCGTCGCCGGGCGAGAGCGGGTTCTGCGGGAAGTATGGCGGCGGCGTCTCGGTCGGCACGTCTCGTCTGGTCTCCTCAGTCGGCGCGCAGGATTGTAGCACAGTCGGTTTGCTTGCCCGGCGCGAGCGCCGCGTGCTACCGTTTTCGCTTCCAACGAAAGGGCGGGGGCGGCAGTTTCGCTTCAACGCAAGAGCAGGGGACGACCGCTCCCGCGAGCCCGGACCGACCGCCATGATTCGACCGTTCAAGGGCATCAGCCCGCAGATTCACCCGACCGCGTTCATCGAGGAGAGCGCGCAGGTCGTCGGCGACGTGCACGTCGGCGCGCACTCCTCGGTCTGGTTCGGCGCCGTCGTCCGCGGCGACGTCTTCCACATCCGCATCGGCGCGAGGACGAACGTGCAGGACGGCACCGTCATCCACGTCTCGAACGGCACGCACGCCACCATCCTCGAAGACGAGGTGACGGTCGGGCACAACGTCACGCTGCACGGTTGCCACGTCGAGCGCGGGTGCCTCATCGGCATCGGCTCGATTGTGATGGATGGCTGCCGCGTGGGCGAGCGCTCGCTGGTCGCGGCCGGCGCGCTGCTCTCGCCACGGACCATCGTCCCGCCGCGCTCGCTCGTAATCGGCGTGCCGGCGCGCGTCAAGCGGCCGTTGACCGACGAGGAGGTCGCCGACCTCGACGTCTTCTGGAAGAACTACGTGGAGTACACGCGGGTCTACCGCGAGGAGTACGGCCTCGCGGAAGGGCGGCCGACGACGCCGTGAGCGTGCGGCGCGAAGGGGAGGGGAGTGCCATGCGCCAGAGGGGGAGGAGCCTCGCTGTCCGCTTCGCGGCCCTGCTGCTTGCCTGCGGCGCCTGCGCTTCGGCGCACGCGCAGGGCGGCCCGCAGGCGAGGCGCGCCGGCCCGGAAGAGCCGGAGGCGCAGGGCGCGGGCGGCGCTTACGGGCTGGAGAAGTCGGTCAACGAGTTCGGCGTGTGGGGCGGCGGCTCCTTCGGCGCGCCCACGCTCATCGGCAAGACCGAGGGGACGCGGCTCGGCCTCGTCGGCTTGCGCTACGCGCGCGTGCTGGCGCGCGGCGACAGCCTCGCGCTGAAGTACACAATCGACGCGTTCCCCGTGGCGCTGCTCTCGTTCCCGGTCGCGGAGTTGGTCGAGGCGCCGCCCCCGTTCACCTCGGTCGTGCGGAGGGAGCGGCGCAACATCACGGGCGCGGGGCTCTCGCCCGTCGGCTTCCAGCTCAACTTCCGCCGGCGCGAGCGCGTCCAGCCCTTCGCGCAGGCATCGGGCGGCTTCCTCTACTTCGGCGAGCGTGTGCCGGACGCGCGCGGCGCGCAGTTCAACTTCACGGGCGACTTCGGCGGCGGCGTCCAGTGGAAGACCGGCGCGCGCCGCGCCTGGACCGTGGGCTACAGGTACCAACACGTCTCGAACGGCTACCGCGCTCCCTTGAACCCCGGCTTCGACTCAAACCTGTTCTACGTCGGCTTCTCGATATTCCGTTGAGGGAGCCAGGAGTCAGGAGTCAGGAGTCAGAAGGCTCCGCTCGGCTGATGTCCGGGCTGACAACCGAATGATTCAATTATCGAGAGCTTTTATTCTGACTCCTGACTCCTGACTCCTGACTACTTATTTATGCCTGCAAAGACACAACCGGCGCGCGGCATGCGCGACTTTCTCCCCGTCGACGTGCGGCGGCGCGAGTACGTCATCAGCCGCATCAAGCAGACCTACGAGCGCTACGGCTTCGAGCCGCTGGAGACGCCCTCGGTCGAGAACATCGAGACGCTCATGGGGAAGTACGGCGAGGAGGGGAACCAGCTCATCTTCAAAATCCTCAAGCGCGGCGAGCACGAGAAGTCGGGCGAGGCCGACCTCGCGCTGCGCTACGACCTGACGGTGCCGCTGGCGCGCGTCGTCGCCGAGTACGGCGACAGGCTGCCGAAGTTCTTCAAGCGCTACCAGATTCAGCCCGTCTGGCGCGCCGACCGCCCGGCGCGCGGCCGCTTCCGCGAGTTCTACCAGTGCGACGTCGACGTTACGGGGACGCGCTCGCCCGTGGTCGAGGCCGAGCTGTGCGCCGCGGCGAGCGAGGCGCTCGAAAGCCTCGGCTTCCGCGACTTCACCATCCGGCTCAACCACCGCGGGGTGCTCGCCGGGGTGCTGGAGGCGGCGGGCGTCGCGGCCGAGCGGCACGGCGAGGCGCTCGTGGCCATCGACAAGCTGGACAAGGTCGGGCGCGAGGGCGTGGCGCGCGAGTTCGCCGCGCGCGGCATCCCGGCCGAGAGCGGCGAGACGTTACTCGGCTTCTTCGAGAACCTGCCGGCGCTCGAACACGCCGCCGAGTTCATCGCGGGCGGCCGGGAGGGGGTCTCGCCGGCCGAGGCCTACAACCGCGCGGCGCTCGGCCGCCTCGTCGAGTTCATCGGCGAAGGTGAGGCGGGCGCGCGCGGCGTCGAAGAGCTGCGCCGGATAGTGGAGTGCGCTGAGGCTTACGGCGCGGCCGACCGGCTCAAGATCGACCCGAGCCTCGCGCGCGGGCTCTCCTACTACACGGGCGCGATCATGGAGATCAGCGTGCCCGACCTCGCCGGCTCTCTCGGCGGCGGCGGGCGCTACGACAACCTCATCGGTATGTTCTCGGGGCGCGACATCCCGGCCTGCGGCTTCTCGCTCGGGTTGGAGCGCATCATCGTCGTGATGACCGAGCGCGGGATGTTCCCCGCGGACCTGGAGCGCGCCGCGGCCGACGTGCTGGTGACGGTCTGGAACGAGGACGGCTTCACCGACTCGCTCGCCTTCGCCGCCGAGCTGCGCCGCGCAGCGCCCGGCCTGCGCGTGGACGTCTACCCGGAGGCGGACAAGCTCGGCAAGCAGCTCAAGTACGCCTCCGTGCGCGGCGTGCCTTTCGTCTTCGTCATCGGCGACGAGGAGCGCGCGCGCCGCGAGGTCGCGCTCAAGGACATGGAGTCGGGCGAGCAGGAGTCCCTCGCGCGCGCGCATGCGGGCCCGGTCCTTTACGAGAGGCTGCACGCGCGGGCGGCGCGGTCTCTTCCGGCGCCCGCGAGCGAGGCCGACGGGCGTTAACAACTATTTCAGTAGGGATGAAGGCTTAATGGCTATTCTCGACCATCTTGGAGAACTGGAGCGGACGCACTCGTGCGGCGAGCTGCGCGCGGCACAGGCGGGGCGGACCGTGGTGCTGATGGGCTGGGTCGCGGTGCGCCGCGATTTCGGGCCGCTGACGTTCGTCGACCTGCGCGACCGCGACGGGCTGACGCAGGTCGTCTTCGACGCCGAGGACGCGCCCGAAGCGCACGCGCGCGCCAAGGAGGTGCGCGGCGAGTACGTCATTGCAGTCCGCGGCGAAGTGGTGCTGCGCGAGGAGGCGGCGCGCAACCCGAAGCTCTCGACCGGCGACGTCGAGGTGCGCGCGCGCGAGATACTCATCCTCAACGAGGCGCGCACCCCGCCCTTCCAGCTCGACGCCCCGCCCGACAAGCTGGCGGCCGAGGACGTGCGCTTGAAGTACCGCTACCTTGACCTGCGCCGCCCCTACCTCCAGCACAACCTGCGGCTGCGCCACCGTGTGGTGGCAGAGATTCGCGGCTACATGAACGAGCAGGCGTTCACCGAGATCGAGACGCCCATACTTATCAAGTCGACGCCCGAGGGCGCGCGCGACTACGTCGTGCCGTCACGCCTCCACCACGGCAAGTTCTACGCGCTGCCGCAGTCGCCGCAGATATTCAAGCAAATCTGCATGATCGCCGGGCTCGACCGTTACTACCAGATCGCGCGCTGCTTCCGCGACGAGGACCTGAGGGCCGACCGCCAGCCCGAGTTCACGCAGCTCGACGTCGAGTTCAGCTTCGCCACGCGCGAGCAGGTCTACCGCCTGATCGAGGGCCTGCTCGCGCGCGTCTTCCGCCTCGTCGGCGCGGAGCTGCCGCGGCCCTTCCCGCGCCTCTCCTACGCCGAGGCGCTCCGGCGCTTCGGCAGCGACAAGCCTGACCTCCGCTTCGGGATGGAGTTGCAGGACCTTACATCTGCCGTTGAAGGCACAACGTTCGCGCCCTTTGCTTCTGCGATTGAGCAGGGTGGTGAAGTGAAAGGGATTGTCGTTCGAGATGCCCATAATCTCTCGCGTAAGTCTCTCGACGAGTTGCAGAAATTTGTACAGCGTTATGGGGCAAAGGCTCTGTCCTGGATAAAAATTCCTTACGAGCAAGACCCGGAAGGGGCTTTTCTGGAATGGACGCCGGAAAAGATAACCGTCAAGGTGACTTCATCTCTCCTTAACGCTTTGGGCTTAGAAGGCATACTTGGTCTAGCGAAAAAGGCCGACGCTCAAAGAGGAGACTTAGTTCTGATTGTCGCCGGTAAGCCTCAGATCGTGGCCGCGAGTTTGGGTGCATTGCGTAATGAGTTGTGGCGTACAGGCGACGCTAATATGCGGAGGTTTAATCGTACGTCTGAGGCGGCCTTCGCCCCCCTCTGGGTGACCGAGTTCCCGATGTTCGAGTACCACGAGGAGGACGACCGCTTCTACGCGATGCACCACCCGTTCACCTCGCCCGTGGACGAAGACCTGCCCGCCTTCGAGCGCGCCGTCGAGGGCGGCGAGACGCACCTGCTCGCCGGCGTCCGCGCCAAGGCCTACGACGCCGTCGTCAACGGCATCGAGGTCGCCGGCGGCTCGATCCGCATCCACCGGCGCGACGTGCAGCGGCTCGTCTTCAAGGCGCTCGGGCTGACGGAGGAGAAGGCGCGCGAGCGCTTCGGCTTCTTCCTCGACGCGCTCGAATACGGCACGCCGCCGCACGGCGGCATCGCCGCCGGAATCGAGCGCACGCTGATGGCGCTCACGGGCATCGAGAACATACGCGACCTGATGGCCTTCCCCAAGACGGCCTCGGCCGCCGACCTGATGATCGACGCCCCGGGCCAGATAGACCCGCACCAGCTCGAAGAGCTGCGCATACGCGTCGTCGGCGAGTGAGCGGGCCCGGGCTGTGTCTGACGTGACGCGGGCTGACTTCAAGATTCCGCAGAGGCTGGCCGACGAGATGTGCGCGCAGGCGCGCGCCGCCGCGCCCAAAGAGTGCTGCGGGCTGCTGGGCGGCGCTGGCACAGAGGCCGCGACGCTCTACCCGCTGCGCAACGTGGCGCCGCGCCCGGAGGTCGCCTACGAGGCCGCGCCGGGAGAGCTCTTCGAGGCGCAGCGGCTGATGCGTGCGCGCGGCGAGGGGCTCGTGGCGCTCTACCACTCTCACCCGCGCTCGCACGACCCGGTCCCCTCGGCCGCCGACGTGCGGCTGGCCTTTTACCCTTCGGCGATATATTTCATAATCGGGTTCGACCCCGGGGGCGCCTGCGTTCTGCGCGCCTTCCGCATCTCGGAGCGCGAGGGGAGCTGGGAGCGCGCCGAGGTTCGGGTCTTAGACTGAAGGGGGAGAGAACCCACGGCGCCGCCGGGACGTAAGGAACAGACATGCACGAGAAGAGGAGCAAGTACGACACGGACCCGCTCGACCCGACCTTCGTGCGCCGCGCGGAGGTGGCT
>Ga0216309_1000098_pt1 | contig 14551 bp, 10 predicted proteins | sample Total_DNA_C_FD_161284 | JGI IMG/M metagenome (GOLD analysis project Ga0216309, IMG submission 161284) | Terrestrial sediment cell enrichment communities for BONCAT metagenomics from Utah, United States - Total_DNA_C | ecosystem: Environmental > Terrestrial > Deep subsurface > Rock core/Sediment ...
CTTCAAAGTCGGGACCGACCTTCTGGAGATGCTACGCACGGACGGCTACGACCCCATCAACGCGAGCCTCAAGGGGTGGCTCGAAGAGGCCACGCGCGCCGGCAGCGGCGACGACTGCACGGTCGCACTTCTCTGCCGCATGGACGCCCTGCGCAGGACGGAAGCGACCGTCGGGGCGGACGCATCAGACGCCGCGTCGACGGCGTCGAGCGTCGCGGCGGCGCCGTCGGCCGTCGAGGAGGTCTCAAGCGAGACGGCCGGGCAGCCGACGCCCGCGGCGGCGGATAACCCCGACGGGCTGGGCGCATGAACGAGCAGCCGAGACAGAAGCTGCGGGAGATCGTCGCGCGCCACGGGCCCGCGGTCGTCGGGGACGCAAGGCGGTGCGAGGGGCTGCTGCGGGACTACTCCGCGCAGTACCGGCGCGAGGTGTCCGTGCTCCTTTCGGCGCTCGAAGAGCACGTCCCACAGGATTTGCTCGCCGCGCCGGCCGGCGCGCCGCTCCGCGTCCTGCTGGTGCGCCTGTCGCGCCGCCTCGCAGAGTACCGCGCCCTGTCCGAGCCGGCCGCCGCCTGGGCGGTCACCTCCTGGGCCCTCGCCCTCGGCCTCATCTCGGATGAAGACCTGAAGGCCGTCGAAGGCGAGGCCGCGGCGTCCGCGGCGGTCGCCCCTCAGACGGATGAAGGGGGCGCCGTTGTGGCACGCGGGACGACGCGCGCGACTTCGAATCCGGGGAACGCGCGGCCTGCGGCGGCCCCGGCCGTCGTGGCGTCCTCGGTCGTAGTCTCGGCGGATGGCGTGGGGGATTACAGGAGCATCGGCGAGGCGCTCGCGCGCGTCGCGGCCGGCGGGCGAGTCCTCGTGCGGCCGGGCGTGTACGAAGAAGGGATCGTCCTCGATAAAAGGGTCAACATCGTGGGCGATGGTCCGCGCGATGAGATTGTCGTCGTGGGGGCGGGCGCGAGCTGTCTGAGGTCGAGCGCCGAGGGCGCGAGGGTCGCCGGCCTGACGCTTCGCGGGGTCGCGGGGCGCGGCGGCGGCGGGGGAGACTTCTTCGCCGTGGACGTTATGCGCGGCGAGCTGGTCCTCGAAGACTGCGACATCTCCTCCGAGACCATCTCCTGTGTCGGCGTCCACGGCCCGGAGGCCGCGCCGCTGCTCAAGGGCTGCCGGATTCACGACAGCGCCGATTCGGGTCTCTACTTCTTCGACGGCGCGGAGGCGACGGTCGAGGACTGCGAGGTCCATCGCAGCGCGAACGTCGGCGTGGCGGTCACGGGCGGCGCGCGCGTCGTCGTCAGGCGCAGCAGCGTCTACGGCGGCGCGCACGCCGGCGTCGTCGTGTGGCAGGCGGGGACCGCCCTCCTCGAAGAGTGCGACGTCTACGGCAACCGCATGGCGAACCTCGGCGTCAGCGAAGGGGCGAAGCTGACGGCGCGCGGGTGTCACGTCCACGAGGGGGAGAATTCCGGCATCTTCATCCACCTCGAAGGGGAGGCCGTCATGGAAGCCTGCGAGCTTTACGGCCACCGTGAGGCTGAGGCGGCGGTGACGACGAGGGGGAGACTTTTCCTCAATGACTGCCGCGTCCGCGACGGCCGCGACTCAGGCGTCCTCGTCCGCGAGGGCGGGCAGGCGCTGCTGCAAGCGTGCGTCGTCAGCGGCAACGCCGGCGCGGGGGCGTCGGTCGGGGACCGTTCGGTCCTCGCCGCCCTCGGCTCTCGCCTCAACGGCAACGCGCGCTTCGCCGTCGAGGTCTCGGCGGGCGGGACGGCGCGGGTGGAGGACTCGGACCTGACCGGCAACGGGCTCGGGCCCTGGGACGTGGAGTACGGCGCGGAGGTCGAAGCGGAACGCAACCGCGCCTAGCGCGCGGCGGCGACGACGAACGTGCGTAAGGGGGAAGGAGCGGGGATGGACCAGATTCTCAGGCCGGGTCAGGCCGTGCGTTGCGAGCCTTCGGGGATGACTTGCGTGGCCGACGAGCTGCTCGGCGCGGGCGGGCAGGGCGAGGTCTACAAGGCCACGCTCGGCGGCGAGGCGGTCGCCCTCAAGTGGTTCTTCCCGCAGATGTCGACGCCGGAGCAGCGCGCCGCCATCGAGCTGCTCGTGCGCAAGGGGCCGCCGAGCGAGCACTTCCTCTGGCCGCTGGAGCTGACGACCGCGCAGGGCGTCGAAGGCTTCGGTTACGTGATGCCCCTGCGGCCGGCGCGCTTCAAGAACATCGTCGACCTGATGAAGCGGCGCATCGAGCCGACCTTCCGCGCGCTGGCCACGGCCGGCCTGAACCTCTCGCACAACTACCTCCTGCTCCACTCGCAGGGCTTGTGCTACCGCGACATCTCCTTCGGCAACGCTTTCTTCGACCCCGACACGGGCGACGTGCTCATCGCCGACAACGACAACGTCTCGGTCGACGGCGCGGGCGTCCTCGGGGTGCTGGGCACGCCGCGCTTCATGGCGCCGGAGGTAGTGCGCGGCGAGGCTCTGCCCTCGACGCAGACCGACCTCTTCTCGCTCTCGGTGCTCATCTTCTACATGCTCATGGTCGCCCACCCGCTCGAAGGCAGGAAGGAGACCGAGATCAAGTGTCTCGACCTGCCCGCGATGACCAGGCTCTACGGCACCGAGCCGCTCTTCATCTTCGACCCGCAGGACGACTCCAACGCGCCCGTGCCCGGCGTCCACGACAACGCGCTGGCCTTCTGGCGTATCTACCCGCAGGCGCTGCGCGACCTCTTCACGCGCGCCTTCACCGACGGGCTCCGCGACCCGCTCCACGGCCGCGTGCGCGAGAGCGAGTGGCGCGGCGCGATGGTCTCACTGCGCGACGCCATCTTCTACTGCCCCCACTGTTCGCTGGAGAATTTCTACGACGGCCGCGCGCTCAAGTCGCGGGGCGGTGAGGCGGGGCTCTGCTGGTCGTGCGCGGCGGCGCTGCGGCTCCCGCCCCGCATCCGCATCGGCACCTCAGTCGTCATGCTCAACTTCGACACGCTTCTCTTCCCGCACCACCTCAACGGGCAGGCGATGTACGACTTCTCAGCGCCCGCCGCCGCCGTCAACCAACACCCGTCCAGCCCCGGCGTCTGGGGGCTGAAAAATCTTTCGGCGCGGAAGTGGGTCGTCAGCACCCCGGACGGGGGCGTGAAGGACGTCGAGCCCGGGCGAAGCGTCACACTGGCGGTGGGTACCCGCATTCAGTTCGGCGAGTCGGTGGGAGAGATCAGACTATGACGCGGCTCGGCGCAACCAATGCCGCCGACGGCTCTCCCGTTTAGACCACGCGAGGTTACAAAGAGACGTAGGCCGTGAGCAGACCAACCGCGTGACGGTCCCACACACGCTCTCACTACGCCCCGAGTGCTTTGTGCTCGCAGCGGGCCACGCCCTTCTCGAAGCCCTCCGGGTAAAACATCCCCGTGCCGAAGCAGTCAGGGCATTGTGAGGCGTCAGTCTTCGCGGTCTGCACGCCCTTCTTCTCGGACGCCTCGGCCTCGACCTGCCGCTTATCCTTCTTCCAAAGCCGGCGTCGCAGGTGTTCGGTCAGAAACGCCGGCGCGCTCGAAACGCTGGCGGTCCGGCCCGCGGCCACCTTCAGTTCCAGGACGAGCAGTTCGGCCAGCTCAGCCCACTTTTCCGCGTCCGAAGCTGAAGACTCTTTACCGGTGACTTCCCTGCTCGCCGTTTTCAGCGCGGCGATGAATTTGGCGAAAGCCTCATCATCAGTTCTCTCAGTATTAGTCTTAAAAGAAGTCTTAGGCGCATCGTAACTAATTGATTCTTCAGGAGATGAAGTATGCCTAGTCTGACTAGTTTCTAGACAGACTAGTCTGTCTAGTTTCTGGGCATACCTAGTCAGACTAGTCTGACTAGTCTGACTAGGTATACTTGTCCTCTCCTCCAGCTCCTCCGGGATGAAGACTTCGTATTCGTTGCCCTCGTGCTCGCCGGTCACTACGCAGATGTCAATCAGCCCCACGGCGCGCAGGTGATTCACGTTAGCGTCGAACGTCACGCGCGAGCCGATATGGGCCAGCTTCATCAGTTTCGGCCGCGAGATGCGGACCCTCCTCTTCGGCGCGATCGACCCGCGCGTCAGTGCGTAGAGCTGGTCGTAGAGCTGCTTGCTCTTGCCCTTAAAAAGTCCGGCGGGCACCGCCTCACGTCTGATCGAGTTGGCGACCTTCGTATAGTCGCGTACGGGCGAGACGGGAACATCCTCCGTGGGGGCGGGAAGCGGCTTTTCGCCGCCGTCGGTCCGTCCCGCCGGCCTGGCCTGAGGAGTATGACTAGTCAGACTAGTCAGACTAGTCATAGTTCCGCCATCGTCGGTCAACTCCGCCTTGATTAACTCTTCGTGGGGGAGTCTGAGCGCAGGCGGGACGACGAGGCCGAGCTTTTTCGGCTTCGGCGTGCGCATGGCGGGGGTCGGCTTAGGTTTAGACTCTGCCATCAATCACCTCACTTCACCGCAGCGATCTTGTGCTTCGGCATCCTGAGCTTCTCCAAAACCTCGTCGGTAAAACCCCACCACTGGTCGGCCGCGCGATGAGATTTGGCGTAGAGCACCGCCGGCAGCTTCTGTGAAGGAGCCTCTGCGACTTTGGAGTAGTCGTGCAGGTTCATGTCGAAGACGTGCCCCACAAGCCCCACCGCCGCCTCCACAGCCTGCCTGGATTCCGCCGAAAGGTTCCTGGAAGGTTTGTAGAGATTTATCACCGCCCCCAGCATCCCGAGGCCGGAATTCACGTTCTTTTTCACCTGCCCGATGGTGAAGGCGAGGTCGGACAGCCCTTGCAGTCCCATGGCATCGGCCGCGCAGGGGACGATGACGAAATCGGCCGAATAAAGTGCGGCCGTGAGGAGTTTCCCAAGCTGCGGCGGGCAGTCCAGAAACACCAGGTCGTAAGACGAGCCGTGCTCTTTTATCTGGTTATTGAGCCGGTGGGTCAGATAGTCGGGCTGCATCTCGAAACGAGCCAGACGGATGTCTGCGGGCACGAGGTCGAGGTTCTCTACCGGGCTCTCGACGATGGCGTCGTCCAGAGGCAGCGGCTCCGCCTTGACCCCCGTGGGGGATTCGGGCTCGATGAGCACGTGCGAGAGGGTGATCTCGTAGACCTCCGGGTCCACCCAGGAGGAGGTCAGGTTGCCCTGTGGGTCGCAGTCGATGGCGAGCGTCTGAAAGCCCCGTAGCGCACAACAGGCTGACAGTTCACGGGTTACGGTGGTTTTGCCGACCCCGCCCTTCTGGTTGGCGATGGCAATGACCTTACTCATGCGGCCTCCGCGCGTGGTGGTTTGAGCGCCAGGACCTCGGCTCTGGAGACCAGTTTCTCGCGTCGGTCAAGCAGATTGGGAAAGTGGCGCAGGGTGCCGTCTTTGATGAGCTGCGCCATCTTGACGGCGCTCACCCCCAGGAGCCGGCGGGCTTCAGAAGCGGTTATCAAATCATTGGGTTGCATGGCATACCCTCCTCGAAGAGTTCCCGAAAAGATATGCGCTAACTAAAGACCTGTCAAGATAGTTTTAGATTGATAAAGTTTGAGTGTCGCTTCGCAGGGAATCAAGATCGGCAAGTATCGCCCGGCCAAACTCATGCCCGAGATCGAGGTTTCACGCGCCGGCAGGTCGCGCATCACACGCCGCCCCTGGAGGAGAGGTCCGCGCTTTCAGACTGAGGGGCGGCCGCAATGACACCCCTTCGGCTGATGCGCGTAGTGACCGAGGAGGGGAGCGAGCAGAGAAGGTAAGTTCCTATGTGCGTGTGGGATGAGCCGGGGCAGGGGAGCGTGTGGGGGACGCGTGCGCCGCTCCCAAAGCCTCGACCGAAGCGAGACCATTCAGTTCGCACGGCGCGGCGTCTGAAAGCTTTCAAACACCCTCCTCCAGAGCGGCGCGGCGGCCAGAATCAAGCGGCATCTGTGAAACTCCGACACTCTCACTCCTCAACCATTAGATGGAATCAACCATTTTGCAGGTCGGGTTCGATTCCACTACTGCGAAAATTGTGGAATCAAGGGGGAAGTCTTGGAACCCGACTGTGATTCCGGTCGCTCGGTCTCCGTGCGGGCCATCAGCGGCGGGGCGGCGCGTCTGCTCGCTCACTTCTTCTGCCGTAGGTCGAAAGCGTAGATGGTGTCCTGGTCGCGTAGGTAGAGGTGGCCTCCGGCGACGATGGGGTGCGCCCAGGTCGGGAGGGAATCCTGCGGGATGCGGAAGCGCCCCTTCTCGCGGTAACCCTCCGGGGTCGCCTCAGCGAGGCCGGCCACGCCGTTCTCGCTGAGGAGGTAGAGGTGTCCGTCGGCGTAGACGAGCGAGCCCTTGCCGACGCTGCGGTCCTTCCAGGCCACCTCGCCCGTGTCAAAGCGCATGGCCGTGAGGATGCCGCCCGAAAAGCCGTACAGGTATTCACCGACGAGCACAGAGCTGCTGTGGTGGTTGCGCATCTCCCGCGTGAAGTAGACCTCCGAGGCCGAAACCCCTTTCGCGTCGGCCCTGATCTCGACGAGGCCGCCGCCATTGCCATAGTCCGAGGAGAGGAAGACGCGGTTACCGCGCGCCACCGGCGTCGCCGCGTTGGCGGTACGGTTCGAAGCGCGCGGGTACTCCCAGAGCAGGCCGCCCGTCTCAAGGTCGAGCCCCAGCCCGCGCGTCGAGGTGAAGAAGATGACCTGCGTCTTACCGCCGACCACGACGGGGATGCCGGAGGAGTAGCCGGCGCGGTCGCTCTGGCTCTTCCAGATGAGCGAGCCGTCACGCTTATTGAGCGCGACGATGCCCGCGCCGGGGCCGCCCGGGTTGACCAGCAGCTTCTCGCCGACGACGAGCGGCGATTCGCTGATGCCCCAGGTGATGTTCGAGCCGCCGAACTTCTGTAGGACGTTCATCGTCCAGATGACGCGGCCGCGCGCGGCGTCGAGCGCCGTGAGGTCGCCGTTGCCGCCGAGCGCGTAGACGCGTTCGCCGTCGACGGTCGGGGTGCCGCGGGGGCCGTCGCCCCGGTCGTTGCGGAACGCGCCGCCGTGCGGAGTCGCCCAGACCTCCTTGCCGTTCCTGAGGTCGAAGGCGACGATGAACTCGCGCTCGCCGCGCAGCCCCAACGTGTAGAGCCTTCCTTTCGAGGCCGACATCGAGGAGTAGCCGCGACCCGCCCCCGTCGTCTTCCAGGCGAGCGGAGGCCCTTCGGCCGGCCACTGCCTGAGCAGCCCCGTCTCCTTCGAGACGCCGTCGCGGTTGGGCCCACGCCACTGCGGCCACTCGCCGCCGGCCTGCGCCGCGGCCTCCAGCGCGCACCAGCCCAGAAGGGCGAGCGCGGTCAAAGCGGACGGCAGTACACGCGTGCATCTCATCTTCGGTCGTCTCCTCACTGTGAAACTCATGGCTGTCCGGGTCCGAAGGTTCGAGACCGGGGAGCGGGGTCGTCCCGACGTGTGGGGTATAATGCCGCCCGCGCACGGCGTATGTAAAATGTTTTGTGACGAGCCGCGTGAGGCCGCGTCCAAATTTAATGGTAATCGTCCAAAACTCTGCGTCGCCTCCTGCGTAAGACGTTTGTGCACGAACACCCCGTGCGTTTAATCTCCGTAATCGACATGACAGCACCAGCCGAAACACTTGAGACGAGAATCAGGAACGCGCGCGCCGAACTCGACGCGTGGGTGCGCGAGGTGGTCGCCTGGCACTTCGACCCCGAGACAGGCTGCCCCTTCTGGCTCGAACGCGCCAAGGGGCTCGGCTTCGACCCGCGCCGCGAGATTCAGGGCTACGAAGACCTCGACCGGCTCGGCCCCTTCGAGGACGAATGGCTGCGCGGCGGCCCCGTGCGGCGCTGGGTGCCGAAGGGGCTCGCCGACCGCCCCGTCTACGTCTTCGAGACGGGCGGCTCGACCGGCGTGCCCAAGTCGCGCATCAACGTCGAAGACTTTCGCATCGACTACGAGATGTTCAGCCTCACCCTCCCCGAAGAGTTCTTCCCCAAAGGCTCCGACTGGCTGAGCCTGGGCCCGACGGGGCCCCGCCGCCTGCGCCTCGCCGTCGAGCACCTCGCACAGCACCGCGGCGGCATCTGCTTCGCCGTCGACCTCGACCCGCGCTGGGTCATCAAGCTCCTGAAGGCCGGCAAGCCGCGCGAGGCCGAAGCCTATAAGCAGCACGTCGTCGAGCAGGGGTTGACGCTGCTGCGCGCGCACGAAGGCATCCGTTGCCTCTTCACCACGCCGAAGCTGCTGGAGGCGCTCTGCGAGAAGGTTTCGTTGAAGAAGCTCGGCATCACCGGCGTCTTCTGCGGTGGCACGGAGATGACGCCGCAGTTCCATCGCTTCGCCGTCGAAGAGCTTTTAGACGGCGCCTACTTCGCCCCGACCTACGGCAACACCCTGATGGGGCTGGCCGTCCACAAGCCGCGCGCCGCGGGTGACCCGTTCGACGTCATCTATTACCCGCCGGCGCCGCGCGCGATGGTCGAGGTCGTCGACCCCGAGAACCCGACGCGGGTCGTCGGCTACGGCGAGACGGGGCGCGTGCGGCTGACGACGCTCACGCGCGAGTTCTTCATGCCGCGCTTCCTCGAACGCGACGAGGCCGAGCGCGAGCCGCCCTGCGAGCCCTATCCCTGGGACGGCGTACGCAACGTCCGCCCCTTCTCCAGGCTGCAATCGAGCGTCGTCGAGGGAGTCTACTGAATCTTTGAATGCGGATTGCGGATTTGATTGAAAGACGGTCTCACTTTCAATCTTCTTCAAACCCGCAATCCGCAATCCGCAATCAACCATGCTCCACATCCCTATTCTTCGTAGAGGCGAGCCGTACCGGAGTCTGGACGTGGCGCGCGCGGTCCACTACCGGACGCGTGAGCCGTTCGTGGAGGTCAGCCAAGCGAACGTCGGACTCATCCGGCGCGACCTGCGCGGGCAGGCCGAGGCGCGCGCGGCGCTCTCGCGGTTCACCGTCGAAGAGCTGCTCGCGCTCTCGGCACGCGCGGCCGAGCACTTTGCCGCGGACGAGCTGCCGCTGGGCGATGACCTCCAGACGCCGGAGGAATACGTGCGGCAGGTGTCGGCGACGACGGGGATGCCGCACGTGCTCGTGCGCCGGAATCTGGAGAAGATACGCGGGGTGCTGGCGGGGATGTCGGGCGTGCTCGACGGATTGACGCGCGGCCTCGACCTGCGAGTCCTCGACGAGGGCTTCGGCGAGCAGGACGGGCAGGTCCTGAGCTTCTACCCGCTTGCGTCGGCGTTGGGCGTGGTGCTGCCCAGCAACTCGCCGGCCGTACACGCGCTCTGGACGCCGGCCGTCGCCCTCAAGACCCCGCTCGTGCTGAAGCCGGGCGCCGCGGAGCCCTGGACGCCCTACCGCCTCATCGAGGCCTTCGCGCGCGCCGGCGTCCCGCGCGAGGCGTTCGGCTACTACCCGACGGACCATGCCGGCGCCGGTGTGATTCTCGAAAGTTGCGGGCGGGGGATGATGTTCGGCGACGCCTCGACGGTGGGCGTCTGGAAGGACGACCCGCGCGTCGAGCTGCACGGTCCCGGCTACAGCAAGGTCTTCATCGGCGAAGACTGCGCCGACGAGTGGGAGCAACACCTCGACGTGATCGCCGCCTCGGTGGCGGATAACGGGGGGCGCTCCTGCGTCAACGCGTCGGGCGTCTGGGTGACGCGCCACGCCGCCGAGATCGCGGAGGCGCTGGCCGAAAGGCTCGCCCGAATCGTCCCGCGCGCCGAAGACGACCCCGAGGCGATGCTCGCGCCCTTCGCGGACGCCGCCGTCGCCGCGCGTATCGACGCCATGGTCGAAGGGGCTTTGGGCGAGCCCGGCGCGCGCGACGTGACGGCCGCACGGCGGGGCGCCGAACGCCTCTCGCGGCGGGAGGGGTGCGCGTACCTGCTGCCGACCGTCGTCCACTGCGAGACCGCCGCGCACCCTCTGGCCAATCGTGAGTTCCTGTTCCCCTTCACGAGCGTCGTCGAGGTGCGGCAGGAGGAGGTGCCCGAGGCCCTGGGGCCGAGCCTCGTCGTGACGGCCATCACGCGTGACGCGGGGCTCGTCCGCCGCCTCGCGCAGTCGCCCCTCGTCGGGCGCCTGAACGTCGGGCCGGTGCCGACCAACTTCGTGCGCTGGGACCAGCCGCACGAGGGCAACCTCTTCGAGCACCTCTACGCGCGCCGCGCATTTTATAAAGCAGTAGGCAGTAGGCAGTAGGCAGATGGCAGTTAAAAACTTTCTCATGACGCTTCATCCGGATTTCACCGTCGAGGCGTGCCCGGCGGAGCCTGCTGCCTACTGCCGTCTGCCTACTGCCTACTGAACGACCATGCGCATTCTCTACATCACGGCCGGGGCGGCGCAGATGTATTGCGGGAGCTGCCTGCGCGACAATGCGCTGGCGTCCGAGCTGCTGGCGCGCGGCCATGACGTGGTGCTCGTTCCGCTCTACACGCCGACGCTGACCGACGAGCGGAACGTCAGCCGGGAACGCGTCTTCTTCGGCGGCATCAGCGTCTACCTCGAACAGCACTCGGCGCTCTTCCGCCACACGCCGCGCCTGCTCGACCGCCTCTGGGACTCGAAGCTCGCGCTCAAACTCGCCGCGCGCAGCTCCATCCAGACAAGCCCCAGAATGCTCGGCGAGCTGACCGTCTCGATGCTCAAGGGCGAGGAGGGGCGCCAGCGCAAGGAGCTTGAGAAGCTGCTCGACTGGCTACGCGGCGAGCCGCCCTTCGACCTCGTCTGCCTCCCCTACACGCTCCTCATCGGTCTGGCGCGGCCGCTGCGCGAGGCGCTCGCACGTCCGGTCTGCTGCACGCTCCAGGGCGAAGACCTCTTCCTCGAAGGGCTGCCCGAGCCGTACCGTGCCGAATCGCTGCGACTCATCCGCGAGAACGTCCCGCACGTCGAACGCTTCCTCGCCGTCAGCCGCTACTACGAAGAGTTCATGCCGGGCTACCTCGGCATCCCCCGCGAGAAGATGAGCCTCGTGCCACTCGGCATCAACATGCAGGGCTACGAGATGCGCCCACCGCGTGAGGCCGGACGCCCGTTCACGGTCGGCTACTTCGCGCGCGTCGCACCCGAGAAGGGGCTCCACCTTCTGGTCGAGGCCTACGCGCTCATGCGCCGAGACCTGAACGCTCCGGAGGCGCGGCTCGAAGTCGCGGGCTACCTGGGCGCGGAGCACAGGGACTACTTCAAGGGCGTCGAGCGCCGCGCGGCGGAGCTGGGGCTCGGCCGCGAGTTCAACTACCGCGGCGTGCTCGACCGCGGGGGGAAGATCGAGTTCCTGCGTGGGCTCGACGTCCTCTCCGTCCCGGCCACCTACGACGAGCCGAAGGGCATCTTCCTGCTCGAAGCGATGGCCTGCGGCGTGCCCGTCGTCCAGCCCCGCCGCGGCGCGTTCACGGAGTTAGTCGAGCGCACACGGGGCGGCCTGCTCGCCGAGCCCGACGACGCGGAGAGCCTCGCCGCCGGGCTGCTCCGCGTCGCCGAGGACCCGGCGCTCGCCGCGGAGCTGAGCGCCAACGCCTTCAGCAACGTGCGCCTCCAACACGCGGTCACGCACATGGCCGACCGTGCGCTGGAGGTCTACGGGGAGGTTTTGAACTCTCACGCGCGCGCGGCCGGCCGGCCGGACGCCGCCGTCGCCTGAGCGTGAGGTCTCAGGGCTAATTCCAAGGGTCGAAGGTCGATTAAGAGTGCTTGAAGTCGAAAACCTGACGAAGGAGTACAGGACGGCGGCCGGGGCGCTGCCGATCCTGTCCGGGGTGTCGCTGCGGCTCGAACGCGGCGAGGCCGTAGCCGTGATGGGACCTTCGGGCAGCGGGAAGAGCACGCTGCTCTACATCGTCGGCGCGCTTGAGCCGCCCAACTCCGGCACGGTCAAGCTCGACGGCCAGAACCCCTTCGCGCTCGGCGAGGCGGAGCTGGCGCGGTTCCGCAACCGGCAGGTCGGCTTCCTCTTTCAGGACCACTGCCTGCTCCCGCAGTGTTCGGTGCTGGAGAACGTCCTCGCGCCCACACTCGTCGCGCACACCGGCGGCGAAGATTACGGCGGGAGGGCGCGGGCGCTGCTCGAACAGGTCGGGCTCTCGGCGCGCATCAACCACCGCCCGGCCGAACTCTCCGGGGGCGAGAAGCAGCGCGCGGCGCTGGCGCGTGCGCTCGTCATGCGTCCCACGCTGCTGCTTTGCGACGAACCGACGGGGAACCTCGACCAGAAGTCGGCCGACACGGTCGCCTCGCTCCTGCTCGAACTGCACCGCGCGCAGGAGACTATCCTCGTCGTCGTCACGCACAGCGCCGAGCTCGCCGCGCGCTTCCCCGCACGCTACAGGCTGACGGAGCAGAGACTGGAAAGGGAATGACGGATGAAGGACGATGAAGGCTTCCGCCCAGCAGTCTTCATCGTCCTTCATCCGTCAATAAATTTCGGATGCTGAAGCTCGTCCGACGCAATCTGGCCTACTACTGGCGCACGAACCTGGCCGTCATCTTCGGCGTGGGCGTGGCGGTCGCCGTGCTGGCCGGGGCGCTGCTGGTGGGCGAGTCGGTCAGGGCCAGCCTGCGCGGGCTCTTCCTCCAGAGACTCGGGCGCGCGACGCACGTGGCTCTCGCCCCGAACTTTTTCCGCGAGCGCCTCGCCGCGGACCTTGCCGCGGACCCGGGCTTTGCCGGCGCGGGCTTCGATGCGTCCTGCCCCCTCATCGTCGCCGAGGGGGCCCTGACGCACGAGCCGAGCGGGCGGCGCGCCGTGGCCGTGCAGGTCTACGGCGTGGACGAGCGCTTCTGGGAGTTTCACGGCCACACTGGGGCGGGCGTGAGGGCGCCTGCGAGCGACGAGGTTCTACTCAGCCGGAGCCTCGCCGCGGAGCTGGGGGCTACGGCGGGCGACGCCGTCGTGCTGAGGGTGGAGCAGCCGTCGGACATCCCCGTCGAGTCGCTGCACGGCCGCAAGGACGACGTGGGCACGAGCGCGCGCCTGACGGTCCGACAGGCGCTCACGGCGGCCGAGCTGGGCGAGTTCTCCATCCGGCCGAGCCAGTCGGAGGTGCGAGCCGTCTTCGTCCCGCTGGCCTCGCTCCAACGCAGCCTCGACCGCGTCGGCCGCGTCAACACCGTCCTCTTCAACGCGCGCGCCGAGGTGAACGCCGGGGCGGCCGCGCGCGCGCAGACGCAGGGGCTCAACGACCTTCTGCGCCGCTCGGCCTCGCTCGAAGACCTGGGCCTGAAGCTGCGCGCGCTCGACTCGGCACAGGTGGCCGCGCTCGAAAGCGAGAGCGGCCTCATCGGGGACGCGCTGGCCGAGGCGGCGCAGGGCGCGGCGCGGCGCGCCTCGTTGGAGACCGAGCCCGTCCTCTCGTACCTTGCCAACTCCGTCCGCGCGAACAGGCGCGAAGTGCCCTACTCCATCGTCACCGCGTTCGGCGACGCGGCCTTCGAACGGCTCGCGGAGATGGCGCTCGCGCGTGAAGGCGCGGGGCCCGGGGCGTCGCCCGAAGGCGTGAGCGCCACGGTCTCTCCCGTTCAGGCGGAACGCTTCCGGGGTCCCTCGTCGCTCATCCTTAACGAGTGGGCGGCGCGCGAGCTGGGCGCGCGCGTGGGCGACGCGTTGGTGCTGGAGTTTTACGTGTGGGAGGAGGCGGGACGGCTCTCGACGCGCACGGCCGAGTTTCAACTGGCGGGGGTGGTGCCAATCGAGGGGCGGGCGGACGACCGCGACCTCGTGCCCGAGTATCCGGGCATCACGGGTTCGCGCAGCCTCGCCGAGTGGGACCCGCCGTTCCCCGTAGACCTCTCGCGCATACGCCCGCAGGACGAAGACTACTGGGACGAGCGCCGCACGACGCCGAAGGCTTTCGTCAGGCTGGCGCGCGGGCGCGAGCTCTGGGGCTCGCGTTTCGGAAGCCTGACCTCCTTGCGCGTCCGGCCGCGACAGGGACAGACGCCCGCGGCGGCGCGCGAGACCTACGCGGCCGCGCTGCGCGAGACGCTTGAGCCTTCGGCCGCCGGCCTGTCGGTCCACGCCGTGCGCGCGGAGGGGCTCGAAGCCGCGCGTGGGGCGACGGACTTCGGCGAGTATTTCCTCTACTTCAGCTTCTTCATCGTCGTCTCGGCGCTGCTGCTGACCGGCCTCTTCTTCAGGCTCGGCGTCGAGCAGCGTTTGCGCGAGGTGGGTCTGCTGCACGCGGTCGGCTACACGGCGGGGCGCGTAAGGGCCATCTTCCTCGCGGAGGCGCTCGTGCTCGCGTCGGCGGGGTGTCTCGTCGGGATGCCGGGCGCGTACGCCTACGGGTGGCTGCTAATGCGCGGCCTGCGCACGTGGTGGGTCGACGCGGTCGGCACCACCGCCCTCGAACTGCACGCGGGCCCGTGGCCCTTCGTTCTGGGGTGCGCGGGCGGCATCGTCGCCGCGCTCCTGTGCATCGTCTGGACGCTGCGGGGTCTGCGCCGCGCATCGGCGCGCAGCCTGCTCGCGGGCGCACGCGACTGGGAGGCGGGATCGGGCGCGTTTGAAGGTGAGGGAGGGCGGGGTGCCGGAGGTCTATTG
>Ga0216309_1000099_pt1 | contig 14496 bp, 6 predicted proteins | sample Total_DNA_C_FD_161284 | JGI IMG/M metagenome (GOLD analysis project Ga0216309, IMG submission 161284) | Terrestrial sediment cell enrichment communities for BONCAT metagenomics from Utah, United States - Total_DNA_C | ecosystem: Environmental > Terrestrial > Deep subsurface > Rock core/Sediment ...
CTGTAGGCGACGCCCGCGCCGAGCCCCGCCTCCTCGAACCTGCCCCCGCCTTTGTTGACGAAAAGAAAGTTGGGCATCGTGTCGTTGGCGACGAAGAGGTCCGCGAGGCCGTCGTTGTTGATGTCGGTGGCGACGGCGCCGAAGGACTTGCCGGGCGAGGCCGCGATGCCCGACTCGCGGCTCGCGTCCGTGAAGGTGCCGTCGCCGCGGTTGCGGAAAAGGCGCGAGGCCTGCGGCTTGAAGAAGCGCGGCACGCAGTAGTAGCGCCGCTTCGACTCGTCGGTGCAGTAGAGGTTCTGCGTCTTGTCGTAGAAGACGAAGCTTGAGACGAAGAGGTCGAGGCGGCCATCCGCGTCGTAGTCGAACCAGACGGCGCAGGTCGACCAGCCGGGCGCGGCCACGCCCGCCTTCTCCGTCACGTCCTCGAAGGTGCCGTCGCCGCGGTTGCGGTAGAGGAGGTTGCGGCCATAGGAGGTAACGTAGAGGTCCTGCCGGCCGTCGCCGTCGTAGTCGGCCGCAGCCACCCCCATGCCGAAGGTGCCGCCCGCGACGCCGGCGCGGTCCGTGACGTCGGTGAAGGTGCCGTCGCGGTTGTTGCGGTAGAGCGCGTTCTTGAGCGGGGCGGCCGGCGCGTAGAAGTCCGAGGGGCCGCTGTTGACGAGGTAGACGTCCATCCAGCCGTCGCCGTCGTAGTCGAAGAAGGCGCAGCCCGCGCCCACGGTCTCGGGCAGCCAGCGCTCGGGCGAGTGCGCGTTGTTGTGGACCCAGCCGATGCGGCTCGCCTTCGCGGGCACCTCGGCGAAGGTGACGGCCGGCCGCTTCGCCGCCGACGACTGGCGCGCGGCGGCTCCGCCCGACGGCGAGAGCAGGAGCAGGAGGATGACGAGCTTCGTTTTCACGTCGTTTGTCTTACACGGCCAACACCGCACGCCCGAAAGCTCAGCGCGGCCCGGCCTCATCGGTCTGCGCCTTGCCCTCGCTCTTGAGCCTCTCGACGATCTCCATCTCGGCGCGTGCGCGCGCGGGGTCTTTGAGCTGCGCGTAGAGGCGCGCGAGGTTGTAGTGCGCCTTCGAGTCTTCGGGGTTGAGCCTGACGCCCTCTTCGAGCGCGGCCTGCGCGCGGCGGTAGTCCTTCAGCTTGAGGTAGACCGTGCCGAGCGCGACGTGCGCGTTGGCGTAGGCCGGCAGCAGACGGACGGCCGTGGCGAAGTGTTCGACGGCGCGCGCGTCCTCGCCCTGCTCCTGCGCCGCGAGCCCCAGGTAGTAGAAGGTCTCGGGCGAGGTGGCATCGCCCCGCGCGCTCCGCTCCAGCAGGGCACGCGCCTCTTCGGTCTTCTTCTGCTTGAGCAGCGTGTAGCCGAGATACATCTGCGCACGCGGGTCCGCGGGCGCAAGGCGCAGCGCCTCACGGAAGGCGCGCTCGGCCTCGAACAGGTCGGGCTTCTTGAGCCAGACGGCGCCGAGCGCGACGCGGTAGGCGGCCTCGGCGGGTGCGAGGCGCGTGGCGCGTTCGAGCGCCGCGAGCGCCTCCTCGAACAGGGACGCCTTGAGCGCTGTGACCCCGAGGCGGAAGAGCAGCTCGTGCGAGTCGCCGACGAACTCGCGCGCGCGCGTGAGGAAAAGCGCCGCGGAGCGCGCGTCGCCCCTCGCGTGGTTGATCTGCGCGAGGCCGATGAGCGCTTCCGCGCTCGGCGTCGGCGCGGCGAGCGCCAGCAGATACATCTCCTCGGCGGCGCGCGCGTCGCCCTTCCGCAGCCGGACGTCGCCGAGCACGGCGGCCAGCGCCGGCGTCAGCCGCCCGGCGCGCCTCTCGCCCTCGACGAGACTCGCGCACTCTTCGAGCCGCCCCTGCGTGTAGAGCAGCCGCGCCAGCTTGTGCGCGGCGTCGGCGTTCGACGGGTCGAGCCTGAGCACCTCCCTGAGCGCCGCGGCCGTCTTCTCCGGCGCGCCCTTGAGCAGGTAGAGGTAGGCCAGGTTCATGTGCGCCCCGGCGAAGGTCCGGTCGGCACGCGCGGCGCGCGTGAAGAGCGCTTCGGCCTCGTCGAGCCGCCCCTGCTTGGCGCGCACCGTTCCGAGGAGGTTGAGCGCGAGCGCGTCGCCCGGCGCGGTCTTGAGGATAGAGTCGAGCTGCCGCTCGGCCTCGGAGAGCCGCTCCTCGCCGATGAGGGCAGCCGCGCGCTCCAGACGTGCCTGCGGGGCCTGGGCCTGCGCGCGCGCGCGCTGCGGCGCGGCCGAGAGCAGGAGGCAGAGGGTGATGGGGGCGATTCTCGCCCAGCGAGCGGGCATGGTTTTAAGTCAGGGGTCGGAAGTGGGAAGTTTTAACGCCGCGGCGCGGCGCGGTTGAAGTCCTTCTGCTCGACGAGCCCCTGACCCTCTTTGATGGTCAGCACCTTGTTCACGGCCGCGCCCGTGATGCGCTCGACCGCGCCGCCGGGCCAGCGCACTTCGATCAGGTCGACCCGGGTCCGCGCGCCCAGCCCGAAGTGGAGCCGCAGGTCGCTCTGCGAGATGTAGCTCGCGCCGCTGCGCACTTCGTCGAGCTGCGAGAGGTCGCCTGAGACGATCTTAACACGCGCGCCGACGGCGTCACGATTGGCGCGCACCCCGACCAGACGCAGGAGCACGGCGTTCGCGCCGTTGCCGCCGTCGTTGCGCAAAAGCTGCGGCGGGCCGTCGAGGTCGCCGACGACGAGGTCGACGTCGCCGTCGTTGTCGAGGTCGCCGAAGGCCGTGCCGCGCGCGGCGCGCTTCTCGGCGAGCGCCGCCGACGCCTGGAGCGCCTCGGTGAACGTGCCGTCGCGGTTGTTGCGGTGCAGGAGCTTGCGCTGCCGGTAGTTCTCAAGCTGCGGGTAGACGTGCCCGTTGGCGACGAAGAGGTCGACCCAGCCGTCATTGTCGTAGTCGAAGAACCCGGTCCCCCAGCCGACCAGGGGCAGCGCCGGCTCGGCCACCTTCGCCTGGTATGAGACGTCACTGAAGGAGAGGCGCGCGCCCCCGCGGTAGAGCGTGTTGTACTCGTCGGCAAAGTTGGTGACGAAGACGTCGAAGTGCCCGTCGTGGTCGTAGTCGCCGACGGTCACGCCCATGCAGCCCTGCTCGCTCCCGTTCTCGTTGACGGCCGTGCCGGAGATGAAGCCGACCTCCTTGAAGGTGCCGTCGCCCTGGTTGCGGTAGAGGAAGTTGGGCGTGGAGTCGTTGGCGACGAAGATGTCCGTGAGGCCGTCGCCGTCGAAGTCCGAGCCGACGACGCCGAGGCCGTAGAAGCCGCCGGGGTCGGAGACCCCCGCCTTCTTCGAGACGTCCGTGAAGGTGCCGTCGCCCTGGTTGCGGTAGAGCGTGTCGCCCGCGCCGGGCAGGCCGCGCGGGCCGCACTGGACGGGCACGCCCTTGTACTGGCACGTACGCCCCTTGCCGAACTCGGGCAGGCGGTTCACGTCGAAGTCGACGTAGTTGGCGACGAAGAGGTCGAGGCGGCCGTCGTTGTCGTAGTCGATGAAGGCCGCGCCGGTCGACCAGCGCGGGTCCGAGACGCCGGCCTTCGCCGTCACGTCCGAAAAGGTGCCGTCGCCCTGGTTGCGCAGCAGGCGGTTGGGGCCGAGGCAGGTGACGTAGAGGTCCGTGCGGCCGTCGTTGTCGTAGTCGCCCGCGGCGACGCCCATACCCCAGCCGATGTCGGCGAGCCCCGAGCGCTCGGTCACGTCCTTGAAGGTGCCGTCGCCCTGGTTGCGGTAGAGGGCGCTGCGGGTCTTGCCGCCCGACTTGACGAGGTCGACGGTGAGCGAGTTGACGAGGAAGAGGTCGAGCCAGCCGTCGGCGTCGTAGTCGAAGAGCGCGACGCCGCCGCTCATCGACTCGACGATGTACTTCTTCTCAGGCGAGGCGACGTGGCGGAACGTGACGCCGGCGCGCTCCGTGATGTCGGTGAACGTCACCTGCGCCGCGGCGCGCGCGCCCGGGCCGCAGAGCGACGCGGCCAGCAGCAGAAGCGCCGTCAGGGGGTTTTTCGTGGTCAAGCTACTGCACCTCGGTGGTTGCGGTCGTGTCCGGGCCGCGACGGGCGTTAGGGGGTGGTCGCCCCCCGCTCCTTCTCTTTGAGCCGGCGGTAGATTTCGAGCTGTGCGTCGCCGTCGGCCTTGCGCCCGGCGGCCAGGAGCGCGCGCCCGAGCTGGTAGCGGACGTGCGACTTCTCGGGCGCGAGCCGCGCGGCCTCCTCCAGGTTCTCCAGCGCCTCGCGCAGGCTCCCCTGCTGGAGCAGCGCCTTGCCCAGCTCGTAGCGCGCGTCGGCGAAGTCGGGGCGCTCGGCCGCCACCTCGCGCATCATGCGCACGCCGCGCCCCGAGTCCTGACGCGCGAGCAGCACGAAGGCGAGGTGGTACTTGGCCTGCAAGTCCGAGGCGTTGAGCGCAAGCTCGGCCTCGAACTCGCGCGCGGCCTCGTCGAACCTGCCGGCCTTGAGGTGGATGAGCCCCGCGTAGTAGTGCGCGAGCGGCGCGCGCGGGTCGAGCGCCAGCGCCGCGGCCAGCTCTTCGAGCGCCTTCGCCGTCTCGCCCTGCTCGTAGTGCGCCTGACTGAGCACGATGTGGAGCTGCGGGCTGTTGCCGCCCGTGGCGATCATCCGCTCGATGGCGCGGTTCGCCTCGGCCGCCCGGCCCTGCTTGATGAGCGAGAGCGCCAGCGTGTAGTTGACGCCGACGTTGTCGGGACGCTCGGCGACGACCTCCGAGAGTAGTTCGGAGGCGCGCGCGTAGTTCCCCGCCGCGAAGTGGCTCATGCCGAGGAGCTGGCGCGCACGTTGGTTAGAGGGGCGCGCCGCCAGCTCGCGTTCGAGCGGCACGACCGCTTCCTTGTAGAGTTCGGCCCTGTAGGCGGCGAGCCCCCAGTTGAAATCGACGCCCTCCAGTTTCGGGTCCCACTTCGAGGCCAGCGCGAACTGCGCGGCCGCCCCGCGGAAGTCGCCGGCCTCCGCGCGCAAAAGCCCCGTCTCGTTGTGGGCGGAGCCGAGGACCTGCGCGTAGAAGGATTCGCCGCCCGCCAGCTCGGCGCGCGTCCGCTCGTCGGGCGCGGCCCCTGCGGCCACGAGCCCCGCGGCCGACCCCATCTCCGGGAATTTGCCCTGCGACTCCTTGAGGCTGTCGGCCGAGAGGTAGGCCTCGGCGCGCTCCTTGTCGCGCACGAGTGACTTCGACTTCAGCTCGGCCGAGAGCTGTAGCTCGCGCTCGCCCTCGGCCTGACGGCCGAGCCTGATGAGCGACTGGCCGAGCCGATAGTGCGCCGTCGTCACTTGATACTCGTTGTGGCCGAGCGAAGGCGTGAGCGCGATGGATTTACGCAGCGCCTCGACGGCCTCCTCGTGGCGTTCGAGCGCCTGGTATGCCTGGCCGAGGTGGAAGTAGGGGTCGGGGTTCGAGGGCTCGCGCGCGGCGGCCTTGCGCAGGAGCGCCACGGCCGGCTCCCACTTGCGCTGGATGACGTAGATGATTCCGAGGTAGTAGTTGGCGAAGAACTCTTCCGGGTTCGAGGCCAGCTCGACCTGGAACTCGGCCGCCGCGTCGTCGAGCCGCGTGGCGCCGTCCTTGAGCAGGTAGGTGAGCCCGAGGTAGTAGTGCGCGCGCGGGAAGCGCGGGTCGAGCGCGACGGCGCGCTTGAACTCCTCGACCGCCTCGGCGAGGAAGCCCGTCTCGCGGTAGGCGCGCCCGAAGATGATGCGGAGCTGCGGGCGGTCGCCGAGCTGTCGGAGCATCCGCTCGTAAATCTCGCGCGCCGGCGCCAGCTCCTTCAGCTTGAGGCGCGCGAGCCCGAGCGTGTAGGCGACGTCGTAGTCCCTGGGCGCGAGCCGCAGCGCCTCCTCCAGCTCGGCGGCGGCCGCGGCAAACTCGCCGAGCATGAAACGTGACTTGCCGAGCATGTGGCGCGCGCCCGCGCCGCGCGGGTCGAGGGCGGCGGCGCGGGCGGCCGCCTCCGCGGCCTTCGCGTACTGCCCCGCGTCGAAGTGGGCGATGGAGAGGTCGACGAGCACCTCGGCCGCCGCGGGGCGCTGGCGCGCGGCCGCTTCCAGGGCGGCGACAGCCTCGGCGTGGCGCTTCCCCCTGGAGTAGATCTTCCCGAGCCTGGCGTAAGCTTCGGCGAGGATGGAGGCCAGCTCCGATTCGGCGCCGGCGCGGTCGCCGGCGCGGCGGCGCGCCTCGGCCGCCTCGTAGTGGCGGCGGATGGTGTTCTGCGGCTGAGCGGGCTGCCGTGTGGGCGGCGACTGGAAGGCGTAGATGAAGAGGAGGGGGACGAGGGTCGAACGTAAACGCATCGTTAAAGCTTCCGACCGTGTAGCGCAAAAAAATGGGGACGGGGGGCTGAGGTCGAAACGTCTCTGGCCCCCCGTCCGTCTTGTCGGCCTCTGGCCGTACTATATCAGAAGTTCAGCTTGAGGCCGAACTGGATGTTGCGCGGCCCGCGGTCGCTGTTGAGCACGCCGAAGCCCGCGCGCGGCGTCGCCACCTGCCCGATCCCCGAGGCGGGGCGGGTGATGTCGAAGGGCGTGTTGGCGAACCCGTTGAACTGCGGGCTGTTGAGCAGATTGAAGAACTCGGCACGGAACTGGAGGCGCGTGCGCTCCGACAGCGCGAAGTTCTTGTTGAGCGAGAAGTCGACGTTGGTCAGGCTCGGCTGCCGGACCAGCCCACGGCTCAGGTTGCCGAAGGTGCCGGGCGCGGGCAGCGAGAAGGCCAGCGGGTTCAGGTAGTTCGTCGGGTCGCTCCGGTCGAGGTAGATGGGCTGCCCCGGCACGAGGTTGGGGCGGAAGCCGCCGCTCGACGGGGTCGCCCCCAGCCCGATGTAGTTGGGGTTCACACCCGAGTAGACGTCAAGCGGGGTCCCCCCGTAGTAGGAGATGATGGTGTTGAGCTGCCACCCGCCGACCAGCGCGCTGCCCACGGGTCCCCAGTTCTGCATCGAGGGCATCTGGTAGACGGCGTTGGCGACGAACGTGTGGCGGCGGTCGAGGTCGGCGTCGCCGTAGTCGAGGTGGTAGTTGAACGGGTCGGTCGTGCCCGAGGTGAACGAGGTCAGCGGCACGTCGGAGAGCGTGTGCGACCAGGTGTAGGCGACCGAGTAGGACAGGTTGTCGGCGAAGCGCCGGTTGAGCCAGACCTGCAGGCCGTTGTAGTTGGAGTTACCCGTCGACTCGCTCTTCGAAATGGGCCCGACGTTCGGGAACCGGCGGCTCTGCGAGACGATGGTGCTCAGGTTCGGGGCGTTGACCCGGAAGGCCTCGGCGACGCGCGCACGGTTCTGCGGCAGCACGTCGTTGAAGTTGACGCCGCGCCGCCAGATGTGATGACCCTGGTTGCCGATGTAGGAGACTTCGAGCACCGTCTCCTTCATCAACTGGCGCGCGACGGTCAGGTTCCACTGGTAGCTGTCCGGCGGCCGGAAGTTGATGTCGACGGCGTTGAAGCCCGTGCTGGTGCTGACGCCCGCGACCGCGTTGCGGAGCCCCGGGTTGATGGTGTCGAGGCTGCGGAAGGTCGGGTCATCAGCGAGGTTGGTGCTGCCGCCGCCCCAGTTGGAGTTGACAACCGTGGTCCACGGCGGGTTGCCGTGCATGCGCAGGATGTCCTCGATGACGTTGGCGCGGCCCATGAAGCGGCCGAAGCCCATGCGGAGCGCCATCTTGCCGTCGCCGAAGACGTCCCAGGCTATGCCGACGCGCGGCTGGAAGCCCATGTTGTAGGGCTTGACGAGCGAGCGGCCGAGGCCGAGGCTGTTCGCCTGGTCGGCGCGGACGAGCCCGCTCAGGGGGTTGACGCCGTTGTAGAGCTCGGGGACCCAGTTGCTGATGCGGTCGTTGTCGGCGTAGGCCGGCGAGTAGCGCGACCAGCGCAGCCCGATGTTCAGGGTCACGCGCGGGCTGATCTTCCAGGAATCGTTCCCGTAGGTCTCGAAGTCGTGCCAGCGGCCGGGCGCGAAGCCGAGCGTGTTGCGCTCGGTGTAGCAGCCGAGCGGGAGGTCCTTGACGAGCAGGTCGGCGATGGTGTTGCCGGTGCGCGTGTCAGTGCCGCAGAACTGCGCGAACTCGTTGGAGCCGACGGCCTGCTCCTCCTTCTTGTTGTGGCTGACGAGGCCGCCGAACTTGAGCTCGTGCGAGCCGGCCACCTTCGAGAAGTCGTCCTTCCAGATGAAGAGGTCTTCCTCGTTGGCCCAGGGCGCCTGGTGCCAGAGCGCCGGGTAGCCGCCGCCGCCCCAGAAGGTCGGGAGCCCCACGCCGTCGGGCTTGGGGAAGACGGTCGGGAAGTTGGTGGCGATCTCCTGGTTGAGCGGCTGACCGGCCGAGTTCGTCGTGACGAGGATGTTGTTGCCCGCGCGCGAGAACTGGAAGTCGTTGACGGCCGTCGAGGAGATGGTGTTGGCCAACTTGATGGCGAAGCTGTGCGAGGGCTGCGCCCAGTCGGAGCTGATGGTCGGGAAGCCGGTGTCGCCCCAGAAGCTTCCGGCCGCGTTGCCGTGCGTCCAGTTCTCGTTGATGTAGCGCACCATCAGGTTCATCTTGCTGGTGACGTTGAAGTCACCGCGCAGGGTGTCCTGGCGCGTGTTGACCGGCTTGACGGGCGACGCCACGTAGTTGATGCCGTTCTGGAAGGCCGTGTTAGGCAGCGGGAAGAACTTCAGGATGGAGAGCGCCGCCGGGCTGAGCTGGTTCTGCGGGATGCGGTTGCCGGGGAAGCAGTCGGGGTCGGTCGGGTTCGGCCCCGGCGTCGAGCACTCGCCCGCGCCCGGGCGGTGCGGCAGCGGGCCCGTCAGCGAGCCGCTGAAGTCGCCGATGCGCTCGGCCGCCGTCGGCACGCGGAACTGCAGGGGCGGGACGAGGCCGCGCCGCTCGCGCCGCCACTCCTCGTTCCAGAAGAAGAAGGCGCGGTTCTTGCCGCTCCAGGTGCTCGACCCGCCCTCGCCGAATTTCGGGAGCGTGATCGGGCCGCTGAAGTTGAAGCCGAAGTTGTTGTAGCGCAGCACGGGGCGCGGCTGGCCGGCGCGGTTGAGGAAGAAGTCGTTGGCGTTGAGCTTGTCGTTGCGGAAGAACTCGAAGAGCGTGCCGTGGAACTCGTTGCCGCCGCCCTTCGTGATGAGGTTGATGACCGCCCCTTGCGCCTGCCCGTACTCGGCGCTGAAGCTGTTGCGCTCGACGCGAAACTCCTGGATCGAGTCGATCGAGGGGAAGACCAGCAGGGTGGCGTTCGAGCCGACGTCCATGTTGTTGACGCCGTCGACGGTCCAGAGGTTGGTGTTCGACCCGTTGCCATTGACCGACATGTCGACGTGCGAGTCGAGACCCGTGCCGCCCGTGCCGAAGGCGCCGCCCGCGCCCGCCTGCGTCACCGGCGAGATGCCGGGCACGAGCGTGACGAGCTGCGCGTAGTTGCGGCCGTTTAAGGGCAGCTCCGTCACCTGCTTCTCGGTGACGAGGCTGCTCACGTCGGAGTTGCGCGTCTCGACGAGCGAGGACTCGCCCGTCACCGTGACGGTCTCGCCGACGGCGCCGACCTCCAGCGCGAGGTCGACCGTGAGCCTCTCCGAGATGTGCAGCTCGATGCCGGTGCTGACCGTCTTCTTGAAGCCGGCCGGGGCGGTGGTCAGCGTGTAGCGACCCACGGGCAGGGAAGGTATCGAGTAGAAGCCTTCTTCGTTGGCCGTCACGGTGCGCGTGGCGCCGGTCGACTCCTCGGTGGCCGTGACTTCGGCACGCGGGACGGCGGCGCCCTGCGGGTCGCGCACGGTCCCGCTGATGCTGCCCACCGTGCTCACCTGGGCGTGGACGCCCGCCGTCAGGCCGATCAGCAGTAAGAGCAGTAGCGCTTGTAGTCCAAGCTTTCTCGTCATAGACGCGTCTCCTCGCTTGCGCGCTTTCTAAACCTCATGCCCCCTCGCCCCTTGAAAGCGCCAAGCGCGCCTGCGGCGTCCTGGCGCCGGTCCGGGCTTTTGTTGTCCGGACCAACTTTTCGGGGGAGCCGTTCTCCTGTGGATTTGCAAAGATTCACTTCGCCGGCGGTCCGCCCTGTACTTGAGAAAGGCGGCTGCCCGAGCGATGCCCGGCGGCGACGGCCTTCGGCGCCCCCCCCGAGCCGGGGTTGAGCGCGGCCGCTGCTCGGACGGTTTTTTCAGAGTTGGTGGGCGTCCGAGAGCCCGACGGGGAGGCGGGAACCTCTCGTAGAACGCCTTAACGCCTCCCCGCTCCGGCCTCGAAGGCGACCGGGCACGTGAAGCGCCAACCTGACAAGAGCGACTGAATTTTCTTAAGACTGAAAGACTATGTTGCGTGACTGGACTTTGTTGCAAGACCTATCAAAAGCGGTTTTATTACTAAACCCCAGACTTGTCAAGATTTTTTTTCGGTCGTAAAACAATCCCCCGTAAATATTTAGGGGCGAGACAAAGTTGCCCGCCACAACAAAGTGTCGTGGACTCTAGGAGAGCGCGGCGTGTGTGAACTTGGTCGTGAGCACGAGGCTGAGGGCTCCCATGAGGGTCGGCTCCTCGCCCAGGGTCGAGGCGATGATTTGTGCGGGGGGCAGGCCGCGGCAGACCCCCTCGCCGACGGCCGCCTTGATGTCGCCGACGATGAGCGGCCATGCGCGGACGATGGGTCCGCCGACGATGACGGCTTCGGGCGCGAGCCCCTGCGTCAGGTTGGCGATGCCGACGCCGAGGTAGTGCGCCGTCTCGCGCAGAGCCGCGCGCGCCGTCTCGTCGCCTTCGAGCGCGAGGTCTACGAGCTTTTTGAAGTCGGCGCGCGTTGCGCCCGCGGGCGTTGACCCTTCGTAGCGCGCGAGCGCGGCGCGCTGCGAGGAGAACGCCTCCCAGCAGCCGCGGCTCCCGGCGGCGCAGGCGACGGGCGCGCCCTCCCCGATGGTCATGTGGCCGAACTCGCCGGCCGCACCGCTCTTGCCGCGGTAGACCTGCCCGTCGAAGACGATGCCGGTGCCGACGCCCTCTTCGACCAGCACGATGATGAAGTCGCGCACCTCGCGTATCTCGGGGCGGCCAAACCACAACTCGGCGAGGGCTGCGGCGTTGGCGTCGTTGTCGACGCCGACGGCGAGCCCGAGGGCGTCGCGCAGCTCCCGCGCCACTTCGAGGTCGCGCCACTTGAAGTGCGGGATGAAGGTGGCCGTCCCCGTCTCCTGGTCGACGAGGCCGGGCAGGCTCACGCCGACGCCCTCGATGGTGCCACCGCCCCGCTCGACGAAGGCGCGTGCGCAGTCGATGATGCGAGCCATCGTCTTGCGCGCGTCGGGGTCGGTCGGGAACTCCTCCTGTTCGAGCACGCGCCCGGCCAGATCGCTCGTGGCGACGACGGTGCGGATGGTGCCGAGGTCGACGCCGATGGCGACGGCGTCGGCCGTCCGGAGCGAGAGCAGGATGGGGGGGCGTCCGCCGCGCGACTCGCCCGAGACCTCCTCGATGAGACCGCCGCCCTTCAGCTCGTCGACGATGAGCGAGACGGTCGAGCGCTGGAGCGCCGTCTCCTGCGCGATCTCGGCGCGCGAGATGGGCCCGCGCTCGCGCACGTAGTTGAGCACGATCTGGCGGTTGATGTCGCGAATCGTGTTGGGGCGCGCGACGCTGGCTTTTTTGAGGTCTATTCGGCGCATGTTTGCCGGACTGTGTGGAGGGAAAACTTACCCGCCCCCGGGCGCGGAGGAACGGGTCGCCGCCGTGTGTTGATTTAAATGTGGAGCGTCGTTGCAAGCACGTCTCGACGGATATTAAGTAGTACAGGTGTGACTCTCAGTCAACACTTTTTCTGCGGGGCACGCGCGTGCGCGCGCGCGTGGAGGTTGACAGGCAGGGCAAAATGGCGAAAGTTATGGCGGCCGACCCATACAGGCAGCGAGGTCACATTGAGGATGAGAATCGCCCCGCGTTTGCTTACGCTCCTGCTGCTCGCTTCCGCGACGCTGCACGCGCAGTCACCCGCACGACCCTCCGCGGCGAAGGCCGGCGGCGCGTCGAAACTCGAGCTCCGGCTGGACTCCGGCTGGACGTTCCGCGAGGCGGGCAAGGGCGCGTGGCGCGCCGCGCGCGTCCCGGGCTCGGTCCACACCGACCTGCTCGCCAACGGTCTTATCGAAGACCCTTTCTACCGCGACCACGAGCCGAAGCTCCAGTGGATCGGTAAGACTGACTGGGAGTACCGGACGGACTTCGAAGTGACGCGCGCTCTGCTCGGGCGCAGGCACCTGGAACTCGTCTTCGATGGGCTCGACACCTACGCCGAGGTCTTCCTCAACGAGCGCCCGCTGCTCTCCGCCGACAACATGTTCCGCACCTGGCGCGTCGACGCCAAGAGGGCTCTGCGCGCGGGGCGCAACACGCTGCGCGTACTCTTCCGCTCGCCCATCAACGAGGTGCTGCCGCGGATGAAGGGGCTCGGCTACGAGCTGCCGGCCGTGAACGACCAGGGCGAGAAGACGAGCCCGCACACGCGCAAAGCGCCCTACCACTACGGATGGGACTGGGGGCCGCGCTTCGTCACGAGCGGCGTCTGGCGCCCCGTCAGGCTCGAAGCGTGGGATGAGGCGCGCCTGCGCGACCTGCACGTCGTCCAGAACCACGTCGACCGGTCCGCGGCGCAACTGACGGCCGAGGTCGAGGTCGCGGCCGCGGGCGACGCCGACGCCGTCATCCTCGTCGAAGACCCGAAAGACCGCCGCGTCTCGGCGCGGCAGACGGTCAGGCTCTCGGCCGGGCTGAACCGCTTCGCCCTCAAGCTCACCATCCCCGACCCGCAGCTCTGGTGGCCGGCAGGCATGGGGTCGCAGCGGCTCTACACGCTGCGCGCCCGGCTCCTCTCGGGCGACGGCCGGAAGGTTTCGGACGAGCTTTCGACGCGAGTAGGGCTCCGCACCGTCGAGCTGCGGCAGCGCCCCGATGAGGCCGGCAAGAGCTTCACGTTCATCGTCAACGGCGTGCCCGTCTTCGCGAAGGGCGCGAACTGGGTGCCGGCCGACAGCTTCCCCACGCGCGTCACGCGCGAACGCTACCGGCAACTGCTGGAGTCGGCGCGCGACGCCAATATGAACATGCTGCGGGTGTGGGGCGGCGGCTACTACGAGGCGGACGACTTCTACGAGCTGTGCGACGAGCTGGGGCTGCTCGTCTGGCAGGACTTCATGTTCGCGTGCAGCATGTACCCGGGCGACGAGAAGTTTCTCGAGGGCGTGCGCGCCGAGGCCACCGACAACGTCCGGCGCCTGCGCAACCACCCGAGCGTCGCGCTCTGGTGCGGCAACAATGAGGTCGAGACGGCCTGGCACCACTGGGGCTGGAAGCAGCGCCTGCCCGCCAAGCTCTGGGACGACTACAAGAAGCTCTTCCACGGCGTGCTGCCCGAGGTCGTGGCCGAGCATGACCCCGCTCGCGCCTACTGGCCCAGCTCGCCCAGCTCCAACCTCGAAGAGGACGCCGACTCGCAGCGGATGGGCGACATACATTACTGGGAGGTCTGGCACGCCTCGAAGCCCTTCTCGGAGTACGAGCGCCAGCGCCCGCGCTTCATGAGCGAGTACGGCTTCCAGTCCTTCCCCTCCATCGAGACCGTCAACTCGTATACCGTCCCCGGGGACCACAACATCGAGTCGCCCGTTATGCTCGCGCACCAGAAGCACCCGCGCGGCAACCAGCTCATACGCGAGTACATGCTCCGCGAGTACCCCGAGCCGAAGGACTTCGAGTCCTTCCTCTACGTCAGCCAGGTCCTACAGGCCGAGGGCATCCGCGTGGGGGCCGAGCACCTGCGCCGCATCATGCCGCACAACATGGGCTCGCTCTACTGGCAGCTGAACGACTGCTGGCCGGTCGCCTCCTGGTCGAGCATCGACTACTTCGGCCGCTGGAAGGCGCTCCAGCACTACGCGCGCCGCTTCTACAGCCCGCTCCTCGTCAGCCCGCGCCGCGACGGCGAACGGCTCGACATCCACGTCGTCTCCGACCGCCCCGCGCCCACACCCGCGCGCCTCGTCGTCACCCTGCTCGACTTCGACGGCCGCACGCTCTCGACGACGGAGAAGGCCCTGACGGTCGCGCCGCTCAGGGGCGACTCGTACCTCAGCCTGCCCGTGGCCGAGCTGCTGGAGGGGCGCGACGAGCGCGCGGTCTTTCTGCTGGCGGAGCTTCTGGTCGGCGGGCGGGTCGTCTCGCGCAACGAGCACTTCTTCCGCCCCTTCAAGGAGCTGAGCCTGCCCGGGGCGCGCGTGACGGCGAGCGCTGCCCCCGCGCCCGGTGGCTTCAGGCTGACGCTCAAGACCGACAGGCTGGCGCGCGCCGTCCAGCTCTCGGCGGCGGGGGCCGCCGGCTCGTTCTCAGACAACTACTTCGACCTCGTCCCGGGACGCCCCGTGGAGGTCGAGTTCCGCGCGCGTGGAGGCGTGCGCCTCGAAGAGTTTCGGAAGGGTTTGAAGGTGAGGTCGCTGGCCGACGCCTTCCGCTGAGGAAGAAGGCGTTCGCCAAGGG
>Ga0216309_1000100_pt1 | contig 14493 bp, 15 predicted proteins | sample Total_DNA_C_FD_161284 | JGI IMG/M metagenome (GOLD analysis project Ga0216309, IMG submission 161284) | Terrestrial sediment cell enrichment communities for BONCAT metagenomics from Utah, United States - Total_DNA_C | ecosystem: Environmental > Terrestrial > Deep subsurface > Rock core/Sediment ...
GCCCTCGCCCACCACGAAGCCATCCCGGCGGGAGTCGAACGGGCGGGAGCACCCCTTGGCGCTCAGGATGCCCAGGTGGCCAAAGCCCGCCAGCATCAAGGGGTCCACATCCGCCCCCACGCCGCCGCACAGGGCCACGTCGCAGAGGCCGAGCCGTAGGGCACGCACCGCCTCGATGATGGCCGCGCTGCCCGAGGCACACGCCAACGACACGGTCTGCGCCGGGCCCCGCGCGTCCCACTCTCCCGCGAGCACCGAGGCCACCGCCGCCGGGGACACCACCGAGGCGTCGATCCTCGGCGCCATCGCGGGAGCCCGGGCACCGAAGCGGACATGGTCGAACGTCCGTCCTCCCCCGGCCGCCTGGGCCAGCTCGCACACGGTGGCGAGCGTGGCCCGACCGGACTCGGCGCCGATGAACACCCCGAGCCGCTCGGGCGCCACGGACACTCCCGCCCGGGCCCAGGCCTCCCGAGCCGCGCGCCGCGCCAGGCCCAGCCGGCGATCCGGTCCCTCCAGCTCCGGGTCGAGCACGGGAGCGCCCACGGTGCAGGGGTAGCCCTCCACGTCGAAATGGGTGATGGGGCCGATGGCGCTGCGTCCCCCGGCGAGTGCCACCGCGGTCGAGGGCCAGTCCCGTCCCAGGGCGGACACCACGCCCACGCCTCGGATGAAGACGCGCCGGGCGCTCAAGGCTCCTCCGAGGAGCCATGGAGCCACACGTTGAGGACCTCGCGGCGTTTGGCGATCAGCGAGGCGTGCTTCACCTGGGCGAAGGCGAAGGTGAGCTCGGCCTCGGCGACGAGCTGCTCGTCCACGCGCGCGAAGGCCCGCACCTGTCCACCGTCCTCGCTGGCGGTGAGGCCTTTTGCCTCCAGGAGCATCTTGTCCCCCGGCCGGACGAGCCTGCGGAACTTGGCGCGCTCCACCGACACCAGCAGCGCGTGCAGATCCGAGCGCCCCCGGGAGCGCATCGTGGCCTCCAGCAGCACGCCGCCGAGCTGCGCGAGCGACTCGAGGATGAGCGCGCCGGGCATCACCGGGTGTCCGGGGAAGTGGTCGACAAAGACGTCATCGGCGAGCGAGACACACTTGACGCCCAGGGCCCGCTCGGGCGGTTGCAGCTCGGAGATCCGGTCCAACAGCACGTAGCGCATGCGGATCCGGGAGCATAGCGCGCCTCGTCCATGGAATCCCCCCTTGACCCGGACAGGGGGGGCGGTGCGTTGATGGCGCCTTTCTCCCCCACGTCCCCTGGAGCCTCGATGGACTGCACCACCTGCGGACCGACGCCCACGCCTCGGAAGGACCGTCCCCACACCTTCCTGCTGCACGAGATGTCCCGGTGCCCGACCTGCCGCGTCGAGGTGGAAGGCCGCATCGTGGTACGCGACGAGCAGGTGTACTCGCTCCAGCACTGCAACACCTGTGGCCCCTCGGAGCTGCGCGTGTCCAACGACGCGAAGGCCTACATCCAGGCGTTCCTCGCGCGAGGCGAGGTGCCGGAGGGGCTCCAGGGAGATCACATTTTCAAGCACACCACCTCCACGTGTCCGCACTGCCTGGCACTGGTCCGGGCCGAGGTGGTCATCCGCGCGGGCAAGGTCTTCTTCAAGAAGACGTGCGAGAAGTGCGGCCCGTCCGAGGCGCTCGTCTCGGAGGACGCGAAGTACTACGTGAAGGCGTACTCCTTCGCGCGCGCGGGCACCGAGCCGTTGAAGTTCGCCGCCGAGGTGAAGCACGGCTGTCCCACGGACTGCGGCACGTGCGGAGACCATGAGCAGCACACGTGTCTGCCCATCGTGGAGATCACGGACCACTGCAACCTCGAGTGTCCCATCTGCATCGTGAACAACCAGTACGCGAACCACCTGGACCCCGAGGTCTTCCGGGCCCAGGTGGAGACGCTGGTGCGCAACGAGGGGCAGCTCGAGTCCATCGCGCTCTCGGGCGGCGAGCCCACGAGCCACCCGAAGCTCTTCGAGCTGCTCGACATCGCCAACCGTCCGGAGATCGGCCGGGTGGTGGTCATCACCAACGGCCTGCGACTGGGGAGGGATCGGGCCTTCGCGCAGCGGTTGAAGGACACGGGCGCCTACGTGGGCCTCCAGTTCGACGGCTTCACCGCCGACACGCACGAGAAGATCCGCGGCAGGGACTTGTGCAAGGAGAAGGCGGCGGCGCTCGCGATGATCAAGGAGCTGAAGATCCCCACGCAGCTCATCTTCGTGGCGACGCGTGGGGCGAACGAGCACCAGATCGGCCAGATGGTGGAGATGTTCCTCTCCGAGGACCACTTCCTGTCGCTCAACTTCCAGCCGGCCGCGTTCACCGGCTTCGGCGGTGGGCGCTTCAAGCATGATCCGATGGACCGGCTCACCATCCCGGGTGTCATCAAGGCCATCGAGGAGCAGACCCAGGGCAAGATGAAGATGAGCGACTTCTCGCCCCTGCCCTGCTCGCATCCGCAGTGCGTGTCGCTGACGTACCTGCTGCGCCTGGATGACGGCACCCACATCCCCTTCGGGCGCTTCGTGGACTTCCGGCGGCACGGGACGCTGTTGCGCTCGTCGGCGACGCTGGGCGCCTCGCCGGAGATCCATGACGCGCTCAACGATGTCATCCACGACGTCTTCGCCCGCCAGGACGAGATCGAGCGGGGCCCGGAGATCCTCAAGGCCCTGCGGCGGGCGCTGGACGTGATGTTCCCCGACCGGGCGGTCACCGAGAAGGAGGCGGTGCGGATCGGCGAGCAGCAGGCCAAGTCCATCTTCCTGCACCACTACATGGATCGGCACGACTTCGATCTGGAGCGGCTGCGCAAGTGCTGCCACCACTACCCTCAGGTGGACGGGCGCATCATGCCGGCGTGCGGCTTCAACATGTTCCACCGTGGCGCCGCCAAGGGCCCCGAGACTCCGACGGCGCCCTGGGGCAAGAAGCCCTGGTCGATGCCGCTCCCGGTCCTCAAATGAGCACGGCACCGGAACGACTGCTGGAGGGGCGGCTCGCCCTGGTGACGGGTGGCTCGCGTGGGCTGGGGCGGGCCATCTGCCTGACGCTGGCGCGCGAGGGGGCCTCGGTGGCCTTCAACTACGTGCGCGCGGACGCCGAGGCCGAGAAGACGCTCGGGATGCTCCGGGAAATGGGCGCTCGGGCCTGGGCGTTCAAGACTTCAGTGCTGGACCGCGCTGGGATGCAGGAGCTGGTGCGCACGCTGGAGCGCGAGGCGGGCGTGGTGGACGTGCTCGTGAACAACGCGGGCATCGGACAGGTGGTCCCCGTGGCCTTGATGGAGGAGGAGGACTGGGACCGGATGATGGACACCAACGTGAAGGGAGCATTCCTCACCTCGCAGGCGGTGATGCGGGGCATGGTGCGCGAGCGGCGGGGCCGCATCCTCAACGTCAGCTCCCTGGCCGGGGTGAAGATGATGCAGGCGCCGGTGCACTACTGTGCGGCGAAGGCGGCGATGAAGGGCTTCACCGAGGGGCTGGCGAAGGAGCTGGGGCGCTACGGCATCACCGTGAACTGTCTGGCGCCCGGCGTGCTGGACGAGGGCGTGAGCCACAACCTGCCCCAGAACCGGCTCCAGGAGTTCCTCCGCCACTGCGCGCTCGGGCGGGTGGGCACCGTGCAGGAGTGCGCCGAGGTGGTGGCCTTCCTCGTCTCGGACCGGAACAGCTACATGACGGGCAGCACCGTCGTCCTGGACGGTGGGGTATGAGCATGGAGGAGAAGCCTCCGTCCGAGCTGCCGTACCCGACGAGCCTCTGCCACCGCTGCGCCACGCCCCCCCGGTACGTGCGCACGAAGACGTCCACCTTCATCATGTGCCCGTTGCTGCCGCAGAAGTACCCACCCCAGCCGGTGCTCTACTGCCCGCTCTTCCGGCCAAGACCACCAGGAGAGCGGGCACCGGAGCCGGAGAAGCCGTAGGACGGGAGGCTTCACTCCTCGCGGCTGTTCCAGGGCTGGCTCGCTCCGTAAAGGCGGGCCTCGGTCTCCTTCTCGTAGGGCATCCCCCTGGGCATGTGGAGGACCTCCATCTGCAGGCCCCACGGGGTGATGAAGTAGACCCAGCGGTCCCCGGCGATCGGGCCCTCGGTGATGGTCTGCGGCTCGCCGAGCACCTTCACACCGGGCACCGACCGGAGATAGTCGACCGCGGCGTCCACGTTCTCCACGTGGATGGCCAGGTGGTGGCCTCCCCAGTCGCTGTTGCGCGGGAACTCCCGCCGCTGCTCGGGGGCCGTGTACTCGAACAGCTCCAGGTTGGTGACCGGCCCCAGGCGCAGCATCGCGATGTGCGTCGAGGCCCTCGGGTCCACGTTGAGCTGCCGGGTCATCCAGTCGCCCGTCCGGTCCTCGACGGGGCCGATCCGGTAGAGCAGCTCGGCCCCGAGCACGTTGACGAAGAAGTCGACCGCCTGGTCGAGGTTGGGAACGGTGTAGGCGACGTGATGGACGCACAGCGCGCCGGGAATGCCCTTGCTGGTACGACTCATGGTGGGGTTCCTTTCTTCCTTGGATGGAAGGGGGTTCGTTCTGGTTGTGATCAGGAGCGGCTCGCGTACTCCTGGTTGGCGATGGCGCTCATCAGCATCAGGCCGCCATCCACGGGGATCGTGACGCCGGTGATGTAGGCGGCATCCGCGCTGGTCAGATGGGCGATGAGGGCGGCGACCTCGCGCGGGCGTCCTGGCCGGCCGACGGGGATCGCGGGCCGGGAGATCTCCGCCGCGTCACGGCTCTCGGGGACTCCATTCATCGGCGTGGCCGTTTCCCCGGGACTGACGGCGTTGACGGTGATGCCGTAGGAAGCCAGCTCCAGGGCCATCACCTTGGTCAGCAGGCCCAACCCTCCCTTGGAGGCGCAGTAGGACGAGCCCTCCCGGATGGGCACCAGCTCGTGCACGGAGGTGACGTTGATGATCCGGCCCCCGCGCCCCTGCTCCACCATGCGGCGTGCCGCCACCTGCGCGCACAGGAAGGGAGCGGTGGTGTTGATGGTGAGGATGCGCTGCCAGTCCTCCAGCGTCTCCTCGAGGAACGAGGCACGGCGGTTGACTCCAGCGTTGTTGACGAAGACATCCACACCGCCCAGCTCGCTGGCCGCCCGCTCCACCGCCTTCGCGGCGGACACGGGGTCCTTCAAGTCCATACGGAAGGTCCGGGCACGCACCCCGTGGGACTCCACCTCCGCGGCGGCCTGCCGGGCCCCCTCCTCGTTCGAGTTGTATCCGAGCCCGACATCGAACCCCTTCTCGGCCAAGGCGATGGCGGTGGCCTTGCCGATGCCAGAGCTGGCACCGGTCACAATGGCGTATCGCTTGTTCATGTCTCTTCCTCCAAGAGCTCGTAGCCGGCCTGGGAGAGGCTTCCCGCCCCCAGGTAGCCGTAGACGGTTCGTGTGGTGACGCCGGGATCGGTCTGGAACCCGTGCCATTCGCCGGCCGGGATGTAGGCCAGGTCGCCCGCGTTCAACCGCACCGGGCCGTCCTTCGTGAGGTGCTCTCCCCCGCCCTGAAGCACGAGGAAGAACTCATCGGCGTGCGGATGCCGGTGGAGCTGGTGGCTGCCTCCCGGGGTGAAGGTCGAGGTGGCCACGACCACCGCGCGACTCCCCACCGTCTGGGTGGTCGCCAGCCAGTGCACCCCCATGTCGATGAATCCGCCGGCTTCGCCCAGGGGGCTGTGGGCGCCCTGGTCCGCCGTGCGGGAGATGCGACAGCCGCACCCCGCGGAGCCATCCACCGCGTGGGCCTCCGCCTCCCCCGGATCGGCGGTGCCACCGTACGCGACCAGGAGCACCGCGTCCTCGTCCTTGCCGACCTCGAAGGCCCGACGGGTGCCCGGCGGGTTGAAGACCCCTTCCCCGGGTTTCAGCTCCCAGGTCTGCCCGCCCGTGCTCCAGTACCCCTTCCCGGACAGCAGGAAGGTGACCGACTCGGCTCCGGGGAGGCCGTGTGCCGGCAGCCCGGAGCCCCGGGAGAGCGTCTGGACCATCAGCATGCCGAGCGCCTCCGGTACGAGCTCCCGATTGACCAGCCACTGCACGCCAGCCGTTTTCGCGAGGGTCCGCCGGATCATGACCCCCTCCCTTCCCGCGCCCAGCGCAGCAGCACCTTGGGAGGCCCGGAACGGCCGTGCTCGAGCAGCTCGAAGCCGTGAGCGGCCCGCTCGGGCGGGAGCACGTCGGCGACCAGGGGCTTCGCGTCCAGCACGCCGTCGACGAAGAGCTGGATCGTCCGGTCGTAGTAGTCCAGGCCATGTCGGATGCCGAAGATGTCCACGCCGCGCAGGACGAGCTCCCCGGGCACGAACCCCGCCACCGCGTCGTTCGCCACGCCGATCACCGCCACCCGGCCACCGGTCTCGGCCAGCTCGAGGCTTCGCAGGAACGCCCGCGAGGAACCGGAGGCCTCGATGACCAGCGAGTACGCCCCACGGTCGGCCTGCTCGGGCCGCAGCGTGCGCCGCGCGCCACAGGAGGCCGCCAGCTTCAGCCCCGCCTCGTCGATGCCGATCGCCTCCACGCTCCGGGCCATCCGCGAGGCGAGCTGCACCGCGAGCAGGCCGATGGTTCCCGTGCCCACCACGGCGACGGTGTCCTCCGGCCGGCACCCGACCTTGTCGAAGCCTCCCACCACGGTGACCGCCGGCTCGATGAAGGCGGCGCTCAGGTCCGAGAGGCCCTCGGGCAGCACGGTGAGCGAGCGCATCGGCATGCGGATGTAGTCGGCCGCGGCCCCCTGCAACCCGTACAGGCCAACCTCCACCAGCCGCTCGCAGATCGCCCGCCGCCCGCGCTGGCAGTGCCGGCACAGGCCGCAAGGCACCATCGTCTGGCCCACCACCCGGTCGCCCACGGAGATCCCCACGACGTCCTCGCCCACCGCGACGACCTGGCCGGACCACTCGTGTCCGAACACCAGGGGGAACCGGGCCCGGCCGTCCTTCAAATACGAGGCGGTGCCATGCAGCAGCTCCAGGTCGGTCCCACACAACCCGACGTACGAGGGGCGGACCAGCACGGTGTCCGGTCGCGGTCCCGGGATGGGGAGTTCGATGATTTCAACGCGCCCGGGTGCGGTGATCGCCACCGCCCTCATCGTTCCTTCGGGCCACGTTCCGTTCTTCTGAAAGGTACTCATACGACGGGCCTCCTCGGCGGCAGGGATTGAGAGATTTCGCGGGGCAGCACCTGGAGCCAGAGCAGCTCCAGCCCGCTGTCCCCACTGGAGAGACGGCCCACCACCCCACCGGGGAGGAGGAGCAGATCACCGGCCTCGAGGACGCGCTCCGGGGAACCCGGGTCCGACGCCAGGAGCCGCCCCGAGCCCGCGATGGCGAACCAGGCGCTCTCGGTCCCCTCACGGCCACGCAGCGCGAACTCGGTGCCCGGTGCCAGCCGCACGTAGTCGAAGGACTCGCACTCGCTGTGCAACATCCCGCGCCGTGCCAGGGAGCGCCAGCGCAGCTCCTCGTCCCCCGCGCGCGTCCGGGACGTACAACCCATGGTGGAGATGATCATCGCGCTCCACCTCCGGGTACTTCGAGGCTCGCCAGGAAGTACTCCAGCCCTTGCGGGCCGGCGGTGGTGACGGCCGTCCCGGTGCCCAGGGGCAGCGTGACGGAGACGCCGTACTTCAGGGGCACCTCCGCCTCTCCCGAGGCGAGCTGCCCGGAGCCTTCGAGGGCGAACAGGGTGTGCTCCACGCCCGTCGCGGACAGTTCCGCCCGCTGCCCGGGCTCCAGCTTCACCAGGCGGATGTCGCGCAGCGGTCCGGTGAAGACGGAGCGTGGATCGACCTCACCCATGCGTCGCAGGTTGTAGACCTCGGCATTCACGTCTCTTCCTCCTCGTTCAGATGGTTCGCTGGAAGGACTGGCGGGGGGCGTCTCCCCACGCAGCACCGCCGAGGTGGCCGGGCTCAGCAGCTCGATGACCAGCCACCCCAGCCCCTCGTCTCCGATGTTTCTCAGGCCGTGTCGGGTTCCCAGTCCGGTGAGGATGAGGCTGCCCGGGCCGACCGTGTGCGGCCTGCCATCGAGGGTCATCTCTCCCCGGCCGGAGAGGATGAAGTAGATCTCCTCGGTGCGGGTGTGCACGTGCTCCCCGCTGATGCCGCCCGGGGGAATCCACGCCCACTCGACCGCCTCCCATGAGCCGAACAGTCCGGCCCGGCGCGCCAGGCACTTCCACTGGGAGTGCCCCGTGGTGCCGTGCACGCCGTACACCACGGAGGGCTCCTGGAGATCCCCGATGATCCACCCCTCACGCATGAGCGACCTCCAACATGGGCGAGGTGTCGCCATCCAGCTCCTGGAGGGTAGCGGCCGCCGTGAACAGCTCGGAGGGCTGGAGGTCGTTGACGAAGCACGCCGAGCCGATGCCGATGGCCAGCGGCAGCCGCTGGAGCCCGTCGCGGTGGCTGACGGTGTCGGCCAGGGCATTCACCAGCACCGTCGGCCGGCTGAGCCGGTGGTAGACGGGCAGCCGCAGCTTGCGCATGAGCGCGAAGATCCGGTCCCGCTCCTCGATGCTGATCAGCCCGCGCTGGGTGGAGAGGAGCGTCGACAGCGCCATGTCGATGTTGACCGCCTCGCCGTGCAGCAGCTCGGGCAGCGCCATCATCTCGATGGTGGGGCTGAACGAGTGTCCGTAGTCCACCACCCGCTCCAGCTTGTGCTCCCACAGGTTCAGCTCCAGCTCCTCGAGCATCCCCGTGATGGCCCGCTCGATGACCTGGCTCGCGGCCCACTCGCTCTCCTCGGTCCTGCCCTGGAGGCGCTCCTCGATGAGCGTGGTGCCGTAACGCTCGAGGAGCTCGAACAGGGTCCGATCCTTGATCAGGGCGATCTTCAGGATCTCGGCCAGGCCGTTGACGATGTGCCGGGAGTCCAGCGTCTCGAGGAAGCGGCGATCCAACAGCGTGTCCTTCGCGGGGAAGTACGTCCCCAGACGGTTCTTGTGCTCGCAGTGGTTGACGCCCGTCTTCGCGCCCACCCCGGCATCCACGAGGCCGATGAGCGTGGTGGGGACCCGCACATAGGGCGTGCTGCGGCGGTAGAGGCTCGCGGCGAGCCCAACGATGTCCATGAGGACTCCGCCTCCCATGGCGATGATGGGCTCGTGGCGGCGCGAGAGGCCGAACTCATCGATGGCCTTCACCACGGAGAAGACGGACTCCATGGTCTTGTTGGTCTCGGAGACCGGCAGCGAGAGGATGTGGTGCTTCACCCCGTGGTGCGTGAGGTACCGGCGCAGGTGGAGCCCATAGAGCTCGTCCACCCTGGCATCGAGCACCACGAGCCTGCGAGGGGCGCTCTTGTGCCCGGTGCTTCCGGCCTCAACCAGCGCTCGGTTGTCGAGGTCGAACAGGCCGTCGACCATTCGCACCTGGTAGTGAACCGGCAGAGCCGCGTTGACGATCCAGTTCCGTGACAGTTCTTTCTTCAAGGTTCTTCTCCGGTGTGTGGGGGTTGGGAGGAGCCCGCGTCTCGAGGCTCATGAGAAGGAGTGAAAAAACCTGGGATGTGACGGTCAGTCGCGCCGCGCGCCGAGGATGAAGCGCGACGCCTGTTCACCGATGAGGATGGAGGGGGCGTTGGTGGGGCCCGAGGTGATCTCCGGCATGACGGAGGCATCCGCCACGCGCAGGCCCTCGAGGCCATGGACACGCAGTCGCGGATCCACCACCGCGCGCTCGTCCACGCCCATGCGGCAGGTGCTCGTGGGGTGGAAGAAGCAGGTGGTCGCCTTGCGGATCCATTCCCCCATCGCGGCCCGGCCGAGCCGTCCTGGAGTGACCTCGCGCTTGCGGAAGCCGTCGAAAGCGCGTGAGGCGCCAATCTCCCGACACAGCTCGACGCCAACGCGCAGCGCCTCGAGGTCCGCCTCGTCGGCCAGGTAGTTCATGTCGATGATGGGCGGGACGGAGGGATCCGCGGAGGCGAGCCACAGGCTGCCGCGAGAGGCCGGGCGCACCAGTCCGGGGACGAGCGCATAGCCATTGTCCGGCACGGGACCGGACTCGGGGGTGACGAGGGGGAACTCGTGGAGGACCGGCTGGAGATCGGGCCGGGAGAGCGCCGGGTCGGAGCGCCACCACAGGGTGGCCTCGGCGCCGTTGCCCCTGGGCTCGGGCAGTGGGACGGAGCACTCGTAGTTGATGCCGGCCACCAGGATGTGGTCCTGGAGCTCGCGGCCCACGCCGGGCAGGTCGTGCACCACGGGGATGCCCAGGGCCTGGAGCTCGTCCGCGGGGCCGATCCCGGAGCGCAGGAGCGTCGCGGGCGAGTTGATGGCACCGGCCGACAGCACCACCTCCCGGGTGGCGCGCATCCGGTGGACCCGGCCTCCATGGGAGAACTCCACGCCGGTGCACCGGCGACCGTCGAAGAGCAGGCGCCCCACCTCGGCATGGGTGAGCACCGTCAGGTTGGGCCGGCGCATCGCCGGGAAGAGGAAGGCGCGAGCCACGCTGTAGCGCTCGCCGTCGGCGATGCACAGGTCGAAGAAGTCCGCGCCTTCCATCGACGCGCCGTTGTAGTCGGGAGTGCGGGCCACGCCGCGCTGCCGGGCGCCCTCGATGAAGGCCTGGGCCAGGGGATTGGGCTCGGTTGGCTTGCCCATGCGCAGCGGACCTCCCGCGCCGCGGTACTCGTCCTCGCCGCCCGCGAAGTCCTCCAGTTCCTTGAAGATGCGGCGCACCTCCTCGTAGCTCCAGCCGGGGTTGCCCTGGGCGGCCCAGCCGTCGAAGTCCAGGCGATGGCCCCGCACCCACACGCTGGCGTTGTTGCTGGCACAGCCTCCCAGCATCTTGCCGCGCGGGCACGGCACGATGCGGCCCGCCGCGTGCCGCTGGGGCACCGTCTGGTAGCGCCAATCCAGCTCGGTGCCGAGCAGGTGCCTCCAACGCGAGGGGGTGAACACGTCCGGGTGGGCGCCAGAGCCACCGGCCTCGAGCACCAGGACCTGGTGCTCCGGGTTCTCGGACAGCCGCGCGGCCAGCACGCACCCGGCCGAGCCCGCGCCAATGACGATGAAGTCATAGGCCTCCCGGGGACTCGCGCGCAGCCTCCGCTGGTTCTCCCAGGTGGCCAGTGCCTCGTCGGCCAGCACCGCCGCACGCGCTTCCGGGACGCCTGCTCTCCGTGCCTCCTGGAGGAAGCCTTCCCGGTCCAACTCTCCGCTTCGTACCCGGTGGACGAGCAGTCCAATACCCGCGTCAGCGTTTCTCGACATGGTCTCTCCTGTGGGAACGAGGGTCCCTGACTAGGCGGAGCAGGAGGACTGTTTTTGTGAATCGAGCCAGGCTGCTCTCCAGAGAGCCAGGCGCATGGTGGAGCGGGTGGGTCGCTCGGGGCTGGCGGGGCCCTACTCCGAGGGCTGGTCACGCATGCTCGCCTCGGGGCGGCGGAGGAACAGCACGGCGGCGTTCTCGGTCATCACCACCTCGCCGCGCTGGTTGCGCACCTCCATGCGTGTCTTGAGGCTGCCCCGGTCCGGCTTGCTGCGCGAGGGCGTCACGGCGAGCACCTCGAGGCGCGCGGAGAGCGTGTCCCCGGGCTTCACCGGCAGCAGCCAGCGCAGCTCGTCCAGGCCCGGTGAGCCCATGCTGACGGACTCCTTCAGCAGCGACTCCACCAGCAGCCGGTGGCAGATGGCGGCGATGTGCCAGCCGCTCGCGATGATGCTTCCATAGATGGACTGGCGGCCGGCCTCTTCGTCCAGGTGGAAGGGCTGCGGATCGAACTGGCGGGCGAACGCGAGGATCTCCTCGCGCGGCACCACGTACGACCCGAGCTCGTGCACCTGACCCACCTGGAAATCCTCGAAGTAGCGCATTCGGAACCTCTCTTTCCCTGGAGCTGGCGGTTAGCACGTTTCAGGTCTGGCGGGTCATGGACAAACCTCCCCCCGCGATAGTGTCGTCGTGCGTCCTCCGGATGCGCGCGGACGAGCCCATCACTCTGGGCGAGTAGCTCCGTCGAGCTGCTCCAGCAGCTCCTCGGCCTCCGCCCGCAGCCCCGGCTCCAGACCGGGCCCCAGCGCCAACAGCTCGCGCAACAGCGCGCGGGCCTTGTCCCCTTCGCCCAGCCGCGCGTACAGCAGGGAGAGGTTGAGCATGGGCTCGGGCCGCTGGGGTGCACGGCGGCGGGCCTCCTCCAGTGCCTCGCGGGCCAGGGTGCTCGCGTCCGGCACCAGGGCCTCCGAGACGCGCAGCAGGAGGTTGCCCAGGTTGTTGGGGGCGCTCCAGTGACGTGGATCCAGCTTCATCGCCAGACGCCAGGCGTCGATGGCCCCCTGGAGATCCGGGGGCTCCATCGACTCGAGCGCCTGGGCCTCCACCGACGCGCTCAGGACGGTGGCCTTCCCCAGCGAGGACAGCATCCGGCAGAGCTTGAGCGCCTGGGCGAAGCGATTCTCCGCCAGGAGGAAGCGCGCGAGGTTGCCGACGGCGTCCGGATTCGTGGGGTGCTGGCGCGCCAGCGTCTCGGCCACGACTCCGGCCTCGGAGCGCCGTCCCGCGGCCTCCAGCACGTCGCACAGCCCCTGGAGCAGCAACGGGTCGTTCGGGATGAGCTTCAGCCCCTGGCGCAGGATGGCCTCGGCCGCCTCGAGCTGACCACCGGCCCGCAGCGCCACCGCCCACGCCAGGTACGTCGGGGCGTGCCGGGGGTCGAGCCGCAGGGCCTTCTCCAGGTGCAGGAAGCCCCCCTTGCGCTCCTGGAGGGCGAAGAGCACCCGCGCCAGGTGGAAGTGGTGGGACGCCACGTCCGGCTCCAGTTGCACCGCGCGCTCCAGCGCCTCGCGGGCCGCCGGGTAGTCCCCGGCCGCGGTCAGCAGGAAGCCCAGGCCGAAGAAGGCCTCCGCGCGCGGTGGTTGGCTCCCCGTCAGCTCGAGGTAGAGCTCCTGGGCGGCCCTGGCCTCGCCGCGCCGGGTGAGCAGGGCGGCTCGTACCAGCCGCGCGTCCGGGTCCTCGGTGCTCCCCAGGGAGGCACGGGCCAGCAGCGACTCGACCTTCGCCTCCTCACCCTCGAAGGCCGCCAGCTTCGCCAGCGCGAGCAGCGCCCCCCGGTCCGAGGGGTTCCGCCGCAGCGCCTCCTCGGCTTCCGTGCGCGCCTGCTCGAGCCTTCCCGCCCTCAACCACTGTTCGTATCGCGGAGTCGTCACGCGCGGCGACCCTAGCAGAGCTCACAGCAGGGAGGACGGCGCCCAGCGTCCGAGAATCCTCCGCAAAACGCCCTCGGGCTCCCGCGGCTGGTCCTGGAAGGGGAGCTTGCCCACATCCACCCGCGCCCCCTTCACCGCGCGGAAGGTGGCCACCTGGTAGCGCGAGCCCGTGAGGCACTTGAGCTCATGGGTGCCGACCGGCACCGCGACGCGCACGCACTGGCCGGCGCGGGACACCACCTCGGCGAGGACCTGGTTGCCGGCTTCGTCGGTGATGAAGCAGTGCCGCGCCTGTCCCTTGAAGCGGAGGAACGCGACGGGGCCCCCCTTCAACCGGGTGAGGTAGATCTCTCCCCGCCCCTTCAGCTCCTTGCGGAACCCCGGGCGCTGCACGCCCGCCGGGGTGACGGCCGTGTCCAACAACGTGCGGCTGGAGGCGTACCGGTACACCTCGTCGATGCCCACCTTGCGATCTCCGTTCGCGTCCGCCGCGCCCCGCAGCCCGCTCACCAGGTGGTGCGAGAAGATGGAGCCGGAGACCGTCCTCGACTCCTGGGAGAGTTCGTCCGCGCCGGAGGACGCGAGGAACACCGTGCCATGCAGGGCCAGCTCATCCTGCACCGTCACCTGGAAGCCCGAGGTGGGTCGGCCTCCCTTGATGCCGAGGATGGAGCCACTCTGGCACGCGTCGAGGATGCCCACCTTCACGGTCGCGGGCAGCGCCTGGATCTGGCGGTACAGCTCCTCGAAGGAGAGCGGCTCTCCGCGCAGGTGCATGAACCTGTGGTCCGCATGTCCCGAGTAATAGAAGACGAAGAGCGTCTGCTCGGTGCTGGATGACAGGCGCTCGGCCATGGACTCCAGTTCCTGGCGGAGTCGCTCGGTGGTTGGCTGCTCCAGGAGGATGACGTCCTCCCGAGCGAAGTCCCCCAGCTCCTGCAGGGTCGCGGCGATGCGCCGGGCGTCCTCGGTGGCGTAGCGGAGCGGCCGATCTTCCGACCAGCCGGAGTTGGCCCCCACCAGCAGCGCCACGTGTCTCACCGCATGGGCACGCCCGGAAGCGAGCAGCAGGAACACGAACAGCAGGCAACGGAACGTCGACATCGATGTGGCCCCCTCCAGGCCCGATGACTCCCGGGCCTCCAGGCATCCACATTACAAACATCGTGCCCGCCTGTACTTGCATGAAGCCGCCAGGAGATTGCGACGGTACGCCACGGAGCGCGGCTGTCCCCGCTTCCCCAGCGCCGCCACCGCCGCCTTCGACTGCCCCCCGTCCCGAATGAGTGGGCGCAGCGTACCAGAAG
>Ga0216309_1000101_pt1 | contig 14438 bp, 8 predicted proteins | sample Total_DNA_C_FD_161284 | JGI IMG/M metagenome (GOLD analysis project Ga0216309, IMG submission 161284) | Terrestrial sediment cell enrichment communities for BONCAT metagenomics from Utah, United States - Total_DNA_C | ecosystem: Environmental > Terrestrial > Deep subsurface > Rock core/Sediment ...
TCTTTGATCTTTTGCTCAAGATCATATAAGTAGCCTATCTTTGTTCTTTTGGGTAAAAGTTTAAGTGGGTTTGGAGAGCGAACTATCAACTTAGCGCCTAAGTCAGCAGCTAATGAGGTAATTAGAGCTAAGCCGAAAGAGGACATCGACAGAGCCTTTCACAAATGAGAATTTACTTGTGTAAATTCTACATTGGGTAAGCTGGTATTCATGTGAGACTAACTAGGAAGGAATCTAGTTAGCGAACCATATAGCTTGCTGGGCGGGAAAAATGTATTCTTAAGAAGGGAAAAAGTCAATAACAAGAATAATGCGACCAGAGTCTGAGAACCGGCGTTATGTCCGTGCGTGTTTTTATGAGGCTGCCCGTTTAGCTTGGCCCGGAATGGTTTCTTCCGCTGGACGCACTTTCAGGCGCACTCCAATTAAATATTCGCCGTGGAAGAACCCTTAACAGACCTTTCGTAAACTTCCGCGGCGGTTTCGTCTTCTACGAAAAGGTGATCTTGACGGGGGGAATACTTTCCCAGCCAAGCCAATCGTCCTTAAGTCTGTAAGGGGTAAGAGTTGCCGACGGCACGCTGCCTGCTTCGTCAAGGTCACAGCGAATTACGGTCATGTGGTAGTAGGACTGCGCTGCTTGAAGGTCTCGGCCGCTGAGTGTTCCCGCGCCCACAACCACGAGGGGTGAAGATAAGGTTCTATCCCCATCCAGCAGGTAAGGGAGGTATTTGAACCCGATTGAATAATGCGTGTGCCCGTGGAGCGCTAACCGTACCCTGTTCTTGATAAGCTCATGAAGCACCAGTGCAGGGTTGCGGACAATACGTTCCGGCTCGCCCTCAGAACTGAAACTCGGCACGGCGACGGGGTTATGGTGAAAGACTGCGATACGAAAATAATGCGACTGCGGGGGCGACAAGTTGTTCAGTTCCTCGGCTATTTTTATGAGCTGCTTGGGCTCGATCTTACTCAAATTCAACCTATCATCGCCGATGGAGATAACGGAATTCAGGCCGATGACAATCGTTCGAAGGTCATCGAAAATCGCGACGCTGTAAAGGGATTCGTCCTGGTGCTTCTTGGCGTTCCAGTGAAGCCATTGGCGCTCCTCGTCGTAGAGCGCAGGGAACCTTGTGAAGGCCACGCGTGGATCCGGCAGCGCACGGTAAAATCCGTCGAGAAACTCCACAAATTTCGAGAAGCGCCGGTTGGGCTCTTCGCCTCTGTAGATGTCATGGTTCCCCGGGACGATTACGATACGCTCGGGCCCCAGTTGGAGCGTCCTAGCGATTGAAGACAGAAAGTCCGCGGCATGTTCAAACTCCTGTTCCGTCCCCCTGCTGGTTAAATCTCCGCTCACCACCACCAGATCGATTTTTTCCTTCGCGGTGATTTCCCTGAGCACGAGACTCATTAAGTCCTCGACCTGCAACTTTTCCTGGAACGCGTGCTCGCTGCCGAAATGTATGTCTGAGAGGTGGAGGATCGTCGGTGCTCGACGTACGATGGCCCGCCAGATAGCCTCGCACCATGCTTCATCTTCCCCGGCCGGAAAATAGCCGCTGATGATTTTTTGGCTGACGAGGTCGGAAAGTATGGGGGCGAAGACATCCTCGCCGGTAAAGGCGGAAATGATGATCATTGGCAGACCGGGGTACGACATCCTGAGGCGCTTGACGGCCTTAATCCCGTCGAAATTGGGCATGTCGATGTCGGTCAGAAGGATGTCGAATCGTTCGCTAGGGTAGGTAAGGTGTCTGAACAACTCATTCCCGTCAACAGCCCGGGTGATCTCTGCTAGGAGCCCTCTCTCACCGAAGTATTCTTTAAGCTTTCTGGAGTATTTAAGGAAGTTGGCGTCCTTATCCTCGGCCCATAAAATGTTGACGGTTCGCATACGAGCGTCCTTCCCTTAATACTGCCGCCGCGCGGCAGTTATTGTTTTGATTCGTCACGGCGATCGAGTCGCAACAGGTCACGGCCAAGGAGCGGAGTCGCCATCCTGTTTTCCACGAGCGTCAGCGTGTGGGCTCGGCGGGCGAGAAACTGGTGAACGTAACGCAAAGCCATTTGCGTCCGGCGTGAGAGGGCAGGGGGCACAGGCTGGTCGACGACTATCACCTCTCCGTCGTGGTCGGCGAATTGTCGGATAAGTGATAGCGCGTGGCCCCGCAGTTCGTGCGGCTGAATGTCGAAGATCGTGAAGAGTTGGGTGATGTAGAAGGCCAGCCCGTCGAGGAGCACATTTCGGTAATCTGCTAGCGCGGTCGAGAGCAATGACACATCGGTCTCCGGGTTGCCGACCAACTCAATCAACTGCCATTGCCTCGGGCGACGTGCCTTGTGACGTTTAATGGCCTCCTCGCACCGATCGCTAAGGAAGAGCGTCCCGACGTACACAGTCGTGCCGTGCCAGCCCGCGGCGAGTCGCTCAGCGTGCTCGGATTTGCCCGATCTGGCCTCTCCGATGATGAAGTGCAACAAGGCTGTCATCCCTCCGCCGGGACGAGTTCGGTGTTCAGGTGGTCCGTTTTAAAGATGATCTTTATGCCCGCGCTTCTGTCTTCGTCGATGACGTGAATTGACGCCCCCATCAACTCCTTGAAGACGAGCTTGGTGATGTCCATCCCGACGCCGCTCCCGGAGGGCTTAGTGGTCGAGTGCCCCTCCAGCCCCATGCGAATGGATGAAGCGATCTTCGCAGCCCTCGACTTATCACCGAGGGTCGTGACGACGGCCAGACTTCCGGCTTCGGAAAGGTTGTTTGCTTCACCGATCTTTTCTGAACCGAGGGAGACGATAATTTTATTGCTGGGCTCGACCTTGTCGCCCAACTCTTCGACGGCGTTGCGGATGAGGTTCTGGACGACCGTCAACATTATATCGTGGTTTAAAAGCACCCTGATGTCGAAGGGATGCTGAAACCTGATAACTTCTTTGAGCGAGTGCTTCTGTTGAACCAGTTCCGAAATCGCTTTTTCGGTGACCATGCGAAGACTCACTCTGTCATTTAAGTGGCGCGGGCGCCTGAGCCTTTCGCTCAAGAGCGACTTCAGGTTCCCCAGCTCATCGTCCAGTGAGCGGAGCTGCTCAGCTTTCGTGTCGAGGGCCGAAGTTAAGTCATCCACCTCCTTGATAAGGTCGGAGCTGGCAGGTAGATTCGTCCTGACCTTGTCAAGCATCTCTTCTAAAGTCTTTAGTTCAGCGGCGATATCTCGCAACGTGGAGAGGGTGGCGCTGGCGAGGATGGTGTGGTTGTATTCATGCAAGAGCAATCTGGCCACCGAATTTACCACCTCCAAGATGACCAGCTCCTGCCGTTTACGTTTATTCAAGCTGAGAACCGTCACCAAGATGTCGATATTCCTATCCAGGCGGTCGACGGTCCGGTCGAAGTCGAGCAGCAGCTTTTCGCGAAACTTCTCGCGAGTTTGCGGGGAGAGTAGTTCGAACTCGGGCGGCAGACTACCTGTCGCGTCGAACCTGTTCAGGCTGCTCTTAACTTCGTTGAGTAGACCCAGATGTATCTCGCGATTACGTTTGAATAACTCTTCGATATCATCCTCCGCGTTCCTCTTGCCGTGGGTGGGTTCGCGGCTGAGTATCTCCACCAGTTCTAAGTTGATTTCACTCTCCATGATCTGGAGTCTGTGTTTCTGGGCGATGGAGAGTCCCTGGGTCAGGGCCTCGAAGGCGCGCGCCGGGTCGGTGAGCTTGTATAAACTTGATTCGACAAGTGCTGCCCGGGTGAGCGTTTTGTATTCTGAATACTGGTGGGCATAGCTCTTCCCGAGTACCAAAAATCTCGCCGCCGCGGCCCGGTCGCCTACCTCCAGCGACAGAGAGGAGAGCTGGACGTAGCGGATGCCGAGCCCCCGCTCGTCGGGGTCCTCTTTCAGCAACATCTTCACGGATGCCTCAAAGTTCCGCAGGTGCGTAAGCTTCTCCCGGGGCGGTGCGTGCTTGAACTTGTGATGGAAGAGGTGACATTGGGTGCGCGAAATGCCGCTACGGCGCTTTAACTCTTTATTAAGTTTGATGGCGTTGTCCAGGTGCTCTTCGACCAGCGCCGGGTCACTGTCGCGGTACGCCTGGCCGAGCGCGTCATGGCATATGGCCAGATTCCTGATCAACCTCTTGCGCTTGCTCGCCGGCCTTCTGACGCGCAGTAACTCATGTTCGAGGCGCACCTTGGCCTCCTCCACGAAGGATGAAAATAGACTAAGCTGCCCCCAGTAATTGCCGTGGAGCTTTCCGATGAGGAGCAGCCCCATGCTGATTTCAGCCTGGTCGTTCACCTCGACGGCCATCGAAATTATTTGCCGGTAGCGGTTGAGCGCCCCGTCCAAGTCGCCGATGTTCCTCAGCGATTTGGCGGAGTTCCGCAGTACGGAAAATTTATCGAGGGGGACGGCGTCATCGTGCCATTCGGGGGACGTTTCGCAGCGGGCCGCGAAGTTTACGCAGTCTTGGTAAGCCCCGGCCTCAACGCACGAGCGGAGCCACGCGGGGATTACCGCGACAACTTCGGCCAGACAGTTTCGTTCGATGCAAAGAGTCAAGGCGTACTTTGCAAGCGCATACTCTCCAAATATCGTCTGCGATTCATCCCAGAGTTCGAGGAGAGAGTCGACGAGTTGCCGCCGCGGGATGGAGCCGATTGCCTCGTCTAAAACGAGGGGCTCATTTTTCACCTCCGGATTGCTGTGAAGTTTGCGGCAGTAATCCTCAATGGAGGCGCTGAGGAGTTCGAGTTCACTCATGTTCGGGGCGACGGCGGGGCGTCGGTATCGTGAATTTTTCGGGACGCTTGTGTCGCCTTTTGGTCGCTAAGGGATGAGGCCGGTCTTAGAAATAGCAATACTTGGTTAGACCTACAGCCAATAACCAGTTCCCCAAAGGCAGAGACGGCCAGCCCCGATGGCTCTGGAATCATTAGTTGGCGCAGGTCGGCCACATTTTTTTTCGCGTACGATGGAGTTTTGTCACGTGACTCCTTTCCCGAACCGCACAGCGTATAGAGGAACGGCTCGTCCCGCGTGGAGAGGCCGTGGGCAGCGATGATTGTAAGCTCCACGAGCTTTTTGACTTTAAAGTTACCGGAGTCGGCGATCAGGAGCGTCCGCGGCTTGTTCGGATCGGCGGCGACTCTGAGGAAGGTCAGCGATTGCTTGCTCAATAACCCGTCTCTGATTAACTTGGCGGGGCTGTATAAGGCGACGGCCTTAGGGTAGTTCAATGCGGCACGTCGGGCTGGCTCCTCTTCGGCGGCGTCGCCGGCTTTATCTAGACCGCAAATGACTTGGGCCGCCCCGCTCTGGTAATCAGCCTCTATCACCCGGTGCCGCCGAGCGTCAGCTATGATCAGCGTCCCTTTACGCGGGTCGATGCAGAAGTCTATATCCTCATCAAGTTTAACCACGTCATCGTCAATGCGTATGAACAGGTCTCGCGTTACCGGCGAATTCGCCAACTCGACGCAAAGCATTTGACCGCCGCGGCACGGACCTATGAACGCGAGCTTTGATTCCCAGCCCGAGGTGATGCCGATACGGCTCGTCGGTAAAAGCTGGTCTGTATCCACGAACCAGCTTTCACCCCGCAATAGCTTGACGGGATTTTCCCTGTACTCGGTAATTACAAATTTATCGCCTTGCCTGGTCAGCACGTATGAGCGACTCTCATGACTGGCTATATCGACCAGCTCATTATCATCTCTATGTACCTCGTGAATTATTTCCGGGTCTGAGAGGGAGATGCGTTGAATGATGCGAGCTTCAGGGCGAGCCAAAAGTAGGTCGCCGCTTCGACTGATTGACGGCGTCGTGAGAAAGGCGATTCTTTGTACGCGGCCCAGATTGTCGTTAATAACCAGTACGTCGAGGGTTCCTTTTACTTTGCTGCGCTTCCAGAACTCCAAGGCGTCGAGATTCCAGTAATCGGTATCGCGTCTGGGTTGGTATCGGTCCATGGTGATTGTTTTTCGTCTGCTAAGCCGGAAATGGGAGAAACACCAGTGTGAAAACAGACGCGCTGTAAAGTCAAAAATTACACTGACGCTTCAAGCTTTCGTAGACATGCCTAGCCTTGCAGCACAAAGCTAAACAGAATCTCCGCAGTCGCATCGCGGCAGCAACGTCGCTTGGGTAAACGTTCGCCATCTGCCCTACTCAGAACGCATTCCTAGCTCAGACTTAAAATAGCTTGTGAGGCTAAAAGAACGTGCGATACGAGCGGCTGCAAATACGAAACGCAGGCAAAATATGATGGTTAGCCTTTAATGTCAATGTTTTGTTAGCTGTCTAGCTATAGAGTCTGAGAACCGGCATTATGTCAGTAGACCTTTAGGATGTTCTCGACATCTGATACTTATAGCCTCTCAATCAATAAAGTCAATATCATTGATAACTTCGTAGCGGACCTCGGTGAACCCCGCCCGCCCGCATCGCTCGACGAGCAACCCGTCTAGGTCTTCACCCTCGAACCCCTCGCGGAAAATGCTCACCGTCCTCTCGGTTATCCGGCACAGCGGGAGGAGAGAACAAAGGTAGAGTATGCGGTGCTCCGGGGAGCGTTCGTTAATTTCTAAGGCCCCGAGGTAGTAGGGGAGGACCTCAAGTCTTCGGCTCAGGCTCTCCACTATTTGCGAGCTAATGCTGTCGAGGTAAATGACGTAGGTATTCCTGCGCATGCACCGCAGCATACTTTCGGGGGGGAATCGTTTCCACGCCAGGAGTGCCGCCGCGAGCCAGGCTGCGAAGCCATCCGCGTATTTCTCCTCATTGAATGAGTACACTTTGACAGTCTCAGTTCCACTACATTCCATGGCGAAGGAGTTCAGCCGCAGGTCGCCAACGTACATCATGGTAGACAGGCTGGGGTTACCCACTGAGGCGAGAGCCTTGAAGAACTCCTCCTCGATGGCGGCGCCATAAAATGTGCCGAGGCTTTCGTTATCAGCGTCGAAATGAAATCCGGTCTTCACGTTCTGGCTCCGCTAGAGTTGAGCAAGGTCGCCGCAGACTCATGCCGTCAATTTCTGATTCAATGACAGGCTAGACTCGAGCAGGCACAAGGTCGCATCCACCGCGCTTTTCACTTCAGGGACACTCCTGAGGCGGTACACGTTGGCCCTCTGCATGAGCTGCCACGGGCGGGGCAGGGCGCGTTCGCGAGTGAAGCACTCGCCGGCCCACTGGATGCGGCGGACGGCATACTCCACGCGGGTCTCTATGACTCCGGCCATAGCCCGGGCCGTCAGAGGCATCTTATGGAGCTTCTGCCGTAGGAGAGTGATTGCGCCTAAAGCCCTCCCAATGGCAGTCCTCGTCACCTGCACAGGACGACCCGGAGCCTCTTTGAGGCGTGAAGCTGCCACTCTCACCGCAGCGGCGTACTCGGCGTCACATCGCTTCCAGTCAATACCTGCTGTCGGCTGATTGCGCCTCTGGGGGCGGGGCTTATGCCGCTCCAGCCATTCGGAATCATTCTGCCTTAGCCATGCGTATTCTCGCGGAAGTTTACGTCTCAGAGCCTTCAGCGTGATCTCCCGCCGCGGCTTCATTGCAGATACCCATTTAGAGCGGTATTCGCGTCGCTTTATCTCCCGTGCGGCTGAAACAGCATTACCTTTGAGCTGAGTGGCGCGGGCGAGAGGCTTCAACCTCTTGTCAGAGCGGGAAAGTGATAGCTCCATGCGGGCGGCGTGCCTTCGGATAGTTAGCGGATCCACGCCGAGCCTCCTAGCGATCGCACTGATGCTCAGCGATGAGTCCCGCCATAGTTGCTTCAGCTTAGCCTCCCACACCTGCCCCAACGAGATTATCTTGCCGACCAGGAACCTATCTTCCGGTGAGGAATCGGGGCCGGTGCGAGCGTATGCAAATCCGCACTCACATCTGAACTTAGCTGTCGGCTTACCATACCGCAGCCTGTCACCTAGCTGGCATTCCAGAATCACAGGTCGCCTGTAATGAGTGCAGGCAGGATTCAGGCACGGCCAAGGGCCTTCTCCAAATGGGCTGAACTCCTCCGGTAGATGAAAGAACTCTTCCGCAGTGCAGCCGAGGAACTGGATGAGCAGAAGGTGGTAGAGCGGGTGCTGGGCATGCTTGGGTGGGCGCACCAGCCTCAGCAGCCAATTAGATTTGACATGATTGTCACCTTTGAATACACAGTTGAGGGATTTCAGCAGGGCCGTGGAGTAGTGACCACTGAACTGATCCAGTAGCTTATTAACATGAATGCTGCCCGTATATGTTGCAAGCCCGCGGTCAGTTAGACGCTTGAGGTAGCGATGATTAAGCTCGCTCAGATCTGAGCCCGCGAATGATTGCCCAAGCAACCACTCCGAATCGTGAGCAAGCCTGAGTAGCACCTGATGGTCATGGTCTGATGGGTCTAGGTGGCGGGCAGGCAATCTTCGAGTGGCAGCATCAGCTGGGATGAATTGTAAATTGTTCCTTCCGGCGCGGCGGCTCACATCACCGTCTTCGAGGAACACTCCGTGGGTCGGGCAGACCTCTACCCCCGGTATCTGGTGCAGTCGGTGCCAGTACGTCTCTCGGAATTGCCTCTCATCCTCTACTTTACAAGCCGGGCAGTAACGCAGGCGGCTTGGCAGAGGGGTGCGGCTGGCCATAATGCCTGAGCGCATGTGCGCGGCTGATGAGGATGATTCCCGCATATTCCTACGAAGTTCCACAACGCGTGCCGGAGGTAAAAAGGCGCTGAAGAAGGGCAGAAGCGTATGGCGGTCGATAAATACGTCAGCCGTAAGAAAAGTGCCCTCAGGAAATCTTCCAGCTACGTTCTCAAGTTGATTGGGGAGATCTATGACCGCCGTGGCGGTAGCTGTTCCGAACAAATCAAGAAGTATCGACTTGGCGCCGGGGTAAGAAACGCGCCTACTGAATCTGCCGCAGATGCTGTAGAACAACTCGTCAGGGTACGGCGTGGGGAAGTGACCTATCACTGGGGGCTCACGACCAATCATGCAGCTAGCGTGGCAGCCGAATTCATGCCGGTCTGCAGTTGCAGCCACGCGGCATCAATAGCCTCTTTTACCATAGGTGAAGCTTTCAAGTCCGAAGATATACCGGCGCGCACAATGAGTGCTGACCGTGACGGTGAAACATTCTCCTGGCGGAAGCACTCGGCAACCCATTTGATGAGGCGTATGTAGCACGTAGCACGATCTTCAACGACCTCAGTTACCACGATATTGGATAGGGGGAGTTTGTCCAGATAACGCCTTCCGCATAAGAGTGAAACCTTGTCCAAATCGCGTGCAATCGCTTGTCTGGTGACCTGTTTAGGCCGGCCGTCCATCTCCTTGAGCCTGAGAGCTGAGCTACGCACCTCTTCTGCGAGACGTGCGTCGGTAGCAGGCCAATCCCGTGTTTTCAGAGGTCGGGCGCGCTTGCGCGCGGGTGGCATGTGTGCCTTCAACCACTCACGGTCAAGACGCATGAGTTTGTGATACACCTTTGGGAGAATGTCCCTCCGCAATTGATTGGTAGTAGTCTCCGGGTGTTTATTCATTGCCGCCAGCCACTGATTGCGGTATCGCCCCACTCTCTTAGGCATGGATGACACTAGTCGCTGTCGTCGCTCAACTCTGGTCTGAAGATCTAGGTCTGCCTGCATTACATTCGGGGAGGGACCTCGTCTAGGGAATGCCAGCCGCAAACGCGTAGCTTGGTGTTTGACTGTTTTAGAATCCACGCCGAGCCGACATGCGATGCTATTGACACTCAGTGAACGATCACCCCACATACGTTTGAGTGACGTCTCCCACACTTTGCCGTAGCTGACCGGCCGGTCAAATTTGTACCGTTGTTCCTCGGATTCCTCGGTGGCCTTCCGGGAGTAGCCAAAACCGCATTCGCAATAGAAAGTACCTACTAACCGCTTGCCGGGCGGCCAAGCGCTCCTGATAACACAGTCTTTAATGACTGGTAACCTATAGTGCTTGCAAACCGGGTTGAGACAGGGGAAAGGGCCGGCCCCAAAGGGCATGGCGTCGATGACCGTTGTCGGCGGTATGGTGAGACTAAAGAATGATTCCGTAGTGTGTCCTGCGGCGTGGATAAGTAAGATGTATTTTAGTGGGGATTGACCCCGCTTCCTTTTTAGATCTTTAACTATGGAGGGTAGCCAGTTATAAGCATTCCTCGCATTGAACCCACACTCGAGGCTTCTAAGTAATTCGAGAGGGTATCGTTTTTTGAATACCTCCAGCAACTTACTAATGCGAATCGAGCCTCCCGCAGACGTGAGGCCCTTTTCGGCAAGCATCCTGAGAAAGCACTCTCCAAGAGGTAAACAGTCGATGACTAAGTCGTTTTGAGAGAGAATCCAACCGATGTCACACGCGAGGTCGACCAAAGCCTGATGGTGAGAGTTGGATAGGTCTAAAGGGCGCGGGGTTGTTATCTGTACTGCCTGATCGGCAGAGATGTATACGCCGGGTCTTGAGCGGTTGCGTGCGTGTACAGAACTCTCCTCAAGGAAGATAGAATGGTGCGGGCACACCGCTACGCCAGCCACCTGATGGAGGTGATGCCAGTAACATTCTCCATAGTTCCTCCTGTCTACCTCTACGCACCGCGGGCAGAACCGGAGCCTCTCGGGCGGTCTGACGTTGCTGGCAGTAATCCCGGCAATCTTATGAACTTTGGCCCCGCCACCTTCTTCCATAGCACATCGGAGAGCATGAACCCTCCTCACACCTATAAAAGGCGAATAGTAAGGGTAAATGGAGTGTTCTTTGATCAGCCTACCCACGATTAGCTGATGTCCGGAGGGGACTTGGGAGGTTAAGTAGCCTAAGTGACTGGGCAAATCAATAATCGCTGCAGAGCTTCTGCGTCCGAATAACTCAACATTGACAGCCTCAGTACTAGGGTATTGCACGAGGGCGGCGTAACGTGCGAACACGCTGTATAGGAGTTCGTCCGGGTGCGGGGTAGGAAAGAAGCCGAGCGCCATAAAGTTATGAACCTAAGAATGCAGTGGCTGATTTCACAGGGCGCAAAAGAATTTATTTGAAGGCTAGTGTCTATTCGCAAAGCATCAGGAGAATTCGTAAGTTAACCGAAAGGGCTCTGGCCGCTAGTACTCAGGTTGCTCAAGCCGCCACCTGTCAGATGGGTAGATTTAGCCTAAAATCATCTACCTTTTAAATATTCATCCGGTGGTCTGCTGTATTTGTCTTGCTTACGGGAACCTCCGCTTAGCGTCTGAGCACCTCCGCGGGTTGGATGATTTCGAAGATCATCTTTCGTTAATTTTTCACGCATCAGGCCTGGCTTTTTACCTACCTTCTTAGTTTGGCTACCCGAAGCTGGCAGACCACGCGCGATCGCAGGCTTACTACTTGCTCCTATTGGTGTTAGTTGAGCATCAATGTCTACGCCAGCATTAACCGACGTCATATCATTCATGGTCTCACTGCTGCTGGTTTCTGTCTGAGAAGTATCATCAAAGTCGCCCGCTTCATAAATCTCATCCATGTCCGCGAGATCCCCGACAGGCTTTATCTCCCGAGGTTTTTTCATGCGAGCTTCGCCGAGCATCTCCTCGATCAGTTGCTGGTAATGCCAGACAGTTTCACGAATCAGCCGGGGGGTGATCTTCTCTTCTTTATTAAGAATGGCCATTTGCTGAGTTAGAACGAAGACGGTCTGGACGACTGCGGGAATGCCTTTGGCGACTTTGTAAAGGGTGTGAGCGCACTTGTCTACAACTACATTATCCTTAAGAGTCCTCGGGTACTTGACATACTGATACACCCATAATGTCTCAACAAAGTTTTTCCAGACTGGATCTGGTTGAGGTATTTTTTGCCGGTTACCTTCCTCTTCCTGAGAGATTGTTGGTTCGGATGAAATGTCCGCTCTTGCTGTCTCGCCGTCATCCTCGTCGTCGTCATCTTCATACTCCTCTAATTCAGGTTCCACTTCGGACATCCGATCCCAGATAACGTATCCTTGTTCACTCACACGCCTAAGCTGCCGGAATTGTGAACAGAGGAGAGAATTCGCATCCTGCGTACCAATAAGGGCAAAAGGAACTCCAATCGCGTTCTCTAAGTGGACGAAGAAGTTGACCATCGTAATATCGCCACCACTACGTGCTTCGCTGAGGTCCTGTATCTCGTCTATGACAATTATTCCAAGACAATGATTCGCGGCGACGCGGGCTATCCCCGCGATCAGAGATTCGAGTGTTCGATGTGAGCTTCCGGCGTAAAACTTCTTGTATTGAGTTCCAAGGATCTCGTCCACCGCATCGAAGAAGGTGACGCAGAGCTCTCTGAGAGAGCCTTTACGAGGGCAGTCGAGTTTAAGCCAGACCAGCTGTTTCATGATGAAGTCGCGGCCCTTGTATGAGACGTGCGTGATCACCTGCGGCAGTGATTGCAGGATTTTCTCGACCGTCGTCGACTTGCCGGTACCGCCTGTCCCTACGATGGATAACCCTCTGGCTCTAGAGTTAGGGAATGGTTTCTCCTTTATTGCTTTAAGGAAAGATCCTACGTTGCTGTGCACCTGCTTCCAGTATTCCCATAAAACTGGATTGCGGCGGACATAGCCTCGGCGAATCATGTTTGTGATGGCATAGTAGACCGTAAGGTGCTTTCCGTTAGGGACGAAGAACTCGCGCGCCGTTTCAGTCTTGTGTAGCCGAGCGGCTTGGCTCATTTTACGGTCTTCGTCTGCATACGATGGGAGTTGAAACAGGTACTCAGTTACCTCCTCAACAGTAAAAGTTGGAGTCAAGCTCTCGGTTAAAGGATTGTCACAGAAATCCGATACCTCTTGAGGTAAGTATTCGGCCATGATCTGAGCACCCCGGATAATCTCAGTGGGAGGCTTTTCCAAGGGACGACTGTGCTTTTTTCTGCTCACCGTCCCATCCTCTTCTTTCGCAATTCGGCGATGTTTGTTACCTGAGGCCCGCGCGGATGCACGGCTCGTGAGCGGCCTTTAGGGGTTGACTCCGCTAATTCTTGTCCGCCGCCGGAACGGAACTGGCGGGCCTCCTCTTGGTGCATGCGCTCAGTCTCGACCTTGCGATTAGAACGGATACCCTTTAGAGCCGAGGATTTACTCGGAGCCGGACTCGCCTCGCGGGCGGCATCGCGGCGACGCTTGGCTTTAGAAATCCTCTCTCGCATCCGTCTGTCGAAGTTAATATCCCCTTGGATTACAGCAGAAGTCTCCCGGTCGCGTCGTGCTTGCACTTCATCCATGTACTGAACTGCTTCTGCCCAATCACGATTGACATGAATCGATTTAGGATCCCGTAGCTGACATGGGATCAGGTCGCCCCCGGCCTGACGTATAAGGTAAATCTCGTCCGTCCATCTCAAGTCATAAAGAGCTGGATAGTGGCGACCCTTTAGCCCTGTATCACGCAGGAGTAGGCCCTCATCAGATATCTGGTCACATTTGTAAATGAGTGGCTTCGGAGCTTTGGGATGCCTGAACTTTATCTCACCATTGTTGATTGAAACCTTGCCTTCTGGGAGTAATGAGCGGCGGACGGTGTCAAAGTCAGACTCGCGCAACCCTCCCGGCCTGTGCTTAGCACCCCAGGTGAATAGCTGTGTCGGGTAGGGCGCAATGTCTTCCGCAAGAAATTTGGGGTCTATTTCGACGCCGTCGGAGATTAGGCACTCGTTGTTATGGTGGAGTACCGCCTCGATTACGATGGCCGTCAATTCCTCTATGTCGAGGACAGCTGAGAGCCGGTAATCCGGATCACTTGGATCGCGTTCTGGGACGACGTAGCCGGGAAGCCATTTAAAAACGCGGATATTCATCTCGCCGAAAATTCTCTCGACGATACCCTTCCAATCCGGCCGATACGGGGGAGCGTTGGAGACGATGACGTTGAAAGCTTTGATGAACCGGTGAATTGCTTTACTGATCAGTGCGCCACGATCTCCAAGAATTTCGACAGGTCTGTGACCAGCTGGCCACTGTTCCTTGGTTATTTTGATCCCATACTTGGCACAGAAAGCTACTTTGTCTTCAATTGTATTCTCAATCGCAAGCTGGAGACCTAGCCATCCTTCGCCCTCAAGCCTCACGCAGACGCCAGTAATCATGCGGCTATACACGTCGATCATTACCCAGATGACCGGCCTACCGATAATCAGGTGAGCCCCATACCGACTCACGATGTACACATCGGCGATGGTGGCGTCGATTAGGTAACGAAATCCCGGTCCTCTTGCGGTGCTTTTGCCTCTGAGCTCGCGATGTCTCGTGTTGTACCTCCTCGGGCCAGATCGCTTTTGAACAGCGCGTTTTGGATCCCTGTGAAGCAGGTAGTGATAGCGGAACTGTGCTTTAGTGAAGATTTCGCCCTTGGTAGGGTCGAGAGTAATTATTTTTTCTTTACCATTCTCTATAACCTTGTCC
>Ga0216309_1000102_pt1 | contig 14422 bp, 7 predicted proteins | sample Total_DNA_C_FD_161284 | JGI IMG/M metagenome (GOLD analysis project Ga0216309, IMG submission 161284) | Terrestrial sediment cell enrichment communities for BONCAT metagenomics from Utah, United States - Total_DNA_C | ecosystem: Environmental > Terrestrial > Deep subsurface > Rock core/Sediment ...
GTCGGGGACGATGGTGGACACCTGGGCCACGGTGGGCAGCTGCGCCCAGGTGGGCCGCGACGTGCACCTGTCGGGCGGCGTGGGACTGGGCGGGGTGCTCGAGCCGCCCACGGCCTCGCCCGTCATCATCGAGGACCGGGCCTTCATCGGCAGCCGCTGCATCGTGGTCGAGGGCGTGGTGGTGGAGGAGGAGGCGGTGCTGGGCGCCAACGTGGTGCTCACGGCCTCCACCCCCATCATCGACGTCACGGGCCCCGAGGAGAAGGTCTACAAGGGCCGGGTGCCGACGCGCAGCGTGGTGATTCCGGGCATGAAGGAGAAGCAGTTCCCCGCCGGGCGCTACATGGTGCCGTGCGCCCTCATCATCGGGCAGCGCAAGGAGAGCACCGACAAGAAGACGAGCCTCAACGCGGCCCTGCGCGACTTCGCGGTGTCGGTATAGCCTTACGCGGGGAGGGCCTCGGTTCCTCCCTTGCTGTCTGGCTTTTCGGGTTGATGTGACTCTTGATGCCTGTCAAGAGTCTCTCGATTTCGAGTGAAGGCAGAGGCTGAGACGCCGCGGCACCACAGGCCCGCGCGTGTCAGACTCTGGTCCCCGGTCATTGTCTGGTGCTGGAAAGGATTCCCCTCCTTCAGGGCGCCTGACGCACCGTCCAATCTATACACCCTCCTGCCTGTGAACGCATGCCGCGCGGCGAGGAGGCATCGTTGAACACGACTGTTGTGAAGTCGTCCGCTGCCCGCGACGAGAGGGCTTGCTGTACTCGGCATCGGAGATGCGGAGTTTTGCATCGATGGCCGGAGATACGTCTTTCCTCTGTCAAACCGGAGGTCTTTTCAGCTCGTGGGGTGATTCACCCGGGCGAGAAGGCTGCCGCCAACTCCATCCAGGAGGACAGGGGCAGACGCACCCGTTGACCCATCCTTTCAGGGGTCGTCAATGGGAAGGAAGTCCATGGCCATCTACAAGGAGAGCCAAGGTATGGGGTGTTCGGGAAGAGTCTTCAGTGCACTGATGTGCCTGCTGGCGCTGGTGGGGGGGATTGGCTGTCAGAAGGAGATGGAGGGAAGCAGCAAGCAAAAGCTGGTGGAGTCCAGCCCCTCCGCGCGGAGCGATTACGACTACATGTACGCGCTCATCGAGCGCAAGGGGGGCGAAGCCGTCAAGCTCGACCTCTCGGATGAAGTGCAGTACCGCTTCCTCCGCTCGCGCGTGGCCGCCTCGGGGAAGACCCCCGAGAACTATCCACAGTTCTTCTCCATGTTGGAGAGCATCCGCTCCCGCCACAAGGCGCAGAAGTCGGAGGTCTCCGCCTTCCAGGAGGCCGCTCCGCGTGATCACCTGGTCGGCGACTTCGTCGTCCTCCCGGGAGGCACGACGTTCGAGGCCAGCGCGTTTTCCACCATCCAGGATGGCGCGGACTACAACTTCGTCGATGTCGTGGTCTGGAATGAGGACCAGTCCCAGCAACTCTCCAACTATGGCTGGGGCGAGGTGTATGGCGATGGTCGCAAGCTGAAGGCTCGCGCCACGGGGCCCATGCCCTTCTTCGCCGATGACAACTTCATCGTCGACTCCGTGAACATCATCTCCAAGGGCGGAGTGGACGAGGCGTACATGAAGGTCAAGAAGGTCTCCCAGCCTCCGGGTGGCGCCGTGTACCACCCCCAGGACACGAACAAGGATGGCATCGTGACCATCTGTCTCGACCGGAACTATGGCGACTGTGACTATCCCATGGTGGGCTTCCGGCAGGTCCAGATTCCTCTCAAGGGCGTCATGACCTTCCCGTCCGAGGTCGAGCAGATCCTCAACAACAGCGAGACCTACGTCAAACTCGTGGAGGAGCGAGGTGGTCCTCGAGAGATGACCTTCGGCCCCTTCATCAATTTCCTGAAGATCAATCCCAATGATCGTCGTCAGGTCCTCTGGGACGTGCCGCAGCACCTGGGCGTCTTCAACGGCATCCTCTTCCAGCGGTATGAGGACGTGGACTTCTTCCTTTCGATCTCGGTGACGATGAAGCGACAGGGCCGCTCGGTCCAGGGCGCAGGCATGATTTCTTCAATCAGGAGCCAGACCACGCCGGGCATGCCGAGCGTGCCCAAGCACCAGATCGTCTACAGCTGCCTGGCGAAGGGAACGAAGATCCTGATGGCGGATGGGAAGACCGCCAACATCGAGAAGATCGCCAAGGGCACCCAGGTGGTGACGGACAGCTCCGGTGTGGCGCTGCGCGTGACCGACGTGTCGATCGGCATCGAGCGCATTCCCATGGTCCGCATCAAGGACGACGCGGGCCATGAGCTGCTGCTGACGGCCAGCCACCCGGTGCTCACTCCGGACCGCGGCGTGGTCTGGGCCGAGGAGCTGACCGTGGGCAGCAAGGTCCTCACCCAGTCCGGCACCAGCACGCTCGTGAAGGTCAAGCGCGAGATGTACCGCGACCAGGTCTACAACCTGAAGCTCGACACGAGCACGCTGGCCCAGAAGACCTTCCCCCAGGGCAGCTCGATGTACGCCAACGGCTTCCTGGTCGGTGACCTGGGCCTTCAGAAGGCCTACGAGTTCAAGAACAGCGAGGACCGCACCGCGGATGTGCTGCGAAAGCTTCCGAGCCGGTGGCACGCGGATTACCGGAACAGCCAGAAGCTCGCGGCTCAGTGAGGGCGCGCTGATGGAGTGTTGAACAGGACCCCGGGTCTCGCCGGGGTCCTGTTTGTTTTCTAGTTGGAAATAACAGGGCGTGGACGCGGCGGATTCATCCGTTCGTGTCCACGCTCGCAATCGCTTCAAGCAGCGTGGCCGCACCGGGATTCCGGCGTGGGGGGCGTGGGGGGCGTGGCCGGAACTTCTGCTCATGCCTGTTCAGGCAGCGAGCAATGGAATGCATGGAGTTCAGGAGAGTCAGACATGAGCCATGAAATGTCCCCTATCCCTTGTATGGAGTGTACTCATCCGAAGTCCGTGGAGGCATGGGAGCCGCCGCGGTCGGGGCTGCTCGCCGCGACGGTCGCCGCGCTGCTCCTCTTGGTGGCCTGTGGCTCGGAACAGTCCTCCCAGGAGTCCTTCAGCGCTCTCGGCGACTCCTCCAGCCCGGTCGGTGTCGCGTGGCAGCCCACGGCTTCCCTCGCACAGGCCCGCTACTACCACACAGCTACCCTGCTCCCTAACGGGAAGGTGCTCGTCGTCGGTGGTGGGTTGACCGATGGCCGCGTGCTCAACCAGACCGAGCTGTACGACCCGGCCACCGGCAAGTGGGTGGCCGCCGCTCCGCTCTCCCATTCCAGGCTCGGCCATAGCGCGACCCTGTTGCCTGGAGGAAAGCTCCTCGTCGTGGGGGGATGGAATGGCACCGCCTACGTCGCGAGCACCGAGCTCTATGACCCCAGCAAGGGCACCTGGACGCTCACGGGCTCGCTCAATCAGGAGCGCCACTATCACACCGCGACCGTGCTGGCCGACGGCAGGGTCCTCGTGACTGGCGGATGGAACAACAGCTTCACCCTGGCCAGTGCCGAGCTGTACGACCCGGCCACGGGCAGATGGACCGTCACCGGTTCGCTCGCCCAGGCCCGTGACTCGCATACCGCCACCCTCCTGCCTGACGGCAAGGTCCTCGTCGTGGGCGGGTGGGGCACCACCAGCCACCTCGCCAGCGCCGAGCTGTATGACCCGGCGACGGGCAGTTGGACGGCGGCGGCCAGCCTTGATTTCGCTCGTGGCTATCACACGGCCACGAAGCTGGCGAATGGCAAGGTCCTCGTCGTGGGCGGGTATGACGAATCGGGTCTGCCCGCCTCCACCGCGCTGTACAACCCCGGAACCGGGCTGTGGGAGACCCTCCGTCCGCTCGGGCAGGCCCGCTACTACCATACGGCCACCCTGTTGAAGGATGGTCGGGTCGTCGTCGCGGGTGGTTATGGCGCGAGCAACACGTCCATCGCGAGCGCCGAGCTGTACGACCCTGGCACCGGTGTGTGGACCGCCACCGCGTCCCTGGCCGAAGCGCGCAGCAACCATGCCGCTACCCTGCTCGCCACCGGTCGAGTGCTCGTCCTGGGAGGCAAGAGCTCGGGCTCCGAGATCCTCTCCAGTGCCGAGGTGTACGGGAATAGCGGTGATGTCACCCCCCCGGAGACCCGGCTCGATTCCACGCCTGCCCCGCGAACCAACTCCACCTCCGCTACCTTCACCTTCAGCTCCAACGAGGCCGGTGCCACCTTCGAGTGCAGCCGGGATGGTGCCGCGTTCTCCGCCTGCACCTCGCCGACCTCCTTCCAGGGCTTGTCCGCGGGAAGTCACACCTTCCGGGTCCGTGCGAGGGATGCCGCCGGTAACGTCGATGCCACACCCGCCTCCTACTCCTGGAGCGTGGATCTGACGCCCCCGGAGACCCGGTTGGACTCCACGCCTCCGGTGGAGTCCTTCCTGGACACCGCCACCTTCACCTTCAGCTCCAGCGAGGGCAGTGCCACCTTCGAGTGCAACCTGGATGGTACGGAATTCAAGGCCTGTGTCTCGCCCTGGACCCGGAGCGGCCTGGCGCAGGGCAGGCACACCTTCCAGGTGCGCGCCAGGGACGCCGTCGGCAACCTGGACCCGACCCCCGCTTCCTATACCTGGACCATCCTCTACCGGGCGGTACCGGCGCCCGTCATCGGGTCCCCGGCCGCTGGCGCCTCGCTCTCCGAGCCACTGCCGACCTTCGTCGGGACGGCTCCGCCTGACTGCCTGGTCATCCTCACGCTCGATGGCGCGGAGGTGGGCTCGACCCGCTCCAACTCCTCGGGGGAATGGCGGTTCACCCCGACCTCTCCACTCGTGGAAGGCGAGCACACGCTCGTCGTGACCGCCAGCGACGACAGTGGGGCGAGTGCCTCCTCTTCGTCCGGTCCCCTCCGCTTCACCATTGAGTTCCCCGTCGAGCCTCCACCCCCTCCAGCGGATGAACTCGCCGGCTGCTCGGCGGGAGTGGGGTCACCTTCCCTGGTTCTGGCGTGGCTGACGCTTCTGTTCGTCGCCTCGAACAGCCGGCGGCGTGCGTCGCGGCACGACCAGGAATGAGGGAGGCCTGCCCGTGATTCAGACCCGTCCCAATCCATTCCAATGTCTGGTGTCCTGTCTGTTCATGATGCTCGCCGCCTGCCAGGACACGGGCAGGAGCGACTTCACGGTGCGGTCACGGGCGTTCTCCATCGACCCGGGGCTCGATGTCGTCCTCACGCTCGAGTCGGGAAGCTCCCTCGTCGAGATGCTCCAGGGGGAGCACAAGAACATCACCACCTCGCTCAATGTCGTGAACGAGAGCGGCATTTCCATCCAGGTGAGGAACGAGGTGCTCATCGAGCCCGCCGACGGAATCACCTTGACGAGTGATTTCCCGGCTGGGGGACAGGTCTCCTCGGGCTCGGTGTCGTATGTCATGAATCAAATCATCTCGGGTCTGCGGCCGGGTGTGTATCGCGTGACCAATCGCGCCTTCATTCCCGGCTCACAGCTCGAGGCGTCCGAGACGATCGCGGTGCACGTGCTGCCGCCGGGAGGAAGCCCTGCCGTCCTTCCGCTCGGGGCCTGGCCCGACGGTGTAGCCGTCCAGAGCTCCACCGAGGTGACCTTCACCGCGGCCATCGTGAACTTCCGCTCGCGGCCCGAGCACCTGGGCCTGCACCGGGTGGATGGCTCCAGCAACCCGCTCGTGGCGACCCTTCGCGACGACGGCACCCAGGGCGACTTGTTGGCCGGCGACGGAGTCTACTCCGCTCGTCTCACCGTCCACTCCCCGGAGCCAGGTTCCCTCCGCTATGTGGCCACGGCGACCTTCCCTGGCGTGGAGGGGGAGCGCGTCTCCCCCATCTTCGACCTGCTCGTCAGCCGCCACCCGACGACTCCGCGTCCAGCGCTGAAGGACAAGGCCGTCACCGACGCCGACGGCGAGGTGTCATTCCTCTGCAACGAGGTCCTGGTGTCGTTCGCCGAAGGCGTTACACCCGACGAGAAGGACGCCATCATCGCGGAGCGTACTGGGGGGAGCATCGTCGGGGGGCTGCCAGGCCTGGGAATCCTCCAAGTGGAACTTCCCGGTCCCTGCACCGCGGACACCGTTCAGGAGGCGATTGGCAGGCTTCGTGAGGACCCGAGGCTCCGTTCCGCCACGCCCAACTTCCTGGGGGAAGCGGACGGTTACACGCCGAGCGATCCCCAGTACGCTGCCCAGTACGGTCTTGGGAGGATTCGCGCGGACGAGGCGTGGATCCTCGCCCGTGGCAGTGGGGTACTTGTGGCCGTGGTGGACACGGGCATCCACTACAACCACGAGGACCTCTCCGGCCAGGTCATCAAGGGGCGCGACTTCCCTCATGCGGATGATGATCCCCTCGACGACATCGGACATGGCACCGGTGTGGCGAGCCTCATCGCCGCTCGGAGCGACAACGCGGTGGGAATGGCCTCGGTGGCCTGGAACAGCAAGCTGCTGGCCATCAAGGTCATCGACGGGGATGGCGCCATGACCCTGTCCGATGGTGCCGCCGCCATCAAGAGCGCCGCGGATCAGGGCGCGAAGGTGATCAACTGCAGCTGGGGGTTCTGGGACGGCACCCGCCCCATCGATACGACCGCCCTGGAGGCCGCGGTCAGGTACGCGGCCGGAAAGGGAGCGTTGGTCGTTGCGGCGGCTGGCAACATGGGCAACGAGCGCCTGCGCTTCCCGTGCGCGTATCCAGAGGCCCTCTGTGTTGGCGCAACCACCGCCAGTGATGGCCGCTGGGGGCTCAGCAACCGCGGAAACCATGTCGACATGGCGGCTCCCGGTGCCAACGTCACCGTGGCGCTGCTCCATGGCGGTTACGGTACCGCCCAGGGCACCTCGCATGCCGCTGCCTTCATCAGCGCGAGCGCGGCGGTCGTCTGGTCCTACTTCCCCGCGTGGACGGCCAGCCAGGTGCGGCAGCGGCTGGAGCGCACGGCCTCGCCCCTGGAGGGCCTCGGCCTCGGCAGCGGCCGGGTGGACCTGTTCGAGGCCGTCTTCAACGGGAGTTTCGAGGACGACATCAATGGCTGGTCGGCCATGGGCACCGCGGGTGCATTCCGAAGCCTGGGACCGCTCCTGCCCCAGAACCGGGACAAGATGGCGGTCGTGAGCTCGGGTCCAGACGCGGCGCAAATCCAGACAACGCTCGAGCAGGCTTTCACGATCCAAGCTGGAGTCACGACGCTGCCCCTCAGGTTCGACTACAACTTCGTCACCGAGGAGTACCCGGAGTGGGTCGGTAGCTCCTACAATGACAACATCCGGATAACACTCCTGGCCCCCAACGGGACGGAAACGACGCTGGCATACGAAGAAGTCAACAGCTCGTATTTCATACCGGTGACGGGGGTCGACTTTCCTGGTGGTGACAATACAGTGGGGGGCACCGGCTGGAAGACAGCCATTGTCAGGATACCCGTGAGCAGTGGTCCCGGACGCTACAGGATACGTGTCCGTGACGAGGGTGACGGTATCTACGACTCCAATCTGCTGATCGACAACATCCGCTTCAAATAGAGGCGCGGGGGCATTCATGAGAAGTGAGAGCTGGCGGAGGCTCCCTGGCACCCTGGTGCTCGGGCTCTTCCTGACGCTGGTCACTGCCTGTGGGGGGCCCGAGGCGGAGCCCCCGCGTGGGGTGTCAGTGCAGGTGGCCGGGCTCGAGTCCGCGCCGACGAGCCCGTTCGCTCCCGTGGCGACCGAGACCGGACTCCTCTCCCTGTCGATCGATGGCGTGGGCACCAACGGTGGGACCGGGACCCTCCAGGTGCGGAAGCCCGCGGGTTCGACCGTGCGCCGGGCCTTCCTCGCGGCGGCCAGCACCGGGCTCACCAAGCGCAAGCTCATCAATGGGGACGTACGGCTCGAGGGGCAGGCGGTCAACTGGAGTTTCTCCGTCCAGAACAACATCTTCTCCTGGAACCACTGGGCGGAGGTGACGTCCCTGGTGAGGGGAAAGCTCGATGCCGCACCCCCGGGGCGCGTCTCCCTCTCCGTGAGCGAGCTGGGTTCCACGGGAATCGAGGGGGAGATCCTCGCTGTCATCTTCGACGACCCGAACGCCCCCAACAGCACCGTCATCCTGCTCTTCGGTACTCATCAGGCCCAGGGCAATACCCTGGAGGTCGCGCTCGCGGACGCCTTCGACCCGGCTGTCGCGGGGCGGAGCATCGACCTGTCCCTGGGCATTTCGTTTGGTTACCAGTCGGGAGCCGAGACCGAGGCGCAACGGAGCCTTGTCGAGGTCAATGGAACGCGCCTGACGTCCATGGCGGGCGGCCAGGATGATGGTGAGCCCTTGAATGGGGCACTCCTCACCGTCGGCGGTCTCGATGACACACCGGCCAACCCGGAGCCCTTCCAGTCTGGCCCTGGCCCTCGACAGGACGACGAACTCTACGACCTGCGGCCGTTCCTCACCGAGGGCAGCACCCGGTTCACCCTCTTCACCCAGAATCCCTCGAACAACGACAACATCTTCTTCGGTGCGCTCCACTTCGTCTCGGGAGCCGCGGTCATCGGGGAGGGGAGCGTGCTCGGGCCCGTGGAAGCCATGGACAAGGCGGGGCGCTTCCATACCGTCACGGCGACGCTCCAGGATGGTACCCACCAGCCATTGGTTGGCCAGACGGTGACCTTCCAAGTGACGCGAGGGCCCAACAAGGGTTTGTCTGGACAGGCCATGACGGATGCCTCCGGGCGCGCGAGCTTCACCTATCGTGGCGCGGGAGGGGAGGGGAGGGATCAGCTCCAGGCCTCCTTCGTTCGCTCCGATGGGCAGAAGGCCTTCTCCAACATCGCCGTGATGACCTGGACGACTCCGGATCGTCCTCCCGTGGCGAGCTGCCGTGAGCTCTTCCTGGAAACCGATGCGACCTGTGGGGCCTCGGGGTCGATCGACCAGGGCTCCTTCGACCCGGATGGAGACCTGGTCGGCTGCACCCAGTCCCCCGAGGGTTCTCTGGGGCCTGGGACCACGACCGTTACCCTCACGTGCACCGACCAGATGGGCCTCTCCGGCTCGTGCAGCGCGCTCGTGCGGGTGGTCGACCGCAGCGCCCCCAGCCTCACCTGCCCGGCCAACCAGACCGCGGAGTGCGTGAACGGCGGGGCCCTCGTGGAGGTGGGTCAGGCCATTGCCAGTGACAACTGTGGGGCTCCCACGGTCAACACCCTGGCTCCCTCGCTCTATGCGCTGGGCGATAACCTGGTGACCCAGAGCGTGACCGACACCTCGGGGAACGGCACCTCCTGTACCAGCACCATCACGGTCCAGGATACCCTCGCTCCCGTTGTTTCCCTCCATGGCGAGAGCTCGCTCACCATCCTGTGCGGCAGGGCCACCTACGCGGAGAATGGGGCCTCCGCCCTCGATGGATGCTTCGGTGAACTGAGTGCGAGCCTCGTCCGCTCCGGCTCCGTGAACACGCGCGTCCCCGGCACCTATACCCTCGACTACTCGGTCGCGGACCCAGCCGGCCATGTCGCGACCGCCACCCGTGTGGTCCAGGTGCTCGATAATCCCGCGGGTTGCCACCAGCCCACCTGGACTTCGACTGGAAGCCTCCTCTACCGCCGCGGGCTGCATGCCTCCGTCCGGTTGCTCGACGGCCGGGTGCTCACCGCGGGAGGCTGGGTATGGGCCACCGAGCTCTACGAGCCGGACTCCGGCTCCTGGCACGCCAGTGGTCCGCTCTCCATGCCCCGCCGCGAATTCACCCTGACCCTGCTGACGGATGGTGGGGTGCTGGCTGTTGGTGGCGCGGCGGGCGAGGCCGAGCCTTCCGTGGAACTCTACAATCCCGCCCTGGGGACCTGGAGTCCCACGGGCTCCATGGCAGTGGGGCGCAAGCAGCACACCGCGACCCGACTGGCGGATGGCAGGGTGTTGGTGGTGGGCGGTGCCTCGTACCCGGAGGGCTCCACCGCGGAGCTCTACGACCCCAACACGGGCACCTGGCACCGTACCGGCTCCTCGAGCACGGCGCGCCGCCTTCACACCGCTACCCTGCTGGCCGACGGGACGGTGCTCGTGGCGGGCGGCATCGGCCCGGAGGGTCTCCCCCTGGCCTCGGCCGAGCTCTACGACCCGGCCTCCGGCACCTGGCGTCCCGTGGCCGACTTGAAGGTCGCTCGCCATGACACCACCGCCACCCTGCTGGCCGACGGCAGGGTGTTGCTCGCGGGAGGGAGTCGCTCCTCCTGGCTGGCGAGCTCCGCCGAGCTCTACGACCCGGCCTCCGGCACCTGGACGAGCACCGGCCCCATGAACCAGCCTCGCAGCTTCCATACCGCCACCCTGCTGCCCTCCGGCCGTGTGCTCGTGGCGGGTGGCTACGACGCGATGACGGGCATCCAGAGCGCCGCCGAGCTCTATGACCCGGCCTCTGGCACCTGGAAGGCCATGCCTCCCATGCACGACACCCGCTATCGCCACACCGCGACGCTGCTGCGCGATGGCCGGCTCCTCCTGGCGGGCGGATTGAACAATACGAACCAGGCCGCCGCCGAGCTGTTCGACCCGGATGAGCTCTAGTCATGAGGATGTATGAATTTACCCCTGGTGGTGGACATTCCCATGCGTGACATGTCGTGTGTATCACTCGGTTGCTGGAATTGATTGCAACCGAGGTTGTGGTATGAGCCGGGCTTCTTCACGTTCCCCCTGCGACAAGCGTTCCTGTCGCTTCAGGATGCAGGGGGACATTCATGGCGAAGCCGGCTCGATGGAAAGAACTACCATCCACTCCTTCAGGGAAGACCGTCAGGCGCTTCCCGCCATGGGCGGGGTGCTGGCCCGGGCTTTCGTCCTGGGTGCTGACCTCGGTGCTCCTGCTCGTGGGCTGTTCCTCCACGGAAGCGCCGGAGAGACAGGGGGGGGCCGAGCTTCCCACGAAGCAACTGCATCCAGAGCGCCGGGGTATCGGCCTGTTACCGCTGAACGAGGGCCCGCGACAGCTGAGCACCCTCGTGGAGCCACGCCGCTCGCTGGCCGTGACGGACCAGGTCATCCTCAACCAGTTCAGCTTTCAGCTCGTGATGAACCAACTGGTGATTCAGTCCGGGGTGACGGGCCTGACGCCGCTGCGGCTCTACCGGCAGTGGTGGGATACGGCCAACCAGGCGCCGGGTCTGGGTCTGGGGCCCCACTGCAATGACTCGCTCTTCAATGGCGTCCCGTCACTGAACAGCTTCGTCTATACCTGCCCACGCGCGGAAGGAGGGCAGATCCATGAGGACCCGTTCTCCAGTCCCGCGACCAACCCCACCGCCTACATTCCCATTGGTCTGTTCAACCGGTTCGACCTGGCGGGCACGGATGGGCGTGACTGTGGCGAGTACCGCATCATCTTCGCCCGCAAGGAGGGACAGACCAACCCCTTGAAGCGCAATCTGATCATCTTCGAGGCCGTGTTGCCCAACCCCCAGCCGTCGCTGGGGCTCGAGGGATGCAGGCCCGTGGCACAGTTCTGGGCGGACCTGAGCGCGGAGAATGACCCCAGCGTCCGGGCGACCCGGCTGCAGAACTTCTACTTCAATGGGTTGTCGGGCTTCCTGCCCGTCATCCACATCAACAACTATGGCAACCGGACCAGTGGGGCCCCCACCGGACAGGTCCGGACCAATCAATTCCTGCAGGCCTCGTGGACGTTGCGTGAGTTCAAGGTGCGCAAGAGTTGTAGCGGCGCGTGCGCCTTGCGCTTCATCCCGGTCACGGTCAAGACGAATCCTGGCGGCTTGTTGTTCAGCCCGACCAGCACGCATCCCCTGACGTCGGATTTCCAGGGGCTCGCTTTTCCGGGACAAGTGCCCGCCCTGGCACGGAGCGACATCAACACGTTCACCATGTTCATCGAGGATCGCTTCAATAGCGGGCAGAGCAACTCGCAGGGCAACGAGAACCACTACGTCAACCAGTTCACGCCCAACGCCTCCACACTGCGCGGCAACATCCAGTCCAGGCTGACGGCCATGGGGAACTCGCTGACGCCGGATCACATCGTCCGCCGGGCCATGACGCAGTCCTGCGCGGGGTGCCACCAGCACAACAACGCCGCTCCCAACAATGACCTGGGCAACGGGATGATCTGGCCTGCCTCGCTGGGCTTCGTGCACGTGAGTGAGGCGCAGCAGGAGTCGGGGCCGGACGGCCAGCGCTTCCGAATCTCCCCGGCGCTCACGGACGTGTTCCTCCCCCACCGGAGGGCGGTGCTCGAGAGCTTCCTCAACAGCCCCGTGCTGGCTTGCGGTCCGACAGCAGGAAATTGGACGGGCTGCGGTGAGGACGGCTGCTCGGTGTGTTCCTCGGCCCTCAAGGACTTCCCCTGCTACTTCAACAACCACCCGGGCTGCCGGCCCGCCAGCGTGTGCTCCGGGTCCTTCACCACCTGCAACTCGGCCTGCCCGATGCCGACGGTGGCGGACCGTTGTGCCAGCGTCCAATGCGGCAATGGTGTCTGCGAAGCCGGTGAGGATTCCCTGAGCTGTCCGGCGGATTGCGGTGGCGGAGGGCCCGTCTGTGGCAATGGCATCTGCGAACCTGCGGAGGTCGGGTCCACTTGCATTGATTGCAATTCCACTCGTCATCAATCCGTCGATGACGCCTGCAATGGAAGCGAGGCCTCGCCTGGCTGCCCAGGAGTCGCTCCCCCAGGTGGACGGCCCTGAGTGGGGGAGGCTGAAGCGCACGGGAGCGATGGGCGGTGGTCCATTGCTCCCGTGGGGGTCGCGGACAACTGGTAGGGTGAGGGACTCGGAGCAGCCGAGAACAGACCCATGAGTGAGCTCGCCACCCGTCTTGCCCGGTCCACGCTGTCGCTGTGTCAGATTCCCAGCCCCATTGGCGAGGAGCGGCTCATCGCCGACCACGTGGAGCGCTGGGCCCTCGCGCACTTCCCGCGGCGCGAGGTGTTCCGCCAGGGGCAATCGCTGGTGCTGGGCAGCCTCCAGGACCCGAGGCCCACGGTGGCGCTGGTGGGCCACCTGGACACGGTGCCCGCCCACCCGAATGACCGGGAGCCGCGTATCGAGGGTGAGCGCATCTTCGGGCTGGGCTCCTCGGACATGAAGGGCGGGCTGGCGGTGATGATGGCGCTGGCGGAGGACCTGCCGCGCGCCGAGCTGCCGGTGAACCTCGTGGTGGTGCTCTACGAGCGCGAGGAGGGCCCCTACCTGGAGAGCGGGCTGGGGCCGCTGTTCGACACGCGCCCGGAGCTCAAGCGGGTGAAGTTCGGCATCGCCATGGAGCCCACGGACGGGGTGGTGCAGGTGGGGTGCGTGGGCAGCCTGCACGTGACGCTGCGGTTCAAGGGGCGCAGCGCGCACTCGGCGAGGCCCTGGCAGGGGGAGAACGCCATCCACAAGGCGGGGCCGCTGCTGGCGCACCTGCTGGCCCTGCCCAGGCGCGAGGTGGTGCAGGGGGCGTTCTCCTTCTACGAGGTGATGAACATCACCAAGGCCTCGGGAGGGCGCGCGCGCAACGTGATTCCGGAGGCATTCGAGCTGAACCTCAACTACCGCTTCGCGCCGGGCAAGAGCGTGCAGCAGGCACAGCAGGACGTGCGGGAGCTGGTGGGGGACGTGGCGGAGCTGGAGTTCACCGACCTGGCGCCGAGCGGGCGGGTGTGCGCGGACAACCCGCTGTTCCAGGGGCTGATGGAGCTGACGGGACTGCCAGCGGCCTCGAAGCAGGCGTGGACGGACGTGACGCGCTTCTCGGAGCTCGGGGTGGACGCGGTGAACTTCGGGCCGGGGGAGACGGCGCAGGCGCACCAGGCCAACGAGAGCGCCCCGATTCCGGCGCTGGCGGTGGCCTACGAGAAGCTGGCGACGTTCCTGCGCAACGCGGGCTGAAGACGCGGGGGCCGGGTGTTGAGACGAAGATGAACCCCGAGACGCTCCTCCAGGAATCGCCGTCCTTCCGGCGCACGGTGGTGACGATGGTGTTGATCGCCATCCTGCTCTTCGACTGGCAGCCGGACTCCCGCCTGCTCAGCACTCCGGCGCAGCGACGCGAGGATGACCGGCCCCTGCCCGAGGACGGGAGCGAGTTGAGGCCCCAGGTCGCGAGGCCCCTCCGCTCCGCGCACCTGGAGGGCGTGGCACGGCCCCTCCCCGGCGGACGTCAGGCGGCGAGGCGTCGTCCAGGTAGGCACTGAGCGGGAATTCCACCTTACCGAGAGGGCGTGGGGGCCTTCCGCTGCCGCGCCAGGAGCGCCAGGAACACGCCGCACAGCAGCGCACTGCCCGCGCCCACCAGCCGTACCGTCAGCGTCTCGCCCAGCAGCAGCACGCCCCCCACCGCCGCCACCACCGGCACCGCGAGCTGCACCACCGCCGCTCGCATCGCCGTCAGGTGCGGCAGCGCCGCGTACCACAGGCTGTAGCCC
>Ga0216309_1000103_pt1 | contig 14420 bp, 12 predicted proteins | sample Total_DNA_C_FD_161284 | JGI IMG/M metagenome (GOLD analysis project Ga0216309, IMG submission 161284) | Terrestrial sediment cell enrichment communities for BONCAT metagenomics from Utah, United States - Total_DNA_C | ecosystem: Environmental > Terrestrial > Deep subsurface > Rock core/Sediment ...
GGCGGGGCTTGTGCGCGGGCAGCGCCTCCTCTCAGTGCCGGCGGTCGTCTCCGCGCGCCGTCGCCGGGAACATCTCCGCGCCGACCGGCAGGTCGTAGACGACGAGCTGTTTGAAGAAGCCCGCGCCGGTCTCCTCCCCGATGCGCCTGTGCGCGGGGTGGGGGAGGAATGCATCGCGCGCGCCGACGCTGGAGAACAGCATGAGCACCGCCAGGTCCCAGCCCGCGGCGGAGGCGCTGGGGCTAACGTTCGGCCCGTCGGCGACCCACTCAAGTCCCGCGCACTCCCCGAGGCAGACGTGGAACAGAGCGCGGACTTTCGCGAGCCGCTCCTCAGTCACGCCCTCGGCCGTGCGGAATAAGACTATGTGAAGAACTTTCGTCTCTTCGCTCATAACGTGTCAGCGAGCGCGCGGCGCGGCGGCGCGCTCGCGAGAGCCGGCAGTTCGCGCGCCAACCAGGCCGACGGCCGCGGCCGCCTAAGGCAGCAGCTTGTCTTCGAAGTCGTCCTGGAGCCTGCTCTCGTTCTGCGGGTAGGTCAGGTACTCCGGCCCTTCGAGCTCGAAGATTCTTTCGCCCAAGGAGGCGAGGGTGTCCCACATCATCGAGATTTGGGTGCCCAGCGTCTCGCCATAGAGGTGCCAGATGAGGGCCATCGTGCTGGCGTGCACGGCGCTGCCGCCGGCCGAAGTCCAGAGGTTGGCCTCTGGCACCCCGAGCCACATCCGCCGGGGCGCGGCCACGTTGACGCCCTCGCGCGCCAGCTTGCGCGAGATGGTGGCGGCGGCCGTCACGGGCGTGCGCCCGAGGATGCCCGCGCGGTGCAGGATCGACGCGCCGGAGCAGTTGGTGGCGACCAGCCGCCCGGCCTCGTGGTGCTTCCTCACGAATTCGAGGATGCGCGGGTCTCGGCTGGCGTCGCCGCTGCCGAGTCCGCCCGGCACGTAGAGCAGATCGTATAACTTGTGGTCGGGCCGCAGCGTGTCCTCCGTCGCCACCTTCGACCCCATCTGCATCTCGACGGGGCCGCCCTCAAGCCCGAGAAGCGTCACCTCCAGCGAGCGCCCGTGCTGCCCAAGCACCCAGGCCGTCGACTTGAACATCTCCCAGGGGGCCAGAGTGTCCTGCTCGCCGCACCCCTTGTAGGCCAGCATCGCAATCGTCCTGACATCCCTCCGCCCCTCGGTGATCTCGTTGGGGCCGCCCCAGTGGATTTGGCCCAGCAGCAGGCCGCCGTCGCTGGCGAACCCGAACGGCTTGTGCTCTGAGGCGTCGCCCATCGCCCAGCGCGCGCCCGGCCCCAGCTTCACCGGCACTCGCCCGTCCGCCTGCGGTTCCATGACCTCGACCACGCCGGAGTGGGCGGCCTGAAACTGCTTGAGCGTGACCGCGCCCTCGAAGAGGTCGTCGGCGCTCTCGCCCGGCTCCAGGTACTCCCCGTAGAAGCCTTCCAGGCAAACCGTCTCCTCGCCCTTGCTGTGGAAGTGCTTGGGGAAGGTGATGCGCTCGCCGGGGCTGGCCGTGGCGCGCAGGATGGCCTCGGCCTCCTGCGTCTGCTGGTCGGTCTCCAGGATAATCATCTCGTTGTGGCAGCCAACGGAGATGCGGTTCAGCCGGGTGTGGACTTCAATGTATTCGAGGTAGTGCTCCCTCCGCGTCTTGACCTGAAGGGCACTGAGGGGCTCTAAGATTTTGAACATCGTCGCCTCCTGAAAAGTCTGTTGGTGCCTGTCGTCGCCGGGCTTGCGCGCGGCCGGCGACGCTACTCCTGCCCGCCCAAGCACAGGACGGTGAAGGAGAAGTTGCCGTTCTGGAGTGTGTTGGTCGCGACCGGCTCGAAGAGGTGGACGACGAATCCGCTCGCGTCGGCTTCGCCGTAGTTAGCCATCAGCATCGGGGTTGTCGGGAGCCTCTGGGCCGAGAGGTGGACGACGTAGGGAACGTTGACGACCGGCTCGAAATATATCTTGACCTGCCCGAGCGGCGGCCCGACCGGCGCGCCGAATCCGGGGATCGGGCTGACCCTCCAGTTGGCCGATCCGGCCCGCTTCTCGTAAGTGCCGTCCCTGAACTCGACCACGCCGCTGTGCGTGACGGTGAACGCCTCCGTTTTTTCAGACATCCGGCCTCCTCAGAATCACTCGAAGAAAACGTCGCCGGGGTAGTTCCGGTACTCCGGCGGGACGAAGTAGTAGCACCCCTCCATCGGCTCGATGAAACCGGACTGCGGGTCGAACAGCCCGTCCTGGCTCCTGCGGAAGAGCGGGTTGTCCAGCCAGATGTTCTGAATGAACTCGAAGCCGGTCTGCTGGATGTTGTTCTGGAAGCACATGAAGTGCAGCCCGTAGACGACGCGGCCCGTGTCGGGTTCAATCTCGCAGAAGTTGGCGCCGCGCCGCCGGATGCGGATGTCCTGGGTGTTGAAGACGTTACTCTCCCCCTCCTTGAGCGGCGGGAAGGGGGCCGAGAACGGGGCCGTCATCCCGCCGCGCGCCTTGAGGACGTGCGACTCGTTGTAGGCCAGGTTGACTTCGGTCGCGTCGGCCTCGCGGCTCAGGAGTTTGCCGTGGAAGCGGCTGATGACGTGCCCCGTCTCGCGGTCGCGCCCGACCGCGTGCTGGCGCGCGTCGTGGCCGTGGAAGGATTTACCGTAGTGGTCGCGGACGGTGAAGTTGTCAGAGTGCCAGCGGTCGAGGTGCTCGACGAACTTCCGGTGAACCAGGTACGTGCCGCCATCGTAGCGCGGGTCGTCGCGCGCCCAGTCCGGCTCGCCGGGGTAGGCGGGCGCGGGGTGCGGCAGGTAAATCTTGCTGCGGTACCACTGCGGGTCGGAGACGATCTTATCCTGGAGGTTCCCCGTGCCGTCGTGGTAGCCGGTGTGGTCGCGCTTGTCGCCGCGGTTGAACGCCTCCTGAATGCTGACGAGCGTCACCTTGAAAGGCTCGATGGCTTTCCTGATCGCGTCCCAGAAGTCGATGGTCAGGAAACGGTTGTTCGACTCGATGACGAGGAACAGATCCGACTCGCAGCGCGAGAGCCACCCGCCGTTGGCGTCCGTGAGGCGTTTCTTGACGTGGGCCGGGTCGCTGAACACGTTCATCGTCCGAAGGTAGAGCGGGACGTTTCGCCCGGCGATGCCGAAGCGCGACGGGACGCGCGGGGCGAAGGTGCCGCCCGGCGGGAAGTTGGGGATGCCCGCGTCCTTCTCCCTCTGTTCGAGCGGGCCGAGGAAGAAGCGCAGCCCGAAGCCGACCAGCAGGTTAAGCCCGAGGTCGGCGACCGCCAACTGCGGGCGTAGCTTCGTCCCGTCGTCGCAGTAGACCGTGCCGTGCGCGCGCGCCGGGTCGGTCTTCTCGTGCTCGACCTTCCCGATGGCTTGCAGGAGGTTGACGACTTCGTCCTTGCCGTCGAACGGGAGGTTCAGTTTGACGAGCAGAAAGAAGTCGGGCGGATGCGTGTCAATGCCGGCTCGTAAGTTCATGGCGTGTTGTCGTCTCGTCGTGTCGTCGCAGGTCAGCACTTGCTCGGCGGCGCGTACTTCTCGACCAGATCGCGGTAAATTTTGCGGGAGCCCCGGTTATCGAGCTGCGCCGCGGCGGAGGTGGGGCGTTGGACACTGCGGCGCGTGCCGGAGGCACCACTGCGGACGGCCATGCCGTCCACGATCCCTTCGGCGTTGCCGTCGCGCAGATCCCACACGGCCTGCGCTTGGTACGGCTGGATGCTGCCCGAGGCCCAGAACTCGATGTTCAGGTCGTGACAGTAGCGGGCGTAGGTGGCGAACTCTTCGAGGGAGAAAATGCCGTGGCGGGGGAGCTTCGACTCGGGGTGAATGTCCTTCTCCACGCCGTAGTTGAGGCAGCTGACGTGGGCGACCTTGGTGTGAATCCTGGTGTCGATCATGACGCCGTCGGCGCCCGCCTCGGCGCACAGGTCGGCGGCGCTGTAGATGTAGCTCATCTCGTAGCGCTCGCCTTCGACCCGGGCGTAGCCCAGCTCTTCGAGGTCGTACAACTCCGTCAGGCGCACCTTGCTCTTGACCTGGCCGTCCTCGCCGAACAGCTCCTTGTCGAGCTTGCACTTCTCGTAGATGGCGGCCATCGTCTTCTCGTCGCCCCCGAAGAGTGCCGTGAGGTCAACGTCTCCTTCCGGGTCGACCACGTACTCCCTCAGCAGCATCAGGTCGCGGATGACGATGGGGTTCTTCTTGCGCTCGTTCCACTTCTCCATGTCTTGCGCGAAGAAAACGCCGATCACTTGGCAGCGGCTGAAGTGCCGGCTGCGGTTTAAGGTCTTGACGACTTCCTTCAGCGTTTCGAGCGCTATGGCGCGTGGCATCCCATCCAGCCCCACCTTCACGATGTTGACGGGGTGCGCGTCCGTGTCCATGGCGGCGGCGACGCCGAGTGCGGCCTGCGAAGCCTTCCCGGCGATTTCAAAATCGAACCGCTGGATGGCGCGGCCCGTGTCGTCGCGCTCGAAGAGCAGTTGGTTTTCGCCGATGTTGGTGCTGATTTGAACTTCCAGATTACGTTTGAAGCCGACGACGGCGTCGGCAATATCCATCACGGCGCCCGGTTTAATGTCTCCCAGCGCGCCCGCCGGATCCTCGCAATCGATCACACGCGCCCCGCCCAGAATGGCTTCCCGCGTTTCCTGAGCATCAAAAACACTGATCAGCAGCCTCTGATTTCTCATAACAGAAGACACTCCTTTAGCCTCTTACCGGATTCCTGAGCCGTAGAACGGCACCAGAGGGCTCTAAGGCCGTAGACGTAAACCTGATACATAGTTATGCGGCGAGGATTAAACCTTCACTGCGAGCAGATTTCTGACCTGCGCCCGGAGGCATGAACCGTCAGACCCATAGAAAACCCTCCCTTCAGCTACTCTCATCTTCAAATGACTTTTAGCGGCAAGAATGTGTCATCGGAAGTAAAGAAATTATTTGGCCTTCGGCGGGGAGGCGTTAACAGGGATTAGAAGAAGCTAAAGGTGGGCGATTGAGGACACTGGTGTGGTAAAGCGCTGAGACTCAGGACAACACCTTTTCTATGTGGGCGGGTGAAAATTCTTGCTATCAACAGGTGGCTTGGGATAATTTCTCCACGCCATTTCCGCGCGCTCACTTTTTCCACATAGGGCCTTTTCGGACTCCTCTTAATGCGCGCGTACGGGCGAGGGGATAATTGGCTTCATTCGACGACCTACTAAACTGGCTAGGCCCCGACCCCGGGCGGCAATATGAAGTCATCCGCGCCGGCTTAATAAGAATCTTCATCTCCAAAGGCTTTAGCCACGCCGAAGATTTGGCTGACGAGACGATAGATCGCGTCGCGAAGAAATTACCGGAGATCAGGGAGGGATACGAGGGAGAAAAGGCGCGTTATTTTCACGGGGTAGCCCGCAACATTATTCACGAGGCCAAGCGGCGAAAAGAGATCGGGACTGACGAAATCCCCGAACGCTCGACCCCTCTGACCCGTACGAGCGACAAGTACGACTGCCTGCTCGAATGCCTCAGGCATCTCCCGGCTGAGAAGCGCGAATTGATATTGGACTATTACCTGTATGAGGGGAAAGACAAAGTTGAGTGCCACCGACGTATGGCTGAGGAGTTGGGGATAAGTGACGGCGCTCTGCGGACGCGGGCGCACCATATCAGGCGCGATTTAGAAAAGTGCGTACTGCAATGTGCGAAGAATCTCAGGTCAAAACAAAAAACGTCTTTGAGAGCATTATTAAAGAAGCGACACGCGATAAGTGCCATTAACAAGGAGCGTCAGCCATAATTCCGGAGGATCAAAAGCCAGCAGGGCCGCGTGGCGAGGCGGCGCAGCGCGATTACGACGCGCAGGTCGTCTCCCGCGAGGAGCAAAAACAGCTCAGGCAATACCTGCTCGGCCAACTCTCTGAGGCCGATGCGGAACAGGTAGAGCTGCGCCTGTTGACCGACTCCAACTACTCTGAGGAGTCAGACATCGTTGCCGACGAATTGATAGACGAGTATGTGGACGGCAAGTTCCCGGCGGCTGAACTCAAGCAGCTTGAAGAGTATTTCCTCAAATCGCAGGCGAGGCGGGATAAGCTCAGCTTCGCGCTGTCGTTGAAGAAGCGTAAGGCCGAACTGCATTGGGCGAAGAGATTCTATAAATTCTACCTTCCGGCCGCCGCCGCCGCAGTCATCCTCATCGGCCTCGGTGTGGTCGTCTGGCGCGCCTTCCAAAACCAATCAGAGGTGAATAAAGGGCTTGGTGCCCTTCAGGCCGCCTACCGCGAACAAAGGTCCATCGAAGCGCGCATCTCGGGCTTTAGTTATGCGCCCGTGCTCGAACAGCGGGGCGGTGCGGCGAGGGTGGACTACGTTCAGCTCGACCGTGCCGCCAAGAACCTGCTTGACGCGGTCTCCGACGACCCGGGCGCGGAGACTCATCATGCCCTCGGTAAATACTACTTGGCCGAGCGCCAGTTCGACAGGGCGATAGACCAGTTCGAGGCCGCGCTCAAATTCGACCCGCAGAATGCACGGATCCACAGCGACTTGGGGGCCGCCTTGCTGGAGAGGGTGAAGTCGCACGGGCCGGAGCCGGAGCGCGCCAGAGAGGTCGATGAAATCGAGTTCGCTAGAAGCCTCACTCACCTTAAAAGGGCGCTGGAGCTGGACGGCTCGCTCCTAGAGCCACTCTTCAATCGCGCCCTCCTCTACCAGCACATGGGACTCTTGGAACAGGCTGAGGATGACTGGCGCACCTACCTTGAGAGAGACTCGAACTCTAAGTGGGCGGACGAGGCGCGCCAGCAACTAGCGGAGCTTGAGAAGCGGCGGGGTAAAGCTTCAAGGAGCGAGGAGGACTCCCTCCGGGAGTTTTTTAGCGCCTACGAGCGCGGTGATGAAGAGCGGGCTTGGGAAGTCATCCGGCGGAACTACACTTCTGCGGGAAACACCATCACCAACGCTCTCCTCGACTCCTGCCTAGACGAGGAGGCGAAAGGCGAGAGCGGGGGCACCGGCACCAAGCTCCAGGCGCTGGCGTATGTGGGCACATTAGAGCTGCAAAGGGCTGGCGATACCTACACGGCCGATCTGGCCCGCTTCTACAGGCAGTCGAATCCCCGGCAGCGCCGCGACCTCGCCCGCGCGCGGGCACAGATGAGGGAAGGTTACAGACTCTTCCTCAGCTCCCAGGTGAAGGACGCGCTGACTCTCTACGCGCAGGCGAAGCAGACGTTTGACGAGAGCGACGATAAATGTGAGGCGCTCTTCGCCGAGTACCGGATGGGCCACTGTTACCTGCTCCAACCCGACCTCGAAAGAAGCGAGGCGATTTTCAAGCGGCTCCTGCCGGCCTTCGAACGCAACAGCTACAGGTGGCTCCTCAACCAGAGCCTTTACCGCACGGCAAGCATCCGGCTCACCTACAACGATTATTCGGAGTCGATTGAATATGCCCGCCGGGCGTTGAAGCAGTCGGAGCAGATGCAGGACACCACCGGCATGCTGAACACGTTGATCCTGCTGGCCGACCAGTATAGGTCACTCAACGATGGGAGGGAGTCGCTGCGCTTCCTCCGCCGCGCCTTAGCCCTGACGCGTGAGGAAGGCGCCGAGCCTCTCCAGATTTGGGGGATTTTCACGGCCATCGGCCTCAACCTTCGGGCGCTCGACCTGCACCCGTCGGCGCTCGAATACCAGAAGGAGGCGCTCCGGCTGGCGCTAGAGATGAAACCCGAAAGGCCGCTTATCATCTCGCGCTCTTACGAATACCTGGGGCTGACCTACGCGAGCCTGGAGGACTATGACTCCGCGCTCGCCCACATCGAGCTCGCCTTCGAAGCCGGACGGAAGCTGGCGGGCGAGCGCAGCGGGCTCGAGATAATGGCGAACTCATCGCTCCGCGCCGGCGACGTCCACAAGCAGGCCGGCGACTATGCCAGGGCCCTCGAATCCTATGAGAGGTCGATCAGGCTGTATGAGGAACTCGACTATCCGTATTACACCTACCCCGCGCGTAAGGGGAAGCTCCTCTCCTACATCGCCCAGGGCGACGATCCGGCCACCGAGGCGGAGCTTCGGCATGTCCTTGAGATATTCGAGTGGTACCGCGCGAAGCTGACCAGAGAGAGTCAGCGCAACACCTTCTTCGACGTGCAACAGAGCATCTACGATTTGGCCATCGACTTCGCCCAATCAAAAAAGCATGATACGCGATTGGCCTTTGAATATTCCGAGCTAAGTCGCGCTCGGTCTCTGCACGACGCCATGCGCCGGGGGACGGAGGCGGCAGCGTCCGAAGAAGATCACGAGTTACGTCTGCCCTCCAGCGCCACCCCGTTGAAGCCTTCGGAAATCCTCGACCGGATGCCGGAACAGTTTCAAATCGTTCAGTACGCTGTTCTCGATGACAAGCTAATCATCTGGGTCGTCACGCCGACAGACGTCGTGAGCCAGCAGGTACCCATTGACTCCCGCGCCCTGAGCGAAAAGGTTCACGCATACCTACGGGCGGTTAACGGGCCGTCTGGCGGGATGGAGGCGGAGCAGGGCGCGAGGGAACTCTATGAGATTCTCATCGCGCCCGTCGAGCCGCTCCTCGATAGGACGAAGCTGCTCTGCATCGTCGCTGACAAGATTCTTCATTACCTGCCTTTCACGGCGCTGGCCACGACGGCGACGGGCCGCTATCTTCTGGAGGACTTCCGGCTGACTCTATCGCCGAGTTCGGCGATCTTCGTCGAATGCTCGGAGCGAGCCGGTCAGAGAGCGTGGACGGAGCAGGAGCGTCTGCTCAGCGTCGGCGACCCGAGCTTCGACGGTAGCGCCTTCCCCACACTCGACCGCCTGCCCTCGGCGGGCCGAGAGGCCGAAGCAGTAATTGCCTTCTATAAACCGCACCGCCTTCTCCTCGACGGAGACGCCAGCGAGCGGGCAATACGAGGCGAGATAGTCAAGGCAAATGTCGCCCACTTCGCCTTGCACTACATGGTGGACGAACGTTACAACCTGTTCTCGAAGATGGTGCTCGCCGCTCCAAGGAACGTTGAGGCTCGCGGCGAGGATGACGACGGCGTTTGGAAGGTTCATGAAATTTATAAGATGAGGCTGCCGCAGACGCGGCTTGTCGTCCTCTCGGCGTGCCAGACCGGCGTCGAGCAGCAGTACCGCGGGGAAGGGGCGATAAGCGTTGCGCGCCCGTTCATCGCCGCGGGCGTCCCGGTCGTGGTCGCCAGCCTCTGGCCGGTCGACTCGCGCAGCACCGAGCGGCTAATGGTCAGCTTCCACCGGCATCGCACCCGCGACCGGCTCCCGACCGCCGAAGCCCTCAGGCGCGCCCAACTGGAACTCCTCCACGGCTCAGACAGCCGCTACCGCCACCCCTACTACTGGGCCGCCTTCAACGCCATCGGCGGCTACACCGAATACTAAAGGCGTAACAAAGCCTTCGCCTTCCGGCATAGGGATTGAGAAGCTTTGATGCGCGAGATTCAAGGCGGGGACCTTCTTAGACACTGCTGAGGCGACGGAGGACAAATTTATGACGTTCAGACCGAGAGATTTGGCGACCGTACCGACTGGCACGCCTGACGTTGAAATTTTCTTTCACGGCCAATTGCTCCTGCGCTCGGAGGATGAAGTGACGTGCGAGGTCGCAGTCAACCCCCTCGCCACCAATCACGTCCTCACCGTCGAGGCCCGGACGAAGATAGCAGGCAGACCCGACCCCATCGTTAGGATGAGGCATGCCGGCCCCCTGCTATTTCGACGGCAAGAAGGCGTGCTGATAGAAGTTACTGGTGCCGGGGCCGCTCCCGCCGCCTTTAAATGTATAAAGATGGTGGGAGAAGTCCCGTCACCGATAGACTATACGTCGGGCGAGAGCAACCCGCCGGACGGAGACTTCCGCTGGATATTAAACTTGGAAGGCCCCCAGTTCCACAGGCGGGAGTTGGAAGTTCCCATCTTCAACTCCCATCACACCATCAGGCTGCGAGGCGGCGAGTATTTCTTCCGCACCGCCCAGAGGGCGGATGGTCGGATGACGCATAAGCGTAAAGATGGGGGGCAGGGCCCGGTGACGTTCCGGCGGATAGGGGTTGTCGCTAGGGCCAGCGTGTTCCTTGCCAACGGTCAAGCTGTCCAGTTGCGGTGGCAAGCTCCTAACGTGGAGGGGGATGCCAGCGTGGTGCTCGAAAAGGCGGCCAATACCACACATGAGATTTACATCAACAACGCGCCCCTCTTCCTCGAAGCGCCTTCTGAGACCGGCGGTGAATTCCCGCAGTTCGATGAACTCCCCGAGTACTACAAGCTGATTACCAATGTATCAGCAACACCGGGCGCGAGGTTTCAACTCGTACCCACTTTTCCTCCCCGTCCCAGAGATACTGGCAGCCCCGACATCCCTTGTCAGGTTCAGCGGCTTGACGGACCACCTAATGACTGAATGCCGTGAAGGCTCGGCCTTTTCAGGACAGTGATACCCGAAAGACGCGGGTGCTAACGCGGTGAGGGGCCGGCTAAAGAAGCCGCGCCGTGTTGAAAGGAGAGCGTCATGCTCCAATCCGATTTGCAGCCTCACCTTCTGGACGAGCAGGAGTGCAAAGAACACGCGACGAGAAGCGTGCTCTCCTTCATCACTCTGCCTGAAACGAAGGAGAGGGATCCGCCTGATGTGAGACCCGCGCCGGGCGTACCGTCGTTTTCGCTTGAGGACCTACCCGACGACGCGTTCTCAGGTGGGCCTGAGTTATTTAACTGGAAGAGTCGCGATATTTATGACGTGAACGGCCTGCTGTTGTTTCGTGACCTGACATTAGACATCGGCCGCGGTCGCGAATGGCACGTCCGCACGGCCGCCAGCGACCTGCTTCAGACGCAGGTGTGGTGTGAGTGTCGCAAGGGGCCGTTTGCCCCGAGCGATAAAACTCTGATCGAGAACGCGCTCAAGGAACTCAGAAGATACCCCGATCTGGAGCCGTTCACCGTGGATGATGAGGAAAATGTCAGGCTCGTGGCTTATAGCCACCCGAACACCGGCATCCTCTGCTACTCGCGAAGCGACCCCGACGAGAGATTCGTTTCCAAGCTGGGGGAGCCGCTCATCATTCAAATCGAGCCTTATGTACCTCCGGAAAACCCGGAGTCGCTGTTTGCGGTCTGGTCACCGTATGACCTGGTCGGACGCCATACAATCACTCATCTCCGCCAAGTCTGGGAGCAGAACCTAGCCTTCCTTCCGCCACTGCCGAAGAACCGCACAGATTTGCCTAATAAAATAAGAGAAGCACGCAAAACTGTCCTTGACGAGCATTTCGTATTCCCGGAGGTGCCTTTCGTCTCACAGACAACACCTAAGACCTGTGCCGTCGCCGCGGCGCTAATGCTCCTGAATCACCACGGTATTGACATTAAAAAGTTAGTGCCTCCTGTGACCGAGCAGGAGATTGCTATTAACATGAAGGTCGAACCCGACGGTGCACGTCCTGAGGATCAGGTAGTAGAGGTCAATCGTCTGCTGGGGCTGGCCGGTGCAAAACTTCAAGCCGTGCCAGACGCTGACCCTACGTTTAAGGAGGCGCAGGATGAGCTTGCTGCGGATCGCCCGTTAAAGATTGGCGGCGGTCATGCCCGCGTGGCTGCCGGTTTCAAGCTTCAACTGGGAGGTCAGGATTGGTTATGGATATATGATCCGCTGCCCGAGAATATAGGCAAAAAATGTTGCGTGCCTTGGACGAAGGACACGGGTACGGATTTCATGTACGTTAAACCTCTGTAGCCTCTTGAATGAGATGCCCATTGGCTAAAGCACTCCTCCACAACTCTCCGCACGCGGGACTGTTTAGTAGCTTAGTAAATTTTCAGCATGTGTGCGAAAACCGAGGGATTTTTGCACTTAATGCGCGAAATCTTTTCACTTTATGAGAGAATCCCGTCCGTAAGTTGTTGATTCACCGTGAGGGGAATTTTAAGTTTATGCGCGAACCTACAGCGCCGCCGGCTGTTGTGATGGGATTGGCAGGAGGCGCTATGGAGAGAATTCTGGTTACCGGCGGCGCCGGCTTCATCGGCTCCAACTTCGTCCACTACACGCTGAAGAACCACCCGGGCTATCGGGTCTGTGTGCTCGACGCGCTGACCTACGCCGGCAACCCGGACAGCCTGGCCCCGGCCGCCGGCCGCATCAGCTTCGTGCAGGGCGACATCTGCGACGCCGGCCTCGTCGACCGCCTCGTCCGCGAGACCGACCTGGTCGTCCACTTCGCGGCCGAGTCACACGTGGACAACTCTCTGCACGACCCCGAGCCTTTCGTCCGCAGTAACATCCAGGGGACTTTCACGATACTCGAAGCCGTCCGCCGCCACGGCAAGCGCCTCCACCACATCTCCACGGATGAGGTCTTCGGCGACCTGGCACTCGACGCGACGGAGAAGTTCAACGAGCAGACGCCCTATAACCCGTCGAGCCCGTACTCGGCGACCAAGGCCAGCTCGGACATGCTGGTGCGCGCCTGGGTGCGTTCTTTCGGGGTGGCCGCCACCGTGTCCTGCTGCGCCAACAACTACGGCCCGTATCAGCACGTCGAGAAGTTCGTGCCGCGACAGATCACGAACCTCCTGGTCGGGGACCGCCCCAAGCTCTACGGCTCGGGCGAGAACGTCCGCGAGTGGACCCACGTCGACGATCACAACGAGGCCGTACACCTCATCATCGCGCGCGGCCGCGTCGGCGAGACCTACCTGATCGGCTCGGGCGACGAGCGCAGCAACCGGCAGATTCTGGAGCTGATCCTGGAGCTGATGGGGCAGCCCGCGGACGCCTACGACCGCGTGCCCGACCGCCCGGGGCACGACCTGCGTTATTCCAACGATTCGACGAAGGCGCGCACAGAGCTGGGCTGGTCGCCCAGATACGCCGACTTCCGCGCGGGGCTCGCGGCGACCATCGACTGGTATCGTGAGAACGAGTGGTGGTGGCGCCCCCGGAAGGAGAGCACCGAGGCGAGGTACAGGGTGCTGGGGCGTTGAAAGGGGGCGCCGCCGGTCTTCGAGAAGACTTCGGGGAGGTTGAGAAGAGTCCAATGCTGCCGACGGTTCCAGGGTCCTGGCGTTCGAAGGTCGGGGGCGAGGTCGAGAAGCCTTACTTCCGCCGTCTGGAGGAGTTCGTCGCGCGGGAGCGCGCGGAGTTCGAGGTCTACCCGGCCGAGGACGAAACCTTCCAGGCGCTTGAGCTGACACCCTTCCGCAAGGTCAACGTCGTGCTGCTCGGGCAGGACCCCTACCCCGGGCCGAACCAGGCGCACGGGCTCTGCTTCTCCGTGAAGCTGGGGGTGAAGCCCCCGGGCTCGCTCCGCAACATCTTCAAAGAGCTGAAGAGCGACATCGAAGGCTTCCGCGTCCCGAACAACGGCTACCTGGAGGGGTGGGCCCGGCAGGGCATCCTCATGCTCAACACCGTGCTCACCGTCCGCGCAGGGGTCATCGGGTCGCACAGGGGGAAGGGCTGGGAGACCTTCACCGACACTGTCATCGAGCGGGTCAACGCGAAGAAGGACAGGGTGGTCTTCCTCCTCTGGGGGCGCGACGCGCAGAGCAAAGAGGGGCAGATCGACGCGAAACGCCACGTCGTCCTCCGCGCCGCACACCCCTCGCCCCTCTCGGCCCGTCACGGCTTCTTCGGCACGCGCCCCTTCTCGGCCGTCAACCGCGCCCTGAAGGAGGCGGGCAAGCCCGAGATCGACTGGCAGATCCCCGACCTCTGACGAGCGGCTGACGTCCGCTCACAAGGGTCGGCGCGCTTCGCGTATGTCCGGCGTCGTCTCTACGAACTTCGAGCTACTGGTCGCGCGCGGGAGGCTGGGCGCGTGCATCACTCTTTTGGAAGAGGGGCTCCGCTCGCTGCGCAGAACGCCCTACCACCGCCTCCTCGGCCGAGACTTCCTGAGCCAGACGGAAGGCGCCGCCGCCTACATCACAGACTTCTACAGCGCCGCGTCCGCCCGCGGGAGGGTCGCGGCGCTCTACTTCGAGATGAACGGCTTCGCGGTGAACACCGGCCGCTGGTACTGCGACGGGTTCGCCTACGGGAAGGTGGGCGACGTATGGGAGCTGGACTGGCTCTCCTCGTGGGACTTTGAAACCGACAGCCCGTTCGTCCTGGAGGGGATGGGGCCGGTCCGCGAGGCTTTCGCCGAGCTGTACGGGCGCGGGGGGCAACCGCTCGGCGTGCAGCTCGCCGGGGAGCTGGCCGAGCACCTCGTCACGGCCCGCTTCATGCAGTTGATAGACGCGGCGCACAGGGTCGCACGCAGGCGAGACCGGAGGCTAAGAGGGCTGCCCGTGCTGTCGACGGCGCACGACTGGGACACGGCGCACCGGACCGCGTAGTAACCTCTTGTCAGCCGAGCGGAGCCGTGGGGCGAGAG
>Ga0216309_1000104_pt1 | contig 14354 bp, 7 predicted proteins | sample Total_DNA_C_FD_161284 | JGI IMG/M metagenome (GOLD analysis project Ga0216309, IMG submission 161284) | Terrestrial sediment cell enrichment communities for BONCAT metagenomics from Utah, United States - Total_DNA_C | ecosystem: Environmental > Terrestrial > Deep subsurface > Rock core/Sediment ...
CACGGAGGCCGAGGCCATGCTGCTCCAGTTTCAGGTGCAGGTGGCCGAGCTGTTCGATGCGCCCGACCCCGACGGCGTCTCGGCGGCCGACCACTTCCGATATCTGCCCCCCGTCGGCGTGCTGCCGGTCAAGGCGGGAGGCTTCAACGGCTTCGACCTCCAGACCTTCTTCGGCGACGGCGTGCTCGGCCGTCCCGAGTACGTCGGGTCGGCGCTCGTCCGCTCGCTCTTTAAAGAGTCGGCGGGTCACGAGCCGCTCGACCTGTCGAAGGGCGAGCCGGTGCGGCTCTACAAGACCTGGCTCACGCCGCAGATCGTCGCCGAAGGCCGGGCCGTCCAGCCGAGCGTCGTCTTCGCCAGCCCCTACATGACACACCTCGTCGAGTCGCGCTTCGACGTGGCGCGCTTCGACCAGAGCACCTACGCGGGCGGTCACACGGGCGACGAAACCCATGTGATTTCGGAGGAGGCGGTCGCGGAGGCGCTGGAGACTCTCCGCAAGCGTCAACAGTTCAAGTTCGAAGGGCCCGGATTCGTGTTTAAGTTCTGATGTTGAAAGGAGACGTTCATGGCCAATGGAGCAGTTCGCGTGCAGTCGGGAGACGTCATCTCGGCGACCTTGATGAACCACATCCTCGCGCAGCTCGAAGAGCTGACCGGCGGTACGCCCGCCGACCTGGAGCAGATCAGGTCGAAACTCCTCGACCTCCAGACCTGGAAGACGGGGGCCGACCTTCAGATAGGCAAGATTGCCACCATGGAGCCCAGGCTCGCGGCCGCCGAGGTTTCCCTGAGCGGACTCAGCAACGTCAACCCGAACATCGCCACGCTGCAACAGAACTACAGCACGCTCCTGGAACGCGTCGTCGACCTTGAGTCGAGGATGCAGGTGGCGGGGAAGGTCCGCATCAGTGGCTTCGACCCGCCGGAGATGGTGCCGGTCGGGCAGGTCCTGACCATCCTGGGCACCGGGTTCAAGACTTCGACGGTCGAGGGCAAGCCCTCGCTGGTCGAGAATCTGGTCTTCATCAACAATATCCCCATCTACAATTTCCGGCTCGACAGCGATGCCTCGCACCTCAAGATCGTCGTCCCGCTCTCCATCCCCGGCGTGACTCCCGTGGCGGGCGGAGCGCCCATCAACATCCGCGTCTCGAACAACGACGGCGAGGCGCAAAGGGCCTACAAGGTCACCCCCGCGCTGCCCGTCACGGGGACGACGCCCAGGATCACGGCCGTCGACCCGCCCGTCTTTACCGTCGGGCAGTCGGGACTCGTCGCGGGCGAAGGGCTTGGGGTATCCGGTACCCCCAACCAGACCAACAATCAGTTGCCCGCCGTCGCCTTCATCTACAACTCGCCCACGGGGCCTGTGACCTACGTCGTCCCGCCGGCGCAGGTGAATTTCGAATACCCCTGGCTAGTCAACTCGCGGGTCAATTTCGTGGTGCCTAATATCGCGGAAGCGCCCTCGGTCGGGAATTTCAACGCGGTCATCAAAGTCAGCTTCGGCAACCACGTCCCGGCCCTGGCCCCCGTCGTCATTAGAAAGACCGCTTAGAAGCAAGCGCGATTCGTTGAGGGGTGCGTCGAACGTTTGATTGACCCTCCACGCGGGTCACCGCCACATATGGAGAGACTACCGACAGGCGAACAGACACTCGTCTCGCGGCTGTGGCTGAGAGGGGCGGTGCCCGACCCGCAGACCGCGCGCCTGCGCCTGGAAAACTTGCTCGGCGCTGCCGACCTGCGGCCGCGTTCGCTCCCCGCGTCGGCCATCGTCTGCGTGCGGCGGCTGAGCGCGCCGCCCCTGGCACTGGGCCGCCGGCACGGGGGCGCCCAGAGCCCGCACGCGTGGGGGAGGGCGGTCGCCGGCACGCTCGAACGACTGGCAGCGGGTGCCGCGCGTCCCATACGCGGACCCGTGCCGCCCACGGCCGAAGCCGTCGTCTTCGCAGACCGCGCCGAGCTGCTCGCCTCGCTCGCGCTCGACTGGGGGCGGCAGTTGATTCCGACGCGCTGGTGGTGGCGCGGCATCCTTGGGGACGGCGACACTTTGCGCCCCCTCATCTCAGAATGGCTCGCCGCGCCCGAGTACGTCCCCGCGGCGCTCGAACACCTCGCGCGGGCCGGTGCGGCTTTCGAGTTCGTACGCGCGCTGGGCACGGATGAGGCGCGCGAGATGTCGCGGCGCGTCGCGCGGGTCTACGGCCTGCAAGAGCTTTGCGGCGCGCTCGCAGAGCCCATTGGCGAAGGCAGGGGCGAATCGACGGACAGTTCCGCCAGCGCGAGGGATGCCTCGTCGGCCTCCGGGCACGCTGTCAGTACCAACGCATTGCATCGGGAAGTGCCTGCTCCACCCTGGCGGGTCCTCATCCCCGAAACCCTCCGTCTGCAACTCTCGCGCGAGCAGGAGTGCCTGCTCGGCATCGGCCTCACGCATGCGCGCGCCCCCGCGCTCGCGCGCGCCCCCTCTTTCGCAAGCGATGTCCGCGCGTGGCGCAGCCGGCACGGTATGACGTTAGGGGACTACAACTCTTCGGCGGCCGGGAGGCATGAGGAGGCGTTCGCGGCGCCCATCCCGCGCGCTTCGCTTTCTGAGAGCGTTGAGGCTGAAAGGGTGCAGTCCGTTCCGGCCGCCCTTGTGCCGAACGTCGCGCATGAGGTGGATAGGGCCCAACCTTCACGCGACACAACACAGGGTCGGATGGAGGCAGACGTGCGCGGCGCTTTCGCGGCGTCGCCGGCCTCACAGGGGACGCCGGCGGGCGTTGAGCTGTTGGAAGACGAGGGGGCACCCGCGGCCATTCTCCCACTCGAAGCCGAAAGGGGCGTCGGGAAGAGCCGTGTGTCGACGGGGAGAGAGACGCCGCCTGAACATCTCGCAACGGCAGGCGACGGCACGGAAGTGAAGGGCAGTTACCAGACCGAGGGCGCGGCGGGCTTCAAGCGTCAGGAGCCGACGCCTCCGCCGTACCTGCTCGAAGGGGGCGTGGAGACGAAGCTCGGCGGGCTCTTCTACCTGGTTAATCTCGGAATCTTCCTGGGGCTCTACGGCGACTTTACGAACCCCCTGCGCCCCGGGCTCACACTCCCGATGTGGGACTTCGTGGCGCTCATGGGGCGGCGACTCTGCGAAGAATATGCGGGAGAAGAGGCGCGTGTCGATCCGGCCTGGGCACTGCTCGCGCGGCTGGCGGGTCGCGCCGAGGACGACCCGCCGGGGCTTCATTTCGAGCCCCCGTCCGAATGGCGAGTGCCCGCCCCATGGCTCTCACCATTCCCCGAAGCGGGCCCCTGGCGTTGGTCCGACGACGGCCTCAGGCTCCGTGCGCGCCACCCTGAAGGGTTCACCATCTTCGACGTCACGCGCGAGGGCGGCGACCCCGTGCGACAGTTGAGGAACGAGGCCGCGGCCTACGCGCACGCGGGGAGTTTCGAGATGCAACGCGAGGACGCGTGCGAAGCGTCGGCAACGTGCGGGCCTCTGGAGACATGGATCGGATGGCTCTGTGCCTACGCCGGTGCGAGGCTCTACCGCGCCCTTGGCACGCACACGCCGCGCGAAGCCTTGCGCCTCCTCTTCGAGCAGGAGGCGCGCGTCCGGATGACGGCGACGCACCTGGAGGTGCTCTACGTGCTGGCGGCACTGCCGTTCGAGGTCCGCCTGTCGGGTCTCGACCGCGACCCCGGCTGGGTGCCCGCGGCCGGGCGGTTCGTCCGCTTCGTTTACGAGTGAGGTCTGGAGGGGGGAAGTCTTCGATGAGAGCTAACCTGTTCGAACGGATGGAGCCCACGCCCGAGCGCCACTTCTCGCTCTACTTCTACGCGGCGGCGCTGCAACTGATCGAGCAGCTCGCCTCCCTTTTCGACTCGTGGGAGGAGGTCTTGAAACAGTTCCCCTTCCTCGAAGGCTATTACCGCGAGCTGGCCCGCCACGGCGCGGAGGGGATGACGATAGTCGAGGCCGCCGGACGCTGGCGCGAGTCCCTCCAGGGCTGGGAGCAGTCGTCCGAATCGCACCTGCCGCTGCGTGCGTTGGCGCGTACGGCTACCCTCGACTACGACGCGCTGGTGCTCCTGTTGACGGTCGGCATGTGCGAGGAGGACGCGCGCTTCGGCTTCGTCTTCGAGACGCTGCAAGGCGTCGAGGGGCAGCGAGGCCCTACACCCGGACTGCTTGGGACCTGGGGGCCGCAGGGGCCGCGTGCGCGCGCCACGCTCCGACGCTTGCAGGAGCTGGGACTGGTTCGCGTGTCGAACCCGGCCGCGCCGCGCGCCGAGCACGCGCTCCACGTTCCGCCCCCCCTCTGGGACGCGCTACAGGGTCAGGCACACGCGTCGCCGGCGCCCTGGGCGCGTTTCCACGCGGCCGAGGCTCTCGTCGGCGCCGAAGAGCTGATCGTGACGGACGAGGTGCGCCGCCGCGTCGCTCTGCTCCCTTCGCTGCTCGGTTCGGGCGAGGCGCAGGCACTCGTAGTGCGCGGTCCGCAGCATAACGGCCGGCGCACGCTCGCAGGCGTGGTTGCGCGCTCGCTCGGCCTCGGACTCCTGGAGGTCGAAGGCGGGGGTGCGTTGAACGACGAGCGGCGGGGTCTGCTCGGCCCGCTAGCGACACTCCTCAACGCGCTCCCGGTCATCGTCTTTGACCTCGCGCCCGGGGAGACGGCCGAGGTGCCTCGCCTCGAAGCCTTCGACAAGCCGCTCGCCATCGTGCTCGGCAAGCAGGGCGGCGTCAGCGGCGAGGGGGTCGAGCGTTCCATCACCCTCACGCTGGAGATGCCGGACGGGGCGGCGCGGCGCGAACACTGGCGACGTGGCTTCGGCGCGCGGACGGTCGCCGAGCTGGAAGAGATCGCCGGCCGCTTCCGCATGACCGGCGGCAACATCCGGCGCGCGGCGAAGCTAGCGCGTGCCTACGCCGCCCTGGAGGGGCGCGAGGCGCCCGGCATCGAAGACGTGCAGCACGCGAGCCGTGCCCTCAACCGCCAGATGCTCGACACGCTGGCCACGCGCGTCGAGACTTCGGGCGACTGGGGCAGTCTCGCCGTCAAGCCCGAGACCATGGCGGAGCTGCACAACCTGGAGAGCCGCTGCCGCCACCGCGAAAGGCTGCGCCGACACCTCGGCGAGGGGCCGGGCCGGCAGCTCAACGCGGGCGTGCGCGCGCTCTTCACGGGTGCCAGCGGGACGGGGAAGACGCTGGCGGCGCGGCTGCTCGCCGCTGTGCTCAGGATGGACCTCTATCGGCTCGACCTCGCCTCGGTCGTCAACAAGTACATCGGCGAGACCGAGAAGAGCCTCAGCCAGGTGTTCGCGCGCGCCGAGGAGCTGGACGTCATCCTGCTGCTCGACGAGGGCGACGCGCTGCTGACGCAGCGGACCAGCGTGCAGAGCTCGAACGACCGTTATGCCAACCTCGAAACGAATTACCTGCTCCAGCGGCTTGAGACTTTCGAGGGAATCCTCATCGTCACGACCAACGCGGGCGAGCGCATCGACGGCGCCTTCCAGCGGCGGATGGACGTGGTGGTGGATTTCCACGCACCGGAGGCGGCCGAGCTTCAACGCATCTGGCAGATGCACCTCCCTTCGCGACACGGCATTGAGCAGTCGCTCCTCGGCGAGGTGTCGCGCCGCTGCCACCTGAGCGGTGGCCAGATTCGCAACGCCGTCCTCCACGCCTCGCTGCTGGCGCTCTCGGAGGAGGAGGGCGTCATCACCCCTGCGCACCTTGAGGCATCGGTCCAACGCGAGTACCGGAAGGCGGGCGAGGTCTGCCCTCTACGCTCATCCTACTCCCACGCGCACGTCCCGAATTAAAGGTTACGGATGCCCAACGCCGCGCCCCGCACACGTGCCCACGCACCCGCCGCCGCCGCCGCGAGGACGGCCACCGCCGCGACGCCGGTGGCCCCGGCCGCGCGTGCGCCCAACGCGCGCAGGCCCGCAGGGCGCCCCGCCCTGCTACTGTCGGCACAGCCGGCGCGCGACGCCGGACCAGCCCCGCAGGCGCGACAGAGCGTGGAGATTACCCCGGCCGTGCCGACCCTGATGCCGGAGGGCATCGCGCAGCTCGTCGCGGCGTCGGGGCCGGGCGAGCCCCTGCCGCGCGACGTGCGCCTGACGCTTGAGTCGAGCTTCGGGGTGGGACTGGGGGACGTGCGCGTGCACACGGACCAGAACTCGGCCGCCGTCGCCAACGGCATCGGGGCTCGCGCCTTCACCTACGGCACGCACGTCTACCTCGGCCCGCGCGAAAGACCCGGCGACCTCAGGCTGTTGGCGCACGAGGTCGCGCACGTCATCCAGCAGCAGGGGCGTCCCGTCGTGCAGATGTGCTGCGCGGGCTGCGCCGCGTGCGCGGCGGAGGGGGGCGGCACCTTCGAGCGCGAGGCGTCGCAAGCGGCCTCGGCCGTGGCTGGCGGCGCACGGTTCGAGGTGCAGGGGCGGACGGGCGGCGAGCAGGTGCAGAAGGTGGCCGGGGGTGCGGAGGACGAAGGGCTTCTGACGAGGATGCTCTGGAGCCTGCTCGAAGCCGTCTCGCCGGAGTTCGCGCGGATGCTGCGCGAGATCATGCGGGAGGGCGTGCTCGAATGGCTGAAGGGAAAGATCGTCGCGGCGGTCGGGACGGTCTTCGACGCGCTGGCCTCGCCGGTGCGCGCCGTCACGGGCGTAGTCGCCTCGCTCTCGTCACACTTCACGGGGCTGCTGGAGTGGATACGCGAAGCGGCCGGGCGGATAGCGCGCGGCGACTGCGGCTCCATCACGGAGGCGGCCGAGAGGATTCAGCGCGTCGTCGAAGGGCTCGCCGCCCCGGTCATCGACCGCATCAAGCACCTGGCCGAACGCGTCAGCGGGTTCGTCACCCGTTTCAGCAACCGCTTCCTCGCGCCCATCGGTGAGTTCCTGCGGACGGCGGGCGGATGGGCGTGGGAGCGGATTCAGCAGTTCGGCCGCTGGATCTGGGAGAAGACCGCGACCGTGCGCGAGCGGCTGAGCCGCGCGTGGCGTTGGGTCAAGAACCGGCTCGGCATCGGCGAGGGCGACGAGGGGCAGCAGGGGCTGCTCCAGTGGGTGCAGCGCAGGGCCGCCGCCGCCTGGGAATGGATCAAGGCGAGGATCGAGCCCATCAAGCGGCCGCTGTTGGTGGTCGGCGGCATCCTGCTGATGCTCTCCCCGGCCGGCCCGGTCATCGCCATCGGCGCGGCCGTCCGCGGCCTGTTGGTCGGCATCCGCTGGATTCGCCAGCACATGTCGAGGCCGAACGGTGTCGTCGAGCAGCGCCAGGCCTTCGAGCGCGCCATCATCCCGGCCATCATGGGGGCGGTGGACGGCGTCGCGTCCGGCCTGACGCGCGCTGCCAACTTCGTGACCGAGAAGCTCAACGGCGTGATGGCGGGCCTCGGCGACGCGGTCGGGGCGGTCGCCGGCTCGATCTTCAGCTTCGCCGTCGGGCTGGTCCGCTGGCTGGCGGACCAGTTCCGCGGCCTGGTCGTGTGGGCGCGCGAGAAGTTGCAGGGGCTCGCCGAGTGGGTGCGCGCCGGCCTGGAGCGGCTGCGCGCCTTCCTGCAACCCATCCTGGAGGTGCTGCGCCGCATCGCCGAGGTCGTCGGCAACATCATGCGGCTGCCCTTCCTCATCGCGGGGCGGCTGTGGAACGCTATCCCGGCCTGCATCCGCGACCCGTTCGTCAACTTCTTCATCCCGCTCATCCTCGGGCGCATCTCGCTCTTCAGCGAGCTGGTCTCGACGCCCGAGGCGTGGGCGCAGACCCGCACGCAGGTGATGGGCATCGTCCGGCAGATATTCCGTGACCACGACCTCGTCGGGGCGATGCGCAGCGTCTTCCGCCTCATCCTGCGCGCGCTGGCCGTGCCGGTCGACCTCGCGGCGCGCGTCCTGGCCAAGGCCGCGACCGCGTGGGACGAGGTTCTGGCCCGCCCGCTCCAGTTCATCCGCAACATCCTGCGCTCGATGCTCTACGGCTTCCGCAGGTTCTTCGGCAACATCGTCTCGCACCTGCTCTACGGCGTCTCGGGCTGGATCTTCAACGAGCTGCGCGACGTCGGCATTCAGGCGCCGTCGAGCTGGACCGACCTGCGCGCCGTCTTCGGCTTCGTGATGCAGGTGCTCGGCGTCAGCGTCGAGCACATCTTCGAGCTGCTGGCGCGGCGGCTGCCGCCCGAACGCGTGCGGCAACTGCGGCGGGTCTACAGCGCGCTGTCGGGCGCATGGGAATGGCTGCGCGTGGCCATCGAGGAGGGGCCGGGCGGCGTCTGGCGCATGCTGGTCGAGCGGCTGCGCGACCTGGGCACGACGGTGCTGCGGGCGGCCGTCGACTGGATCGTCGACCGCATCATCCGGCGCGTCTCGGCGCGGCTGATGAGCATGCTCGACCCGACGGGCGTGATGGCGGTCGTCAACGCGCTCATCAGCCTCTACCGCGCCATCCAGACCGTCGTCCGCTACATGCGTCAGATTCTGGAGATCGTCAACTCGGTGCTCGACACGGTCATCAACGTCGCGCGCGGCATCCTCGGCCCGGCCGCCGAGATGCTGGAGGCCGCGCTGCACCGCGCGATGCCGATTGCCATCGCCTTCCTCGCCAACCAGGCCAACCTGAGCGGCCTCGGCGCGCGCATGCGCGAGATCGTCGGCTCGATCCGCGAGCGCGTCGACACCGCCCTGCTCTGGCTCATCGACCGCGCGATGGCGGGCATCAACGCCCTGCTCAACATGATGAGGTCGGCCGCCGGCGCAGTGATGGATTGGTGGAGGGAAAGGAAGAATTTCACCGCTAACGACGGGAACCCGCACACGCTCTTCTTCCGGCGCGCGGGCGGCAACGTGACCCTCATGATGGCGAGCGAGGTCTCCGAGAGCCTTGAGGTCAAAATCGACCGGAGGTTGCGGCAGCACAGGGCGAAGCTGCGGCAGGCCACCGGGAGGGTGCGGTCGTCCCTCCAGACTAAGATCAGCGCGCTGGAGAGCGCCAAGGGGAAGAAGCAGGCGCTGGACGAATACATCAGTACCAATACGAGGAGCCAGCCGGCCGGCCCCGGCATGCCCGCTGGCCCGAGCACCGAAGTCATCAGGGCGCAGATACAGACACGGCTGGAGGCCATCCGCCCCGACCTCGTCGCCGGGGAGATCATCGACCGTGGCGACGAGCTGCCGCTGACGAACATCACCTATCAGATGTCCGGCGACCGGCCCTGGATCGTGAGGGCCGAGCCGCTGACGAAACACCCGGGCAACACCCACGGCGAGGCGGCGGAATCGAGCAGCGCCTCGCCTCCCGGCTGGAACGTTGCCAGCGAGGAGAACAGTCAGAGCTTTATCATCGTGGGCGGTAAAAGGCAGACGACCAGCACGGGGCGCGCGAAGCTGTCGAAGGATTGGAAGCGCGTGCACCTGATCAGCGCCGCTTTCCACGGCCCGGCGCGGGTGTGGAACCTCGTACCGGCGAGAACGGCGGTGAACGCAGACTTCCTATCCATCTTCGAGAACAAGGTGAAGGAGCGGCTCCCCACGAAAGAGATGGCCGCCGACGTGACGGTCCACCATTACCAGAGTAACGACGTCATCCAGATGACGAGCGGCCCGCCGGACGACCGCGTCCTCGCGCAGGCCAAGAAGTCCGATTACCCCGAGAGCTTCACCGTAAACCTGCGCGAAAAGAACGACGAAGGGCAGTTCGTCGACGTTCTCAAGGACCGCACCATCCGCGGAACCCTTCTGCCTAAGACCGGTGAGGCGCAGCACCACCAATACCTCCAAGACCGCGTGGAGGAGATGATCGAAGAGTACATCGAGGGCGAGCGCGCCGACCGCATTATGCGGTGGGGCCTCTACATCGGCTACATCAATTCGGCGATACGCAGAAGACTCGGCGTGACCCGCATGGATCAGATCAGAGACTTCTACAACCGTAAGCGGGATGAGAAGATGGGGGGCGGGTAAACGTCCCCGCGGGAAGGGGCGGTTCCCGACCGGCGAAAGGATGAAGCATGTCAGCCGCAGTCTACAGCGTCGAAGTTCTCGATAGGAAGGGGCGCATCGTCCGGCTCAGGCTCTACATCGTGCACCCGGACGAGCATGATTTCTGTCTCGCCAGAAATTGCGCCCTACAGATACTCTGGGACCAGGTGAACCCTTCCCACCACATCGAGAGCCGGCTCGGCGAGGCGATGTCGGAAGAGAACAGGCTCGACCCCTACTGGGTGGTCGTCAACGAGCGGAGGTTCATCAAACGCGTCAAGTTAATCGAGACGAAAAATCACCCCGTCCCCGAGGACTTCAGCTTCGGGAAGCACTTGAAAAAGAAGTCGGGTCTGCCGCAGGCGGTGGTCGAAATCGAGGCCGCGGACGAAAAGTGGGTGGAGCACATCAAGAAGGGACAGACCTGGGACACCGCCCCTTACGACATGGAATTTTACATCTGAGCGACACCCGGCCGAACGCCCCTGATTGAACAACCCCTTGTGACCGTCTCGCGCACACAGCCTCCGGACCGTGCCGCGCGCCTCTCCCCCGCCCACGCGCCGACGTCTACGCTTTCGGCCTGAAGACTTTCTGTGGAGATAGGAGCCCTCCCATGCAGCGTGTCAGCATCGGAATCTACACGCACGCGGAGCCGGCGCGGCTGCACGCGACGCTCGCCTCCCTGCGCGCCAACACCGCCCGGAACTTTCAGGTGCTTCTCCTTGGCGACGGTGCGGACGAGGCGACGCGCGAGGCGCTCTCACACATGACCTCTCTGCCGCAGTCGAACACCGCGGAGCCACTCGGGACCCCTGCCTGCTTCAACCGCCTGGTCTCCTCGACACGTGCCGACGTCTACGTCCTGCTTGAGTGCGGCTCGCTGGTCGCGCCCCGCTGGCTTGAGCACCTACTCGACGCGCTCGAACGGGACGGGCGGAACGGCCTCGCCGGTCCTTCGACAAATTTTTGCTGGAACGAGCAGGGCGTCCGTCTCACACGCGACGACTCGGCGCACACGTTGGAAGAGTTGGCGGGTGAGGCCGAGCGCCGTTGCGTCGAGAGAGTGCGCATGCTGGCGCCGCTGCACAGCCTGGCCGACTTCTGCTACGCCGTCCGCCGCGAGGTGGTCGAGGCCCTCGGAGGCGCCGACGAATCCTACGGCCTCGGCCCCTGCTGGGAGATGGACTACAACGTGCGCGCCGCACGCGCCGGCTGGCGGGGGGTGTGGGCCTGCGCCGCCTACGTGTGGCGCGCACCCTTCACCCCGAGGAGGCGGCGCGAAGAGGCTTTGAGGTTCGAGGCGAGCCGCCGCCGCTATCAGGACAAGTTCTGCGGCGGGAGGCTGCGCGGAGAGAAGACGGACTACCGCACGCATTGCCGCGGCGACGCCTGCACCGATTTCGCCCCGCCGTCTCTCATCAGCATTCGACAGACCCTCCCAACCACCCCCGGCACGTCGGCCGGGAGCAGTCTCCCACCGCACGCGCCAGCCCCGGCAGACTTTCGCGAAACCACATCTCAGACGACCTCCGCGGCGGAGCCGGCCGTCGTCGTGTCGGCTAGGGCGGCGAACACATCTTCGAGCCTCGTGCAGGCGGCGGCACCGCTGGTGAGCTGCATCATGCCGACCGCCGACCGCCGCGCCTACGTCTCGCAGGCCATACGCTATTTCCAGCGGCAGGACTACTCCAACCTCGAACTGCTTGTCGTCGATGACGGGCACGATACGGTCGCCGACTGCGTGCCCGCCGACGACCCGCGCATACGCTACGTCCGCCCCAGACAGAAATTGAACATCGGGGCGAAGCGCAACTTCGCCTGCGAACATGCGCGCGGTGAAATCATCGTCCACTGGGACGACGACGACTGGTACCCTGACTGGCGCGTGAGCGCACAGGTGCGCCCGCTCCTCGAAGGCGGCTTTGACCTCTCCGGCACCAGTCAGCTCTTCTACTTCGAGCCGGCGTCGAGCCGAGCCTGGCGCTACAAGCTCTCTTCAGCCGCGAAGCCATGGGTTGCAGGCAACACGCTGGCCTACAGAAAGAGCTTCTGGGAGCGCAGGAAATTCCCCTGCGTGCAGGTCGGCGAGGACACACGCTTCGTCGCCTGCGCGCCGGCCGAAAGGGTCTTCGACTTTGACGACCCGCGGCTCTGCGTCGGCATGATTCACACGTCGAACACCAGCCGCAAAGTCACCGACGGCGCCTACTGGAGCGCGCAGCCGCCCGAGGCCGTCCACGTTCTGCTCGGCGAACACCTCGATTTCTATCTCGCTGCCAAACAGTCCACGGGCGGGCCTCCTCTTCGGCCGCTCGTTTCGTGCATCATGCCGACACGCGACCGCCGCCCGTTCGTCCACCTCGCTCTCGGACACTTCGCGCGGCAGGACTACCCCCAACGCGAGCTGATAGTCGTCGACGACGGCACGGACCCGGTCGCGGACCTGTGCGAGGGCGCGGCCGGCGTGCGCTACATACATCTTCCGGACCGCACCTCCATCGGCGCGAAACGCAACCTCGCGCTCCGCCACGCACGGGGCCAGTTTATTGCCCACTGGGATGATGACGACTGGTACGCACCCGGGCGCCTGAGCTACCAGGTCGCGCCCCTCCTTTCGGGCGCGGCCGACCTGACGGGGCTGTTCAACTCTTTCGTGCTGGAGTTGCCGTGCGGCGACTTCTGGACCGTTCACCCTAACCTGCACCGCCGGTTGTTCGTCGGCGACGTTCACGGCGGAACGCTCGTTTACCGCCGCGACATCATCGCCCTGGGGCTACGCTACCCGGAGACCAACCTGGCCGAGGACGCCGCACTGATTCGACAGGCGCTTCGCCGCGGCCGGCGACTGCTTCGGCTCGACAACAAGGGGGTCTTCGTCTACGTCCGACACGGCTCCAACGCCTGGCAGCAGTATGCGCCCGGGACCTTCCTCGACCCGCGGGGCTGGCGAAAGATTGACACCCCTCCGGAATTCACCCCGGCCTACCTCTCCAGCTACAAGGCCGCCGCACTCTCGAATGCGACCTGACACGCCCCGTGGAAGAGTTGCGAACCTCATTCCCGGCGGCGACCGCGCGCTCGTCGGGCCCTGTTGCGGGTTACATGGCATCGGCCGGCCCGGCATTCAAAAGGCTCTGTTGCGGGCAACCGCGCTGGGCTATAATCCGACCCCCGGTTCGACCGCATCCCAGGGAACCAAACTCTTGAAGCGGAAGCAATCCCCCTCCAGTTGGCGTCACTTTGGGACGTCGCTCGCCCGCGCGTACGCGCGCCGGGGTCGACGCCGCCGGCTGCATGGACTCACGACGCCGTGGTGGGCTGCACTCGGAAACTGCGCCGCGCTACTGCTCTGCTTCGGCTGCTTCGCTTGTGTGCGTGGCGCGTCGGCGCAGACGGCGCCCGCGGAATTCCTGCACGACGCCTGGACGACCGAGAACGGGCTGCCGCAGAACGACGTCCAGCTCATACAGACGCGCGACGGTTATCTGTGGATGGGCACGAACGGCGGGCTCGCACGTTTCGACGGCGTCAAGTTCACGGTCTTCGACACGGGCAACACGCCCGGACTCCGCAGCAACCGGATTCTGGCGCTCTGCGAAGACGGCGCCGGCGACCTCTGGATCGGCACGCAGAACGGCGGCCTCACACGCTACCGACAGGGGAGCTTTTCCGCGTTCACGACCGCCGAAGGGCTCCCGGACGAACAGGTCTTCAACCTGCTCTCGGACGCGCGCGGCGGCCTCTGGGCCAGCACGCCGAAGGGGCTGGCGCGACTCGACGGCGGGCGCTTTACCGTCTACACCACGCGCGAAGGTCTTCCCGACAACAAGGCGTTCATCGTCGGAGAAGCGCCGGACGGAAGTCTCTGGCTGACGTCCGGCGACAGTCTCGTGCGTTTCCACGAGGGGCGCTTCGAAAGCTACCGCCCGACCGACGTGCTCCCGGCCGACTGGATTCGCGGCCTCTTCTCCACCCACGTCGCCCAGGACGGAAGCGTGTGGCTGGCGACGAGCCGCGGGCTCGTGCGACTCGCCGAAGGTCGCTTCACCCTCCTTTCGGCCGGCAAAGGGGGCGACGCCTCCGACCCGCACGCGCCCTCTGTGACCTACGTCTTCGGTGGGCGCGACGGGGAGGTCCGGCTGCTCACGCCCGACGGCATCGCACGCTACACGGACGGGCGGGTCCGGCTCGAAGCACGCCTCCCCGGCCTGGCGAACCTTTTCCGAGGGGGAACGCTCAAGTCCTGCCTCGAAGACCGCGAGGGCAACCTCTGGCTCGGGACGGGCGGGAAGGGACTGCACCGCTTCAAGCCGCGGCAGGTGACGGCCTATGCCGCCGACGAGGGACTCTCCGACCTGGGCTTCATC
>Ga0216309_1000105_pt1 | contig 14296 bp, 14 predicted proteins | sample Total_DNA_C_FD_161284 | JGI IMG/M metagenome (GOLD analysis project Ga0216309, IMG submission 161284) | Terrestrial sediment cell enrichment communities for BONCAT metagenomics from Utah, United States - Total_DNA_C | ecosystem: Environmental > Terrestrial > Deep subsurface > Rock core/Sediment ...
CCGGCCGCGAGGGGGCGGGGCGGCGCACGGCGACCGGCGTCTCGCGGATGTCGGAGGACACGCAGCGCGTCGGGGCGAGCCTCTACCGCTACGGGGCGCTCCCGTTCGAGATCGCCAGCGTGCTGCTGCTGGTCGCCATCGTCGGGTCGGTGCTGCTGGCGCGCACGGCCAAACAGGAGCTGGCCGCCGACGACGTGGACCCGCGAGTCGTCTCGGACCTGAGCGCCGCGGGCGAGCTGACCCCGGCCGAGATCGAGGCCGCCGCGCGCGCACGCGCCGCGGAAGCCTGAGCCGGTCGCGCCCGCGCGCGGCCTCATCCCTTCGAGTCTGAACCATGAACAGCCTTTTCACGCCGGCCCTCTTCCTGCTCCAGGACTCGGTGTTCGAGAACATGAAGCAGGGCGTCTACCACCCGGACCTCTCCAAGTTCCTCATCATCGGGGCGCTGCTCTTCGCCATCGGCGTGGCCGGCGTGCTGACGCGGCGCAATATCATCGTCATCTTCATGTCGATCGAGCTGATCCTGAACGCCGCGAACCTGAACTTCATCGCCTTCTCGCGCCACCTGCAGGAGGCCGGGAGCATCAACGCCGTGGCCGGACAGGTCTTCACGGTCTTCATCATCGTCGTCGCCGCCGCCGAGGCGGCCATCGGCCTCGGCCTCGTCATCGCGCTCTACCGCAACCGCGAGACGATCTTCATCGACAAGATAGACCTCTTGAAATGGTGAAAGAGAGTAGACAGTAGTCAGTAGCCAGTAGTCAGTAGGGCACCGCCCCGCCGACGCTGCCGCTGACACACGGACGATTCAACTTCGGAAGTTTTTCTACTGACTACTGACTACTGTCTACTGACTAATCCTTATGCACAGATACATCTGGCTCGTCCCCCTCCTGCCACTGTTAGGCGCGGCCATCAACGGGCTGTTGGGTCGGCGCTTCCGCTTCTCCGAGAGGTTGGTCGGCTCGATCGGGGTCGGGTCGGTGGCGCTCGCCTTCCTCATCAGTCTCGCGGCCGTCGTCTCCTACGGGGCGAACGTCTGGCCGAAGCCCTACGTGACGAGCGATGACGGCTTCTCCTACACGTGGATTCCCGGCGGGGCGGTCGAGCTGACCCAGGGGCTTGCGGAGCGCGCCGAGATGGAGGGCTCGCGGCTCGCGCACGAGGAGGCCGTGGGGAAGGCGCGCGCACAAGGGGCGCGACCCGGAGAGACGGTCGCCGTGCTGGTCGCACGGCCGAACGTGCCTGAGCAGAAGGGCGTGGGCTCGGTGCTCGACGTCGAGTGGAGCTACCAGCTCGACGCGCTCTCGTCCGTCTTCATGCTCGTCATCACGGGCGTCGGCCTCTGCATCTTCGTCTTCGCCACCGGGTACATGAAGGGCGACAAGGGGTTCTACCGCTTCTTCGCCTACCTCGGCCTCTTCATGTTCTCGATGCTCGTCCTCGTGATGGGCTCGAACTTCATGATGATGTTCGTCGGGTGGGAGGGGGTCGGCCTGTGCTCCTACCTGCTCATCGGCTACTACTTCGACCGGCGCGAGGCGGGCGACGCCTCGCGCAAGGCCTTCATCACGAACCGCATCGGCGACTTCGGCTTCGCGCTCGCCGTCTTCGGCGTCATCGCCACCTTCGGCACCACGCAGTACACCGCCGTCTTCGAGCAGGCGCGCACCTTCCCCGTCGAGACCCTCGCCGGCCCGGTCGCCTGGGGCATCATGTCCTGGATCGCGCTCGGCCTCTTCATCGGCGCGTGCGGCAAGTCGGCGCAGATACCGCTCTACGTCTGGCTGCCCGACGCGATGGCCGGCCCCACGCCCGTCTCCGCGCTCATCCACGCGGCGACGATGGTCACGGCCGGGCTCTACATGCTGACGCGCTGCAACGTCATCTTCCAGCACTCGCAGGCGATGATGACGGTCGTGGCGGTGGTCGGCGCCCTGACGGCCATCTTCGCCGCGACCATCGGCATCACGCAGAACGACATCAAGAAGGTGCTGGCCTACTCGACCGTCTCGCAGCTCGGCTTTATGTTCCTCGCCTGCGGTGTGGGCGCCTTCGTCATCGGCATCTTCCACGTGATGACGCACGCCTTCTTCAAGGCGCTGATGTTCCTCGGCGCGGGCTCGGTCATCCACGCCATGCACCACGAGCAGGACATGCGACGGATGGGCGGCCTCAGGAAGTACATGCCGAAGACCTACTGGACGTTCTTCGCCGGCTGGCTCGCCATCTGCGGCATCATCCCGTTCTCGGGCTTCTGGTCGAAGGACGAAATCCTCTGGAACGCGGCCTCGACCGAGTACATCCCCGGCGGCTGGCTGCTCTGGCTGATCGCGACCGTCGCCGCCGCCTGCACGGCCTTCTACATGACGCGGCTGATGGCTCTGACCTTCTGGGGGCGTGAGCGCTTCCTGGAGGTGCCCGCGGGCGGACAGGCCGACGAGGCGCACGCGCAGGCTTACGCCGACGGCGAGGCGGCCACACACCGCGCGGCCGACCCATCGGTCGCCGACCGGCCGCACCATGGGCCGGAGGAGCGCGTCGGGGCGGCGCACGTCTTCGAGGCCGCGGCCAAGGGCGAGCACGAGCACGCCGGCCCCGAAGGACAGGACGTGCACGACGTGCACGACCCCGGCCACAAGGGCACGCACGGGCACGCGCACGGCTCGGTCATCCCGCACGAGTCGCCGGCCTCGATGTGGGTGCCGCTGGCGGTGCTGGCGGTGCTCGCCACGGTCGGCGGCTTCGTCGGCATCAGCCCGGCCTTCGCCGGCGGGCACCACGTCGGCGGCAAACTCAACATCGTCAACTGGCTCGACCCCGTCATCTGGAACCCGGCGACTGGACAGTTCGGCAAGGAGTCGCACGCGCAGACCTCCGCGCTCAAGTCGGGCGACCACGCGGCGGCCGCACACGAGGCCGCGCAACAGGAGGGGAGCCACGCCGCCCCGCTCCCGACGCGCACTGACTCGGAGCACGGCACGGCCGGCGCGGGGCACCCTGCGCCGCAGCTGCCCTACGGCGGCGAGACACGCTTCAACCTCGCGCACACGGTCCAGCACATGCTCGGCGACAGCCACACCGCGGCCGAGTGGTTCTTCATCGTCGTCTCGCTCCTGGTCGCGGGGCTCGGCATACTGCTCGGCTTCCTCTTCTACGTCTGGCGGCCGCACCTGCCCGGGGTCTGGGCGCGCAGGCTCGCGCCGCTCTACCGCGCGAGCTTCAACAAGTACTGGGTCGACGAGCTCTACGGCGCCGCCGTCACGCGCCGCACGATGGACGCCGCGCGCGCCGTCTACGCGGCCGACTCGCGCGGGCTCGACGGCGCCGTCAACGGCACGGCCTGGCTGACGCGCCAGTTGAGCCGCTTCACCGGCAACGCCGACCGCCTCGTCGTCGACGGCGCGGTCAACGGTGTGGCGGGCTTCGTCAAGCTCCTGATGTCGCCGCTGCTGCGCGCCGCACAGACCGGGCTGACGGCCAACTACGCGCTCGTCATGATCCTTGGCCTCGTTGCGGCCGTCGGCCTCTTCTTCGGCAAAGACATCGTCTCCGCCATCACGGGCGGGCAGTGAAAGGAAGTAGACAGTAGACAGCAGTCAGTAGTCAGTCGGGCACCGCCCCGCCGACGCTGGCGCTCATCAAGCGGACGATTCAACTTCGGAAGTTTTTCTACTGACTACTGACTACTGGCTACTGACTACTGACTACTGTTTTGGAGGGACCGTGAAAATCCCCTACCTGCTCTCGCTCATCACGTGGCTGCCCGCGCTCGGCGCGATCATCATCCTCTTCCTCTTTCGGAAGGAGCGGACGGGCGCGATCAAGCGGTTCGCCACCGCGTGGTTCGCGCTCGACTTCCTGGCCTCGCTCGGGCTGCTCGCCTACGACCGCCGGATGGGCGGCTACCAGTTCCTCGAGGACTGCCAGTGGATCCCCGTCATCGGGGCGCGTTACCAGATGGCGGCCGACGGCGTGGCCGTGCTGCTCATCCTGCTGACGACGCTGCTGGGCTGGATCGCCTCGCTCTCCTCCTGGGAGTACATCCAGAAGCGCGAGAAGGAGTACTACGTCCTCCTCCTGCTGCTCCAGTCGTCGGTGCTCGGCGTCTTCTGCGCGGGCGACCTCTTCCTCTTCTTCCTCTTCTTCGAGGTCTCGCTTGTGCCGATGTACTTCCTCATCGGCATCTGGGGCGGCGAGCGCCGCCTCTACGCGGCCATCAAGTTCTTCCTCTACACGCTGGTCGGCTCGGTGGGGCTGCTGCTCGGCATCATCAAGATGTACTTCCTGACGCAGGACCCGCAGCTGGTGGGCGCCGTGTCGGAGGCGACGAAGGCGCTCGTGGCCGGGGCGGGGAACGAGGCCGCGCTCGGGATGCTCCAGGGCAGCCTCGCCGCCGCGCAGGCGAACGGCACCGGCACCTTCAACATCATGTTCATGCAGGCGCTCGGCTCCGTCATCCCGATGGGCGCGATGCAGGTGCTGCTCTTCTTCGCCTTCGCCATCGGCTTCGCCATCAAGGTGCCGATGTGGCCCTTCCACACCTGGCTCCCGGACGCGCACGTCGAGGCACCGACGGCCGGCTCCGTCGTCCTCGCCGGCATCCTTCTCAAGCTCGGCACCTACGGCTTCTACCGCTTCAACCTGCCCTTCTTCCCGAAGGCGACCATCGACCAGAGCTACTTCGGCAGCTTCGGCGTGCGCAACGTGATGGTCATCCTCGCCATCATCAGCGTCATCTACGGCGCGCTGGCGGCGATGTACTTCGTCGTCAAGCGCGACGGCGACGTCAAAAAGCTGGTCGCCTACTCGTCGGTCTCTTCGATGGGCATCGTGATGCTCGGGCTCTTCTCGATGAACCCGAACGGGCTCAACGGCGCCGTGCTCCACATGATCAACCACGGCATCTACTCGGGCGCGCTCTTCCTGCTCGTCGGCATCATCTACGAGCGGCGGCACACGCGCTCGGTCGACGAGTTCGGCGGGCTCTCGCACGTGATGCCGGGCTACGCGGCGGTCTTCCTCGGGATGGCGATGACGGCGATAGGGCTGCCGCTGCTGTGCGTCTTCATCTCGGAGTTCCTGGCGCTGCGGGGCGCGTTTGAGGCGAACCCGTGGTGGGCGGGCTGGGCCGCGCTCGGCATCATCCTCAACGCCGGCTACATGCTCTGGCTCTACCAGCGGATGTTCTTCGGCAACATCGAGAACCCGAAGAACGAGTCGCTCAAGGACCTGACGGGGCGCGAGTGGGCCTACATGACGCCGCTCCTCGTGATGTCGCTCTGGATCGGCGTCTACCCGAAGCCCTTCATCGACTTCATCCAGCAGCCGGTCGCGTCAATCGTCAGGCACGTCCGCCCCGACTACCCCGTCACGCCCGCGGCGCCGCGCGCGCCGCAGACGGCGGAGAAGAGGTGAATGAAACGGAGAATGAAGTCAGGAGTCAGAATGGGTGTGAACCGGGCGGTCGCGGCATATCCCTTCTGACTCCTGACTCCTGACTCCTGACTACTTGAATTCATATGCTCCTCCAAGCTTCGACCACCACGCTCTTCGAACTGGCCGACCTGAACTTGATCGCGCCCGAGATCATCCTGACGCTGTGCGCCTGCGTGGCGCTGGTGATGGAGGTCGTGCTGCCTTACCGGCTGAGCCGCTGGGTCGGCTACTTCGCCCTGGTGGCGACGGCGCTCGCCGCCGGCTCGGTGCTGGCGCTCGGGTGGCCGTTCCTCTCGGGCGGCGAGGCGCCGGCGCCGCTGCTGGGCTTCTACGGCACGCTGAAGGTGGACGGCTTCGCGGTCGTCTTCAAGCTCATCTTCCTGCTGGGGGCGGCGCTGACGTTGGCGCTCTCGCTGCGCTACCTCGACGTCGAGGGCGAGCAGCGCGGCGAGTACTACTCGCTCGTCCTCTTCGCCACGACGGGGATGATGTTCCTCGCCTCGGGCTACGACCTGATCGTGCTCTACATCAGCCTGGAGCTGATGGCGCTCACCTTCTACGTGCTCGTCGGCTACGCGAGGCGCGAGCGGCGCTCGAACGAGGCGGGGATGAAATACTTCCTGCTCGGCGCCTTCTCCTCGGGCATCCTGCTCTACGGCATGTCGCTGCTCTTCGGCGTGGCGGGCTCGACCAGGCTCGACGAGATCGCGCCCGTGGTGGCGCGTGCCGCCACCGCGGCGCAGGACTTCGAGGGGCTCGGCCTGCGGCCGATGATCCTGCTCGCCATGATCGCCGTGGCGGCCGGGCTCTTCTTCAAGATCGCGGCCGTACCCTTCCACATGTGGGCGCCCGACGCCTATCAGGGCGCGCCCACGCCCGTCACGGCCTTCCTCTCGACCGGCTCGAAGGCGGCGAGCTTCGCGCTGCTGGCGCGCATCTTCCACGAGGCGCTCGGCGGGATACGCGTCGACTGGGCCCCGTTGCTGGGGCTGGTCGCGGCCGTGACGATTCTGGTCGGCAACTGGGCGGCTGTGACGCAGAACAACTCCAAGCGGCTATTGGCCTACTCGTCCGTCTCGAACGCCGGGTACCTGCTGCTCGGCGTCATCGCGGCGAACCAGTACGGCTACACCGGGCTCGTGGTCTACCTCGTCGTCTACACGCTGATGAACGTGGGCGCGTTCGGCGTCATCATCTCGCTCAGGCGGCGCGGCATCATCGGCGACGAGGTGGACGACCTGACCGGCCTGGGGCAGAAGGCGCCCGGGATGGCGCTGATGATGTCGATCTTCATGCTCTCGCTCGGCGGTCTGCCCGTGACGGGTGGGTTCATCGGCAAGTGGTTCCTCTTCGGCGGCGTCATCCAGCGCGGCGCGGCCGACGGGAAGGACTGGTACTACTGGCTGGCCGGCTGGGCGGCGCTCAATACGGTCGTCAGCTTCTACTACTACGTGCGCTTCATCCGCGCCATGTACATCGGCGACCGCGAGGCGGACGCGCGCCCGCTCTCGCTCTCCGCGCCGCTCCAGACGGCGCTCGTCGCCTGCGCCGTCCTCGTCATCCTCATCGGCGTCTTCCCACACCCGCTCATCCAGGCCGCGCAGGCCGTGGCTGGGGCCATCGCGCCCGCCGCCGCCCCGCTGGCGCTCAGGTGAGCCGTCCGAGTCTCATGTCCGAAAACCATCAGGGAGGCCACATGGCCGGGGAACTGGACGGAAGGGCGGCGCTCGTCACGGGCGCAACCTCGGGGATCGGCCGGGCGGCGGCGCTGCGCTTCGCCGCGGAGGGGGCGCGCGTCGCGCTCGTCGGGCGCGACGAGGAGAAGCTGGCGGCGACCGCCGCGGAGCTGGCCGCGCTGGGCGCCGAGGCCCTGGAGATTCAGGCCGACGTGACGGTCGAGGCGCATGCGCGCCGCGCCGTCGAGACGGCGGCCGAGCGGCTGGGCGGGCTCGACGTGCTCGTCAACGCGGCCGGCATCATCTCGAACGGCACGGTCGAGACGACGCAGCTCTCCGACTGGGACGCGATGATGAACGTCAACCTGCGCTCGGTCTTCCACCTCATGCAGCTGGCCGCGCCGCATCTGGAGCGGCGGCCCGGCAACGTCGTCAACGTCTCCAGCGTGACGGGGCTGCGCGCCTTCCCGGGCGTGCTGGCCTACTGCGTCTCGAAGGCGGGGCTCGACCAGTTGACGCGCTGCGCGGCGCTGGAGCTGGCACCGAAGGGCGTGCGCGTCAACGCTGTCAACCCGGGCGTCGTCGTCACGCAGATTCACAGGCGCGGCGGGATGGCCGAGGAGAAGTACTCGGACTTCCTCGAACATTCGAAGACGACGCACCCGCTCGGGCGCGTCGGCGCGGCCGAAGAGGTCGCCGAGCTGATCCTGTTCCTCGCCTCTGACCGCGCCGCCTGGATTACGGGCGCAACCTATTCCATCGACGGCGGACGCGCCCAGACCTGTGCCCGCTGAGAAAGCCCGAAGGAGTCTTGAAGGTGACTGTTACCAGAAACGGAAGGCGGCGCGCGGCGTTTCTCGCCGCGGCGCTGCTCTGCCTCGCCGCCGCCGCTGCCCCCGCCCCGGCGCAGAACATGGGCGGCACCGTCAGGGAGAAGCGCATACGCTTCCTGCGCGGCCGCACGACCGCGGTGGAAAAGGGCTCGATAGCCTTCGCGCGCAGCCGCGTCTACAGGCTCGGCGCGCGCTCAGGCCAGACGATGTCACTGCACCTCGCGTCGGCCAGCCGGGAGGTCACCTTCTCGCTCATCGCCCCCGGCGGCGAGACCGTCGAGGGCGCCTTCGGCGTGCGCGACTGGTCGGGCGAGCTGCCCGAGTCGGGCGACTACACCATCACGGTCGTCAACAACCGCGAGCGCAGCGCCGCCTCCCCGTACACGCTCCAAGTGACGATACGTTAGGGGCGCCTCGGCGCTCTCTCGCGCTTCGTTTGACGATTCACCCGTGGCACCGCGCCAGTGTGCGCCCGCACGCCTCGACGCGTACGGGCGTCGCCGTCCTGAGTCCCGCCCATGCTCGCCTTCTACATCCTCTCGGCGCTCGTCATCCTCCAGAGCCTCCTTTCGCTGCGGGGCGGCGTGCGCTGGCTCGCCTTCTTCCGGCGTGAGCTGGACGTGACGCGCCCCCTCTACCTGCCGCGGGCCACGGTCTTCGTCCCCTGCCGCGGCCTCGACCAGGGGCTGCGGCTGAACCTCTCGGCGCTCTTCCGCCAGCACTACCCCGCCTACGAGCTAATCTTCGTCTCCGACCGCACCGAAGACGCAGGGCTGGAGCTGGCGCGCCAGCTCGCGCGCGAGTTCGAGGGCGAGTCGGTGGCGCGCGCCCGCTTCGTCATCGCGGGGCGCGCGGCCGAGAGCGGCCAGAAGGTTCACAACCTGCGCGCGGCCACGCCGGAGGCCGACCCGGCCAGCGAGGTCTTCGTCTTCGTCGACACCGACGCACGACCGCGCGAAGACTGGCTGCGCTCGCTGGTCGCGCCGCTCGGCGTGGAGGGGGCAGGGGCGGCGACCGGCTACCGCTGGTTCCTGCCCCTCGGGGGCGGCCTCGCGTCGCACCTGCGCTCGGTCTGGAACGCCTCCATCGCGTCGGCGCTCGGCGGGGACGCAAGGCGGAACTTCTGCTGGGGTGGCTCAACCGCCGTCGGGCGCGAGACCTTCGAGCGGCTCGACGTGCGCGGCCGCTGGCGCGGGACCGTTTCCGACGACTACGCGCTGACGCGCGTCCTGCAGGAGGCGGGGCTGCCCATCCGTTTCGTGCCCGCGTGCCTGACCCCTTCGCTCGAAGACTGCACCTTCGCGGAGCTGTTCGAATTCACCACGCGCCAGTTGAAGATCACGCGCGTCTACGCGCCGCACCTCTGGAAGCTGGTGCTCGTCTCGAACCTGCTCTTCGTCTCGGTCTTCTTCGGTGGGCTGGCGCTGGCCTGCGCGCGCGCCGCGCTCGGGCTCTCGGCGGCGTGGCCGCTCGCCTGCGTTGCGGCCGTCTTCCTGCTCGGCGTCTGGAAGGCTTTCTTCCGACTGCGCGCCGTAGCCCTCGTGCTCGAAGACCAGCACGCCCGGCTGCGAAAGGGGCTCTGGGCGCACCTCCTGCTGTGGCCTGCGACGGCCGCTATCTTCCTCTACAACGCGCTGGCCGCCGCCCTCTCGCGCCGCATCCTCTGGCGGGGCGTCAGGTACGAATTGAAATCGCCGACGGAAACTGAGATTATCGAGCCGGATGCCTAACAAGGTCTCACAGTTCGTCAGGCTCGTTCGCTCGACCGGGCGGGAGCGCCGCCTCGGCACGGTCATCTTCTTCATCACCTCGCGCTGCAACGCGCGCTGCGAGACCTGCTTCTACCACGAGGAGCTGAACCGGCCGGGCGACATGACCTTCGAGCAGATCGAGCGCGTCTCGCGCACGATGCCCGCCATCACTGACCTCTGGCTCTCGGGCGGCGAGCCGACGCTGCGCCAGGACGCCGACGAGATCATCCGCCTCTTCGTCGAGCAGAACGGCGTCCGCCGCGTCATCATCCCCACGAACGGCCTCCTTAAAGCGCGCACCTACGAGCTGGTCGACCGCGCGCTCTCGCTCGACGCCGGGATCGACCTCTACCTCAACGTGGCGCTCGACGGCTACGGCGAGACGCACGACCGCGTGCGCGGCGTGCCCGGGCATTGGGGGCGCACGCTCGACTGCATACGCTCGCTCTACCCCCTGAAGGAGAAGCACGCCGACCGATTTCGCCTGAACGTCAACACGGTGGTCTGCGCCGAGAACTACGCGGAGGTCGGCCGCCTCGCCGACTTCATGTGGGAGAACTTTCGGCTGGACGGCCACTACTTCAACGTCGTCCGCGGCGAGACCAAGGCGGGCGAGGGGATTAAGCAGATCCCGGCCGAGGTCCTGCCCGGGATGTACGCGCGTGTGGCGGCGCTCACTCACCGCTACGGCGAGCGCATGTTCGCCGATGACGACGCCGCGACCCGCTTCGTCAAGTCGGTCGCCTACGTCGGCGCCATCACGACGCACTACCGCACGCAGCACGCGAACTTCGGCGGGGCCTCGGCGTGGCCCTTCCCCTGCACGGCGGGCGAGACGACAGCCGTCATCGACTACAACGGTGACGTGCGCGCCTGCGAGCTGAGGGGGAAGTTCGCGAGCCTCGCGGACTTCGACTACGACTTCGGCCGGCTCTGGGCGGCCGAGGAGCGGCGCGCAGAGCTGCGGCAGATAGAGGGCGGGCGCGCCTGCTGGTGCACGCACGTCTGCTTCATCCACGATTCGATGCGCCACTCCCGCCGCGCGCAACTCTGGGAGGTGCCGCGCAACTACCTGACGCGCGAACGCTGGTAGGGCGAAAGACGGTCGAACGCGCGAGCCCGCGCGAGCGTTTATCCTGTCGGAGCCGCACACACACGAAACTCTATCGGCTCGCGGAGGTTTTCGAAATGAAGCTCTTCAAGGTTCTGCTCGCGCTCGCCGCGCTCCTCTTCGTCGTCTGGGGCGCGTTCGCCCTCTTCGGCCTGCTCGCCGGCCTGGTCGGCGCGCTCGTCAAGTGGCTCGTCGTCCTCGGCGTCATCGCGCTTGCCGGCGTGGGCGCCTACAAGCTGCTCTCCGGCACGGACGAGGCCGTACTGCCCGAGTTGACGCCGGCCGAGGCCGAGATGCTCAAGGCCGAGCGGATGCTGGCCGAGATCAGGCAGAAGCAGTTGACCAAATAGAGACCCGGAGGTGGCGGAAGGCTGATGCGTCGGGGCGAGCCGGAGAGGCCGGACGGTGGCGAAGAGCGCAAGGCGGCGCGCGGCAGCGCCGTCGCCTACGCGGCGGGGCTGACCATCTTCTTCGCGGTGCTCTCGTTCATGGGCATCGGCTGGGCGCTCGACCGCTACTTCGAGACGAGCTGGATCATGGTCGCCGGCATCATCCTCGGCGCGGTCGTCGGCTTCTACGAGTTCATACGCATCATCTCCCGGCTCAACAGGTGACGCCGGGGCGCGAGGGCTGACGAAAGCCCCGAGCCGGCTCGACAGGCGCTCGGGGCGGCGTGTAAAATCTTCCGTTCCGTGATGATCGAAGGCGCAGACAGTGCGCGCCCGGACGAGCCGGGGCACGCGGGCGAAGACCCACGCGCGGCCGAGCGGCGCATCTTCCGGGATACGTTCGTGGCGGCCGTTCTGGCCGTCGTCGTGAGCGCCGCACTGGCCCCATGGCGCGTGACCTCGGGGCTGGCCCTCGGCGGCGCGCTCGCGCTCTTCAACCTGCACTGGCTGCGAACTTCGGTCGAGGCGGCCTTCGAGGGGGCGCCGACCGGCAGGCCGCCGCGGGTGAGGGCCGCGCGCTTCGTCCTGCGCTACTTCGTCGTCGCGCTGGCCGTCTTCGTCGCCCAACGGGCGGGGCTGGCCTCGCTCGCGGCCACCTTCGCGGGGATGTGCGCGGTCGTGGCGGGGCTGCTCGCGGAAGGCTTCAGGCAGTTTTACTTCGCCATCGTACGTCGGGAGGAAACCTAGTCAATGCTCTTTCTGTCAAGCGAACCAGCGGCGGCCGCCGGCGGCGGGCACGCGGCCGAGGCGGGCGGCCACCACACGCCCTGGCTCGTCGAGGCGCTCAACCACAAGTTCGGCGAGCCGGTACACCACTTCCAGGTTCAGTACACGAAGCCGCTCTGGGACAAGTTCTTTGGCCTCTTCGGGTCGGACGCCGAGAAGATGTTCGGGCACTACACGCCCGAGAACGCCATCCCCTGGTACACGGTGATGTTTGTGCTGGCGGCGCTCTTCTCGCTGCTGCTTATCTTCCTGCTGAAGCCGCGCAGGCTCTCGGTCGATGAGCCGGGCTACGGCCAGCTGACGCTGGAGAAGGGCGTGCTGGCCATCCGCGGCCTGCTGGTCGATAACGTCGGGCCGCACGGGATGAAGTACCTGCCCGTCATCGGCACCTTCGGCATCCTCATCCTGATCTCGAACCTGATGGGGCTCGTCCCCGGCCTGATGTCGCCGACGGCTTCGACCTCCGTGACCTTCGCGCTGGGCATATCTTCTTTCGTTTACTACAACGCCATCGGCATCAGGGAGAACGGTCTCTTCGGCCATCTGCGCCACTTCGCGGGGCCGGTGGTCTGGCTGGCGCCGCTGATGTTCCCCATCGAGATGATTAGTAACCTCGTCCGCCCGATGTCGCTCGGGGTGCGCCTCTTCGGCAACCTCTTCGGCGACGAGCAGATTCTCGGCACCATCTCGGGGCTGGTCGCGTGGATCGTGCCGGTGCTAATCATGCCGCTGAGCGTCTTCGTCGCCTTCATGCAGACCTTCATCTTCGTGCTGCTGTCGATCCTCTACATCAGCGAGGTCTCGCACCACCACGACGAGCATGTGGCGCACGAGGGGCACGGCCACGACGCGGGCGAGCACGTCGGGGAGCTGAAGGCCGAGGCGGGCGGCGTGATGACGCTCCCGTCGCACACGTAAAAATTTTTAGCGGTCTCATACTTCGGCTTTACACGACAAGGGGGAGCGTCAAGGGGCAGCGCGCGCGAGCGTGCGCGCGCAGGTCAGGGCGCGAGGCATAAGGGGTAGGGTTCGGTGGCCGGCGCCGCGGGCGCGGCCGGGAACGCCGGGTCGGCGGGCGCGTGGGTATCGGGCTTCCTTTCATTCGTGAAGGCCCGGAGCGTGCCGAGACCGCTGGAGCGCCGTTGTAAGAGGGGCGGCGGATACCGGGTCGAGGCGAAATCATAAAAACGCGTCGCGCCAAAGGCTCCCGTTCGGGTCCGAACGGCGAAAGGCTCCGGACCGACAGTCACAGGAGAGAGCAGATGCACAAACTGAGAATGGCCTTCTTCGCCGTCGTCGGCATACTGATGTCGGCGGCGCCGGCACTGGCGCAGGCCGGTCAGGTCGCGGCCGACAACGAGAACTCGGTCGCCAAGTACTCGAAGATCGCGGCGGGCTTCGGCTTCGCCATCGCGGCGGCGCTCGCCGCCATCGGCCAGTCGCGCGTCGCGGCGGCCGCGGCCGAGGGCGTGGCCCGCAACCCGGGCGCGGGCGCCCGCATCCAGACGCTGATGATCCTCGGCCTCGTCTTCATCGAGACGCTGGTGCTCTTCACGTTCGTCATCGTCTTCGTCAAGCTGCCGTAACGGGCGCACACCACGCGAGACGAAAACGGGCGCGCACTCCGACTTGAGTGCGCGCCCGCTTTCTTTCCTGGGGCCTTCGCTTACCGCCCCTGCTTCCTCGCCGCGTGCGCCGCGCGGATGACGGGATCGATGGTCGGCGCGAAGGGCGGGGCGTAGGCCAGGTCGAGCCGCTCGACGTCCTCGACCCTGAGGCCGGCGTGGAGCGCCGCGGCGTAGACGTCGATGCGTTGCGCGACACCCTCGCGCCCGACCATCTGCGCCCCGAGCAGGCGCCCGCGCGCGTCCGCCAGCAGGCGCGTGAAAATCTTCGAGCTGCCCGGGTAATAGCCCGCGCGCGAAAACGCCTCGCCCTCCGTCTCAACGGCGTCGAAGCCGGCCGCGCGCGCCTCCGCGAGCGACAGCCCCGTGCGCGCGACCTCCAGCCCGAAGACCTTCACGACGTTCGTCCCCACGACGCCCGCGTAGCGCGCCCCCGCGGCCGTGTCGCCGCCGGCGGCGTTGGCCCCCGCTACCCAGCCCTGCCTGACCGCCGGCTGCCCGAGCGGGTGCCACACGCGGCGCCCCGAGACCCTGTGCAGCACCTCGCAGCAGTCGCCCGCGGCGTAGACGCCGGGCGCGCTCGTGCGCTGTCGCTCGTCCGTCAGGAGCGCCCCGCTCTCGCCGACCTCAAGGCCGGCCGCCGACGCCAGCGCCACCTCCGGGCGCACGCCCACCCCGATTGAGAC
>Ga0216309_1000106_pt1 | contig 14252 bp, 11 predicted proteins | sample Total_DNA_C_FD_161284 | JGI IMG/M metagenome (GOLD analysis project Ga0216309, IMG submission 161284) | Terrestrial sediment cell enrichment communities for BONCAT metagenomics from Utah, United States - Total_DNA_C | ecosystem: Environmental > Terrestrial > Deep subsurface > Rock core/Sediment ...
GGACGGCGGCGTCGTATGCCGAGGACGCAGCCGCAGGTCGCCTCGCCGATGACCGAGGCGCGGTTCGTCTCGCGCAAAGAGGCAGCGAAGACCTCGGCCGCGCTCGCCGTGCGCCGGTTCGTCAAAAGCACCACGGGGCGGCGGAAGCGCTCGAAGGAGTCTGCCGACGAGAGGAGCGCGGTGCGCGTGAAGGGCTCGAGGCGGACGGCGCCGGTGCGGTCGGTGAAGCGGCCGAGGCTCAGCCCCGCGGGCAGGAGCGTCGAGGCGAGGTCGGCCATCGACTCGGCTTCGCCGCCGCCGTTGTCGCGCAGGTCGATGACGAGTGCGCGCGCCCCCTTCAGCTCGCCGCGGAGCGCGCGCGCGAACTGCGCCGCAACCTCGGGCGTGAAGATGTTGAAGCGGACGAGCCTGACGCCCCGGCCGCCGCCGCGCACCTCGAACGAGGGCAGGCGCGTGCGCGGCTCGCGGCGCAGTGCCGCCTCACGCGCGCGGCGCTCGCCGGCGCGCGCGAAGCTCAGGCGCACGGTCGAGCCCCGCGGCCCGTCGAAGAGGTGCGTCACGGCGAGCAGGCGCGAGGGCGCCGAGGCGACCGCCCCCTGCTCGGCCGCCTTGCGCGCGACGAGCGCCGCGGCCGGCTCGCCGTCCAAGGCGAGCAGGGTGTCGCCGGCGCGCAGCCCGGCCCCTTCGGCCTCAGAGTCGCGCTCGACGTCCGTCACCACGACCTGCCCGGCCAGCTCGCGCACCGCCACGCCGACCGAGACGTAGCGCTGCACGCGCCAGTCCGTGCTCTCGCCCGGCGCGTAGACTCGCGTGTGCGGGTCGCGCAGGTGCCCGAGCAGAAGGCGCAGCACGGCGTAGAGTCCCGCGGCGTCGTGCGCTGCGGCCGCGCGTGGGCGGAGCTGCCACCTCAGCTCGCCCCAGTCCACGCCCCGGAAGGTCGGGTCGAAGTAGCGCTCGCGCACCTGCTCCCAGACCTCGTCGAAGACGCGCAGCCGCCCCTCGGGCGTCGAGGCATGGGCGCCGCCCGCCCCCTCGCGCGCGGCCGCCGCCGCGCCGCGCCGCGTGGCAGGTGCGGGCGCGAGCACCAGCAGGCACGTGAGCGCGCAGAGCGCGAGCGCGGTACGCAGGGGCTTCGGCGTCATGGGTTCAGGTCTCGGGTGCAGCCCTTCATCCTCTTCAGACCTCAAGGGGTCTTCTGCGGGCGGCGGAAGTTGTAGCGCAGCAGCACGCGGACGGCGACGGGCTCCCCGTCGCGCTCGGCCGGGCGGAAGTTCATCCGGCGCACGGTCGAGGCGACCTCCTCGTCGAGCCCGAAGCCGGCCCAGCGCACGACGCGCACGCGCCTGACTCGGCCGTCGGCGCCAATCTCCACCTCAGCGTCCACCGTGGCCTCGGCCTCGGCGCGCGAGGCCGCATCCGTGTAGGCCGGGCGCAGGCGCCTGTAGGGCGCGGGCTCGCGCAGGTCCGCCGGTGCGTCGCCGCCCTCGGCCGAGAGGTCGATGACCGAAGCGGGCATGTCCTCGGCCTCGAACCTCTCGCGCTCCTCACGCGCGGCCGCCGCGGCGAGCGCCTCGGCGTAGCGGGCAACGTGTCGCGCGTCGAGCGCCGCGAGTAGCGCGGCCTCGGCCGCCGAGGCCGTGTCGGCCTCGGCCGCGGGGCGGTCCCAGAGGACGAGACGCCCCGTGCGCGCGCTGACGATGAAGACCGAGGCGTATGCCTCGAAGTAGCGCGGGCGCGCCGAAGAGGAGCGGGGTATGGTCTGCGCGTCGCCCGTCAGGTAGAAGTCGCACCCGACGGCCGCGCCGAGCGAGCGCGCCTCCGCGAGCGTCAGGTTGAGCGAGCCGGCGTAGCCGACCCCGCGCGCGGCGGCCGTGCTCATCGCGCGGTCGAGCAGCACGAGCCTCGTCCCACCTGCGTCGGCCGCCGCCAGCAGCTTCGCCAGACGCTCGCCGACGCGTGCGGCCGTCGGCGTTGAGCCCAGTTCGAGCAGCCCCACGCTCACGCGCCGCGACTCGCGCGCCGGGGTGGGCGCGTGCGCTAGTAACAAGAGCAGGAGCGCGGTGCGAAAATACATCGGGTCTTTAAAGCTCAGTCCTTCCCGACCGGGCGGAGCGGGTCGGCGTAGACGCCGGGCGAGCTGTCGGGGATGAGCCGGGCCCCGACCGTACGCTCGTAGAAGTCAATGGGTCCGACGCCGCCGATGACGGCGTAAGCATAACCCAGCTCGCGCAAGGCCCGCAGCGAAGCCAGCAGCAGCGCCCGCCCCACGCCGCGCCCGCGCTCCTCCTCCAAGACGCCCGTCGGCCCGAAGAAGTTTTTGCGCGTGCATTCGTAGGCGGCGAAGCCCACGAGCCGCCCCTCGCGCAGCGCGACGAAGACGGTGACGGGCTGGCGCGTGAAGCCGACCGAAATCTCGTCCGCCCACGCGCGGCCGAACTGCCCGGCGACGAACTCCAGCACCAGCGTCAGCTCCCAGGCGCGCGCGCGCCTCACGAGGATGCCCTTGCCCCTCAGCTCTTCCAACGCCGAATCGACCGGCGGCAGACGCAGCAGGTTGACGAGCATGTCCGGCATGAGTTCGCGGCTCCGACTCCGCACGCGCGGTGCGACGGCTTAAGGCGCGGTCGCAGGGCCGTGGGTCAGCTCGGCGACGGCCATGTAGATGTTACTCACCTCGACGGGTATCGACGCCGCGTTGGTGTCGTCCCAGTAGGCCGTGTAGGTCTTCACCGCGCCGCCCCCCTCGCGCCTTTGCAGCACGAGCATCGTCACATAGCAGTCGCGGCACGGGACGGCGGCCGTGCGCTTCCAGTTCGACGGCCTGGCCGCGGCCACGAGCTTTGAAAGGGACGTGAGCGCCGCGCCCGGGCGCAGGTCCGGACAGCGCATGGCCGGCGGGCTGCAACGCACGCCGCCGTCCGATGTGATGGTGACGTCGCCGCGCCCCGTGCCGGCGAACCCGCCGCGCGTGATGAGCTGCACCGCCCAGGAGTCCTCCCCCTCGGGCAGCTCGACGGGCTTGAGCGCGCCCAACAGCTCCGGCGGGAGCGACTCGGCGCCGTGCCCGGGCCTGACGTGCAGGTGGCTGCGGAGCCGACCCCCCTCCTCATGGCTCGGGGTGAGGGGCTCTTGCTTCTCCTTCTCTTTCTGCCCGAGGCAGGGCGGGGCCAGCGCGACGGCGAACAGTAACGCGAGCGCCAGTTGCCTTTTCACGTGAAGACTCCTTTCGGCACCGGCCGGCGAAACGCGGTGCAGGCTCAGTCGGCGCCGGCGGCGCCGGCGCTCGGGTGGCGATGATAGAGCGCGTAAACCTCGTCCTTGACCTCAGGGGGGAAACAGACGCGGTCCAGGCGGTAGCCGCGCAGGCCCCGCACGGCGTCGCTCACCTCGCTGATCTCGCGCACGCGCGGGCGCGCGTATCCGTCCTCGACGTAGATGAGCGACTTCGGCTCGGCCCCCTCGGCCGTGTAGTAGGAGTAGTAGGGGACGTCGCCCGCGTGGTCCTCGATGAAGTAGTAGGTGGGATCGAACCCGCGGCGCTCGACGGCCGCGCGCGCCGCGCCGAGGAAGTCGGCGCGCTCGCCCTCGGGCATGTCGAGGTCGATGGCCTTGAAGAGGCGGCGGCCGACGAAGCGGCGGCTGAGGTCGCGCAGGGTCTCGTCCTCGGCGCGTTGCCACTGCTTGACGTGGAAGGTCAGCTCGGCGTCGTCCAGCTCAAGGTGGTCGGCGAGCGTGAGCGGGACGCGCTTCAAGACCTTCTCGAAGGCCGTGTCGGGCGCGCACCAGACGCGCTCGCCCGCCGCGATCAGCTCCAGCGCGCGCCGCAGCGTCGAGCGCAGTACGGCCTCGGCCGAGCGCAGCGTGCGGTGGAAGTAGACCTGGCGGAACATGTAGTAGCGCGCCTGGAGGTACTCCTCGACGGCGTAGAGCCCGCGCGCCGAGACGTAGATGCGGTCGCGGGGCAGGTCGACCTCGATGGCGTTGATGATCCATTCGAGGTCGTAGTTGCCGTACTTCGCGCCCGTCATCAGCGAGTCGCGCAGCAGGTAGTCCATCCGGTCGACGTCGAGCTGCGAGGAGACGAGCTGCGCGAGGAAGGCGGGCTGGTAGGTGCCCTCGACGATGGAGGCCACGGCGCGCGGCAGGTCAGGCGAGAAGTCGCCGAGAATCTGCCCGACCTCGGTCTCCTCGCTGAGCACGGCGCGGCGCGTCCACTCCTCGTGGTGGAAGTTCAGGACCTTCTCCATCACGTGCGAGAAGGGGCCGTGGCCTGTGTCGTGCAGCAGCGCGGCGGCGCGGGCGGCGGCGCGCTGCTCCTCGGGGATGGGGTAGCGCTCGGAGAGCCGGTCGAGCACGCGCGTCATCAGGTGGAGCGCGCCCAGGCTATGCGCGAAGCGCGAGTGCTCGGCGCCCTGGTAGGTGAAGAGCGCAAGTCCCAGTTGCTTGATGCGGCGCAGGCGCTGGAACTCGTAGGAGTCGACGAGGCGCACCATCAGGCGGCCTTCCGGGGTGTCGGTGCGGAGGCGGATGATGTTGTGGACGGGGTCGCGGTAGATGCGCTCGCTCACGCTGTGGGAGTCTATCACAGCGCCGGGGCGCGGGCGGATGCGGGCGGGGGCGGCCTCGAAAGAAAAAAAGGCGGGCCCCGGACTTGCGCAAGTCCGGGGCCCGCCCGAGGAGCGATGCGGCGCCCGCCCTAGAAGACGTAGCGCAGGGCGAACTGCATGACGCGGCCGGGACGCGACTCGCCGATCGGGGTCTGCGAGCCGGTGTAGCGGCCGAAGTCGCTCGGCGGGGTGCCCTCCTGCGGGTCAAGGTTGAGCCCGAAGGAGGAGATGTCGCCGAAGCGCTGCGTGTTGGTGACGTTGAAGACCTCCCAGCGGAAGGTCAGCCGGTGGTTCTCGGCGTACCACATCTTGAAGCTCTTGTGGAGCCCCGCGTCGAGCGAGAAGTAGCTCGGGATGCGGAAGGTGTTGCGGTCGCCGACCTCGCCCGCCCGCGCGTTGCGGAACGAGCGGTAGGCCGCGGTCACGTCGCTGAAGACGTTCGGGCGCAAGCCCGGTGCGCCGGTCGGGTCGGGGACGTTCGGGTTGTTGTCCTCCCTGACGGGGCGGGTGCGGACGCCGTTCGAAGTGAGCTGCCAGTTGGTCGCCCAGAAGCCGACGTCGAAGGGCGCGCCGAGCGGCAGCCCCGTGTTGAAGCGCATTACGCCCGAGAGCCCCCAGCCGCCGAGCAGGGCGTTGACGACGCTCGGCGAGTCGCTCAGCCACTTGCGCCCCTTGCCGAAGGGCAGCGTGTAAAGCCAGTTGGCGTTGATGTTGTGACGCACGTCGAAGTCCGAGACCGACCGCTGCGCCTTCAGGTCGAGCGGCTGGCGGATCAGGGTGGTGAGCACCGCCTCGGATTCGAGCGACGAGGCGTCGTCCATCGACTTCGAGAAGGTGTAGTTGAAGTCGAAGAAGAAGGTGTTCCGGTACCGCTGGTGGAGCGAGAAGGTACCACCGTGGTAGTCGGCCGTGCCGAGGGTCGAGAAGACGCCGAGCGCGGCGTACTGCGGGTGGAAGAACGCGTTCGGCCCGAGCACCGGCGAGAGGTCGTCCAGGATGGCCTGCACGAACGTCCAGTCGGGGAGGTCGATGAAGTCACGCGAGACGATGGCGTAGGCGGCCTGCGACGGCGTGAGCGTGGGGTCGCCGAGCAGGTTCTCGCCAAGGCCGGGGAAGAGGTTGGTGAAGAACGGGATGTTCGGCACGTTCGGGCTGTCGAACGGCACGTTCCGCTGGCGCAGGTCGTAGAGGATGCCGGCCGCTTCATACCAGGTCTGCCCCGACTGCGGGTCACGGATGTTGTTCAGGTGCATCACATCGCGGATGAGCCCGAGGTTGCGGCCGGCGCGCCCGATGTAGCTCGTCTCGAAGGAGAAGCCCTTGGGCAGCTCGCGCCCGTAGGAGACGTTCCAGGTGTACTGGACCGGGGTCGTCAGCGTGTCGTCAATCGTCTGCTCGATGCGCTGCTGCTCGTCCGAGGGCAGCGTCAGCGGGAAGGTGATCGGGCCGGGGATGTCGAGGAGCGGCGTGTTACGCACCGGGTCGAAGAGTCCGGTGAAGCGCGGTCCGAGCCGCGTCGTCGTGTTGACCGTGTTGGCGGAGAGCGACGTCTCGGTCGAGAAGCCGAGCGTGTTGTTGAGGTCGAAGCTGACGGCCAGGGCGCTGCCGATGCGGTCGTAGACCATGCGGAAGCCGCCGCGGATCACCGAGCGGCCGTTGCGCCCGATGAGGTTGCCGAACCAGTTATCGCCAAAGTCGGGCGAGTAGGCGATGCCGAAGGTGGGCGCGAAATTATCCCAGTCCGTGTCGTAGAAGCCGGGGCGTTTGTTCGCCTTGCCCGCGAGGTCGATGGTGATCGGGTCGTTGACGGGTCTGCCCGCCTCGGCGCCCGCCACGCGGCGCTCGAAGAACTCGCCGAGGCTCACCGTGGGTCTGACCTGGAAGCCTTTGCGCTCGTAGACGGGCGTGTTGAGCCCCCAGCGCAGCCCGTAGTTGAGCGTCAGGTTCGGCGTGATCTTCCACGTGTCCTGGCCGTAGAGGTCGTACTCCTCGGTCGCGAACGAGCGGACGGTCGGCGTGCCCACGGGGAGCGGCTGGCCGTTGAAGTCGTAGTTGACGTTGGCGCCGATCTGCGAGAAGCGCCCGAGCACCGAGGCGACGGCCGCGCGCGCGTCGAAGACGCCGCTCGAGGCGAGCCGCTGGGCGCCGAAGTTCGCGTTGCTCAGCAGCGGGTTCGAGAGCGACGAGCCCGAGTTGGCGTAGTAGGAGGGGTTGACGACCGCCGCGTCGAACGCGTTGGCGAACGACTCGCGGTTGTTGCGGATGAACCGGATGTTGGTGCCGAACTGCACGGTGTGCGTGCCCTTGATCCAGGAGACGTCGTCCGTGATGTTCCACACCGGGGTGGTGCGGCTCAGCTTGCGCGTGTAGGCGAAGGGCTGGTAGACGAAGCGGAAGTTGACCGAGTTGGCGTCGATGTCCGAGCCCTGCGTGAAGGACTGGCGGGTCAGGCCGACGCGCAGGCTGTTGACGAGCGAGTTGGTGGCCGTCCAGGCATGGCCGACGACGAAGCCCTTGGGGTGTACCCAGAGGTTCGGCGAGGGCGTAGTCGGGAACTGCCGCGCCTGCCCGTAGAGGTCGTCCTGGTAGTTGCCGCGGACGAAGAGTGTCTGACGGTCGGTTAAGTTGAGGTCGAACTTGGCGATGTGCGTGTTGAGCGAGGTCGAGACGGGCGAGTTGAAGCGGAAGCCGCCCGTGTTGAGGCCGTCGCCCGTGGCGAAGGTGTTCGGCAGCGGGGCGGTCTGAAGCAGCGCCAGGCCGGCCGGGTTGACGCCGCCGGTCGCCGGGTAGAGCTGGGCGATCTGCGCGGGCGTGAGCACGGTGACGCCGCCCGAGACGTTGCGGAACTGCACGATGCCCTGCCGCAGCGTGGCCGTCGGCACCGTGCGCAGCACCGAGACCTCGGCCGCGTCGCGCCGCCCCTCGTAGTTGTAGAAGAAGAACAGCCTGTCCTTCATGATGGGCCCGCCGAGCGAGCCACCGAAGATGTTACGGATGAGCTTGGGGCGCGGCACCTTCTCGTCGCCGGCGCGCGCGATGCCGCTCAGGACGTCCGGGTCGTTCGCCGTGTAGCGCCCCTCGGCGTTGTTGAAGTAGTCGTTGGCGGTCGTCACCGTGTTGCGGTGAAACTCGTAGAGGTCGCCGTGCAGCTCGTTGGTGCCGCTCTTGGTGATGAGCGAGACCTGCGCGCCGGAGGAGCGCCCCTGGTTGGCGGTCGGGACCGAGGTGGTGACGCGGAACTCCTGCACGGAGGAGGGCGTCACGCGCAGCACGCTGCTGAAGGCGTCGCCGGTGACGACGTCGAGGCCCGACTGCTGCTCGTTGACGTCGATGCCGTCGAGCGTGACGTTGGCCTGGTCGCGTCGGCCGCCGTTGACCTCGCCGAGGCGGGTCACGCCGGGCTGGAGGCTAAGGAGGTTGACGACGTTACGCGCGTTCAGGGGCAGCTCCTCGATGCGGCGGCTCTCGAAGGTGGTGCCGATGGTGGCGTCGGTCGTGTTGAGCGGCGCCTCGGTGCTGGCCGAGACGTCGACCGTCTCGGTGACGGCGCCGACCTCGAGCGCGACGTCCAGCTCGCGCGGCGTGTCGACGAGCGCCTGCACGTCGCTGACCGAAGCCTTCTTGAAGCCGGTCGACTCGACCTCGACGCGGTAGGTGTCGGGCGGGACGAGGCTGAAGACGTAGCCGCCTTCGGCGTTGGTGACCTGGACGCGGGTGAAGTTCTTCGAGACGTTCGACAGAGTGACCGTCGCGCCGGCGATGGCGTTGCCCTGCGGGTCGCGGACCGTGCCGCGGATGGTGGCCGTTCCGGTCTGCGCGCTTAAGGCGGCCGGCAAGGCGAGAGGGAGAAGCAGAGCGCAGGCTAACAAGAGGACCGCTCTCATTCCCTTAATGCTGGTCATTGCGATAACCCTCCTAAACGTTTGGCTGGAGAAGGGCGTGGCGCGGACGCGCGGGCCGCCCCGTGCACGCTCTACGAGGAAGTCAGCTCTGAATTCGGTAAAGGCGTTCCACTCGGTTCGTTAGAACTGCGGTCCGTGTGGGCGCGAGCCGCCCCGCCGCTGTCCGCGGCGACTGACGGCTGAGGCGGGGTTGGATGTCGCCCCTCGGGTCACGCCCGCGCTCACACGAACTTTTTTTTCAAGCCTGGCCGAAAGGGTTTCTAGATCGCGTCGGCCGTGATGCGCGCGGCCTGGCTGGCGGCGTGCAAAGGTTTTGGTGAAAAACAGGATGGCAATTGTCGTTCCGCTTTGGTCGCCGGCCGGGGCGCGCGGGCAAAGCGGCGGTAGCGCGGCTGTTATGGGACGGCGGCAGCGGGAACGGCGGCCATTATATCCAAAAAAATGGAGCGACCTATGTTTTTTTTCGGATGGAGAGGGGCGGCCCGCGGTGAGCGCGCGCCCCGCCCTTCCGCGCGCGGGGTGCGGCGCGCGCCTACTCGATGTGGTCGAGCAGGTGGCCGAGCTTCTCCTTCTTGGTGCGGAGGTAGTGCATGGCGGCGTCGGCCGGCTCGACTTCGAGGACGATGCGCTCGACGACACGGAGCCCCGCCTCCTCCATCGCGCGCAGCTTGAGGGGGTTGTTCGACATCAGCCGGACGCGGCACAGGCCGAGGTCGAAGAGCACCTCGGCGCACTGCCGGTACTCGCGCAGGTCGACAGCGAGGCCGAGCCGCTCGTTGGCCTCGACCGTGTCGGCGCCCTCGTCCTGAAGGGCGTAGGCGCGAATCTTGTTGATGATGCCGATGCCGCGCCCCTCCTGGAGCTGGTAGACGATGGCGCCGCGCCCCTCGCGCTCGATGAGCTGCATGGCGCTGTGGAGCTGTCGCCCGCAGTCGCACTTGGTCGAGCCGAAGACGTCGCCCGTCAGGCACTGCGAGTGGATGCGCGCGAGCGTCGGCACCTCCGGGCTCATCTCGCCCTTGTAGAGCGCGACGAACTCCTCCTCGCTCGTCTTCGAACGGTAGCCGGCGATGCGGAACTCGCCGACCTCGGTCGGCAGGCGCGCCTCCGAGACGCGCTCGACCGTCGAAGGCCGTCCCGCCCAGGCGCATTCCAGTGTCGCTTCTTCTTTCAAATCGAAACTCCTTTGCCGGGAATTATAGGAGGCGCGCACGCGCGCGACAAGACGGGCCGCCGCCCCGCAGTCCCCGCGCGGGGGCGTGGAATTTTTGCGTTGCCGCGCCCCGCCCGCGCGGGCTAAGATGCGGCGCGCGGAGGCTTAAGGTCGTCCCCGCGAAACCCGCAACCTTTCAGCCTGCCAGAAGTGATGAGCCGCGAACAGGGTGACAAGACTTCGACCCCGGCCGCGCCGGACCGGCCGCGCGCCGCGGCGCGCGAGCGCCACCCGGCGCTCGTCTTCCTGCGCGGCGAGCTGCTCGCCGCCCCCATCCCGCTCGAGCGCGACGAGGTGACCCTGGGGCGCGCCCTCGAAGCCGACGTCCGCGTCAACGACGCGCGCGCCTCGCGCATCCACGCGCGCATCAGCGTCGAGCGCGACCCCGCGTCGGGCGAGGCGCGCTACCGCCTGCGCGACCTCGGCTCGACCAACGGCACGCTCCTCAACGGCGAGCCCGTCACCGACAGCTACCTCCAGGACGGCGACAAGGTGACGGTCGGCGAGCAGCTCCTGCGCTTCGCCCTCCTCGACGACATCGACCGCGAGTACCAGCGCCAGATTCACCGCCTGCTCGCGCACGACGAGCTGACCGGGCTCCTCACGAGCAAGTCCTTCTTCTCGGAGCTGCGGCGCGAGGCCGCGCGCGCCGAGACCGAGGTGCGCCCCTTCTGCGTGCTGATGATGGACCTCGACCACTTCAAGGTGGTCAACGACACGCACGGCCACCTCGTCGGGAGCCAGACGCTCGAGGAGGTCGGCTCGCTCATCACGCGCGCCCTGCGCGCCGGCGACGTCGCCGCGCGCTTCGGCGGCGAGGAGTTCGCGGCCTTCCTCCTGAACGCCGACTGTGCGCAGGGGCTCGTCGCCGCCGAGCGCGTCCGCGCCGCCATCGAGTCGAACCACTTCCCGGCAGTCCGCCGCGGCGCGCCCGTCGAGTCGGGCGAGACGCTGCGCATCACCATCAGCATCGGCGTCGCCGCCTACCCCGTGGACGCGCGCGACCCTATCGAGCTGGTCGAGCTGGCCGATACTGCGCTCTACCGCGCCAAGAACCTCGGCCGCAACCGCGTCGTCGCCTACTGCGTCTCGCCGCCCGACCTCAAGGCCACCCACGCCGCGCAGGGCGAGCCTCGCTGAAGCACGCCCGCCCCGGCCGCGAGTTTTCTGCAACTCCTTTTCTGCAACCCCGGCGCTCGCGGCGCGTGTAATGGCGGGCAGGGCGCGGTTGCGCGCTCGTCGGGGCGCAAGGTATCCTTTGCGTCGTTCGGTGAAGTCCCCCCGGGCCCCAAGCCGCCCGTTCGCATCTCTTCGGAAAGCGAAAGAGTAAGTGATCTCCAGACTCAACCTAGCCAGCGACCCGTTCCGCAACCGCACGCTGCCGTGGACGGTCGCCGTCATGGTCTCTGCCGTCGCGCTCGTCGCGCTCGTCCTTATCCTGTCCGAGTACCGGCGCGTGAGCGCCGAGGCCAACGCCTCGGAGCAGCAGGTGGCGGCGATGCGCGGCCAGCAGAAGGACCTGGAGCGGCAGGCCGAGGAGATCAGGCGTAACATCCCGCCCGAGCAGCGCCAGACCCTTGAGGCCGCGCACACGCTCGTCAGCCGCAAGAGCTTCTCCTGGTCGCAGCTCTTCTCCGACCTCGAAAACTTTCTCCCGACGAGCGTGAGGGTCTCGCGCATCAACGTCCGGGAGGTCGTGCAGGTCGGCGACCAGACGCGCGCCGACCTCGACCTGACGGTGGTCGGGCGCGCGCCCACGGACGTCACCGGCATGATTAGCGAGATGAACCGCGCCGGCACCTTCAGCGCCGTCCCCGTCACCGAGAACCTCCGTTCGGGCAGGGGCGAGTCGGGCTACGAGTGGATGCTGCGCGTCTCCTACGTCCAGCGTTCGCGGCGCGCAGGCGAGCGGCCGGCCTCGGGAGACGCGAGCGCTTCGGCCACGGGGCGCGCGCGCGTGGACGGGGCACGGGCGGGAGGAGGCGAGTAGCTTTGAGGGACGACACCGCAGCCACCCGGGATTCCTCCGGCGCGCGCGCCGCGGCCCTGCGCACGCGCCTCGACAGCTTCCGCGCCACGCGCCGCCGCGGCCCGCTCGGCCTGCCCGAGTTCGCCGCGCTCGCGCTCTCGGCGCTGCTTCTGCTCACGGCCGTGCTCGCCTACCTCTTCCTGCTCGTGCCGCAGAGGTCCCGCACGCAGTCGCTCGAGAACGAGCGCGGCGACCTCCAGCGGCTGCTCCAGAGCCAGCAGACCAACAACAGTGCGACCCGCGACACGCAGCAGCGCGTCTCGGACATCCTTTCGAGCCTCGAACGCTTCGAGATCGATCACCTGGGGCATGCGGGCAGCGGCACGAAGACCGTCATCGAGGAGCTGAACCGTCTCATCCTGAAGAACCGCCTGCGCATCAGCGGCGGCATCAACTTCACGCAGTTGCAGGAGACCGCGCCCGGCTCGACCGACGCGCGCCGCCCGCGCCGCCCCTCGGGCGAGGAGTCCGGGCAGCGCATCGTGCAGAGCGTCTTCCCGGGCATCGGCGTCACGCTCACGGTCGAGGGCACCTATCCCGACCTCCGCCGCTTCATCCGCGACATCGAGGCCGACCGCCAGTTCGTCGTCGTCAACACGGTCGAGCTCGAAGGCGTGACCGACACGAACTCGGCCGAGCAGACGGCGCCCGGCGACGCCGGCACCGCGCCGCGGCCCCAGACGTCCTCGCGCGGGGCGCTCGTCAGCCTCCGGCTCGACATGGCCGCCTACTTCCGGCGCGCGGCCGCCGCCCCGGCCGAGTGAGGCCACGGGCGGAGAGTTCTCACGCGCGGAGTCCCGGCCGCCGAGCGATTTAAAAGTCATGGCACTGTTCGAAGGAAAGACACCGGCGGAACGCAACAAGCTGATCGCGGCCATCGTGCTGCCGCTGCTCGCCCTCATCTTCGTCATCCGCATGCTCTCCGGCTCTTCGCGCCCGAGCGGCCCGCCCCCGAAGCCTACGCCCAAGGGTAAGGCCAGCCCGGTCGCCCGGGGCCCGCAGTCCCCTGCGTCGCCCGCTGGCGACGGCTCACAGGCCGAGACCGGCGACGAGCTCGTCAGCCAGATGACGGAGGTCGTGTGCTGCCCGCAGCCCTACAGCGGCGGCGAGGCCGGCCGCAACATCTTCGCCTTCTACGTCAAGCCCGTGGCCCCGGCCGGCCCGGCCGTGCTCGCCACGCCCGAGCCGACGCCCCCGCCACCGCCGCCCATCACGCTCGCCGGGCTCGCCCCGCAGAGCGTCTTCGCGCGCACGGCCGGCTTCACGCTCCAGCTCAACGGCGACAAGTTCGGCCCTGCCAACCGCGTCTACGTCGACGGCCAGGAGGTGCCGACGCAGTACCGCAGCATGCAGCAGCTGACGGCCAACATCCCCGCCTCCCTTATCGCCAACCCCGGGCAGCGCAACATCCTCGTGCGCACGCCTGACGGCAGGCTCTACTCGAACCCGTCGACGCTCAACGTCATGCAGCCGCCCGCGCCGACCTACACCTTCGTCGGCTTCCTCAAGCGCCAGCGCGCCAACACGGCCGTCGTCAAGGACGGGAAGGGCGAGCTCCACAGCGTCCGCCAGGGCGACCTGGTCGAGGGGCGCTTCCGCGTCACCGAAATCTCCGAGCGCAGCATCGAGGTCGTGGACAAGGACTTGAACATCAAGCACACCATGCCCTTCGTCGACGCGCGCGGCCTCCCCGGCCAGGTCCCGGGCCGCGCGCCCGGCTCGATCCAGCCGCCGCCCCCGCCCGACGACGGCGACGACGAGCCCTAGAGGCGCGCCGCGCGCCTCGGGAATAAGTGCGAGGCCATGGATGACCCCATGACGACACCCCCTTCACAAAAGACCGGCGCGGCGGGCCAGCGCGGCTACGCCCTCATCGCGCTGCTCGCGCTGATGACGGTGCTCATGATTACGATGATGGCTGCCGCGCCGAGCCTCCGCCACCAGTCGCGGCGCAACCTCGAACTGGAGGCCATCGCCCGCGGCGAAGAGGTCGCCGAGGCCATACGCATGTACGTCCGCCTGCACCCCACGCGCCAGCTGCCGACCTCGATGGACGAGTTGCTTGAAGGCGTCTCGCCGGCCGGCCGGACCAAGAAGGTGAAGGTCCTGCGCGCCAGCGCCGCGCGCGACCCCCTCTCCGAGAGCGGCGAGTGGCGCACCATCAAGCCCCGCGACCAGGCCTTCGTCCGCTTCCTCCGCGACCTCGCGGAGTACGCCGAAAACCGGCCCGTGCCGAAGACGACCGACCCGGCGCTGACGCAGATCGCGACCACGCTGCCGGAGCTCACCAGTCTCATCACCGGCCTCGGCTCGGGCGAGCGCGGAGAGAACGAGGGCGAGGACACCTCGATGTCGAGCAGCGGCCAGTTCGTCGGCGTCGCGAGCCGCAGCGGCCGCAGGTCGATCGTGACCTACTACGGCATCGAGCGCCACAGCCGCTGGGTCTTCACCCCCTTCTACAGGTGAGCGGGCGCCGCCCTCTCACGCGAGTCTCGGGAGAG
>Ga0216309_1000107_pt1 | contig 14225 bp, 10 predicted proteins | sample Total_DNA_C_FD_161284 | JGI IMG/M metagenome (GOLD analysis project Ga0216309, IMG submission 161284) | Terrestrial sediment cell enrichment communities for BONCAT metagenomics from Utah, United States - Total_DNA_C | ecosystem: Environmental > Terrestrial > Deep subsurface > Rock core/Sediment ...
GCACAGGCCGCCGAGCTGCTCGGCCTCGCATTACCCCGCGTAGGCGAGGCGAACCCCGCCCCGGCCCCCGAGTTGGTTCGGGTCCTGCGCCGGGCCTTTCTGGCGCGCTTCGTCAGCGCCGACGAGCTGCCGGCTCCGACCGTCCTCGACCGGCTTTCGGGGGCAGAGCTGCGAAGGCTCGTAAAGTTTATGGGGGCGCGCGAGATAGCCTTAGCCTGCTGGCGACTCCCCGTCGAAGATGTGGCGCTCTTCCTGCGTCGCTTCCCCCCCGAGGACACGCGGATGCTCGCACAGTTCATCGAGCCGCAGCCTCGTCCCGAACCGCAGCGCGCTATCTTTGCCGAAAGGCTGGTCGAAGAGGCGGTGGAAACTGAGGTCACGCCCGAAGCCATGCTCAACCACATTGGCCTCAAGCTCCTTGCGATGGCGATCTCCGACGGGGGCACGGCGCGCCTTCGTTTCACGACGCAGAAGATTCCCTTCGGGGCTGCCTCTGTCCTCGGCGAGCTGGTCAACGGCATCCACGGGGCATTCGACCGGGAGTCGCTCCGCATCGTCGCCGCCGAGGCCGAAGCCCTCGCCGCCGGTCTCTATCACCCGACTGCGAACGGCTGACAGACAGGCGCACTACGCTCCTTAGTCCGGACGAATAGGGATGAGCAACGACATGATTATTAAAGCCGCGTCGGCGAACAGCTCCGGGCGGAGGTTGAGGGGTATCGTCAAGCGCCCGGTGGTTGACGCGAGGGCGGAGGCGCGCCGCATCGTCGCCGAAGCGGAAACCTTCGCGGCCTCTGTGCGCGAACGCGCCGAGGCGTCGGCACACGAGCTGCGAGAGGCCGCCTACAAGGCCGGCTATGAGGCCGCGCTCTCCGAACTCAACCAGTCCCTGCTCGAAGCCAGGGAGGCACGCGACCGCGCGCTGGCCGAGGTCGAGCAGGACGTCCTGCGCCTGTCGGTGAAGATCGCCGAGAAGATCATCGGGCGCGAGCTGCAAAGCGACGACGCGACGGTCGCCGACATCGTCGCCGCCGCCCTGCGCAACGTGCGACAGCAGGAGACGCTCGTGCTGCGCGTCAACCCGGCCGACATGCCGCTCGTCCAGGTACACCGCGGGCGCCTCGACCCGACCGGGCGCGCACGCTTTCTCGACATCGTCGCCGACCCGCGGGTCGCGCGCGCGGGGTGTATCATCGAAGGGCCTTCGGGGACTGTGAACGCCCAGTTGGAGACACAATTGAGCGTGCTGGAGCGGGCACTCCTGACGCGCGCGCCCGCCGCCGGGACCGCCCGGGAGCCCGTCGAGCAACCCAAGCGGCGCAGGCGTCCGAAAGCTGAGTCGGCGAAGCAGCCTAAGGATTGAACGGCGTCGGGCCCGAGGGTTTGCGCTGCGTCTTCGAAGGGTTCCCGGAGGTCGCGCGGCCCGCGCCGCGCCTGCGGGTCCGAAAGGGTTTCATGGCTATTGACCTGAGCGAGTACATAGAGGCCGTGGACTGGCTGACGACCGTGGAAGTGCGCGGGCGCGTGACGGAGCTGGTCGGGCTGCTGATACGCGCCGCCGTTCCGGGCGCGCGTGTCGGCGAGCTGTGCCTGATACGCTCGCCGCATCATGCCAAGGAGCTAAAGGCGGAGGTGGTGGGCTTCCGTGGCAGTGAGGTCATTCTCATGCCGCTCAGCGAGATTCAGAACGTCGCCATGGGCGCGGAGGTCATCCCGACGGGCTCGCTCATGACCGTGCGGGTCGGTGAGGGGCTGGTGGGGCGAATCTTCAACGGTCTGGGCGAGCCCGCGGATGGAGGCGGTCAGGTCGAAGGGGGCATGGAATATCCCGTTTTGGCCAAACCACCCGAGCCCATGAGCCGGCGTCGCGTCACACGGCCGCTGGCTACGGGCGTGCGCGCCATCGATGGCCTGCTCACGGTCGGTGAAGGCCAGCGCCTCGGCATCTTCGCCGCCGCGGGCGTCGGCAAGTCGACATTGCTGGGCATGCTCGCGCGCAACACCGCGGCCGATGTCAACGTTGTCGCCCTCGTCGGCGAGCGCGGGCGTGAGGTGCGCGATTTCATCGAGCAGGACCTCGGCGAGGAGGGTCTGCGCCGCTCGGTGGTCGTGGTCGCCACATCTGACGAGCCTTCGCTGGTCCGCATCAAGGCCGCCTACCTGGCGACGGCCATCGCCGAATATTTCCGCGACCAGGGGATGCGCGTGCTGCTGATGATGGACTCGGTGACTCGCTTCGCGCGCGCGCTGCGCGAGGTCGGGACGGCGGCCGGCGAACCGCCCACGCGCGCGGGCTTCCCGCCCTCGGTCTTCAGCGAGCTGCCGAAGCTCCTGGAGCGCAGCGGCAACTCGGATCAAGGCTCAATCACCGCCTTCTACACCATCCTCGTCGAGGGCGACGACCTGACCGAGCCGGTCGCCGACGAGGCGCGCTCCATCCTTGATGGCCACATCGTCCTCACGCGCGCACTGGCCGCGGCCGGCCACTACCCGGCGATTGATATCGGCCAGTCGGTCTCGCGCGTGATGCCGGCCGTGGTGGACGAACATCATCTCGAAGCCGCGCGCAAACTCCGAGAAGTACTCGCCATCATCGAGTCGAAGAAAGACCTTATCTCCATCGGCGCCTACAAGGAGGGCAACGACCAGCAGGCAGACTACGCCATCTCCAAAATCGCCGTCGTCAGAGCCTTCCTGCAACAACGGCGCGAAGAGCGCATCCCGTTTGAGCTTACCGTCGAACAGTTACAGAACCTCCTGTAGGTGCTCCGTGGTGTCGGGCTGATGTGTGACGAGCGTTGTGAGGTTGGCTGTCGCGGTAGTGTTTCCCAACCTCAAGGAGGCTTCTGAATCGTGGCACGCCCGAAAAACGCCACCCTCAGGGATGAACACATCGACGGCGCGGCGCACCGGATGGGTGATGGCATCCACGCCACCCGCCCTGCTCAGTGACGGGGGCGATAATCTCGTAACCCCTGTTTATTATTCCCCCCGCGTTCTGCTACAGTTCAAACCACACCCGGTAGACCAAAAGGCCGTCCCCCGGGCGGGGTGTATTTACGACAAGGGGGGAATCCTCGTGCCAGATCAGAATCCCCATTCAGAAGAACGACCGAACGCGCCCGGGGCATCCGAAAGCCCTCAGGCCCTGCCTCCGGCCTCGGACCGGAGCGAAGAACTGCTCCGCCTGATGATCGACGGCGTGCAGGACTTCGCCATCTTCGCACTCGACACCGAGGGGCGCCTCCTGAGCTGGAACCCGGGGGTTGGCTACCTCCTCGGCTACGAGGAGACGGAGTGGGTCGGCCTTCACGGCTCGATCATCTTCACCCCTGAGGACCGTGAGCGCGGCGCCGAGGCGCTCGAGCGGGAGATGGCCGAGCGCGAGGGGCGCGCGCTCGACGAGCGCTGGCACGTCCGCCGCGACGGCACGCGCTTCTACGCCAGCGGGCTGCTGATGGCGCTGCGGGACGGGGAGGGTCGGCTGCGCGGCTTTTCGAAGATGCTGCGCGACGCGACCGATTCGAGGCGATCCGAGGAGGCGCTCTGCGAGGCCGTGGCGGCTTCGGAGCGCGAGCGCGCACAGTTCGAAGCCGTTCTCCACTCTGTCTCTGACGGCGTGGTGGTCTGCGACATGGCGGGGAACTTCCTCTTCGTCAACGAGGCCGAGGCCCGCATCAACGGCTACGCGAGCGCCGAGGAGATGAAGCGCGACCTCGCCTACTTCGCCGAGGTCTACGAGTTGTCTCACCCGGACGGGCGCCCCCTGCCTGTCGAGGAGTGGCCGATCTCCAGTGTGCTCCGCGGAGAGTCGGTGTCGAACCTGGAGCTGCGTGGCCGCCGCAGGGATACAGGGCGCGAGTGGTTCTTCAGCTTCAGCGGCGAGCCCGTGCACAGCGAAGGCGGCGATCAGATCATGGCCGTCATCGTCACGCGCGACATCACCGCGCGCAAGCGCGCCGAGGCGGAACTGGACGAATCCAGAGAGCAGCTTGAGACGGTCTTCAACAACGCCACGGTCTCCCTCTTCGTCATGGACGAGCGCCAGCACTGCACCTACATGAACCCGGCGGCCGAGGAGCTAACCGGCTTCAAGCTCGCCGGTGTGCAGGGCCGCCCGCTCCACTACTTCGTCCACCACACACGCCCCGACGGCACGCCCTATCCTCTCGAAGAGTGTCCGATAGACCGCGCCTTCCCGCAGAACAACCAGGAGCAGGGCGAGGACGTCTTCGTCCACAGTGACGGGCACTTTTACCCCGTCGCCTTCACGGCCAGCCCCGTGCGTACCGGCGGCAGGACGGTCGGCACGATCATCGAGGTGAGGGGGATCGCCGAGGAGAAGCGCAGGCAGGAGGAGCGTGAACGGCTGCACGGCCAACTGGAGTGGGAGCGTTCGCGACTGGCCGACCTGTTCACGCGCGCGCCGGCCTTCATCGCCACCGTGCGCGGACCCGCGCACGTCTTCGAGATGGTCAACCCGGCGTACCTGCAACTCGTCGGACACCGTGACGTGATCGGCAAGCCCGTCCGCGAGGCGCTGCCCGAGCTTGAGGGTCAGGGCTTCTTCCAGCTCCTCGACGGGGTGCTCCGCACCGGCGAGCCCTACGTCGGCCGCGAGATGACCATACACGTCGAGCGCGAGCCGGGGGCGGCGCCAGAGGAGAGGTTCGTCGATTTCGTCTATCAGCCGATCTTCGAGGCCGACGGGACGGTCTCCGGCATCTTCGGCCACGGCGTCGACATCACAGAGCAGGTCAGCGCGCGGAAGCAGACCGAAGAGGCCAGCCGCCTCAAGGACGAGTTCCTCGCCACCGTCTCTCACGAGCTGCGGACGCCGCTGACGGCCGTCCTCGGCTGGTCGCACCTGTTGAGGTCCGGGCAGCTCAAAGGCGGGGACGCCGAGAGGGCGCTGGAGACCATCGAGCGCAACGCGCGCGCGCAGGCGCAGCTCATCGAAGACCTGCTCGACGTCTCGCGCATCGTCACCGGCAACCTCCGCCTCGACGTCCGCCCCGTAGAACCGGCCTCTTTCATCGACCCGGCGGTCGAGGCGCTGCGGCCGGCGGCCGAGGCCAAGGGCGTGCGCCTCCAGAAGGTGATCGACACGGGCCTGAGCACCGTGGCGGGCGACCCGGCCAGGCTCCAGCAGGTGGTCTGGAACCTGCTCTCGAACGCCGTCAAGTTCACGCCCAAGGGGGGGCGCGTGCAGGTCAGGCTGGAGCGTGTGGACTCGCACGTCGAGATCGCCGTCAGCGACACTGGCGCAGGCATCGACCCCGAGTTTCTGCCGCACGTCTTCGAGCGTTTCCGGCAGGCCGACCAGAAGACGACGCGCGCGCACGGCGGCCTCGGCCTCGGCCTCGCCATCGTCCGCCACCTTGTGGAACTGCACGGCGGCACCATCGACGCCGAGAGCGGCGGGGAAGGCCACGGGGCGACCTTCACGGTGAGGCTCCCTGTCGCGCCTCTTCACCAGAGGGAGGAAGAGGGTGAGCGCGTGCACCCGGCCGCAAGGAACACGCTGCCGCCATACGAGTGCCCGGAGAGGCTCGACGGGCTGAGGGTGCTGGTGGTGGACGACGAGCCGGACGCGCGGGAACTGCTGAAAGTGGGACTCGGGCAGTGCGGTGCGCAGGTGACGGCAGCCTCTTCGGCGCGTGAGGCGCTCGAAGCGCTGGCTCGCGTCAGTCCCGACGTGCTCATCAGCGACATAGGGATGCCCGGGGAGGACGGCTACGAGCTGATTCGTCGAGTGAGGGCGCTGCCCGCAGGTGAAGGGGGCGAGGTGCCGGCCGTCGCGCTGACCGCCTATGCGCGGATCGAAGACCGCATGCGGGCGCTGCGGGCTGGATACCAGATGCACGTGGCAAAACCCGTCGAGCTCGCGGAGCTGGTGGCCGTCATGCTGAGCCTGCTCAGGCGCGGCGGGCCCGGCTCGGGTACATAGAACAGGCAGATTTAGAGGCCGCCCGAGACACTTTTTTACCCTGGGTGGGCGGTCCCATTACCTTTGCTACCTGCTGGAGGGACGGAGCCCGCGATGTTTATTGCCCTGAGTCAGTTCACCGTAGCCAATGACATGACCGAGCAGGTGCGGGACGCTTTCAAGCTGCGCCCTCATCTGGTAGAAAAGGCTCAGGGCTTTTTACGTTTAGAGGTCATCAGCCCTCTGGACAACAGGGACGAAATCTGGCTGCTCACATACTGGAGCGATGAAGAGAGCTTCAGGGCATGGCATCACAGCCATAGGTATCACGACTCCCACAGGGGAATCCCGAAGGGCCTGAAGCTTGTCCCCCGGAGCGTCCGGCTCCGATTTTTCGAGCACGTCGCTTCATGAGCAGGAAAGCTCCATGTCGGAACTGAACAAGACCGCCGCCCGTCTCCTCGTCGCGGAGCGCGACTCGCTGGCCGAGGCCATCACCGCCCGCCAGTACGAGGCGCAGCCCGAGCTGCTGGCGAAGTACGGCGAGGCCGGGCGCGGGAAGTGCCTTCAGGATGCCGGCTACCACCTCTCTTACCTTGCCGACTCGGTCGCCGCGGCGAGCCCCTCTCTCTTCTCCGAATACGTGGGGTGGGCGAAAGTGATGCTGGGCGCACGGGGCATCCCCGCCGGGGACCTCTCCCGCAACCTCTCCATCATGCGCGAGGTCATCCGGCAGCGCTGCCCCCCCGAGGTGTGGGGCACCGTCAACGAGTTTTTCGAGGCGGGGTTAAAAAGACTCCCCTCTTTGCCGACAGACCTCCCGACTCTGTTCAACGACTCGGAGCCGCACGCCGACCTCGCGCGCCAGTACCTACGCCTCCTCCTGGGCGGGGAGCGGCACGCCGCCGGCCGCCTGATTCTCGAAGCGGTCGACTCGGGCGTGCCCGTGAAGGAAGTTTACCTGCACGTCTTCCAGGCTTCGCAGCGCGAGATCGGGCGGCTGTGGCAGACGAACCGTTTAACCGTGGCGCAGGAGCACTACTGCACCGCCGCCACGCAGCTCATCATGGCGCAGCTTTACCCGCGCATATTTCGCACCGTGCGGAACGGTCGGAGGCTCGTCGCAACCAGCATCGCCGGGGAGCTCCACGAGATAGGCGGCAGGATCGTCGCCGACTTCTTCGAGATGGAAGGGTGGGACACCTACTATCTGGGCGCCAACTCCCCCACGCCCGCCGTCGTGCAGGCTCTCCTGGAGCGTAAAGCCCACGTGCTCGCCGTCTCGGCGACCATGACCTTTCACATCCGCGCGGTCGAGGAGCTGGTTGCGGCGATTCGCGGCTCGGAAGAGCTGCGCGCCGTCAAGATTATGGTCGGCGGATACCCTTTCAACGTGGAGCCCGAGCTGTGGCGGCGGGTAGGGGCTGACGCCTACGCGGCGGACGCCTCGGCGGCCGTCGCGACGGCAGGCGGTTTGTGAACTCGGCGGACCTATGAGCACGACGCAGAGAGAAGACGTTGCCGCCCTCGCCGTGTTGTGTGACACGGCGGGCGTCGTGCGGCAGGTACTCTACGACGGGTTGGACGCCGTGCCGCTCGCGCTGGGGCAGCCGTTCGAGGCGGCGCTGGATTGCGGGAGCGACGAAAAGTGTAGGGCGTTTCTCGACGCGGTGCGTGCGAAAGGGGCGGCCTACGACTGGGAGATGAATGTCCCGGCGGGTGGGCGCCTCAAGGTCTTACGCTTCGGCGGGAGTATGACCGCGGACGGGATATTTATCGCGGGGGCGACCACACGCTCGGGCATCACGAGAATCTACGAGCAGTACGTCCACGTGGGCGCCGCCCCCCCCGCCGCCTCTACGCCCCGAGGCTCGGCCGCATCCGCCCCGCGCGCAGACGTGGAGAGCGAGCTCTACGACGAGCTATCCCGCCTCAACAACGAGCTCGTCACGACCCAGCGTGAGCTGGTCAAGCAGAATGTCGAGCTTGAGAGGCTGAATGAGCTAAAGAACCAGTTCATCGGCATCGCGGCGCACGACCTGCGGAACCCTTTGCAGGTGATAGACGGGTACAGTCAGATGCTGGCCGACGGGCTGCTCGGGGGGCTTTCCCACAGTCAACAGAATGTCGTTTCCGTCATCAGGAAAAACAGCGACTACATGCTGAAGCTGGTGACCGACCTCCTGCACATCTCGAAGGTCGAGGCCGGTAATCTACACCTCGAGCTACAGGAGACGGACCTGTCGGCGCTGCTGGAAACCAACGTCGAATATAACCGCCTCATCGCCGGGCGGAAGCGGATAGAGATCAGGCTCTCGCTCGAAGAGAACCTTCCCGCGCTGAAAGTCGACGCGGCCAAGATCGAGCAGGTGCTGAACAACCTGATCGGTAACGCCATCAAATTCTCTCACCCGGAGACCGCGGTAGAAGTGCGCGCCGCAAGGAGAGGACGAGAGGTCGTCGTCGAAGTCATTGACGAGGGGCAGGGTATCCCCGCCGATGAGATGGATAAGTTATTCACTCCGTTCGCGAGCCTCAGCGTCAAGAGCACCGGCGGCGAACAGAGCACCGGCCTCGGGCTGGCTATCACCCGGAGGATTGTCGAGGGGCACGGCGGCGAGATACGCGTGCGGAGCGAAGTGGGCGTCGGGTCTACCTTCAGCTTCTCGCTGCCCGTAAATTGATATAAGGTACATGCCGTTGTATGACGCCGAGATGTGCGCGCAGACAGAGACAGCGCCCCCCGCCGCATGGGCGAAGGGCGCTGCTGCTCTGGACGATGCTCTGACGCCTCAGGCGCCAGGGCGTCTCAAGAAGCCGGCCGAAGAGGAGAGAGCCGGCGTTCCAACTCGCGGCGCGCGGCCGTTAGACCGTGCGGCGTCCGGTCAGAAGGTTGATGACGAAGATGACCAGAGCCACGACGAGAAGCAGGTGGATCAGACCGCCGCCGACGCCGCCCACCAGACCCAGCAGCCAGAGAACCAGCAGAATCACCAGAATGGTCCAAAGCATGTTCCGTTTCCTCCTCAGTTACTCACCCACAAATGTTTGAACTCCCAAGCACCTGCCAGAGCTAATAACAACGGCCGTGCCACTGCGCCTTTGAAGAGAAGGCTGCGCGGAGTAAACCCTTACGGCCTCAACACTTCACCACTTCGAGCGCTGCTCCCGCGCCTCGCACCGCGGCAGGAGCGTGTTGGAAAGCGAATCAAAACCCGTCTCTCTTCCGACTACACACCGGCCTGAAAAGGGACGCACAGCTTTACCTCCCGTGACGCGGTAGACGTATGTCTGCCGTGCTGAAGTAAGCCCATTGTTTTTTTCAGAATTGTTGTCAGCAAACACTCTGGTGAATTGCCTTAATCCCGCAACGTAGTCGCAACCAATCCGGGGCGCACGGAGGCTACTATCCGTCTTGCCTAACGGGCGTTCCTTCTGAGAGTGAGTGAAACTTTGGGGCAGGCCACGCGAGTGGCCGTAGGCGTCGGGGGTGGGGGCCCCCGACGCCTTTTCTTTTACACGCGCCCCGCAACGGCCCTAATGAACGATTCCCATGACGGCACGCGTCAGGTCGGCAGGCGCGACCGGCTTGCTGAGGTGCGCGTCGAAGCCCGCCTCGAGCGCACGGTCGCGGTCGTCGTACATGGCGAAGCCCGTCACGGCCACCATCCGCGCCGAGCCATACTCGGGGCGCGAACGCAGCGCACGGGCCAGCTCGTACCCGTTCATCCCGGGCATCCCGATATCGGAGACGACCACGTCAAACCGCTTTTCGTGTGCGGCCTTCAGGGCCTCGGGCGCGGAGAGCGCCGTCGAGACGTCGTAGCCCGAGAGCCGGAGCACCGCCGCCAGCATCTCTGTGATGTCCGGGTTGTCATCGACGACCAGCACGTGCCGACGGGACGTGCGCCTCTCGAAGTCCGGTTCCGCCTGTGGCGCCCCAACGAAGGCCGGGGCGACTGCCGCCTGAGCGCTCATGATTTTACCTCCTCCCGTTTTGTCCTCTCGATTACATAAAAAATCGGCCATGAGGTGGTGGCCGACCTGTTGCCTTTATGTTGCATTAGGCGTGGACGGCCGCGCTCGGTACTAGAGGAGACAAGGTGAAGGCAGGGGGGCAGCGTGGAGCCGTGGGATTGGGCGGTTCGTTCGGCGGGCAGGGGGCACGTCGCGTTTTCCCTATTTTCGGCGCGGGGATGGCGTTCGTCCGCAGGAGGGTTTATATTCCGGCACATGTCAGCAGCTTTTTCACCCGGCCCTGTGGAGGTCTTACGTGAGACGTTAGCCGAAGGGGGCATCCATGCCGCCCTGAAGTTCATCAACGCGCGCTCGCCCCACCGGTTCACCAGTGTCTACCGCTTCGACGGGTCGACGCTGCGTAACCTTTATCTTTATGACCGGGCGAACCCGGAGTTCGGCCTCTTCCCCGACGCGCCGCTCGGCGAGAGTTACTGCTCGATTGTGAGCGAGACGGCGGCCACCTTCGCCACGCACGATTCGCTGCGCGACCTGAGGGTCGTGGGCCACCCGAAGCGGGAGCTGGTCTTGTCCTACTGCGGGATACCGCTTGTCCGGGAGGACGGGACGATGTTCGGCACGCTCTGTCACTTCGACTTTGTGCCTCACGAGATTGCCGGCGGTGAAGTCGAGTATCTTGAGGCGATTGCGCCTTATATTCTTGACGAACTCGTGCGGCTGGAGCGCGCATAACGACCGCATGTACCCGACGCCCTGCCACGTGCTCTCTTTATTGAAGCACGCCGACGAGTGTCGCGGTCCGGATCAGGTCGCGCCCAGTACACTCACCGCGGCCTCGCCATTGGAACGGAGACATCTCAAGTGGCCGACGATTCAGGCAAAGTAAGCCGGCAAGAGACGACGCCGGAGGAACTACAGGTTTCTGAAATCCGCTACCGGCGGCTCTTCGAATCCGCACGGGACGGAATCCTCATCCTCGACGCCGCCAGCCGCCGCATCACCGACGTGAACCCGTTCATGGTCGAGTTATTGGGTTACATGCGCGAAGAATTTTTAGGCAAGGAACTCTGGGAGATCGGCCTGTTCAAAGACAGGGACGACAGCCAGGCCGCGTTCCGAGACTTGCAGGAGACGGGCTACATCCGTTACGAGGATTTGCCGCTCCAGACCAAAGCGGGGAGGCTGTGGCACGTTGAGTTCATCAGCAACGTCTACCAGGAGGCCGGCCGTTACGTCGTCCAGTGCAACATCCGCGACATCACCGAGCGCAAGCGCGCGGAGGCAGCGCTACTCGATGCGCAGGACCGTTTGTCGCAGGCGATGGACGCGGCGAAGATGTTTTCGTGGGAGATGAATCTGAAGACGCAGGTATTCTCCTTCTCCCAGAACCTCGAGCGCACGATGGGCTTTACTTTCCCCAAGAACGTTATCGACGACCCCATCGGGAATCACCTCCATCCCGAAGACGCGGAACAGGCCGTTAAAAAGACCCTGCGCGCCATCGAGACCGGCGAGCCTTACGAAGACACGATGCGGATGATAAACCCGCACACGGGACAAACCGTCTGGATGCACTCGCAGGGCGTCATCGCCAAAAACGCCGAGGGCGAGGAGCGTTTCGTCGGCATCGCGCAAAACATCACCGAGCGCAGGCACATCGAAATATTACTCGACACGCAGAAGAAGGCGCTGGAGATGGTCGTCAGCGGCAGCCCGCTGGCCGAGGTGTTGGGATACCTGGCCGCCATCGTCGAAAGTCAATCCGAGGGTTCGTCGGTCGCTTCAATTCTTTTGCTCGACGACGGGGGAAGACTGCATAACGGCGCGTCGCCGAGCCTGCCGGGAGATTACCTGCGGGCCATAGAAGGTATCGAGGCGGATGCGAGGGTCGGCACTTGCTGCGCGGCGGCTGCAACCTCTAAGACGATCATCTCGCCCGACATCGCCGCCGACCCGAAATGGCGAGACCTCAAGCACCTCCCCCTCGCGCTGGGCTTGCCCGCCGCCTGGAGCATGCCCATCGTGGCGGCGGACGGGCATGTGCTCGGGACTTTCGGCACTTACTTCCGCGAGAAACGGGGACCGTCGAAGCTGGAGCGTCAGACGGTAGAAATTCTCGCCAGCACCGCCGCGCTCGCCATCGAGCGTAAACGGGCGGAAGAGGCTCTGCGCGGTGCGCACGAACGCATCACCAACATCTTCGAGAGCATCACCGATTGCTTCTACGCTCTCGATGCGGACTGGCGATTCACCTACGTCAACCCGCAGGCCGCAGAGTACTTCGGCCTCCCGAGAGAGAAGATGCTGGGACGCGTCTACACGGAGGTTTTCCCGCTGACGCGCGGCAGTGAGGTCCTGGCCCGGCTGCGGGAGGCGATGTCGGAACAAAAGCCTTTGCAGTTCGAGTTAATTTCGCCTACCACCGGCAAGTGGGTCGACCTCCACGTTTTTCCCGCCGACGGCGGCCTGGGCGTCTACTTCCGGGACATCACCGAAAGACACAGGACGGAAGACGCGTTGCGTGAATCCGAGACGAGGTTCCGGGCGATGTTCGAACAGGCGAACGTCGGTATCGTGCAGGCCTCTTTCGACGGAACGCTGCTGAAGGTGAACCCCGGCTTCTGCAAGATCGTGGGCTACCCCGAAGATGAGGTGAGCGGGATGGCGATCCGCGATCTGACGCACCCCCACGATTACGTGGAAGAGGAGGCGCTCACGCGCCGGCTGATGGCGGGAGAGATCACAGGATATTCGATAGAGAAACGCTATCTGCACAAAGAAGGCCATCTCGTGTGGGGTCAGATGACCGCGACGCTCGTCAGCCAGTCGTCGGGCGACCCCTTTTACATGCTGGCCATCGTAGAAGACATCTCCGAGCGCAAGTGGGCGGAAGAGGCGCTGGTGAGGCTGAACGAACGTCTCGAACAGCGGGTCGCCGAGCGCACCGCCGAGCTGAAGGAACTGAGCGACAGCCTTCAGGCGGAAATCGTCGAGCGGCGGAGGGCGGAAAGTGAGCGCGCCTCCATCCTGCGCCGGCTTGTCATGGCGCAGGAGGAGGAGCGCCGCCGGATCGCGCGCGACATGCACGACCAGTTCGGACAGCAGTTGACCGTGCTGCTACTGAAATTGGGGATGCTCAAGGAGGACTGCGGCGTGCAGAATGGGCTGCGCGAGCAGGTCGAAAGCCTGGAGGAGGTCGCAGGCCAGCTCGACGCCGACGTGGATTTCCTCGTCTGGCAGCTCCGCCCCACCGCCCTCGACGACCTCGGCCTTCAGGACGCGCTCACCAACTTCGCGCAGAACTGGTCGATGCACTTCGGCATCCCCGTCGAGGTGCTGGCGCGCGGTCTGCCGTACGAGTTCTCGACCTCGGAAATCGACACCACGCTTTACCGCATCGCGCAGGAGGCCCTCAACAACGTCGCCAAGCATGCACGGGCCGCCAACGTCAGCGTCATCCTCGAACGCCGCGCCGACGCCGTCTCGCTCATCGTCGAGGATGACGGAGTAGGCTTCGAGTCCGAGGGCGTGTCCGGCGTCGACGCCAAGGGTTTAGGCATCGTCGGGATGCGTGAGCGTGCCGCGCTCGTAGGCGGCACGGCCGAGGTTGAATCGCACCCGGAGGAAGGGACGAGGGTCATCGTCCGTATCCCTTTGCCGCCCTCGGCGCAGGAGGGAGAGACAGATGAATAAGTTGCGCGTCCTCCTTGCCGACGACCACGAGATGATGCGCGAGGGCTTAAAACTGCTCGTCAACCGCCAGGCCGACATGGAGACCGTTGGGGAAGCCGACGACGGGAGTGCGGCCGTCGCGCTCGCGCAGGAGTTGAAGCCGGACGTCATCGTGATGGACATTTCCATGCCGACCATGAACGGGCTGAAGGCGACCGAGCGGATAAAGCTGCTGTGCCCCGCCATCAGGATTCTGGCGCTGACGCGACACGCCGACGACGCTTACCTGCGGAAACTCTTAAAGGCCGGGGCGTCGGGCTACCTGCTCAAGAAAAGCGCGTCGGGCGAACTGGTGCGCGCCATCCGCGAGATCGCCACGGGTGGCACTTACCTCGATTCGGCGGTCACCAAGCGCGTCATCTCGGAGGCGTTGGGGAGGAGAGCCTCACGCGGCGCCCCCCCTGAAAAGGAGTTGAGCGGGCGAGAAGAGGAAGTCTTGCGCCTCCTCGCCTGGGGCTACGCGCACAAGGAGATCGCCGCCCGCCTCGACGTCAGCGTCAAGACCGTCGAGGTGTATAAGACGCGCGCGATGGAGAAGATGGGCATGAAAACCCGCATCGACGTCGTGCGCTACGCGCTCCTGCAA
>Ga0216309_1000108_pt1 | contig 14211 bp, 11 predicted proteins | sample Total_DNA_C_FD_161284 | JGI IMG/M metagenome (GOLD analysis project Ga0216309, IMG submission 161284) | Terrestrial sediment cell enrichment communities for BONCAT metagenomics from Utah, United States - Total_DNA_C | ecosystem: Environmental > Terrestrial > Deep subsurface > Rock core/Sediment ...
GGCGCTCACGCCCGAGCAGCATTGGTACCACGCCATGCACGAGGCCCTCCTGCTGCGCTGGCGCGAGGGCGTGTACGAGGGCTCGGCGTGGCTGGCGGAGAAGGGAGTGGAGGAGGCGGGCCTGTGGTTCGTGGGGGGCCTCGCCGGCAAGGGCCTGGGCTCCTTGCTGACGAAGGGGCTGGAATGGGTGCCGAGGGCGCTGAGCCGTGAGCCCGAGGTAGCGGCCGGGTGGTTGCGTTCCGCGCTCAAGCGTCTGTCCGGTGAGGAAAAGAAGGCTTTCGAGCAACTCTGGCAAAAGGTGGCGTTGGAGGGCGAGCAGGCTCTGACGCAGGGCGAGCGTTCGGCGTTGCGCGGCCTCTTCGTCCGGCTTGAGCAGGTCGTCCAGGAACCGCTGGCGGCCGACCCGAAAAAGCTCCTTCGGGAGGAGGCTCGCAAGTATTACAAGGAGTTGTACCCGCAGCTTGCCAGGGCCTTGAAGGATTTGGCGGAGGAACTCCCCATCCATCATCGGAGGCCACTTCAATACGCCCACCTCTTTCCAGCTGACGACATCAACGCGGCGGAGAATCTGGCGACGTTGCGGAAGTACGTCCACGGTCAGATCAGTTTTTTGTGGGGGCGGTTCCGAAAGGCCCGGCCCAATCCGACAGCGGATGAAGTGAAGCGCGCGGCCGAAATCATTGATGGATATTTCGAGCCCTGGTACCACCGCGTCGATGATCCACCAGGGTTGTCGACAACCGCCAGGGAAGCCAGGGACGCCGCACTCCGCGAGTTGCGGAGTCACTTCCCTGGTCTTGACTAGAGGAAGAGCGATGAAGGAGCCCATGGACTTGCCTGGTTTGGAGCGGCTGATGGCTGTCTGCCAGCGGCTGAATCTAGAGTTGAAGACTTCTCCGCCTGCCCGCGAGCCGTTGAAGGCTGGAAGCTTGTTGGAGGGCCTTCCCTTCGATCCGGTCCTGGCGAGCGTCTACGCCCGCGTGGGCCACGCGGCGTTCGCCACGAACTTTCTAGGGTCCGGGTGGGTTCTCAGGCGCTCCGATGCTCAGGTGCACGACATGGAGGAGGAAACCAGGAGATGGGGGGAGAGGTGGTGGGAGGAGTTGGGTGAGCCGGTGATTGTGTTTGGTGGAAACATCTATACCTATGTCACCGTGCCGAGCCTCGCGGATGAGAGGGGATGGCAGCCGGTGGTGGAGGTGGACACCTACGAAGGCGAGCCCCTGGTGATGCCCGTGGCCTCGAACGTGGACCGGTTCTTCGACAGTTACTCGCGCTACCTGGAAGTCGTGGTGGCGGACCCGCGTTACCAGGAAACGGGAGATACGGAGCTTCTCTTTCCCTTGCACGCGACGGAGATTCTCGCGAGGGACGAGCGGTTGGTGGAGTTGATGCGCGCCGGGCGCTTCGAGGCGTTGATGAAGAACGGCGACGACTCGATACGTCGCTGGGCCGCCAGAGTGATGGGCTCCCCAGCGTGAACTTTCCTCTCAGAGCCACTGCTTGCTTCTGAACCAGAACAGCAGCGCGATGGGCAGCCCGAACACCGAGGCCAGCATCAGCCAGAAGAACCCCCGCTGCCCCAGCACGTCGAAGTTCTGCCCGAAGAAGCCCGTGATGAACGACAGCGGCAGGAAGATGGTGGCGAAGATGGTGAGCTGCTTGGTGATGTCGTTCGTCTTGTTGGCCATCATGGACAGGTAGCCGTCCATCACGTTGCCCAGCAAGTCGCGCCCCGAGTCGATCTGCTCGTGCAGCCGCACCAGGTGGTCATACACGTCGCGGAAGTACAACACCGTGCGCTCCGCCACGTTGGGGATGCCCCGGCGCGCCAGCAGGCCCAGCACGTCCCGCTGGGGCGACAGCACCCGCCGCAGCGTCACCAGCGCCCGCTTCAGCTCGAAGATGCGCTGGAGGTGCTCCGACTTCGGGTTCTCGAAGACCGCCGTCTCCAGGTCCTCCAACTCCTCGTTGAAGCTGTCCAGGATGGGGAAGTTGCGGTCCATCAAGGCGTCCGCCAGCTGGTACAGCAGGAAATCCACCCCGCGTCCCTGCATCGACCGGGGATCGTCCACCACCCGCCGTCGGACCTGGTCGACTCCCTCGAAGGGCAGCTCGTGCACGCTGATGAGCCAGTCCGGCCCCAGGAAGAAGTGGTGCTCGTGCAGCGTCAGGTCACACACGTTCCCCGCCTGCGAGGTGAACCCCTGGATCACGATGAACTGGTGGTTCGGGTACTCCTCCAGCTTGGGCCGCTGGTCCAGGTGCAGGCAGTCCTCGATGGCCAGCTTGTGCAGCCCGTAGCGCTCTCCCAGCCGCTTCATGTCCTCCTCGTTCGCGTTGAGGACGTCGATCCACTTGGGACCGGGCTGTTCGAGCAGCTCTTCTCCACCGGAGAGGGCCTTGTCTTCCTTCAGGAGCAGGACCTGGATCATTCGCGCCCGTCCTTGGCACCCACCATGAAGTCGAGCACCCGGTTCCACACCCCGTTGAACTCGGTGCTCCGGAAGCACGAGCCGGACTTCAGCCAGCCCACGTACTCCGGCGGCTCGTCGAAGTGGCCGATGATGTCGAGGTGGTCGGAGACCACGGCGGCGATGAGCTCGCCCCACACCTGGGAGCGCGTGGGCACGACACCGTCGCTCCACGCGTGGAACCCCTCGCCAAAGGTGTCGCGCAGGGTCCGGGCCTGGGCCTGCGTGGGCTCGGGCGTGCGCAGCGTCTCCGACTCGGGGGCGCTCTTGTTGTGCAGGAAGGAATAGGCGCCGTAGACGACCTTGGGCTCGGGATCCAACGTCCGCCAGGACACCAGATCTCCCAGGCCCGGGTGCTGCTTGCCCGTCATGCACTGGAGCATGCCCCGGACGCTCGGGGCCGGTGCCCCGGTGACGACCGAGCCATAGCGCACGTTCGGCTGGTCCGGCGTCCGCTGGTTGAAGTCTTCCACCTTGCCCGGCATCAGGTCCGCGATGATCGACTGATCCTTGCCCACCTGGGAGAGGAACTCCTCGAGCGCCTTCTGCTCGGTGGGCGTCAGGTGCGCCAGCATGCGCGTGAGCTGGTCGGCGAGGGTTTCCTGGAAGCCGAGCCGATGGCCCGCCTGGCTGAGCGCGTAGAACAGCTGGAAGGCCAGGAACGTCATCGGCCGCGAGCCCCGCCGCAGGGCGAAGACGGTGAAGAGCCACAGCAGCCGCAGCAGCAGCTCGCCCTGGCGATCCTTGTGGAAGAAGCTCGCCAGCGGCGAGCCGTGATGCGCCCCGGCCACCGAGACCACCGAGCGCACGCGGCCCAGCAGCTCGGGGGCCTCCAGGGGCATCCACGTGGACACGACGGCCCGTGCGTCCAGCCCTCCCGTGGAGTGGCCGATGAGGTGGAGGTGCGCGTCGTCCTGGGAGGCCGTCTCCGCGATGGCCCGCAGGGCGAGCTGCGAGCGCACCTCGATGGTGGCCGTGGGGTGCGAGGTCACCGTCTCCACCTCGACGGTGTGGCCCCGCTTCTGGAAGCCCTCCACGAGGGCGTCCCGGACGTGACCGAAATAGACGATTCGCTCGTTCGGTTTCTCTCCCATGTGGGTGAAACCGAAAAAGCCAGGAATGAGGTAGACGCGGTGCTTCGCCATATCCGGCCAGTCTAGGAGAGGAGAGGGGGGCTCGCGAGAAGACTTCCGTGGGCCGAGTGCTCAGCGTTCCACGCTGGAGTGGCGGGATTCGCGACGAGCCCCATGGGACCCGTTAGGATGGGTGCGCCGTGTCCGACGAAAACGCTCCGTTCGTTGTCTCCCCCAAGCTCGAAGAAATCCTCCAGTCGCTGACCGATCGCGCCTTCGCCGAGCGCCTGCGCCGGGTGTACACCGCGGCGGGACAGGCCATCACCCGGCTGAGCGACCTGGACCTGCTACAGTACGAGACCGCCCATGTGGACGACAGCCCGGACCTGTCCCTGTGGGAGGAGATGGCGCCCGTCATCCGCGACACGGTGATGGACGTCAACGCGCTGCTCAACGTCATCCGCGAGCAGTTCTCGGCGCAGCCGGCGGCGGGGAAGGCCGGGGCGCCCCTGACGGCCACCGTGGAGACACGGCGGGCCAAGGACGCCACCGAGCTGCTCCAGGGGTGGATGCAGCAGCTCGCCCAGGGCGTCACCCAGCTCGGCGAGGCGATGCGCAACCCCGCCGTGGTGTCGGACCGGTGGACGCTGCTGGCGGAGCTCCAGCGGCTGCGCGCACGCTTCCGCGAGCAGATCGGCAACCTCGTCTTCGAGTCCGCCAGTGCCTTCGGGCCGGTGACGCGGCTGCAGGTGGTGCCCGGCCACGAGGCGGAGGTGAAGGCGGCGGTGATGGTGCGCGCCCTCGTGGCGGACCTGGCGCGCATCGTCTCGGCGCGGCTGGCCAAGGTGCGCGAGGCCGAGCCCGAGGACGTGCAGTGGAATGCCCAGCAGCTCCAGACGGAGCTGGACGCCTTCGGCCGCACCGCCGCCTACCGGCACCTGCGCGCGCAGGACAAGCGGCGCGTCATCGAGGTGCGCGGCCGGGTGGGGCAGCTCTCCATCCAGGAGAACCCCCGCAAGCACGAGCTGCTGGCCGCGGTGGAGGAGCTGGACTTCTTCGTGCGCACGCTCTCCAACGTGAACCAGCGCCAGGTGCTCATCACCCATGATCGCGAGGTGTGGGCGGCCTGTGGAGTGCGGCTGGAGCGGGCCACCGGGCTGCTGGGCTCGGACCCGACGGCGGCGGCACGGGCCCTGGCCGAGACGGCCGCCACCGCCCAGGCCCTCTACGGGCGCGACGCGCGGCTCGATGTCTTCCTGCGCAAGGTGCGCAAGCAGCAGCTGGCGCAGCTCACCGGCCCCGAGCTGCGCTCCACCCTCGAGACCCTCCAGACCCTGCTGGCCGGGCTGGACGTGATGTAGGCCGCGCGGACCTACGGGGTACTTGCCGGGGCCACCATCACCGACGGAGCGGCGAGCACCTCGCGGGCCCGCTCCGTGTCCAGGCCGCCCTCCCACTTGGACACCACCAGCGTGGCCACCGCGTTGCCCACGAGGTTGGTGAGGGCGCGTGCCTCGGACATGAACCTGTCCACGCCCAGCAGCAGCACCATGCCGGCCACGGGGATGGTGCCGGTGGCGGACAGCGTCGCGGCCAGGGTGATGAAGCCTCCGCCCGTGACGGTCGCCGCCCCCTTGGAGGTGAGCAGCAGCACCGCGAGCAGCGCCAGCTCCTGGCCCAGGCTCAGGTGGGTGCCGGTGGCCTGGGCCACGAAGAGCGAGGCGAGCGTGAGGTAGATGGAGGTGCCGTCCAGGTTGAACGAGTAGCCCATGGGCACCACGAAGCCCACCACGCTCTTGGGGCACCCGAGCGCCTCGAGCTTCACCATGAGCTGGGGCAGGGCGGACTCGGAGGAGGACGTGCCCAGCACCAGCAGCAGCTCGTCGCGCAGGTAGCGCAGGAAGGGCAGCAGGCCCACGCCCGTCCAGCGCAGGATGGGCCCGAGCACCAGCACCACGAAGAGGAACGCGGTGACGTAGAAGGCGCCCATCAGCCGGCCCAGCCCCACCAGCGTGCCCACCCCGTACTTGCCCACGGTGAAGGCGATGGCGCCCAGCGCTCCCAGCGGCGCCACGCGCATGATGAGGCCCACCATCCCGAAGAGCAGGTGCCCCACCGAGTCCAGCCCGTGCAGGAGGCTCTCGCCCGCCTTGCCCATCTTCGCCAGCGCGATGGCGGTGAGCAGCGAGATGAGCAGCACCTGGAGGATGTCGCCCTTGACGAAGGGATCCACCAGCGAGGAGGGGATGATGTTGAAGAGGAAGTCCACCGTGGACATGGACTTGCCGGCGCTCGTGTAGCTCTCGATGGCCTTGGCATCCAGGCGCGACACGTCCACGTCGAGCCCGACGCCCGGCTGGAACAGGTTGCCCACCACCAGGCCCAGCACGAGCGCGCCCGTGGTGACGACCTCGAAGTAGAGGAACGCCTTGAGCCCCACGCGCCCCACGCGCTTGAGGTCCCCCATCTTGGCGATGCCCGTCACCACCGTGGTGAACACCACCGGGCCCACCATCATCTTGATGAGCTTGATGAAGCCGTCGCCCAGCGGCTTGAGCGATTCACCCGCCTGCGGCCAGACGTGGCCGAGCACCGCTCCGAACACCACCGCCGCCAGCACCTGCACATAGAGATTCTTGAGCCACCCGAGCCGCATGGCGCCGGACTCTACCCGCCACCCCGTCGGCGCGGGCTGTCGCGAACCAGGACAGGTGTGTCCTGAAACAGGACACCTTGCCGGGGGTCTACTCAAGCCACTGAAATCAGGTTGCTTTCACGAGCAGGTGTAAACTCCTGATACAGGGGCTCGGGAGAGGCTCGTGACATTCGTGCTCCACCGTGCTGGCACGATGACGCCTGATGCCAGGGAATTCAGGGCCTTATCCGTTGGCCCGATACCTGCTTGAGGAAGACCTGTCTGACGGCATCCCCGCCGTCGGCCAGGAGGAAATCCCCCTTGCTTCGCACTCGCTTCCTTGCTGCCGCGCTGCTCGCCCTTCCCCTCGCCGCGTGCGAGGTCGACAACTCCCAGGTCGCCGCTGGCGCCGAGAAGGTCGACGAGCTCGGTGATGTGCGTGCGGCCCTCGCCGCGCTGCCCTCCGCCCGCGTTGTCGGTTCGCACGACGACGGCCTGCCCTTCATGATCGAGGGCCGCCTCGGCTCCGCTCGCGCCCAGGGCGTGGCCTCGGCCCTGTCCTCCATCGCCCCCGCCTTCCGCCTGAATGCCTCCGACCTGGTGCAGAAGCGCACCAGCGTGGACGAGCAGGGCAACACCCACGTTCGCTACGGCCAGACCAAGAACGGCCTGCCGGTGGTGAACGAGGAGCTCATCGTCCACATCAACCCCAACGGTGAGATCTACTCGGTCAACGGCTCGGCGCGTGACGGTGAGATCGCCCCCGCCAAGGCCCGCATCTCCGCCGAGGCCGCCAAGGCCGCCGCCCTGGACAGCACCTCGGGCCGCCACATCGCCGCCGAGGGCGAGCCCCGCCTGGTGTACGTGCGCGCCGACAACAAGCTGAAGCTGGCCTACGAGGTGGAGGTGACGGGTGAGGGCCTGGACCTGCCCATCGACGACCTCGTGTACGTGAGCGCGCTGGATGGCTCCGAGGTGACCCGCACCACGAAGATCCACTCCGCGAAGAACCGCGCGGTGTACACGGGCAACAACACCACCACGCTGCCCGGTACCCTCAAGCGCTCCGAGGGCGGCGCCGTCACCGGCGACGCTCACGTGGACGGCAACTACGACCACCTGGGCACCACCTACGACTGCTACAGCGTGAACTTCGGCCGTGACTCGTACAACGGCGCGGGCGCGCAGCTGCGCAGCACGGTGCACCACAGCACCAACTACACCAACGCCTTCTGGAACGGCAGCCAGATGGTGTACGGCGACAGCGATGGCGTGCAGTCCGCGCCGCTCGGCTTGTCCCTGGACGTGACGGTGCACGAGCTGACCCACGCTGTCACCTCCTCCGAGTCCAACCTCACCTACTCCAACGAGTCCGGCGCTCTCAACGAGGGCATGAGCGACATCTTCGGCGCCTACTGCGAGTCGTGGAAGCGCGGCTGGGTGGTGGACGCGGCGGTGTGGATGGTCGGCGACGACGTGTGGACGCCTGCCACCGCGGGTGACGCGCTCCGCTACATGGCCAACCCCACGCAGGATGGCTCGTCCAAGGACTACTACCCCACCCGCTACGTCGGCACCTCCGACAACGGCGGCGTGCACTGGAACTCGGGTATCGCCAACCTGGCGTTCAAGCTGCTCACCACGGGCGGCACGCACCCGCGCGGCGTGACCACCACCAACGTCACGGGCATCGGCATCCAGAAGGCCGGCCAGATCTTCTACCGCGCCAACCGTGACCTGATGACGTCCTCCACCACCTTCGCCCAGGCGAAGACGTACACGGAGCAGGCCGCGACGCAGCTGGGCTACACCACGGCGGACGTCGCCTCCGTGTCGGCCGCCTGGCAGGCGGTGGGCGTGGGCGTGCCGGTGGTCTCCACCCCGCTGACCAACGGCGTGGCCACCACGGGCATCTCGGGCGCCGCCAGCTCCGAGAAGTTCTACTACCTGGACGTGCCGGCCGGTCGCGCCTCGTCCTTCGTGATGAGCGGTGGCACGGGTGACGCGGACCTGTACGTGCGGATCGGCTCGCAGCCGACCACCACCTCGTACAGCTGCCGTCCGTACCTCTCCGGCAACAACGAGACGTGCAACATCGCCGCGCAGACCACCAACCAGCGCATGCACGTGATGATCCGCGGCTACAGCTCCTACTCCAGCGTCTCGCTCAAGGGCACCTACTAGTCCCGAGCGCGCTGAGTCAGACGTCAGCTGAACGGCCCCTGGGAGGCACTGCCTCCCGGGGGCTTCGTCTTTGCGGGCACCCTCACGGTGCCATCACAGCCGCGCGAAGCCGGGCGCGTACTGGAAGGGCTCGACCGTCGCGTCGTAGGAGACGATCTCCAGCCCATGGGCATTCCGGCTCGAGGGGCGGACGCGCCAGCCCTGGGTGGCGTCCAGGGACACCCGCTTGCTCTTCGCCGCGGGCGGCTCGAACCAGCTCGCCTGCCACCCCACGACGATGCGCACGTCCGCCTCGTCTTCGCGAAAGGTGACCGCGAGCTCCTGGACGATGTGGTTCTCGTCGAAGAAGAGGTGGGTGACGCGATCGTACCACCGCTTGAAGCTGTCGAAGTCCCGGATGTCTCCATCCGGGAAGCGCATGCGCAGGCCGTGTTCGGCCAGGAAGCCATGGCAGTGCTCCACCGGCGCATGTTGATCCAGGGCCAGGTACCACGCCTCGGCGAAGCGCTTGATTTGATCGACGGTCATTGGGGTCTCCCTCGCGTGTGTCTCACCGTGAAGAAGACCCGCGAGGCGCCTGGTGTGAGGGGGACACCCCCCGGATAGGGTGCTGGCCACTCGCTCCCTCGCTTCCTTTCGACGCACGCCTCCTGCCCGGGTCCATCACGGCGCGGAATCACGGGGTCTATTCCAATGCCTGACGGACGAGTGCCGTCGGCGAAACCCCATCAGGGACCCGAGGTAAGGCGGCGGCCGCGTCCTGGCTGAGCGTCCCGGCACGGGTCCGAGCGAGGAAGAGCACATGAACGTCCGTGAGGTCATCGACCGGTACTACGCATCCGTCAACGCGGGGCAGTGGGACTCCTGGCTGGAGCTTTTCGACGATCTCATCGTCATGGATGAGCAACTGGGCGGCCATGTCGAAGGACGCGAGACGCTGCGTGCCCTCGTGGGAGGCCTGGAGCGTGTCTACTCGTCCTTCCAGAACGTTCCCCGGCACATCGTCATCGATGGCAACCAGGCCTGCGTGGTGTCGCACATCTCGGCGGTGAGCGCCGGCGGCGAGCCCATCGAGGCCGACGTCGCCAATTACTTCCTCATCCAGGAGGGGCGGATCACCTACCTGTCGAACTTCCACGACAGCCGCCCGTTCGACCCCGTCTTCAGGAGGGGCTTCTGACATGGAGTCCCATGACTTCATCGTGGTGGGGGCCGGCTCCGCGGGAGCGGTCATCGCCAGCCGGCTGAGCGAGAACCCCGAGGTGCGGGTGCTGCTCCTGGAAGCGGGAGGCGGCGGGGCTCCGGAGGAGGTCTCCCAGCCCTCGGCGTGGCCCCGCCTGCTCGGCTCGTCCATCGACTGGGGCTACACCAGCGTGCCCCAGAAGGCCCTGGGCGAGCGGGTGATCCACGAGCCCCGCGGCAAGCTGCTCGGCGGCAGCAGCAACCTGTACATCATGATGCACGTCCGCGGTCACCCCTCGGACTACGACAACTGGGCCTATCAGGGGTGCCCGGGCTGGGCCTGGAAGGACGTCCTGCCCTACTTCCAGAAGCTGGAGGACCAGGAGGACGACACCAATCCCTGGGCCGGCCATGGCGGACCGTTGCCGGTGGCCAACGCGAAGCTTCACGGGCCCAACCCCACCTCCCAGGCGTTCCTCGACGCCTGCCGGGAGCTGGGCTACCCCGAGACGGAGGACTTCAATGGCCCCGACATGGAGGGAGCCGGCTGGCACCACCTCAACATCCGGGAGGGCAAGCGCCACAGCGTCGTCGAGGCATATCTGAAACCGGCGCTGACACGGCCCAACCTCACGGTGGTGACGGGCGCCCAGGCCACCCGGTTGCTCTTCAGGTACGAGCGCTGTGTGGGCGTGGAGTATCTCCGGGAGGGCCGGCTGGAGAGTGCACCCGCCACGGCGGAGGTGATCGTGGCGTGTGGGGCCATCGAGTCGCCCAAGCTGCTCCTGCTGTCCGGGGTGGGTGATCCCGAGCAGCTCTGGGCTCACGACATCCTCGTGCGCTCGGCGCTGCCCGGGGTGGGGAAGAACTTCCACAACCACGTCCTGGCGGGGGTGATCCGCGAATGCATCCGGCCCGTGCCGGCGCCCCGGCTCAACCTCTCCGAGGCCGCCTTGTTCCTCCAGTCCGAGCCCGGCTGGCTCGGGCCGGATCTACAGCTCGCCTTCGTCCACGTGCCCTTCGACATCATCGTGGGTCAGGGGCACCCGAACGCCATCAGCCTCCTGCCTGGCGTGGTGCGACCGCTGTCGCGCGGCTCGGTCCGGCTGGCCAGCACGAACCCGCTGGACAAGCCGCTCGTGGATCCCAACTACCTGGCGGTCGAGTCGGATCTGACGCGCCTGATGCAAGGAATGGAGCTCGCCCGGGAGCTCTTCGCCACACGGGCGTTCTCCGGCTGGGTGGGGGCCGAGCTGAAGCCCGGTCCCGCCGTCAGCAGCCGCGACGAGCTCCGGGCCTTCGTCAGACAGACCGCTGACTCGTATCACCACCAGGCGGGCTCCTGCCGGATGGGGCTCGATGCCCTGTCGGTCGTGGATCCCCGGCTGCGCGTCCATGGCATCGAGGGCCTGCGGGTGGCGGACGCCAGCGTGATGCCGGCCGTGCCCTCCGGCAATTGTCATACGGGCATCGTCATGATCGCCGAGAAGTGCGCCGACATGCTCGCCGTGGAGCACGGCCTGCGGGGCTGAGTCGTCACTCACATCCATGAAGACAGACAAGGAGGAGAAGGCATGGCCATTCCTCGATTCTTTCATCTCGCGCTGGCGTGCCGGGAGCCCCTGAACCTCGAGCGCTTCTACACGGAGCACTTTGGTTTCAGACGGGCCCGAGTGGTGCAGCTGGGGGACACACAAATCGTGTTCCTCAAGTCGGACAGTGTCTACCTGGAGCTCTTCCAGGCCAGTCAGCCCCCACCGGTCGTTCCGGCGGACGGCGATGGGCCGTGGTCCCCCGGTGTGCGGCACCTCGCGTTCACCGTTGATGACGTCGACGCGAAGCTGGCCGAGCTGGGCTCCGCGGTCCGGGTGACGATGATGCCCCTGGACTTCGATGACTTCATCCCGGGCTGGCGCTCCGCCTGGGTGGCCGATCCGGAGGGCAACATCCTCGAGCTCACCCAGGGCTACGTGGATGAGTCGGAGCCCCCGCTGGCGCCCACCGCCTGACGCCATCACGAACGGTCGGGCCCGGGTCTATCTCCACGCAACGACAACCCTCCGAAACAGAGAGTCTTCATGAACAATTCCTACCGGATGACCGTGCTCCAGGGGACCGTCAGTTCCGTGGAGCCGCAGCAACTCCGGTGCTCGCTCCACCTGCGGAGCGGAGACACCGTGACGCTCCATTTCGGCGCCGAGACGACGTTCTCGGTGCTCACCAACCTCGATGGCGTCTCCCAGGATCGGGTGCCGGAGGTGAAGGGGTTCGAGGGCAGCGAGCTGGCTCACAAGGTGGCTCGCTACCTGAGGCCCCAGGACACCGTCTTCGTCCGAGGCATCCTGACTGAGAACGCCGGGCAGATGCGCCTGGACGTGCGTGCGGTGTGGCTGCTGCACTCCGAGCCTCGGCGCTTCCTGTTCGAGGACAAGCAGTGGTGCCTGACCCAGATCCGGCTCATGGCCGACTCCTGGCTGGATGCCCTCTTCGGAGACTCGCGCAACTACACCGAGGACGACATCTCCAGGAACTATCGGACGAACCTCGACATGTACGGCGGGGCCACGGACGACAACCTCCAGGCCATGCCCACGCTCTCCCGCCTCATCTACGGGCTGTCCTCCGCGTACATGCTCACCGGAGATCACCGCTACAGGAAGGCGGCCGCGGCGGCGATCCAGTTCCAGCGCTCCTCCTTCCGCGTCTTCAGCCACGATGGGCAGTACTGCCTGTGGGCCTATGGTCGCCGCAAGAAGGTGAATGGCTCCGTGACGCTCTTCGCCTCGGAGAACGGCGACGACTTCAACGCCATCTCCATCTACGAGCAGATCTACGGCCTGGCGGGACTCGCCCAGTACTACCGCTGCTCGGGCGAGCCGGCCGTGCTGGAGGACATCCGCCACACGGTGGCCATGTTCGACGCGCTCTTCCTGGACCCGGGGGCCGATGGCTATTTCACCCACCTCGACCCGGCCAACCTGCGGCCGGACTCTCCAGCGCTCGGGCCTCGCCGATCACGCAAGAACTGGAACTCGATCGGGGATCACCTCCCGGCCTACCTGATCAATCTGATCCTCGCCCTTGATCCGCTGCCGCAGGGCGCCGATGAGGGAATCGCCAGCTTCCTGCGGACCTGCAAGGAGCTGCTCGAGCGGGTCTCCCGGCTGATCATCGAGAAGTTCCCCGATCCCCAGTCCGTGTACGTGAACGAGCGCTTCCACGCGGACTGGACGCCGGATCACGAGTGGGGCTGGCAGCAGAACCGGGCCGTCGTGGGCCACAACTACAAGATCGCCTGGCAACTGCCGCGCATCGCCAGTTACTGGTTCTCCGTGGGGCGCCAGGACGAGGCCCAGCATGCGCTCCAGATCGCCGAGCGACTGGCTCGGGCCATGATCACGCACGGCGCCGATCTGCTCCGCGGCGGGTGCTTCGATGCCGTCGAGCGGCACCCCACCAATGGTCAGCCCATCGAGTTCACCTGGGGCTGCACCAAGGACTTCTGGCAGCAGGAGCAGGCCATCCTCGCCAACCTGATCCTCTACGGGCACACGCGCGATCCCGAGTTCCTGGATCAGGCCCGTGCCATGCAAGGCTTCTGGAACTCGTTCTTCCTGGATCGGGATCGCCAGGGCATCTTCTTCCGCACCACGGAGGAGGGGCTGCCGGTCGTCGAGGGGAGCTACGCCAACAAGGGGGGCTACGCCATCGCGGGCTACCACTCCTTCGAGCTGAACTACCTGGCCCACCTCTACACGCGGGCCTTCGTTGCGCCCGTGGGGAGCGAGGACGCCAGCTTCTGTCTGTATTTCTACCCGTCGCCCCAGGGCGGGCTGCGTTCCATCAACGTGGCGCCGGATTTCTTCAAGCCCGGCACCATCGAGATCACCAGCATCACCGTCAATGGAAGACATCGGTCCGATGTCGATCCCAACCGTTTCCAGATCCCTCTCCAGTCCGGTGATTACGGCTCCGAGATCATCGTCCAGTTCCGGAGGAAGTCATGAGTCGCTTGCCCTTGCTGGGAAAGAAGATCGCCGTGCTCGTGGAGAGCCAGTACATCCCCGCGGAGCTAGCCGAGTACCGGAAGCGCTTCGAGGAGTACGGGGCGACCGTGCACTTCCTGGCCAACCTGTATGGGAACGCCTCCGTGACCCTGGTGAGCGAGGTCGAGGCGCCCGGCCAGACGCCCGAGCTGCTGACGGTGGACCTCGACGTCCGCCAGGTCCAACCGGAGGACTACGCGGCCGTCATCATGGCGGCCAACTACACCAGCGTGCGGCTGCGCCACTTCGTCCCGCCCTCCGGGTCAGACGGCCAGCCGGTGCCCATCACCCCGGACATGGTCCGCTCGTCGCCCGCGGTCCGGTTCTTCGGTCGCGCCATGCGAGATCCGAGGATCATCAAGGGCGCGCTGTGCCACGGGCTCTGGCTGCTGACGCCCACCCCGGAGCTGCTCGCGGGGCGCCGGGTCATCTGCCACGAGGTCGTGCTGGCCGACGTCATCAATGCCGGCGGTGTCTACACGCCGGATCCCTCGGGGGTGGTGGTGGATGAGGACCTGGTGACGGGACGCTCGTACCACGAGGCCGTGACGCTCATCGAACGCATCAAGGACCTCGTCGTGGCCAGGGAGGAGGAGGGGGCCTCGCTCCCCGAGCCC
>Ga0216309_1000109_pt1 | contig 14167 bp, 6 predicted proteins | sample Total_DNA_C_FD_161284 | JGI IMG/M metagenome (GOLD analysis project Ga0216309, IMG submission 161284) | Terrestrial sediment cell enrichment communities for BONCAT metagenomics from Utah, United States - Total_DNA_C | ecosystem: Environmental > Terrestrial > Deep subsurface > Rock core/Sediment ...
CTCCCATCCACGATCTGCGCGCCGCGCGCCAGCTCCTCAACGGCGGCGGCGTGGACGCGCGCGTGCTGGCGCACGTCGAGCGTGTGCAGGTGGAAGCCGAAGGTCTCGACCTGACGCAGGAGCGGGTCGACGAGCTGCCTGGCGAGCCGCAGCCCCTCGCACTCCGCCAGGCTCTCGCGCAGCAGGCGCAGGTCCGCGGCGAAGCCCGCGGCCGACGCGTACACTTCCGTCCCGGCGCAGTCGGCCTCGCCCCGCGCGCCCGCGTCGCGCGAGGCACGCAGGCGCAGGAGGACGACCGAGAGGAAGCGACGGTAGACCTCGCCCTCCGCACGCGCCGGAGGCGACGGGCGCGGCGCCGGGAGTGAAGCCTCGTAGCCCGCGACCGCCGAGACGAAAGCGTCGGAGGCACGCGCCTGACGGGTCGAGCTGCTGAGCCGCTCGTGCAGTTCGTCGACGGCGTCGAGGTAGAAGTCGAATATCTGTTCGCGCGCCATCCGCAGCGCGTCGCGCGTGCAGCCGGGCGTGACGAAGGGGTTGCCGTCGCGGTCGCCCCCGATCCACGAGCCGAAGCGGAGGACGGGCGGCAGCGCCGCCGCCTCCAGCTCGCACCCGTAGGTCTCGCGGAAGGCGTCGGCCATCTCCTCGTAGACCTCTGGCAGGGTGGGGACGAGGGCGGCCGGGTAGTAGTCGAGCCCCATCTTGATCTCGTCGCGGACGGTCGGCTGGCGGCGGCGCACCTCGTCGGTCTGCCACAGCGCCGTGATCTCGGCCGCGATGCGCTCGGCCGACTCGCGCGCGCGCCGGCCGGAGAGCGGCAGAGAGTCGAGCCGCTCCAGCTCCGAGGCGATGCGCGCGCGTTTGAAGAGCACGGTCCGGCGCGCGACCTCGGTCGGGTGCGCCGTGAAGACGGGGACGACCTCGACGCGGGAGAGGAGTTCGAGCGCCTCGGCGAGCCCCGCGCCCGCGTCGCGCACGCGGCGGAGCGTGCCGCGGAAAGTCCCCTCCTGCGGCGCCGCTCCGCTCACCTCGGCCGCCCTGCGCCGGCGCTTGCGGTGGTTGGTCTCGGCCAGGTTGGTCAGCTCGAAGTAGATGGTGAAGGCCTTCGTCAGGCGGTGGGCGTCGCCGACCGACAGCCCCGAGACCAGCGACTCGGCGCGCGCCATCGAGCCCTCGCGCTCCGCCGCCTCTGACGCCTCGCGCTGCGCCGTGGTGAGGCCCCGCAACTCCTCGACCGCGTCGAAGATGCGCGCGCCGGCCTGCTCCTTCAGCACCGCGCCCAGCAGACGCCCGAGCGAACGCACGTCGCGCTTGAGCGGCGCCACCTTCTCCTCGCCGGCGCGCGCCGTCAACTCGCCCAGCCGCCCGCGCTGGTCCTCGACCTCCCAGAGCCTTTCGTCTTCGCTCACCTCTTGGCCTTACCTTTCTTCCGGATGTACGTTTCTGTTGTATCCCTCCCGGCACGCAAAAACAAAGGCCCGCGTCGCGCGTGCGACGCGGGCCTTTGACTTGGACGCACTTTCGGGTCAGGCAGTGCGGTCGGAAACTCAGGGCGCGGGCGGGGCCGGCGGCAGCGGCGGCAGCGGCGGCACCGCCGCCGTCGCGGAGACGGAGACCTCGGCCGCACGGACGGCCGGCGCGGGCGCGCCCCCCGCCTCGAAGCGCACGTTGCCGTTGACGCGGCTGATCTGGATGGGCGTGCCGCCCGCGCCGAAGCGCAGGCGCGTGTAGGAGCGGTTCAGGCGCTCGTGCTGCGTGACGTTGGGCACGTCGAGCGTCAGCCCGCCGTTATGCCCCTGCACCTCGACGTCGGCGTCGACGGCCTGACTGAGGCCGATCTCGACGTTGCCGTTGACGTGCGCCACCTCCAGCCCGTCCGCGCCGAGGCGCGAGACGCCGACGCGCAGACGGCCGTTGACGTGGCTGATCTGTGAGCGGTCGGCGCTCTGCGCGACCTCGACGCGGCCGTTGACGTGCGCGACCTCGACCGGGCCTTCGACCTCGCCCACGAGCAGCGCGCCGTTGACGTGCGACGCCGACAGCTCGACGCGGCGCGGCAGGACGAGCGTCACCTCGTGGCGGATGCGCCCGCCGCCCCGGAGCCGGCGCCAGAGCCCGCCGCCCCTGCCCTCCTCGCCGCGGACGACGAGGTACGACGACGAGCCCTCGACCGTCACGCGCCCGTATTTGAGGTCTGCGGCGCCCGAGCCCGTGCGCAGGATGTGGACTTCGGCCATGTCGGTGTCGGCCGTCTTAACCTCGACCTTGCCGTTGATCTTTCGCACCTCGACGCGCGCGCCGGGGTCGAGCCTGAAGCTCTGCCGCGTCTCCTCGCGCTGGCTGCCGCCACTCACGCTTACGCTCACGTCCCCGTTCACCCAGCGCCCGGCGACGGCCGCCGCGGCGACGAGTAGGACGACGATGAAGATTCTGCCTTTCATTGCCCACCTTCCGGCGGCCCCTGGCCCCACAAGGCCCGCCGCCACTTTCAGAATATTTATAGTGCCCGCCGTCGATTCCAGCAGTGAGAACGACGGGAGCCGCGGCGAAGTTCAAAGGAAATGTTGAAGGCCGGGCGGTGGGTTAAGAACGGCGGCGGCCGACCCCGGGGCCCTTCGCGCCCGTCATGCGCCGCACGGCGTCCGTCATTCCCCGGCGAGCGCGACGGCGATGTGTGCGGCGAGGCGTGCGTTGTTTTCGAGGAGCGCGATGTTGGCGCGCAGGGTGGCGCCGCCCGAACGCCAGCTCATGTGCGCAAGCAGAAAGGGGGTCAGCTCGCGCCCGGAGACGCCGCGCTCGGCCGCCACCACGAGCGCTTCGGCGAGCGCCTCCTCCATCACGGCCTCGTCCACCTCGAAGCCTTCGGGCACGGGCGCGGTGACGACGAGCGCGGCTTCGAGCCCCAGGCGGTCGCGCGCTCGCGCGAGCGATGCGACCTCTGCGGCCGAGTCGGCGCGCACGTCGGCGGGCAGGCCGCTGCGGCGCGTGTAGAAGGCGGGCATCTCGTCGCAGCCGTAGCCGACCACGGGGACGCCGTGCGTCTCGAGCCACTCGCGCGTCGCCGGCAGGTCGAGCACGGACTTCGCCCCCGAGCAGACGACCGTCATGGGCGTGCGCGCCAGCTCCGGCAGATCGGCCGAGACGTCCGGGAGCTGCCCGCGGTGGACGCCGCCGATGCCGCCCGTGGCGAAGACTCGGAGCCCGGCGCGGCTCGCGATCCAGAGCGTGCCGGCGACGGTCGTCGCGCCGTCCTCGCCGCGCGCCAGCGCCACGGGCAGGTCACGCCGGCTCACCTTGCGCACGCCTTCGCCCGCGGCGAGCCGCGCGAGCTCGGCCGCGTCGAGCCCAACGGACGGCCGCCCGCCGAGCACGGCCACCGTCGCCGGCACGGCCCCGCCCTCGCGCACGACCTGTTCGAGCCTCTGCGCCGTCTCGAGGTTCTGCGGGCGGGGCAGCCCGTGCGAGATGACCGTTGATTCGAGCGCCACGACGGCGCGCCCCGCCGCGAGGGCCGCCCGCACTTCCTCACTCACCTGGAAAAGGTTCTCGTCCGTCATGTGAATAGGACGCAACTCTAGCACACCGGCGCTTCGTGAAAGCAGGGGAAGTAGACAGTAGACAGTAGACAGTAGACAGTAGAAAAGCGACGCGGCGCGTTTCGGCCCATAGCCGGACGCGCCGCCTGTTTTTCTACTGTCTACTGTCTACTGTCTACTTCCTTCTACCGTATCCGGGTGGTGAAGGCGACGCTGCCGGCGTTGTTGGGCGAGGTCTGGCTGAGGTTGCCGGCGAAGGCCCAGCGGACGTGCGTGACGTTACGGTCGTAGCCGGCGAGCGCGCCGCCCCCGCCCGAGGCGGGCGCGTAGGCCCAGGTCGCGCCGCCGTCGTTGGAGTAGCTGACGGCGACGGCGAGGCCGGTGGTGCCGAGGCTGTTGGCGACCGACCCGACCTTGAAGTCGGTGTTGGCGGGCATCTGGTCGGTGATGACGAAGTTGGTGGCGAGGTAGCCGCCCGTGTTGCTGAAGGAGATGGAGTAGACGAGGTCGGTGCCCGGCAGGAAGGTCGGGATGGTGACGTCGGTCGTGACGCAGGAGGCGCCCGAGTAGACGCACTTGCCGAGCGAGACGTTGGGCGGCGTCGTCACCAGCACGTCGCGCCGCGCGGGCGAGTCGTCGGTGACGCTTAAGGTCGTGTCGATCTGGACGGTGGCGATGTAGCCGACGACGCGGTTGGTGTAGGTCCCCTGCGTCGAGGGGATCGTCACCTGGTAGGTCAGGTCGCGCGACGAGCCGGCCGGGATGGCGAAGGTCCGGGCCCAGGTCAGCGTCGAGCCCGTGATGGCCGGGTCGGGTATCGGCGCGCCGCCGTAGGTTGACGAGCCGGTGACGAACGTGACCGTGGCTGGGCTCGTCGGGAGCGTGTCGACGATCTGGTCGATCTGCACCTCGGTCGAGCCGCTGTTGGTGAGCCGCGCCGTGTAGGTGACGACCGTCGAGTTGTAGATGACGGCGGTGTTGACGAGCTTGTTGATGACCGTCGTGTTGGTGATCTGCTGGACGGGGCTGAGCGAGGCGTAGCCGCTCGTGTCGGTGTGCTTGACCTGCGCGCCGCTGCTGATGAAGGCGACGGGGCTGACGGCCGTCGGGCCGCCGGTGAAGTTGACGGCGCGGAAGAGGTAGACGGCCTCGTAGGTGGTGTTGGCGGTCGAGGTGATCGCGCCGGGAGGGATGAGGAGCTGGTTGGTGAAGGTGCCGCTGTTGGCCCCCGAGAGCGTGATGGTGGCCTGGTAAAGCTCGTAGCTGTTGGCGGCCCAGCCCAGGTAGGTCGCCGGCGTGAACGAGAAGACCTTGGCGGCGCCGATGGCCCCGGTCTCGCCCGACACCGTCATCGTCATCGTGCCGCCGAGCGTGGCCGGGTTGGGGCCCGAGATGACGATCGTCACCTTGTTGGCGTTCGCCTGGATGGTCTCCGCCGTCGTCATCGTGTAGTTGGCGCTGGCCAAGAGCGCCCCGGACGAGGGGTTGCCGGCGTAGACGCGGACGGTGTGCTGCTGCGCGGGGGAGAGGAGCGTGGTGGCGCCCATGGCGCGGAGGTAGAAGTAGGCGGTCTTGGTCTCGCCGGCGTTCATCGCGCCGAGGTGGACGACGCCGTCCTCGCTCGGCGCGAGCGTGATGAAGGTGCCGGTGAAGCTGCCGATGGTGGCGTAGACGTTGGGCTGGTACGAGCCGGTGTTCGTAATCTGGTAGGAGACGTACATGCACTGCAACGCCGTCGGGTTGGCCGAGGTGTCGAAGTAGAAGACGGGCGACGAGGTGCGCGTGACCGTGACGGCGCGCGCCGTCGCCCCCGCGCAGGCGAAGACAAGGAAGAACAAGCAGAGTCTCAGCAAGTTTTTCTTGTCGAAGGTCATCGTCTCGTAGCTTCGGCCGTTTGGTAGCCCGGCGGCCGCCCTTAGTCCTCTTCCTCCTCCTCGTCGTTGTGCCCCTTCTCGCCACCGAGCCCTGACTTGCCCGTGCCGAAGAGGTCGAAGAGGTTCGAGAGCTTCGAAGAGATGGTGAAGTAGAAGCCGCGCCGCGCGGGCGCGAGCCCGACGCCCGTGCCCGGCTCCGAGGCGTCCGTCCAGTTATAGCCGCCGCCGAGGCGCAGGTCGGGCAGCACCCAGAGGCCGGCCTCGGCGCCGAAGGAGGCGCGCGCCGTCCGCGACGCGGGCTGCGCCAGCCAGCGCCCCTCGCCCGCCACGTCGACGTAGCGCCCGAGCCGGTAGACGGCGCGCCCCTGCGTCATGTAGGTCAGCGTCGAGACGCGCCGGAGCCCCTGCGAGGAGGTGTCGCCGAACTTCAGGGCGAAGCGGCCGTAGAGTTCGACGTCGGGCGTGGCCTGGTAGTAGCCGTCGGTCGAGAGCGTGTCGGAGCGCTCGCGCGTGCGCCCGCGCCCCTCGCCGTGCTGCTGCGAGAGGTCGCGGCGTGTGTAGCTGAAGAGCAGGCCGAACGTGTCGCGGTGGAGCGGCCGCCACGCCAGCGCGCCCGTGGCCGACATGGCCGACCCCTCGCGCCCGGCCAGGGAGGTGCGCGAGAGCTGCACGCGCCCGAGCGAGGTCACGTTGTCGAAGAGGCGCCCGGCCGCGCCGAGCGTGAGCACCGAGCCCATCCCGCCGCGGTCGCGCATCTCGTAGCGCCCCGTCGTGCGGAAGCCCTCGACGGGCTGCCAGCTGAAGCCGAGGTGCGCGGCGTTGAAGCTCCGGCCCGCGCCCGCGAGGTGGAAGCCGCGCTCGTAGCCGAGGTCGAGCGCCAGCTCCTTGCTCACCGGCAGGCGGTTCGAGAGGCCGATGACGGCGAAGCTGTCGGTGCCGCTGACGCCGTTCTCGATCTGGTAACGCGTGTTGAGGTTGGCCCAGCGGCCGAGCTTGGTCTCGACGCCGACGGCCGTCTCGTTGCGCGCGCCCGTCGCCGCAAACCCCGTCCCGGCCACGTCGCCGATGGGCGTGATGGGCGCGGAGGCGAGCCGCTGCGTGAAGAAGAGCTTGGTGTACTGGTTCCACTGGTAGGTGGCGGCCAGCGTCGTCTGATTCGGGTAGGTCGGGTCGGCCTCACCGAGGTTCTGCTCGCGCTTGGCCGAGAGCTGGAGCTTGTCGGTCGCGCGGTACTCTGCGCCCACGGTGACGAGGTTCGAGTCGGTCTCGCGCCCCGTCAGCTCGTCCTTGAAGTGGCGGAAGTCGAAGCCGAAGCTGGCGCGCAGGCGCTCGCCGAACTGCTGCGTCCAGAGGAGCGAGGCCGTCTGGCGGCTGTTATCGACGTTGGAGGTGCGGTTGCGCTCGTCGGTGAAGGAGAAGCGTGCGCGCGCCGCCCGCGTGACCCTCATCTCGAAGGAGGCGTCGGCGCGCTGCGAGCCCGGCGTGACGGTCTGTCCGAAGGGGTTTAAGAACCCCTCGTCGGCGCGTGAGAAGGATGCGCGCAGCCGCGCCTCGCGGAAGGAGAGCGGCTGCTCGAGCTCGACGCGATAGGCGTTGCCGTCGTGGCGGTCGTCGCCGCCGCCGGCGCCGCCGAAGAGCAGGTTGCCGCCCGTGACGACGCGGCCGCGCGAGGTCGCCCACTCGGCCCTGAGGTGGCCGCCGCGCGGCAGGCTCTTCTCGGCGTCGATGCCGCCGAGGACGAAAGAGCCGTAATCGCCCTGCCGCTGGTTGACGACCGAGAGCCCGACTTTCAGCCCCAGCCCCTCGAAGTTCTTGTAGGCGCGCGCTGTGTAGACGGCCTGCGACATCCCTTCGGCGCGGTACTCGTAGGTGACGACGACCTGCACGAGGTTGAAGGAGAAGTCGAAGCTGGAGATGGGGCGCAGGAAGAACATCTCGCCCGTCGCGGCGTCGAGGTTGTAGTCGACCGAGCGGATGAGCGCCTCGCGCGAGATGATGACCTCGGGGTTGCGGCGGTCGCGCACCTCGATGACGACCGTCTCGGAGCCGGGCAGCACCTCGGCGTGCGAGAGGCGCGCGAACCCGAGTGCGCCTCCGGGGAAGACGTCGCGCGCAAACGCCGTGTCGGGGCGCGCGCCCGTCACGGAGACGTAGTCGCCCCTCGAGTTCTCCAGGTGGAGCTTGGCGCCCGTCAGGCGGCGCGTGTAGGAGGCGAGCCCCGAGGCGCGGTTCTCAGTCTCGAAGTCGCCGAAGAGGAAGTAGGAGCGGCCGCGGTCGACGCGCGCGTAGAGCTTCGAGTTCGACTGCGCGTCCTCGTAGCGCGTCGAGGAGTCGCCGAAGAGCGGGTAGGCGCGGTCGAGCGGGTCGAACTGGAAGAGGCGGTCGCGCCCCCCCGTGCGGTTGATGGGGCGGTTGCTGTCGTAGGCCAGCGTGAGCAGGTTCGAGCCGAGGAACTGGCCGCGGTAGAAGAAGGCGAGGCGGCTGCGGACCGAAGCGTCCGAGGCCGCGCCGGAGAGTTCCGGGCCACCGGCGCCGACCGTCACCTCGGCGAGGCCGACGAGGATGGCGGGGCGGACCTCCGGGGTGATGCGTATCTTGCGCCGCGCCTCGACCGCGCCGGTCGTCGCCTGTATTTCGACCGCGCCGGGCGCGTTGTCGGCGACGAGCACGGCGCGCCCTTCGCCCCCGACGAGCGGCACGATCTGCTCGCTGGCGGATGCGTCCGCGCCCTGCGGCGGCTGCGAGTCGGCGCCCGCGGAGTTCAGCGCCTCGGCCTGTCTCGCGGCCTCGGTCGAGCCTGCGCCCTTCTGCCGCCGGTCGGCAGCGCTCTCGTCCGCGCGCAGGAGCCGCCCGGCCGAGACGGCGAGCGCCACCGAGCCGTCGGCCGCCGGGTGGTTCCACTCGTCGTAGGCGCGCACGCGCACCGCGGTCGAGTCGCGGCCGCCCGCGGAGAGCTCGGCCTTGTCGGTCAGAATCTCCAGCCGCCGCGCCGGGCCGCGGCCGTAGGCCGTCAGCTCGACCGTCTTGCCGGCGCGCCCGTCGGGCCCGACGGCGGTGACGCGGATGCGGTTGGGGCCGGGCACGACGCCGAGGCCGACGAAGGTGTAGGTGGCGAGGTCGTTCTTGCGGTCGATCCTCTTCTCGCCGATCTTCGAGTCGGGGACGCGCTGCCCCCCGACCTCGACCGAGACGGTCCAGGCGGCGTTGGTGCGCGCCTCGATCTCCAGCGCCGCGCCCGCCACGGCCTCTTCGGGGCGCGGCGAGAGCACGCGCACCTCGCCCGGCGCGACCGGCTCCAGCGTCTCGGCGGCCTCCACCTCGTAAGTGCCCGAGGCGAGCGGCGCCGCCGCCGCAGGCTTAGCCTCCGCCGGACCCTTCGCCTCGTTGGCGGCGAAGAGCGAGCCGGCGAGCGGGCCGCGCTGCGACTTAGAGCCGGCCTCCGGCGCGAGACTGTTCTTTAAAGCGGGGCTCTGAGAGTTCGCCAAGGAAGCGGAGTCGGCGTCGGGCGCGCGCAGCCCGTAGTTCTGCCGGAGCATCGCGCCGCCGCCGAGCGGCGTCCGCAGCAGGCGGGTCCAGCTCCGCTCGTCGCGGCGGGCGGTGTCGGCCAGGGTGTAGCCCGGCGGGAGCGTCACGGGGTCGAGCGAGAGCACCTGCGCACCCTCGTTGACGACGGGGAAGTTGTAGAGCCCCTCGGAGTCGGTGATGACCGACTGGCCGTTGTTGAGGTAGAGGCGCACGCCGGGCACGCCGCGCTCGTCGCGGTCGAACTGGCCGTTCAAGTTCGCGTCGGCGTAGACGCGACCCACGACGACCTGCTGCGAGGAGAAGAGTCCGCGGCGTACGCGCACCGAAGCGCGTGCCCGGGGGGTGGACGCTCGCTCGCCCGTGGAGAGCGTGCCCGCCGCGGATGCCGTGTTGAACTGCTCGCCCTCGCGGGCGTTGGCGCCGACGCGCGTGCGGTAGGTGAGCACGGCGCGCGCGCCGGCCTCGATGCGGCCGAGCCGGAAGAGCAGCAGGCCGTCGGAGGCGACCTCGGGCTCAAGGCTGCGCGCGGGCGCGGGCGCCACTTCGAGGAGCGCCGTCCCCTCTGCGTAGTGGAAGGAGCCGGGGAGCTGGTCGCGCACCTGCGCGTCGTCGAGGGCGGCGGGCGTCGCGTTGCGCAGCTCGACGCGGTAGGTGACGGTGTCGCCGATCTCGACCGAGGGGCGGTCGGCCGACTTCGTGATCTCCAGCGAAGAGTTCTCGAACATCGGCACGTTCAGCGCGTAGGCGGCGAGGCGCGGGATGTCGACCTGCTCCTCCGCCAGCCCGAAGCCGCCCGCGACGGCGACCGGCTGGCCGTCGAGCGCGCGCACCGAGAGCGCGAAGAGGCCGGCACCGTCGGGCGTGATGGTCGTCTCGATGAGGCGCGAACGGTACCCGGCGGCCGTCACGTTCAGGAAGTAGCGCGCGGGGCTCTGCGGCGCGCCGAGCTGCGCGGGCGCGAGCACGAAGCTCCAGCGGCCGGCGGCGTCCGTCCCGAACGGGTTCGTATTGTCGAGGTTCGGGTCGGTGCCCGCGCCCGCCCCGCCGCCCAGCTGGACGAGGGTGCCGTTGGACGAGTCGGCGTAGAGCGAGACGCGCGCGCCGGGGACGGGCGTGCCGGCGCTGCGCCCCTGGTAGACGACGCCGAAGGGGCTGGCGACCGCGGTCGCCGAACTGCTTGAGACGGCCGGTGCGTTCTCGGCCGTCAGCAGCGCCGTGTTGACGATCCCCGCGCCGTGCGCCACGCCCTGCGAGACGCGCGCCGCGAAACCCATCTCGATGACCTCGCCCACGCCGACATGCGAGAGCCGGAGCGCGACGCGGCGACCGACGACCGAGCCCTCGTCGGCGTCCTCGGCATCGGTGAGCGCCCGTCCCCCGAGGCGCAGCGTGCCGGCGACGTATTCGAGCCCGGCGGGCAGGTCGTCGCGCAGGAGGACGTTGCGCGCGGGCGTGTCGCCGCTGTTGCGGAAGGCAACGGTGTAGGAGAGCCCCTGCCCGGCCGAGGTCGTGACGCTCTCGCGCCCTTCGACCAGCTTGACGGGGGGCAGCGCCGAGTTGGCCGGCGACGTGAGCCGCGCCCCGTTGCCGTAAACGTTGACGATGGTGCCCGCGTCCTGCGCGCCGGCGTTGAGGGCGTCGGCGACCGAGGAGCGGGCGAGGATGCGGATGGTGAACTGCTCGCCGACGCGACCGGCGTTCACGTCGACCGTGGCGAGGACGCCCACGCACTGGCCGCGCGCGAGCCGCGGGCTCATCGTCGCTTCGAGCGTGACGGGGCGGTCCGCTTCCGAGAGCGCGCCCGAGCCGTCGGCGTCGAAGTGGAGCGAGACGAGGGTGGCCGGGGCGGTCACTTCGGCCGCGACGATGGTGTAGAAGTCGGGCGTGTTGCCCGTGTTGCAGACGCGGAAGAGGCGGGTCGCGCGCTCGCCCGGCGAGACGTTGGCCGACGCCTCGGTCTCGTCCGGCGTCACCGTGACGGCGGCGACGGTCGAAACCGTCACGGTGACGGTCGGCGAGACGGTGGCGAACTCCACGCCCGCAGCGTCCGCGTAGGTCGCCTCGGCGCGGTTGGAAATTACGACGCCCGCCCCCACCGCCCCGTCTCGCGCGGTCGCGCCGCGGCCCGCTGCCGCGAGGGCGGCGACGAGCACGAGCGCGAAGGCGCGGAAGAGCGTGTGGAGGCGGGCGTTAGTCATCGGAGAAGACCTGAACGCTGGGGCTAAGGGTTAAGGGGCCGGGGGGTCGGAGTCGGGCCTCGGCGGGCCTCTATTCTCCGACCCCTTCCGCTTAGTTGATCCGACGCCGGAACACGAAGGCCCTCGTGACGCCGGGGTTGAGGGTGCCGGCGGCGTCGCGGAGGAACGTGGTGGCGGCGGTGACCGAGCCGTTGGTGTTGCCGTCGGTGATCGTGCCGCCGTTGGAGTCGGAGGGTGCGGGTGAAGTCACCTGCGTGGTCGTCGAGCCCCAGTTGTTGGGCGCGGCCGAGCCGTCCTCGCTGATGACGATGTTCGAAGCCACGAGGTCGACGCAGCCCGCGCCGCCGCCGCCCACCGAGACGTTCGAGTAGGTGACCGTGTACTCGATGTCGGCGCCGGGGACGGGGTCGGAGGCCCCGCCCACGCCCGTCGAGTTGAAGACCTGCGACGTCTTCTGGAGCCTCAGGAAGCCCGTGTAGAGGTTGTCGCGGGTGTCGTTCGACTGCGTGGAGGTCAGGGCGGAGGTGGCGCGGATGGTCACCCCGAACCCGCCCGCCTGGAGGACGGCCGTGCCGGCGGGCGCCGTGACGCGCACGATGACGTTGGCCGACGAGCCGAAGGGCACGGCGAGCGTGGTGCTGCCGCCGCCGGAGAGCGTGGCGAACGACGTGCCGCCGTTCGTGCTCAACTGGACGGTGAAACCCGCCGGCACCACAGGGGCCGTGAAGGTGAACGTGTCATCGGCGTTGCCGGTGTTCTGCACCGTGTTGGTGAAGTCGACCGTGGCCGCCGCGGCGAGCGTGTCGAGGTGCGAGCGCCCCGCGACGGCCGCCGGCGCCACGGTCTTGTTGGTGTAGTCGTCGTTGTTGTGGGTGGGCCCGACGGCCGAGGGCGCGCCCGCCGGCCCGAGGAGCACCGCGCCGACCTGCGTCAGCAGCGTCGGGAGCTGGAAGCCCTGCGTGGCGCTCATGGGGTCGACGCCGAAGCGGGGCTCGTTGAAGTCGGCGTTGGAGTCGCCCTTGTTGACGACCGCGTCGCCCGACTGGTCGGTGAGCGCCGCGGCCACCGAGTTGCGGCCGAAGGCGTCGCCGATCTGGTAGAGCGGCGTGGTCGCGTTGGCGGTCGCGCCGACCGTCACCGCCATCTGGAGGTTCGGGACCGAGGCGCCGGCCGCGAGCGTGGCGCCGACGTTGAAGGCGACGCGCGTGACCGTGCCCGCCGGCGGCGCGACGGTCGTCCAGGTGGCCGCCGAGACCGGGTCGGTCGTGAGCGCCGAGGTCGAGTAGAGGACCGTAACGCCGGCGGGCGGCGTCACCGTGGAGAAGGTGGTGCGGGCCGGGACCGGCGCGATGACGAAGACGCCGGTGTTCGAGCCGGCCGGCGCGCCCAGGAGCGTCTGCGAAGAGACGGTGCGCGCGCCCGTGTTGTCGAGGCCGAAGGTGTAGGTGACGGTCGAGCCGAGCGCGACGGGACCGGCCGGGGCCGCAAGGCTCAGGCGAAGCTGCGCGTCGTTCTCGACCGTGGTCGTGATGCTGCCGATGGCCTCGCTCTCGCTGCCCGTCAGCGTGACGCCCGAGGGCACAGAGGTGCGGACCTCGGCGGCCGACCCGTTCGAGGCGACGTTGTCGCCCGAGGCGTCGCCGAGCGTGACGCCGATGGTCGAGCCGGCCGCGGCGGCGGCGCCCACCGTCACGCGCACGACGACGTTGAAGGAGGCGTTGCGCGCCAGGTAGGGCGAGGCCGCCGGGTAGAGCACGGGCGAGCCGTTCGAGAGGATGTCGATGTCGCCGGCGTCGATGCCGTTGCCGTTGACGTCGATGACGGCCTGCGTGACGGTGGCCGTGCCCGAGGTGACGATGCCGGCGCCCGAGGCCGGGAAGCGCACCTGCGTGGCGAAGTTGCCCGAGTTGGTGACGGTGAAGGTGAAGTCGACTCCGGTCTGACCCGAGACGACCGTCGGGACCGAGCCGCCGTCGGGCGTGATGGTCAGGCCGGCGACGTTGGCGACCGTGACGATGACGGGGTTCGAGTTGACCGTGTAGCTGTTGGTGCCGTCGGAGTAGGTGGCCGACGCCTGGTTCTGAATCTGCGTGCCGCCGCTGGTGGCCTGCCCCAGCGCGGGCGCCGCCGAGAGGCAGAGCGCCGCCAGGGCGAGCAGCGCCGCGGAGAGTGCGCGCGGGGCGGTGGGGGATGCTGTTCTCGTTTTCATCTTTTTTTAGTTCCTCACGATGGTCGGTGGGAGTGGGGCGGCCCCGTCTGGGTAGGGAGCCGGAAGGCCGTGGCCTTCGGCCCGTGCGCGGGCCGCGCGGGTTCCCTGCTTCACTTGACGCGCACCTTGTATGAGGCCGAGAGCTTGCCGCCCGCGGCGAGCGCGTCCGACCACTCGTAGCGCACCTCGGTGTACATCGAGACGGGCGCCGGGACCTTCTTCACCGTGCCGTCAGGCTGGCGCTGCTCGACGAGGGGCTGGGTCGAGAAGGTCTTGCCGCCGTCGACCGAGTAGGTGACGGTCGAGCCGTGCTCGCCGGCCGCGCTGCCCGCGACGAGCGTCGTGCCGGCGGGGATGCGCCCGACGGCCTTGTAGTCGCGCGCCTCGCCCGCGCCGTCGTTCGACGAGACGATCCGCCAGTCGAGGACCTCGCCCGGCTTGACGTGCTCGACGCGGTCGAGCGGGATGTGGGCGCCGCCGCGCTCGACCGAGCCCTGAAGCTCGACCTTGATCTCGGGGCGGCCGCCGCCTGCCGACGCCTTGAGCTGGCGCTGCGCGAAGGCCGCGCCGCCAAGGGCGGCGACGAGGACGAGCGCGAGCAGGGGGGTGGTGCCCCGTCTATTCTTCAATCTGGTCATCTCTCTTCTCCTCCGATGGTGATGTCTGTTTGAGGCGCGAGGCTCGCGGCGTTTCGGTACGCGAAGCGGGGCGCGTGCTTTTCGGTGCGAGGTCGGGCGGGACGCCGGCCGCCCCGGGTCAGACGGGGTCGGCCGTCGCCGGGTCCTTGAGGGCGCAGGCGACGGCGTACATGAAGTCGGGGACGCGGAC
>Ga0216309_1000110_pt1 | contig 14096 bp, 12 predicted proteins | sample Total_DNA_C_FD_161284 | JGI IMG/M metagenome (GOLD analysis project Ga0216309, IMG submission 161284) | Terrestrial sediment cell enrichment communities for BONCAT metagenomics from Utah, United States - Total_DNA_C | ecosystem: Environmental > Terrestrial > Deep subsurface > Rock core/Sediment ...
CAGAACGACGGGGGTCACGCCCCGCGCCCCCAGCCGCCCGGACGTTTCCACAACCACACGCAGCCTGTGTTCGTAGAGGTCGGCGGCGACGACCAGCGCGCAACCGCCGGCGAGCGCCGCGAGGTGTGTCGTCTTGCTCCCGGGGGCGGCGCAGGCGTCGAGGACCCGCTCGCCCGGGCGCGCGCCCAGCACGTGCGCGACTAACTGCGAAGCCTCGTCCTGCATGTAGATGAGCCCGTCGGCCGCGAGTTCGCGCAGCGCGGAGCCCGCGCCCCCCTCAACGCGCCAGCCCCCCGGCGCGACCCTCGAAGGCGTGACGACGAGCCCGCCGGCGCGCAGCCCTTCGACGAGCGTATCGCCGTCTGTCTTCAGCGTGTTGAGGCGGAAGGAGGTCGGGGCCGCGGCGTTGTTGGCGGCGGCGAAGGCCGCGGCCTCCTCGGGACCGAAGGCCGCGGCCCAGCGCCGTATGAGCCAGGGCGGGTGCGAGGTTGCAACGGCGATGCTTTCGAGCGGGTCCTCTATGCCTGCGGCCGGGTCGAAGTCCGGCTCGCGCGTCGCGCGTCGCAGGACCGCGTTGATGAGGGGCGCGGCCGAGCGCAGGCCCGCCGCGTGTGCGAAGTTGACCGACTCGTTGACGGCGGCGTGCGCCGGCACGCGCGCGAGGAAGCATAGCTGAAAGAGCCCGACACGCAGCGCGCGTCGGACGGGCGCGTCGAGCTTTCCGGCCGCACGCCCCGAGAAGTGCTCCAGCGCGCGGTCGAGCCAGAGCTGCCGGCGCAAAACTCCCAGCGTCAGCTCGTAGCAGAGGGCGCGGTCTTCGTGCGAAAGCCCCGCGGGCAGGTTCGCCAGCAGCGGCGCGGCGAACGCGCCCTCCTCCTCCACCCTGCGCAGAATCTCGAAGGCGGCGCGGCGCGCGGGCGAGACGGAGCGTTCTTTCCCGCCCGCCTTCTCCTTACGCTTCACGATGCGCACGCGCTCGGCCATAAATGAAAGCAGGTGTGGGCGTGTGAGAAGCTCACTCTAGCCCAAACTCTCCCCGGCCTGGACGCGCGAGCCGTTGATGAAGTCGCGTGCGCGCAGGCGCTGCTTGCCCTCGGGCTGCAACTCCAGAACCTTGAGCGTTGTCCCGCCGCCGCAGGCCACGAACAGCTCGTCGCCGCGCGCGACGACGATGGTGCCCCCGGCGGTCGCCGTCTTGCCCGGGGACGCCGCATCCCCCAGGCCGGCCTCACGCCCCGAGGCTTCGGCGCTCCAAAGGATGAGACGACGCGCGTTGTGCGTGGTGTGTGCGTTCGGCCAGGGCTGGAAGCCGCGCACGCGGCGCTCTATCTGGAAGGCGTCGAGCGACCAGTCGACCAGCCCGTCCTCGCGCCGCAGAATCGGGGCGAGCGTCGTGTCCCCTTCGCTCTGCGCGCGGGGCTCTATCGAGTCGAAATGTGCGAGCGTCTCGGAGAGGAGGTCGGCGCCCTCGTGCGAGAGGCGTTCGAGCAGTTGCGGCGCGGTCTCCGAGGCCCCGATGGGCGTCGCACGCTGGAGCAGGACGGGTCCGGTGTCGAGCCCCTCATCCATGAGCATCGTCGTCACGCCCGTCTCGCGCTCGCCGCGCACGATGGCCCAGTTGACGGGGGCCGCCCCGCGGTACTTAGGCAGAAGCGAGAAGTGGACGTTGACGCACCCCTTCAGCGGGGCGCGCAGGAACGAAGGGGGCAGGATTCGGCCGTAGGCGACGACGACGGCCGCGTCGAATTCGCGAGAGATGAAGAGGGCGTGCGCCTCCTCGGTCCTGATCTTCGAGGGTTGGTGGACGGCGAGCCCCTGCGAGAGCGCGTACTCCTTCACCGGCGGCGCCTTCAGGCGATTGCCCCGCCCCGATGGCCTGTCCGGCTGCGTCCACACGCCCAGCACTTCGTGCCCATCCTCGACGCAACGCCGCAGCGTCGGGACCGCGGACTCTGGCGTGCCCATGAAGATTAGACGCATAAGGAAGTAGGAAGTAGACAGTAGACAGTTAGACAGTAGACAGTAGAAAAACCTTCGCCGCCGAGAGTCCCGTTTGCCAGCGTCAGCGCACGAAAGGCGGAGCCCTACTGTCTACTGTCTACTTCCTCAAATCGCTCCACGCTTCTCCGGGTTCGAGTAGCCGGGGCGGACCTTTTCGGCGACGACCTTGGCCTGCATGAAGAGGCCGAGGTAATCGCGGCCGCCAGCCTTCGAGTCGGTGCCCGACATGTTGAAGCCGCCGAAGGGGTGGACGCCGACGAGCGCGCCCGTGCACTTACGGTTGAGGTAGAGATTGCCGACGTGGAACTCGCGGCGCGCGCGCTCAAGCTTCTCGGGGTCGTTGGTGTAGACGGCGCCCGTCAGCCCATACTCCGTGTCGTTGGCGATGCGGAGCGCGTCCTCGAAGTCGTTCGCGCGGATGCAGGCGAGGACCGGGCCGAATATCTCCTCCTGCTCGATGCGGTCGCCGGGCTTCACGTCGGCGATGACGGTCGGCTCGATGAAGAATCCCTGCTCGCCGTCGCTGCCACCGCCCGCGACGAGGCGGCCGCCGTCCTCCTGCCCCCACTCGACATACTGGTTGATGGTCTTGAAGGCCTTCTGGTTGATGACGGCGCTCATGTTGGTCGAGGGGTCGGTCGGGTCGCCGACCTTCAGCCGCGCCGCGCGCTCGACGATGCCCTGCAGGACGGGCTCGTACGCCTCGCCGACGATGATGGCGCGCGAGCAGGCCGAGCACTTCTGCCCCTGGAAGCCGAAGGCCGAGGCCACGACGCCGGCCGCGGCCTCCTCGTAGTCGGTGTCCGAGTCGACGATGATGGCGTCCTTGCCGCCCATCTCGGCCACCACACGCTTGAGCCAGACCTGCCCCTTGTGGACCTTGGCGGCACGCTCGTTGACGCGCATGCCGATCTCCTTCGAGCCCGTGAAGGCGACGTAGCGCGTCAAGGGGTGGTCGACCACCGTGTCGCCGACCTCACCGCCCGCGCCCACCATGAAATTGACGACTCCCGCAGGCATCCCCGCCTCCTCCAACAGCTCGAAGAACTTGTAGGCGATGGTCGGCGCGTCGGACGAGGGTTTAAGCACCACGGTGTTGCCCGTGACGACCGAGGCGACGGTCATGCCGGCCATGATGGCCAGGGGGAAGTTCCAGGGCGGGATAACGATGCCGACGCCGAGCGGGATGTATTCGAGCCGGTTCTCCTCGCCCTCGATGCGCGTGAGCGGCTGCGGCTCGCTGTAGCGCAGCATCTCACGCGCGTAGAACTCGCAGAAGTCGATGGCCTCGGCCGTGTCGCCGTCGGCCTCGGGCCAGGTCTTCGCCACCTCGTGGACCATCCAGGCCGAGAAGTAGTGTTTGCGCTCGCGCAGGAGCGAGGCGACGCGGAAGAGCAGGTCGGCGCGCTGCGCCGGCGGGGTGTCGCGCCAGGTCTTGAAGACCTCGTTGGCGCGCTCGACCGCCGCGGTCGCCAACTCCCGGTCGGCCTTGTGAAAGCGGCCGACGACCTCCATCTTCTTCGACGGGTTGACGCTCTCCAGGATGTCGCCGGTCAGGACGCGCTCGCCGCCGATGACGAGCGGGTACTCGCGCCCCAGCTCGGCCGAGACCTTCGCCAGCGCCTCGCGCATCGCGCGCGCGTTCTCCTCCTGCGAGAAATCAGTGAAAGGCTCGTTGCGGAACTCTTCGTGCTTCATCTGCTGCATACTCTTCTCCTCGCTCCAAAGGATGAATGCGATATGTTAGGCGGAAATTTCGTCCATGCTATCACACGGAAAAACAGAACCGCGAGCGCGCCAGAATGCGAAAGGCGGATTTCGGATCCCGCATCGACCTGAGGCCGCACGGCCTCGCGTCGGTGCGGGATCTGAAATCCGCCTTCCGCAATCTTAAATTAACTTAGACCCAGCGCCCCTGCTTCTGGAGCCTTTTGATCTTGCGGCGGACCAGCTCGCGCTTGAGCGGCGTGGTGCGGTCGATGAAGACGATGCCGTCGCAGTGGTCGGTCTCGTGGAGCATGCAGCGCGCCTCCAGCTCCAGCCCGTCAAACTCGAACTCCTCGCCGTCGAGCCCCTGCGCCCGCACGACAGCGCGCAAGCTTCGCTTGACGGGGAAGAAGACCCCGGGGAAGGAGAGGCACCCCTCGTCGCCCGTCTGGTCGCCCTCGACGTTCAGGACCAACGGGTTGACGAGCACGACGCGCGCCTCGGGCTCCCTGCCGCCCGAGCAGTCCATCACGAACAGGCGCTTTGAGACCCCGACCTGCGGCGCGGCCAAGCCGACGCCGCGCGCCGCGTACATCGTCTCGAACATGTCCGAGACGAGCCGCCGCAGGCCCTCGTCGAACTCCTCGACTGCCTCGCCCGGCCGTTCGAGGACGGGCTCGCCGTACTTCACAATCTCCAGTAGTGCCATCTCTCCAACCTGCCCGCCGCAAAGTTTACTACAAAGGTAAAAGGCCAGGAACAGCCTGTTTAGAGGCGTGGGATGGCCTCGCGGTTGTACCGTGCCGCGCGCCCTTTCGGGCCCTAGCCTCTCCCCTTCCCGAACTCCGGCGCGCGCTTCTGCATGAAGGCCGTGACGCCCTCGACGAAGTCGGCCGAGCGGAAGCATTCACCCTGCCCTTCGGCCTCGAAGTCGAGCGAGTCGGCGAGGCCGCCCCGCCCCGCGAGGTCGAGCGCCGCCTTGATGCGCGCCAGCGCAGGCTGCGGCGCCGCCGCGAGCCGCGCGACCAGCTCCTCGACCGCGCCGTCCAGCTCGCCGCGCGGGACGACGCGCCCCACGACACCGAGGCGGAGCGCCTCTTGTGCCGTGAGGGTCGCGCCCGTCGCCATCAGCTCGAAGGCGCGCGCGCGGCCGACGAGTGCGGGCAGAAGATAGGTGCTCCCGCCGTCGGGCATCAGGCCCACGCGCACGAAGCTCTGGCTGAAGGTCGCCTCCTCCGAGGCGATGACCGCGTCGGAGGCGAGCACGTAGCTGAAGCCGATGCCGGCCGCCGGCCCTTGGACGCGCGCGACCACGGGCTTCGACAGCCCGCGCAGGCGCAGGACGGGCGGGTTAATCAGCTCCCTCACCTTCGCCGCCACGTCGAGCGTGGCCAGCTCGCGCGGGCTGATTGAGCCGAGGTCGAGGCCGGAGCAGAAGGCTTCGCCCGCGCCCGTGATGATGAGGACGCGGCTGGCGTCGGCGGCCGACTCCTCGACGGCCTCGGCGAAGGCGGCGAACATTCCGAAGTCGACCGCGTTGCGGCGCGCGGGGTGGTTGAAGGTGATGCGCTTGACGCCGCCTTCGAGCGTGACCAGAAGCTTCTCGTTCATCTCTCGACTCTCTCTCCCCTTTAACCGCGGCGGAGCCTGGGCGCGGCGAAGACCGCGTAGCGCACAGGGGCGTGCGGGCGCCTGCGCCACCAGACGGCGACCGAGCGGCGGACGATAGCCTCGAACATCGCGTCCTTGCGCGCGACGCCGCGGACGAGGCGGCTGATGTCGTGGCGGAATGCGGCGACGACGAGGCGGCGGTTCGGGTCGGCGGCCTTCACTCGCGCCGTCTCGAAGCGCAGGAGGTCGAGCGTCCAGCCCGAGCCAAGGTAGTCTTCGCGCAGCTTCTCCTCAAGGTATTCGGCGAAGCGCAGCACGTCGCCGAACAGGCGCTCGATGGCGACGCCGCCGTGCTCGGCGACGTAGGCGTCGAAGTAGTGTGTGAAGCGCTCCTTCAGGACGTTGTGCGTTAGCGGGAGCAGCTTGTTGACCTGCATGAAGCGGCGCTCGCGGGGCGTGGCGTCGAACGAGTCGAAGCGCGCCGCGGCCTCGCGCCTGAGCTGACGCGTCCGGGTCGGCGAAAGACCCAGCTCACGGCCGAGCGCGAAAGGGTTCTCGACGAAGCGCGCCCGTAGCTCGGCGTCGGCCGCGAGTCGCGCCAGTATCTCCTCGATGTCGGATGACCCCATTGGTTCTGTTTCGAGGGTGGTTCGTGGAGAGTAGACAGTAGAAAAACTTCAGCGCTGGATGGCGGCAGCGTCAGGCTAAACGTGACCTGCTGTCTACTGTCTACTGTCTACTGTCTACTATCTACTGTCTACTCGCTACCATCCCCCTCTTCCCTTCAATATTCCCGCAGCTGGTCGCGGTACGAGTCGTAGTTGCGTCTCATCTCGTCGACGTGGTCGCCGCCGAACTTCTCGCGCATCGCCTCGGCGAGTGTGAGCGCGACCATCGCCTCACCGATGACGCCGGCCGCGGGGACCGCCGTCACGTCCGAGCGCTCGAAGGCCGCCTCCTCCTCCGCCTTCGTCTCGATGTCGACGGAGCGGAGTGGCTTGCGCAGGGTAGAGATGGGCTTGAGGTAGCCGCGCGCGCGCAACTCCTCACCGTTCGTGATGCCGCCCTCAAGCCCCCCCGCGTGGTTCGTCGGCCGCGTGAAGCCGCGCCCCTGCGGGTCATAGCCTATCTCGTCGTGAACCAGCGAGCCCGGCATGCCGGCCGCCTCGACGCCGATTCCGAGCGAGACGGCCTTGACCGCCGGGATGGACATCAAGGCGCGCGCCAGCCGCCCGTCGAGCTTCGAATCCCATGACGCGTGCGAGCCGAGCCCGGCGACGACGCCCCGCGCGACGACCTCGAAGATGCCGCCGAGCGTGTCGCCCTGCCGCCGCGCCCCGTCGATGAGCGCCACCATCGAGTCCTGCGTCTCGGCGTCGGCGCAGCGCAGGGGCGCGTCCTCTGGGATGGCACAGATGCGCTCCCACTCGACCTCCAACGGCTTCGCGGGGACCCCGCCGAGCTGCACGACGTGGCTGCGAATCTCGACGCCGAAGAGCCCGAGCAGTTGGCGCGCGAGGGCGCCGCAGGCGACGCGCGCGGCCGTCTCGCGCGCCGAGGCGCGTTCGAGGATGTCGCGCAGGTCGCGCGCGCCGTACTTGAGACCGCCGGCGAGGTCGGCGTGCCCCGGGCGCGGCCGCTTCACGCGCCGCATCTTCTCCTCTGGAACCGTCCCGGCCGGAGTCGGCTCGGCCGACATCACCTCGGTCCAGTTCTTCCAGTCCTTATTCTCGATCTGGAGCGCGACGGGCGAGCCCAGCGTCCGGCCGTGGCGCACGCCGCTCAGAAGCTCTGCGCGGTCGCGTTCGATCTTCATCCGGCCGCCGCGCCCGTAGCCCCACTGCCTGCGCGCCAGCTCGCGGTTGATGACCTCCACGTCGACGGCGAGCCCCGCGGGCAGCCCCTCGACTATCGCGACCAGCGCGCGCCCGTGTGATTCGCCGGCTGTGTTGAAGCGAAACATTAGATCAGTAGTCAGAAGTCAGTAGTCAGTAGAAAAACATTCAGAGGCGAGCAGCCAGCGCGAAAGCTTCAGCGTCAGCAGAGCAGAGTCTACTGACTACTGACTACTGTCTACTTCCTTCCTCCCCGTCGAGGAAGCGCGAGCGCACCTCCGCGGGCGGGAGCAGGCAGGTGTCGTACCTGCCGAAGAGCCTGTAGCGATTGCGTGCGAAAAGGTCGTAGAGGTAGTCGCGTACGACCCGCGGCACGAGCCGGGCCGCGAGGAACAGCTTCCAGAATCCGCCGAGGTACGCCGCGACCCTGAGCGCTGCCTCCGAACGCACGTGGACGTGCTCGACGCCCGCCGCTCTCTCGACGAAGACCACCGTGTCCAGCCCGCGCAGCTCCGGGTGCCTCTCCACGACCGAAAGGCCGTAGTCGCTCTGGAGCGCGGCGAAGCGCAGCTCACCACGGCGGTCCTGGCCGAGGATCATCTGCACAGTCTTGTTACAGAAGCCGCACACCCCGTCGTAGAGCAGGACTGGCGCGTCACCTCTTTTTTCTACCATGAGTTTAGTGTCGGCAGAAGCCGGGGGAGCTACTGCCCGCCGGGCGCGGGCAGTAGCTCCTCCGGGAAGATGTTGCCGCGGCCGAGGACGCAGGCCGGGTCAAAGGCGCGCTTGAGGTCCGCCATCTCGCGCAGCGCCGCTTCGCCGTAGAGGGCGCGCAGGTACTCGCGCTTGATCTTGCCCACGCCGTGCTCGGCCGAGACCGTGCCGCCCAGCGAGACGGCGCGCTCGACGAAACGGCCGTAGATTTCGCGCGCGGCCGCGGCCTCGGCGTCGTCGCGCGGGAGGATGTTGACGTGGACGTGGTTGTCGCCGATGTGGCCGAAGATGACATAGCCGAGGCGGGCGATGCGCAGGGTCTCCTTGTAGAAACGGAGCATCTCGGGGAAGGCCGCGTCGGGCACGGCCATGTCGGTCGAGACCTTACGCTGGCCGCGCCGCGCCAGCCACTCGTTGACCATCACGGGCAGCGCGTGGCGGAAGGCGCGCATCTCGGCGCGGTCGTGCTCGTTGGTGCCGAACCAGGAGTCGTCGGCCAGCGCGTCGTGACGCTCGACCAGCTCCAGCCACTCTCCCAACAGACGCTCCTCCGTCCGCTCGTCAGTCTCCTGCTCGAAGAAGACCGCGCCCGCCGCGCGCAGCGGCACGAGCGGGTAACGCTCGCGCAGGAACCTCAAGGCCTCCTCGTCGAAATATTCGAGGGCGCGTGCGTCGATCCCCTCCCTCCAGGGGGAAGGTCCGCCGTCGGGCAGCGAAGGCACGCGCGTCCGCAGCGAGCGCTCGCGCGCCTCGCGCACGAAGGCCAGCAGCGACTCCTCCGACCTGAAGAAGACGACGCCGGAGAGGACGCCCTCCGGCCGCGGGAGCAGCGAGACTTCGACCTCTGTGACGACGCCGAGCGTGCCCTCGCTCCCGATGAAGAGGTCGACGAGGTCCGCCCCCGGGTGAACGAAGTAGCCGGCGGCGTGCTTGCGCGTCGCCGGCATCCTGTAAGAGGGCAGCCGCGCCTCGATCCGGCGCCCGCCGCCGAGCGGCACGCTCAGGCGTCCGTCCACTTCGGCGAACAGCTCGCCCCGGCGCAGTTCGAGAAGGTCGCCGGTCGTCAGCGCGACCTGGAGCGCACGGACGTAGGCGCGCGTCGGCCCGTACTTGAAGGTGCGGGCGCCCGAGGCGTTGGTCGCCACCGTGCCGCCGAGGTAGCAGCTCCCCTCGGTCGGGTCAGGGGGGTAGAGCAGCCCACGCGCGCCGGCCTCGCGCTGAAAGTCGGCGAGCACAACGCCCGCGCCGGCGCTCGCCCACCCGCCGCCCCAAGTCTCGCGCACGATCTCGCCCATGCGGTTGAGCCTCTCCGTCGAGAGGACGACTCCGCCCTGCGGCACGCGCCCGCCGACGATGCCTGTGCCCGCGCCCGCGACCGTGACGGGGGTCCGCCCGGCGGTCGCCGCCGCCAGGGCCCGCGCCACCTCCGCCGCGCTCTCCGGGAAGAGCACGCGCTCGGCCCGCCCACCCGCGGAGTTGCTCGCGTCGGCGAGGTAGGACTGAATCTCGTCCTGTTGGGATTTAATCAACATCGAGCGAAGTATCGTTCAGTTGTCACACGGAGGTTCGGCCCCGTGCGGCGGCCGGGTTGGCGGCGACGAAAATCTCCGACTCCTCCGTCTCGCCCGGCATGACCTCGTTCCCGCGGTAGACGAAGCCGAGCTTTTCGAGCACGCGGCGCGAGGGGGCGTTCTCGGGCGCGATGCTGGCGACGACCTCCGGGAAGCCGTAGCGCTCGAAGCCGTGGCGCAGCGCCGCCGGCGTGATCTCGCTGGCGTAGCCGCGCCCCCAGCGGTCGCGCCGGAACATATAACCGAAGTCGATCTCGCCCGACCACGGCAGCCGCACGAACCCGCAGCTCCCGACGACGAGTCCGCCCTCCTTCTCCACGACCGCCCAGCGGCTCCACCCGCGTGTCCTGTAACTCTCTCGCACCCGCCCGATCCACTCGCGCACGCGCGCGACGTCCTCCCAGGGCTTGCCGACGTCGACGTAGCGCATCACCTCCGCGTCGCCCATCATCGCGAACAGCGCCTCGGCGTCGTCCGCGGTCCACTCGCGCAGTGCAAGCCTCTCGGTCTCGAGTATGTGGGTCAGGACTTCTCTCTCCCGGGTCAACCCACCTGAAGCTCGCGTTCGCGCAGGTACTTGATGCGGTCGCGCAGCTCGGCCGCGCGCTCGAACTGGAGGTTCTTGGCTGAGGCGCGCATCTCGTGTTCGAGGCGGGCGATGGTGGCCTCGATGTTGGCGGCCGTGTAATCCTCGATGGAGTCGAGCTCCAGAGGCACCTTGAAGTAGTCGGCCTCGTAGGCGGTGACGAGCGTCGACTCGATTGACTTGATGATGGTCTTCGGGGTGATGCCGTGCTCGCGGTTGTACTCCTCCTGAATGGCGCGGCGGCGCTCGGTCTCGCCGACGGCGCGCTTCATCGAGTCGGTCACCTTGTCGGCGTAGAGGATGGACATGCCGTTGGCGTTGCGCGCGGCGCGCCCCATCGTCTGGATGAGCGATGACTCCGAGCGGAGGAAGCCCTCCTTGTCGGCGTCGAGGATGGCGACCAGCGAGACTTCTGGCAGATCGAGCCCTTCGCGCAGGAGGTTGATGCCGACGAGCACGTCGAACTCGCCACGGCGCAGGTCGCGCAGGATGCGTATGCGCTCTAAAGTCTCGATGTCCGAGTGCAGGTAGCGGACGCGGACGCCGACCTCCGCGAAGTACTCGGTCAGGTCCTCGGCCATCTTCTTCGTCAGCGTGGTGACGAGGACGCGCTCGTTGCGCTCGGCGCGCGTGCGGCACTCGCCGAGCAGGTCGTCGATCTGCCCCTTGACGGGGCGCACCTCGACGCGCGGGTCGGTGAGCCCGGTCGGGCGGATAATCTGCTCGACGACCTCGCCGCCCGTCCGCGTCAGCTCGTAGGGGCCGGGCGTGGCCGAGACGTAGATGGTCTGCCCGATCCTCGCCTCGAACTCCTCGAAGTTGAGCGGCCGGTTGTCCATCGCCGAGGGCAGGCGGAAGCCATACTCGACGAGCGTGCGCTTGCGCGACTGGTCGCCGTTGAACATGCCGCGTATCTGCGGGACGGTCTGGTGCGACTCGTCGATAACGACCATCGAGTTTTCCGGCAGGTAGTCGAGGAGCGTCGGCGGCGGCGAGCCCGGGGGCTTGCCCGTCAGGTGGCGCGAGTAGTTCTCGATGCCGCGGCAGAAGCCCATCTCCTTAATCATTTCGAGGTCGTACATCGTGCGCTGGTGCAGGCGCTGCGCCTCGACGAGCTTCCCCTCGCGGATGAGCTGCGGCTCCCACCACTCCAGCTCGTCGCGGATGGTCTTGATGGCGCGCTTGACCGTCGTCTTCGGCATCACGTAGTGCGTCTTCGGGTAGATGGGCAGGCGCGACGTGTGCTTCTCCAGCACCTCGCCCAAGAGCGGGTCGATGGTCGAAACCGAGTCGACCTCGTCGCCCCACAGCTCGATGCGGTAGGCCTGGTCCTGATAGCTGGGGTAGACCTCCACCGTGTCGCCGCGCACGCGGAAAGAGCCGCGGTCGAACTCGACGTCAGAGCGCTCATACTGGAGCTCGACCAGACGTTGCAGGAGCTGCTCGCGCGTCGTCTTCATCCCCGGCTCGACGAAGAGGATCATGTTGTAGTAGGCATCCGGGTCGCCGAGGCCGTAGATGCAGGAGACCGAGGCGACGACGATGACGTCGCGCCGCTCGAAGAGGGCGCGCGTGGCGGAGAGGCGCAGGCGGTCGATCTCTTCGTTGATCGTCGCCTCCTTCTCGATGTAGGTGTCCGAGGCCGGGACGTAGGCCTCCGGCTGGTAGTAGTCGTAGTAGGAGACGAAGTACTCGACCGAGTTCTCGGGGAAGAAGGACTTGAACTCCTGGTAGAGCTGCGCGGCGAGCGTCTTGTTGTGGGCGATGACGAGCGTCGTGCGCTGCGTGCGCTCGATGACGGAAGCGACCGAGAAGGTCTTGCCCGAGCCCGTGATGCCGAGCAAAACCTGGTCTTTGGCGCCCTCGTCCAGACCCCGGACGAGCGACTCGATGGCGGCGGGCTGGTCGCCCTGCGGCTTGAATTCGGAGCGGAGCTTAAAAGGCATAAAGCAGTGACGTGTGACCAAAGTCGGGTGACAGGTTGAAAAGAAATTCTAACTTGTCACCCGCCACTTGTCACACGTCACTGTCTGACGCAGAGCGCCTGGAGGGCTTCGGCCGTGCCGTCGAAGTAGTCATGGTCGGCCGGGCCGCCGACGCCGTCGATGCGGAGGCTCTGCGAGTACTGCCAGAAGGTCCACGCGGTCCAGCCCGCGGGCAGCGGCGCGGGCGAGGGCGCACTCGTGTAGTGCGCTATCCAGAGCGGGTAGGCCCCGAACCGGCCGCCCACGTGCGCGTCCCAGAACGAGGCGGCGGTGTAGATGATGGGCGTGACGCCGGCGGCCGGCTCGACCGCGTCGAGCCAAATCTGCACGCCGCCGACGAGAGCGCTGTTCGAGACGTTGTCGTTCGTCTCCACGTCGAGGACGGGCGGGAGGTCGCCCGGCGCGAGCTGCACGGTCGAGAGAAAATGTGCGGCCTGCTGCGCGGCGTCCTCCGCGGGGCGGAAGAAGTGGTACGCGCCGCGCGCGAGGCCGGCGGCCTTCATCCCCGACCAGTTGGCCGCGAAGTACGGGTCGGTGACGCCCGTTCCCTCGGTCGCCTTGGCGAAGGCGAAGGCGCAGCCGGCGGCCTTCACCGCCTCCCAGTCGACGTGGCCCTGGTAGTGCGAAACGTCTATGCCTGTAAGTCTCGACGGCGGGTTACCGGACATGAAGTTCCTCCGAAAAAGATTCGGGTTCCGGGTTAAAAGCCCCCTGCCTTTAACCCGGAACCCTTGGAAGGCGGCGCGAACCCTTTTCTTTACGCGGCGTGCGTCGGCTGGCTCGAGCTTATCTGGTAGATGGCCTCCATCACGGCCGAGCGGACTTCCGTGGGGAGCGAGCCGCGCACGGCGAGGCGGCGGAAGGCCGGCAGAATCTCCTTCTGCCCCGAAAGCGCCAGCAGCTTAACGACGGCCAGGCGCACCTCGTTGTTCGGGTGCCCCTCGATGGCGCGCACCAGCGGCTGCACCTCGCCGGCCTTCGCCATCAGGAAGAGCAGGGAGAAAGCCTCGTAGGTCTTCTCGCGGCTCTCGCCCGTGAGCTGCGAGATGGATTCGCTGGCGAGCCCCGAGGAGGCGAGGGCCGCGCCGATCTCCCGCCGGCGCTCTGGTGTAGCCTCGCGCAGGGCGCGCGTGAAGGAGTCGGCGCGGTCGGCGCGCAGCTCATAGAGGGCGCGTGCGGCGGCGCTGCGGACCTCTTTGGCCTCGTCGTCAAAGCCGGCGCAGATCTGTTGGAAGGCTTCGTCGGTGTCGACGTGCGAGAGCTCGACGATGGCGGCGGCGCGCTCCGAAGCCTCGCGGCTGGCGAGCCGCTGCTGGATCGAGGCCGGCACGGTCGAGAGCTCGTCGAAAGGCGCGAGCCCCCTCTCGCCCACGGCGGCCTCGGGCACCTGCTCTTCGCGCGCCTCGGTGTACCCTCCCGCGGCGTAGGGCTCCTGAAGGGTCGGAACCTCGTCGCGCGTCGCGACGAAGGGGGCAGGCTCCGGGTGAAACGTCGGAGCTTCCACGGAGGTCGGAGGCACGAGCGTCTCGCCGGAGGAGGATTCGAAGACCTCTGCGTGCTCATGGGTCCGGGCGGCCGCAGGCTCGTTCGAAGAGACCTGACGGTCGCTGCTCATCTCGTTGATGTCGAATTCGAACCAGTCGCCGGCGGCGGCGGCGCCCTCGCCCGGCGAAGTCGCGGCTTCGTCCGCCGAGGCGGCCGGCGCCGGGACGATCTCACGCGTGACCTCGGCGCGGTCCTCTTCGAACAGCCCGGCCTGGCCGGTCTCGGCCGCGTCGGCCTGCGCCGACGACACACCGGCAGGCCGCTCCAGGGAGGGTTCGAGCCCGACCTCCGTGCCCCTTGCCGCTTCGGGCTCCTCTACGACCTCGCCCTCGTACCTTTCGCCTTCGAAGAGCGGCTGGATGCCGGTCTCGACGACGGCCTCCGGCTCGGCGACGGCCGTCTCAAAACTTTGCGGCTCGGCGGCGTTGAGTTCTTCCGACACCTCCGCCTTCGAGGCTTGCGACCCGGCGACGTCCGTCGGGGCCTCGGCCCCGAAGAAGAGGCTCTCTTCCACCACTTCGCGCGACTCTGCGGCGGGGCT
>Ga0216309_1000111_pt1 | contig 14092 bp, 8 predicted proteins | sample Total_DNA_C_FD_161284 | JGI IMG/M metagenome (GOLD analysis project Ga0216309, IMG submission 161284) | Terrestrial sediment cell enrichment communities for BONCAT metagenomics from Utah, United States - Total_DNA_C | ecosystem: Environmental > Terrestrial > Deep subsurface > Rock core/Sediment ...
CGGGCCCGCCGCGGAAGTCGAGCCGCTCGACCTCGCCCGGGTCGCGCCAGAGCGAGACGCGGCGCGCGCGCACGGGTCGCTCACGCGCCGTCAGAAGCTTGTAACGCGACTTGAGCCACCAGAAAAGGTAGACGAGGATGACGCCCGAGGCCGTCCCGATGGCGGCGATGTAGACGATGGTCGTGGGCTTCGGCAGCAGAATCATAAGGTGCGAATCGAGTCTGGCCTCTGCCACCCACTATAACATTCACCCCACCCGCGCCGCGCGTTCGCACCGGGTCTTCAACACTCAGTTTGGGATTAAGAGGGGAGCCGGAAGGAGCACCGGACGCGCGAGACATCACGCCCCGTGTGTGTCCGTGCCGGCGCGCGGGTCTTCAGTTTCCGAGCCGCTCTTCGAGGACGAAGAGGCCGGCCTCGCCGCCGCCCGAGGTGACGTTGACGACGGGCGAGTCCGAGAGGCGCACCATCGCGCCCTCGACGCGGCCGCGGAAGAGGAAGGGGTTCGTGTCGACGTACATCGGCTGGAGGCACCAGGCGTCGGCGCCGTAGACGGGGAAGGTCTCCATGTGCAGCTCGACCGCCTCCTGCACGACGTAGTCGCCCGCGAGCGCGTGCGCTATCGCCTCGTCCCACGCCGACTCGTCCACGGCCGCGCCCAGGACCAGCCCGCGCCCGCCGTAGTCGTCGTTCGGCTTGAGCACGAAGGAGGCGCGGCCCTGCCGCACGTGCTCGACCAGGTCGACGCTCTCGCCGCCGCGCGTCGTTCTACGCTCGGCGAAGCGCCGCGTCCAGGGGACGGTGGCACCGACGACCTCGCTCTCTTCGGCCGTGAGCCAGCCGGCGGCCGCCTCGTCGGTCAGCAGCTCGAAGGCCGCCTTCTTGTGGAGCGGCTTGCAGCGGAACGAGTTGACGAGGCAGACGCGCCCTTCGCGGTATGCGCGCAGCAGCGGGTGCGACTCGCCGCAGAGCGTGAGCAGCTCGTGGATGATGACACGCTTGTAGACGAGGTCGACGCGGAAGTCGCCGCGGCGCAAAGTCCGCCCGTCGTACTCCAGCTCGTCGGGCGAGCAGACGATGGTCGGCACGCCGCGCGCGGCGAAGTAGGCGCGCAGCAGCTCGAACTCATGGCGGGTCGGCAGGCCGTCCCAGTCGACGACGGCCACGTTCGGCACACGCCCGTGCCCGCCCCACTCGCCGTAGGTCTCGACGAGTGAGGCGAGGAGCGCGGCCTCCGGGTTGAACCCACGCAGGCGGTAGCGCTCGGCGAAGCGCCGCATCGCCCCGACCTCGAAGCCCACCTCGTTGAGCGCCGCCTGGTCGACGAGGCTCGAAGGGTTCTCGGCGTTGTACTCGACGAACTTGACCTCTGCGCCGCGGACGAAGGCGTCGAGCCGGGTCGTCACGGCCGGGCAGCGGTAGCCCGGCTCGACGAGCGCGTACTTCACTTCCAGGTCGCTCATCCCGACGCGCCCCATCAGCGCCGGCTCCCGCGTCATCGCCTCCGATAGCCTCTCGAACGCGGCGGCCAGCATCTCGGACGCGTGGCGGAGCCGCTCGTACTGCGCGCGTTCGAGCAGGTGCGGGCGCAGCGAGACGCCGATCTCGCGCTCGCCGTAGAGCAGCCGCCGCGCGCGCATCGACCCCCTCAGGCGCGCGAACAGCTCCGCGCCCAGACCCTCGTCCGACGCCAGAAGCTCGTGGTACTCGGCAATCGCGCGCTCTCTCATAAAAAGTAGACAGTAGACAGTAGACAGTAGACGGCAGGCTCCGCTTCGGCGGACGTTGCGGATGACAGCCGCGCGCTTCGGGGTGCGAAGGGTTTCCTATCGCCTCCCGGCTACTGGCTATTGTTCAGCCTTCGATTACTTGTCGGCCGTGACCTCGCCGCCCTCCATTTCGAGCGCGGCCTGCGCGGAGGCGAGGCGCGCTACGGGGACCCGGAAGGGCGAGCAGGAGACGTAGTCGAGCCCCGTCAGATGGCAAAAGGCGATGGAGCGCGGCTCGCCGCCGTGCTCGCCGCAGATGCCGACCTTGAGGCCGGGCTTCACGCCGCGGCCGCGCTCGGTCCCCATCCTGACCAGCTCCCCGACGCCGTCGCGGTCGAGGACCTGGAACGGGTCGTCCGGCAGAATCTTCACCTCGACGTACTTCGAGAGGAAGCGCCCCGAGTCGTCGCGCGAGAGCCCGAAGGTCGTCTGCGTGAGGTCGTTCGTGCCGAAGGAGAAGAAGTCCGCATGCTCGGCGATCTTGTCGGCGGTGAGCGCCGCGCGCGGCAGCTCGATCATCGTCCCGACCGTGTAGGGGACGTCCATGCCGTGCTCGCCCAGGACCTCGCGCGCGACCTCGTGGATGAGCCCGGCCTGGTTGCGCAGCTCCTCGGCCGTCGAGACGAGCGGCACCATGATCTCCGGCTTGACCTCCGCGCCCTCGCCCGCGACGGCGCACGCGGCCTCGAAGACGGCGCGCACCTGCATGCGCGTCACCTCCGGGTAGATGAGCCCGAGGCGGCAGCCGCGGTGGCCGAGCATCGGGTTGGCCTCGCGGAGCCTCTCGACCTGCTGCAGGAGCTTGCGCTTGTTGTCGATGGAGTCGAGCGTCCGGTCCATCTCGCGGATGGAGCCCGCGCGCTGGAGGGACATCTTCAGCTCGGAGAGCTCGCCGAGAAGCTCCTCCATGTTGGGCAGGAACTCGTGGAGCGGCGGGTCGAGCAGGCGGATGGTGACGGGCAGCCCCTCCATCGCGCGGAAGATGCCGACGAAGTCGTTCTTCTGGAGCGGCAGGAGGCGTTCGAGCGCCTTCTCGCGCGCGCCCACGCCGTCGGCCAGGATCATCTCGCGCATCGCGGCCAGCCGCTCGTCGCCGAAGAACATGTGCTCGGTGCGGCACAGGCCGATGCCCTCGGCCCCGAAGTCGCGCGCCACGCGCGCGTCGTGCGGCGTGTCGGCGTTGGCGCGCACACGCAGGCGGCGGAACTCGTCGGCCCACTCCATCAGCTCGCGGAAGTCTTCGCCGAGGTCGGGCTGCACGGTCGGCACACGCCCCAGGAAGACGCGCCCCGTCGAGCCGTCAACGGTGATCCACTCACCCTTGGGCACGACCGTGCCGTTGACGTTGAACTGCTGCTGGCCGTAGTCGATGTTCAGGACCGACGCGCCGCAGACACACGACTTGCCCATGCCGCGCGCGACCACGGCTGCGTGGCTCGTCATCCCCCCGCGGGCGGTGACGATGGCCTGAGCGGCGACCATGCCGTGAAAGTCGTCGGGGCTCGTCTCCTGGCGGACGAGCACGACCTTCTCGCCCTCGCGCGCCAGCTCCTCGGCCTCATCCGGGTCGAAGACGACGCGCCCCTGCGCCGCGCCGGGGCTGGCCGGCAGCCCCTGCGCGACCACCTTCGCGTCGGCGTCCGGGTCGACGGCCGGGTGCAGGAGCTGGTCGAGCTGGTCGGGCGTCACGCGCCTGACGGCCGTCGCCCTGTCGATGAGCCCCTCGCGCACCATGTCGACCGCGACGCGCACGGCGGCCGCGCCCGTCCGCTTGCCCGTGCGCGTCTGGAGCATCCAGAGCTTGCCCCGCTCGATGGTGAACTCAACGTCCTGCATGTCGCGGTAGTGGCGTTCGAGCAGCCCCGTGATCTGCTCGAACTGCCCGTAGACGGCCGGCAGCTCGTCCCGGAGCTGGCTGATGGGGTTGGGCGTGCGCAGCCCCGCCACCACGTCCTCGCCCTGTGCGTTGAGGAGGTACTCGCCGTAGAGCCGCTTCTCGCCGGTCGAGGGGTTGCGTGTGAAGGCCACGCCCGTCCCCGACTCGGTGCCCATGTTGCCGAAGACCATCGCCTGCACGTTGACGGCCGTGCCGAGGTCGTCCGGGATGCGGTTGACGCGGCGATAGTCGCAGGCCCTGCGCCCCATCCACGAGTTGAAGACGGCGGCGATGGCCACGCGTAGCTGCTCGTAGGGGTCTTCGGGGATGGCGAGGCCCGACTGGTCGGAGAAGATGATCTGCTTCTGCGCGGCGATGATGTCGCGCAGCTGCTCGGGGCTGAGGTCCGTGTCGCGCCCGCCCTCGGTCTGCGCCTTGTAGCGCTCCATCACGCGCTCGAACTTCTCGTGCGCCACGCCCATCACGATCTCGGCGAAGAGCGTGGCGAAGCGGCGGTAGGCATCTAAGGAGAAGCGCAGGTCGCCGGTCTGCGTGGCGAGCCCCTGCACGGTCTGCTCGTTGAGCCCGAGGTTTAAGACCGTGTCCATCATGCCGGGCATCGAGAAGGGCGCGCCCGACCGGACCGAGACGAGCAGCGGGTTCTCCGGGTCGCCGAACTTCTTCCCCGTCTTGGCTTCGAGGGCGCGCAGCCCCTCGATGACCTGCTCCCACATCCCCCGGGGGAAGCTCTTCCCCGAAGTGTAGTAGGCGTTGCAGGCTTCGGTCGTGACGATGAAGCCGGGCGGCACGGGCAGCCCCGCGCGCGTCATATCGGAGAGCCCGGCGCCCTTGCCCCCGAGCAGCGTGCGCGCCGAGCCGTCGCCCTCGTCGAACAGGTAGACCCACTTGTGAGCTTGATTCTGTGACACTCTGTTCTTCCTTCCTCGGTTATCGGCAGGAGTTCTCTTTGGCGAGGCGGCCTAACTCTTTGCGGCCGGGCCGTCCGGTGAGCGCTTCGGCGGCGCAAAGCCTATCCCAAAGCCACCCGAACGGCAACGTCCATGCCGCTTCGGAACACGCGGCGATTGGCACCACGCGGGGGCGTGTCTGGGGAATATGGCCCCGGGCGTTGCGGAGATTTGCCCAGCCCGCTGCGCGGACGCCTCCCGGCCGCCACAGGCTCAGGCGGCTTCCGGCAGCGGGGGGCGTTCGTACGCCGAGACGACGTTGAGGCCGGTCGTCCGCCGCAGGGTCTCTGCGAACTGTGCGGCCTCGACGGGCGACACCGCCTTCAGCCGCGCGCCCGCGCGCTCGCCCGCGGCGTGGTTGCCGCGCGCCTCGACGTTCCACGCGCGCGGCGCGGCGCGGCGCGTTCAACTGCACCTCGTCGGGTCGCAGCCCCCGCAACAGCAGCGCGAACTCGTGCGCCCGGTGCCGGTTGAGCGGCAGGAGCATGAGCTGGACGGCGAGGCGGCCGGCGTACTCTTCGCGGAAGCGCCTGAGCCCCTCGACCGTGGTGCGCAGCGTGACGCCCTCGACGGGGCGGTTGAGGCGGCGGAAGGTCCGCTCGTCCGCCGCGTCGAGCTTGCAGAAGACGCCGTCGGCCTCCGACAGCTCGCGCCGGACGCCGGCGTCGCCGAGGTGCGCCGAGTTCGTCAGCACGAGCACGGGCTTCGACGTCAAACTCTTGACGGCACGGACGACCTCGCCCAGGTTGGCCGCCAGCGTCGGTGGAGACTTTACTCATCTCGATTTCGGATGTCGGAGCGCGCCCACTCGCGCCAGAGGTTGATGCCCGTGGCGGCCTCGACCGTCTCGGCCGTGTGCGCGGCTTCAGAAGCCACGGGCCCGGCACGCGCGCGACGAACTCGGCGACCTCCTCGCGTTTGAGCAGGTGGACGAACTCGGGGACGCGCAGTCCCGTCTCGCGCGCGCTGACGCGCATCGAGACTTGTCCTGCAAGCGGCGCGCGACCGTCGAGCCCATGCCGGGCAGCACTGGGCGGGCGCGAGATAACGAAGGGTTTTCTACTGTCTACTCCCCTCTACTGTCCCGGATGGAGCTTGAGCCATTCGGCGCGGAGCATGAAGCTGCCGTCGGTGACGACGCGCTCGCCGACGAACAGGCCCTCGAGCACGGGGTAGCGGCCACCTGCTTCGGCGCCGAGCCTGACGGGGCGCATGACGTACCTGCTCGGGTCGTTGGTGGCGAGGAAGACCACCGTGCGGCCGCCGACCGTCTGCACGGCCGAGGCGGGCACGGTGGGCGCGGTCGCCTCGGCCGTCCCCAGCGCGCCGAAGCCGACGTTGACGTACATGCCGATCTTGAGCGCCTGCCCCGGGTTGGCCAGCTCGACGCGCACCTGCGCCGTGCGCGTCGCGGGGTCGAGCTGCGGGTCGACGTAGGTGACGCGGCCACGGTAGACCCGGCCCGGAAAGGCGTCGCTCGTCACGCTCGCGCCGCTGCCTACGCGGACGCGCGCGAGGTCTTTCTCGTAGACCTGGCCCAAGACCCAGACCGTCGAGAGGTCTGCAACGCGCAGAATCTCCTTGTTCGCCTCGACGACCTCGCCCGGGTTGGCGGCGCGGCTGATGACCGTGCCGCCCGTGGGCGCCGGCAGCGAGACCTCCGAGCTGACCTGCGCGTGTGTCTTCAGCGCCGCGACGCGCTGCGGCGTCAGCCCGAGCAGGAGCAGTCGCTGGCGCTGCCCCGCGGACTCGGCCTCGGCCTTCTTCAGGATGGAGGTGGCCTGCTCGAACTCCTCGCGGCTCGCCGCGCCGATCTCGACGAGGGCGGCCGTGCGGCGTTGGCGCTTCTGATACTCCTCCAGCTCGGCCTGCGCCGAGAGGTAGCGCGACTGCGCCGATGCCAGCTCGTCGCTGAAGACGACGGCGAGGGTCTGGCCGCGTTTGACGGCTTGCCCCGCCTCGGCCGAGACGCTCGTCAGGCGACCGCCGACCAGCGAGAGGACCGGCGTCGAGCGGTAGGCGTTGGCCTGCACCACGCCGGCCGCCGCCTGCTGCAAAGCCTCGGGCGCGAGCTGCTCGCCGACGGCCTCGACCTTGATCCCGGCGCGCGCCGCCACCTCGGGCAGAACGGTCAGGCTCTCCTCGCCCGGCGCGGCCCCGGCCCCACCCTCGGCGGCGGGCTGTTCGACCGAGACGCTGCGCGGAGCGGTGACGACGCGGCCCGCGCCCGCGCCCCCCGCGCGATTCAGCCACCAGAGCAGGAGCCCCGCGGCCGCCGCCGCGAAGAGCGCGACGACGATGACGGCCGTACGGTTCGGCCGCCGCACGGTCTCGACGCGCGCGTGCTCGACGCGCCGCTCCAGAGTGCCCCCGGGCGTCGTCTCGACCGTCTGCTCGACGGTCAGCTCTTTCGCCTCGTCCGTCCGCTCAGGCGTCTCTTTCATCTTCCCTCCACGCGGGCAACTGCATCCCACACTCATCTCCCCGTCAGCCCCGGCGAGGCGGAGACGCTGGCCACGCGGATGCGCGCCAGATAGGTCTCTCGTATCGAGTCGACGTAGTCGTTCTCAAGCTCGATGTAGCGGCGTTGCTCGGCGATGTAGTCGAGCAGCGTCTTCGCGCCCAGCTCGTAGGTCTTGCGGATGACCGTAAGGTTCTGCCCGGCCTGGCCGCGCACGCCGACGCGGTAGATCTCCGAGGCGCGCGCCGCCGCCTCGTAGGCCGCGTAGGCCGCCGCCACCTCGCGGCGCACGGTCAGCTCCAGGAACTCGCGCCGGCGGCGCGCCGCCTCCAGGTCGGCCGCGGCCGCCGCGACCGCGCCCAGGTTCTTGTCGCGCACGGGCAGCATGACCGAGACGCCGAAGGTGACGGAGTTGGCGGTGCTCGTCGACTCGAGGGGCGAGGGGCGCCCCGCCTCGTCCACCCCCATGCCTTCGAGCATGAAGCCCGTGCGCATGCGCTGGTAGCCGGCGCGCACCTCCGCGTCGGCGCGCCCGGCGGCGCGCGCCTCGGCGATGCGCGACTCGGCCAGCGCCTCGGCCGCGCGCGCGGCGAGCAGGTCGGGGCGCGCGGCCGAGGCGCGCGCGGCGGCCTCGGCGGGCGCGGGTAGCGGGTCGATGAGCCCCTCGAAGTCGCCGCGCAGGCGGAGGGACGCGGAGGGCTCGGCCCCCATCAGGTTGCGCAGCTCCAGCAGCGCGACCTCCGCGCGCCCGCGCCCCGCCTCACGCAACGAGCGCAGGCGGTTAACCTCGACGAGCACCTGATTCTGTTCGAGCGGCGCCGTGCGCCCTTCGAGCACGCGCGCGACGACGAGGCGATAGCCCCGCTGGCTGTTGCCCAGCAGCTCCTCCGTCACCCCGAGCTTGAGGACCTCGGCCAGCGCCTCGCCGAACTTCGCGCGCACCTCCGCGGCGACCACGCGCTCGCGGTCGGCCAGCGCCGCCTCGCGCACCTCGACCTCGCGCTCGGCCACGCGCACGCGCGCCGCGCGCCGGCCGCCGAGTTCGAGCGGCAGCATGCCCTCGACCATCAACTGGCTGTCGGGCATGTTCACGGCCTTCGCGCCCGAGACGTCGAGGCGCGGGTTGGCGCGCAGGCCCGCCTGCCGCACGAGCGCGCGCGCCGCCTCGACCTCCTCGCGCAGCGCCAGCAGCTCGCCGTTCGAGGCCAGTGCGCGCGCCACGGCCTCGTCCGCCGAGACGCCGCCCGACGGGTCGAAGTAGAGTCGGACGGCGTCGCCCCCCGCGCGCGGGCGCCTGTCGTCCGGCACGTCGGTCGCCGTCTGCGCCGCCGCCCCCTGAGCCAGGGCGAGCGCGAGCGCGGCCGCCGCCAGGTAAGTCCTCTTCGCTCTCATCTCTTACACACTTCCTTCCGCAAGGCCCGCGCCGCCGGCCGCCTCCTTCTTCAGCTCGCGCTCCCTCAGCCAGAAGAAGATGACCGGCGTGACAATGAGCACGTGCAGCAGGCTCGACAGCATGCCGCCGAAGACGGGCGTCGCCAGCGGCTTCATCACCTCCGAGCCGGCGCTCGTCGACCACATGATCGGGAGCAGGCCGACGACGATGGTCGAGACCGTCATCACCTTCGGCCGCAGCCGCAGGAGCGCCCCCTCGGTCACGGCCTCGAGCAGCGTCTCGCGCGTCAGGCGCCCCAGCTCCTGCCGCTTCCGCCCGACGGCCTCCTCCAGGTAGACGACCATCACGATGCCCGTCTGCACGGCCGCGCCGAAGAGCGCGATGAAGCCGATCCAGACCGCGACCGAGAAGTTGTACTGGAGCATCCAGAGCAGGTAGAAGCCGCCCGTCAGCGCGAAGGGCACGGCGAGGAGGACGTGCGCGGCCTCGACCGCCGAGCCGTAGGTCAGGTAGAGCGTGGCGAAGATGATGAGGATGACGATGGGGATGACCACCATCAGCCGCTTGCGCGCGCGCTCCTGATTCTCATACTGCCCGCTCCACTGGAAGTAGTAGCCCGCCGGCATCTGCACCTGCCGGGCGATGGCGCCCCTGGCCTCCTCGACGAAGCTGCCGATGTCGCGCCCGCGGACGCTCAACAGCACCGTGCCGCGCAGCAGCCCGTTCTCGCTCTGAATCATCGAGGGGCCCTCAACGGTGGTGATGTCGGCGAGCTGCGCGAGCGGGACGGGGACGCCCGAGGGCGAGGTGATGGGAATCTGCGCGATGGCCGCCGGCGACTGGCGGAACTCCGGCGCGTAGCGCACGCGGACGGGGAAGCGCCGCCGCCCCTCGATGGTCACGGTCAGGTTGGTCTCGCCGATGCCGCGCTCGATGGCGTCCTGGATGGTCGCCGAGTCTATCCCGTAGCGCGCGGCCGCCGTGCGGTTGACCCGGATGTCGATGTAGGGCGTGCCCCCGATCTGCTCGGGGTAGACGTCGGCCGCGCCGGGGACGGTCTTGACGGCGTCGGCGATGCGGCGCGAGGTCTCTTCGAGCGTCTTCAGGTCGTTGCCGAAGACCTTGACGCCGACCTGCGAGCGCATCCCCGTCGCCAGCATCTCGATGCGGTTGATGATGGGCTGCGTCCAGATGTTGGTCACCCCCGGCATGCGCAACGCCGCGTCCATCTCGGCCACCAGCCGCTCGCGCGTCACGCCGGGGCGCCACAGCTCCTCGTCCTTCAGGTGGACGATGGTCTCGTTCATGTTGACGGGCGAGGGGTCGGTCGAGGTCTCGGCGCGCCCGGCCTTGCCGACCGCCCACTCGACCTCGGGGAAGCTTTTCAGAATCTCGTCCTGCCGCGCCAGTATCCGCGCCGCCTCGTCGATGGAGATGGCCGGGTCCGTGACCGGCATGTACATGATGTCGCCCTCGTTTAAGGGCGGCATGAACTCGCTGCCGATGCGCGTGGAGAGGAAGGCCGCGCCGGCGAAGAGCAGCACGGCCAGAGAGACGGTCACGACCCGGTGGCGCACCGCCCAGTGGAGCGCCGGCCGGTAGACGGCGCGCAGGAAGCGCATGATGGGGTTCCACTCCTCGGGGTGGAGACGGCCGCCGAGGAAGTATGTGCAGAGCACGGGGACGAGCGTGACGGCCATGAAGGCGGCGCCGAACATGGCGAACGTCTTGGTGAAGGCCAGCGGGTGGAAGAGCTTCCCCTCCTGCCCCGTCAGCGCGAAGACGGGGATGAAGGCCAGGACGATGATCGCCATCGAGGCGAAGATGGGCAGCCCCACCACCTTCGTCGCGTCGAGCACCGCGCGCCAGACACGCGCCTTGTCGCGCGTGTCGATGCCCTCACGCTCGATGGCGCGGTAGGCGTTCTCGGTGACGACGATGCCGGCGTCGACCAGGTCCGAGATGGCGATGGCTAGCCCTGCCAGCGACATGATGTTCGACGTGATGCCGAAGTACTTCATGAAGAGGAACGAGAAGAGCACGGCGAGCGGGAGCGGGACCGTGACGACGAGGACCGAGCGGAAGTGTGCCAGGAAGATGAGGTTGGCCAGCGTGACCAGAATCAGCTCTTCGATGAGCGCGCGCTTGAGGGTGTCGGAGGCGCGGTTGATGAGCTGCGTCCGGTCGTAGAAGGGGACGACGCGGACGCCCTCGGGGAGCCCCGGCTTCAGCTCCTCGAGCTTGCGCTTGACCGACTCGATGACCTCCAGGACGCTGACGCCGTAGCGCGCGATGACGACGCCGCCCACGGCCTCTTTGCCGTCCTTGTCGAGCGCGCCCGTGCGGAAGGCGTGGCCGAGCTTCACCGTCGCCACGTTCCTGACGAAGATGGGCGTCCCCCCTTCGGCGCCGACGACGATGTTCTCGACGTCGGCGACCGACTCGACTAAGCCTAGCCCCCGCACCACCGCCCACTGCCCGGCCTGCTCGACGACATTCCCCCCGACGTTGTTGTTCGAACGCTCGACCGCCTCGACCACGGTCGAGAGCGGCAGCCCGTAGGCGCGCAGGCGGTTCGGGTCGACGTCGACCTGGTACTGCTGCACGTAGCCGCCGACCGAGGCGACCTCGGCCACGCCCGGCACCGAGTTGAGCTGATAGCGGACGAACCAGTCCTGCAAGCTCCGCAGGTCGCGCAGTGAGTGCCGGTCGCTCTCGAGCGTGTACCAGAAGACCTGACCGACGCCGGTCGCGTCCGGCCCGAGCGTCGGGGTGACGCCTTCGGGCAGTTGTGCCGCGACGAGGTTGAGCCGCTCCAGTATGCGCGTGCGCGCCCAGTAGAGCTCGACGTCGTCCTCGAAGATGACGTTGACCATCGAGAAGCTGAAGGCCGATGAGGCGCGCACGACCCTCACCCCGGCGAGCCCCTGGAGGTTCGTCACCAAAGGGTAGGTGACCTGGTCCTCGACCTCCTGCGGCGAGCGCCCCGGCCAGTCGGTGAAGACGATGACCTGGTTGTCCGAGAGGTCCGGGATGGCGTCGATGGGCGTCGCCAAAAGCGCCCAGTAACCCCACGCCGCCAGCCCCAGATAGAGGGCCAGGACCAGCGCGCGGTTCCGCATCGAGAACTCTATGAGGCGATTAATCATAAGAAGAGGGGTCAGGAGTCAGGAGTCAGTAGTCAGAAGAACTGCCTCCCGTGGTGGACTGTCGGGGTTCGGCGTCAGCGCACGCGGGGCGAAGCCATTCCGACTTCTGACTGCTAACTCCTGACTCCCTTCCATCATTGCGCCGTGACCGAGAAGGAGCCCTTGCCCTTGCCGGCCGGGCCCTCGTAGGCCACTTGCGCCTGCCATTCGCCGCCCATCTCCAGCTTGACCTTGCCGCTGTAGACGCCGGGCGTCGAGGTGGTGGTGAGCGTGGCCGGGTCGTTCATCGCCGGCATGGTGCCCATCGCCGGCATGAAGAAGTTGAGCGAGGCCGAGCCGACGTCGACGGTCTTGCCCGAGGCGTCCTTGAAGGTGACGGTCAGGTCCTGGTCGCCGTGGCGGAGCACGCCGTCGGAGTTGGCGAGCGTGACGGTCAGGTTCCCGACCTTGCCGCTGCCGATCTCTTTCGCCCCGCCGCCACCGCCCGACCCACAGGCCGCCGCCAGCGTGAGCAGCGCGAGCGCGGCCACCGCCGCGATTATCTTTTTCATCTCGTTGTTCCTCCGTAATCAGCCTCTGGCTGTCGTTTTTTATCAATCAACTCTTGCGGCGAAGGGCGACTGGCAAAACCCCTCACCGTCACCTTCAGCCGAGCGCGCCGGCGAGCGTCGGGCTCACCTCCCCGGCGGCCGCGCGCCCCGCCGACTCGCTGAGCGAGCGCCCGTCGCGTATGTGGAGCACGCGGCCGGCCAGCGCGGCGTTGTCCGGGTTGTGCGTGACGAGCAGGACGGTCTGCCCACCGGCGTTCAAGTCGAGGAAGACCCTCATCACCTCCTCGCCCGTGCGCGTGTCGAGCGTGCCCGTCGGCTCGTCGGCCAGCAGCAGCGGCGGCTCGTTGACGAGCGCGCGCGCAATCGCCAGCCGCCCCTGCTCCCCGCCCGAGAGCTGGTTCGGCAGGCGCGCGGCCTTCCCCCCGAGCCCGACGCGTTCGAGCACGGCCTGCGCCCGCTCGCGCTTCTCGCGCGCCGGGGCGCCCAGGGGAGCCAGCGGCAGCATCACGTTCTCAGCGGCCGAGAGGTACGGCATCAGGTGGTGCTGCTGGAAGACGAAGCCGAGGTACTCGCGCCGGAAGTCGGCGCGCCGCTCCTCGGAGAGCGCGTAGACGTCGATGCCGTCGACTGTGACGCGCCCCTCGGTCGGGCGGTTCATCGCGCCGACGACCGTCAGCAGCGTCGTCTTCCCCGAGCCCGACGGCCCCATCAGCGCGACGAACTCGCCCTCGGCCAACCGGAAGCTGATCCCTTCGAGCACGCGCACGGGCGGCGCGCCCGCGTCGTCCCTGTAAACCTTGCCTACGTTTTCGACCGTGATGAAAGACATACCGCTTTGAGACTCCTCACACGTGCCGGACGGCCTCGGAAGGGTCGAGGCGCGAGGCGCGCAGCGTCGGGTACAGACTACTGAGCGCACCGACGGCGACGGCCGCCACGAGCGCCACGAGCGCCAGGCGCGGGTCGGCCTCGAAGCCGAGCCCCGTCTGGCTGAAGTAGGGCATCAGCGCCCAGGTCGCGGCCGCGCCCGCCGCCCAGCCGAGCGCGCCGCCCGCGAGGCTGATGGCCAGGACTTCGAGCATTATCTCCTTGATGATGTGCGTGCGGCGGAAGCCGATGGCGCGCATCACCCCTATCTCCTTCGTGCGCTCGACGACCGCGCCCGTCATCGTCGTGAAGATCATCAGCGCGCCGATCAGGAGCACGACGGCCGAGACGGCCGCGGCGAAGCGCGTCAGCCGCTCCACGGTCTCGGCGCGCGCGCGCACGGCCTGCTGGAGCGCCGAGACCTTCGCCTCCGGCAACTGCCGCGTGAGCTGCCCGACGATGTCTTCGACGGGGCAGTCCTTGCAGAGCGCGCTCACCTCGACGAGGCTCAGCTGCTCGGGCTTATCGAGGAGCGACTGGACCTCCGCCAGTCGCCCGAAAATAATCGCGTCCTCGCGCCCGCCCGTCGGCGCGAGCACCCCGGCGACGCGGTACTCGCGCCCGCCCAGGGTCAGGCTTTGGCGCGCGACGCGGAAGTGCTGCGGCGCCTGCGCCATGTGCGCCGCGTGCTCGGCGGCCGTCATCCGCCCGTGTGCCGACACGTCCACGGTGTTCGGCGAGTCCGGGACGACCGGCCGCGAGCTATCCTCCGCCGCCGGCTCGACGAGCCCGAGGGCCCGCGCCGCGTCGTGGCCGACGAGCAGCTCCCCCGCCGCCGAAGGCTTCTCGCCGACGATGCGCCACCAGCGCTTGAGGGCGAACTCGCTCTCGAAGTCGACGCCCGCAATGACGACCTGCTGCCCTTCGGCCTCGGCCGCGCCCAGGAGCTTCGGCGCGACGACGGCCAGCCGGTTCGCGTAAGGGATTTCGCGTATGCGGCGCACGTCATCGTCCGTCAGCGGGCGGACGTCGAACGAGACGCCGCCGACCGCCACCCC